>Ga0075430_100003784_pt1 | contig 12720 bp, 10 predicted proteins | sample RhiMetdeltSRZDD4_FD_75294 | JGI IMG/M metagenome (GOLD analysis project Ga0075430, IMG submission 75294) | Populus rhizosphere microbial communities from Tennessee, USA - Rhizosphere MetaG P. deltoides SRZDD4 | ecosystem: Host-associated > Plants > Roots > Rhizosphere > Soil | place: USA... | reverse complement strand
CACGCCCAGCTCGCGTTCCTGACGCTCCACCTCCTGCGCCCAATCAGCGAAGCCGAGGCCGCCGAGCTCGTGGTCGGATGCCCCGGCGGGGATCGGGTAGGGGGTGCCGCCGGCGGCCTCAACGTCGGCGAGCGCCTGCTCCCAGCTCTCCTTGAAGCCGATCCCGAAGCCCGCCTTCACGAGCCGCACGTCGGCCCCCATCAGGCGGCTCAGCTGGATGTTGCCCACGCGGTCGTAGACCACGTCCGGCCAGTCCACCCAGCTCTCCTGCACGAGCACGCAGCCGAGCCCGGTGCGCGCCGCGGCCGCGGCCACCTGCCGGGTGTGGTTCGACTGCACCCCGCCGATCGACACGAGCGTGTCGCAACCCTTCGCCAAGGCGTCGGCCACGAGGTACTCGAGCTTGCGCATCTTGTTGCCGCCGTACGCGAGCCCGCTGTTGCAGTCGTCGCGCTTGGCCCAGAGCGCGGCCCCGCCCAGGTGGTCGCTCAGGCGCTCCAGCCGCTGAATGGGGGAGGGGCCGAAGAGGAGCGGATGCTTGGCGAACGAGTCGAGCCTCACACTCCTCTGGAGGCTACCCCGTGGTCTCGGCCTCGGTCTCCGTCGCCACCTCGCGCAGCACCTTGACCTTGCGCAGAGTCAGCACGCCCTCGCCCTCGCAACCGCGCTTCGGCAGCGCGAGCTTTCCGAGCACCCGGACGCGGTCGGTGGGCAGCGCGTCGGCGAGGTCGACGGCGCCGCTCAAGTCGCCGTCCGTCACGCCGACGAAGGACACGGTCAGATCGGCGGTGTCGAACGTGGCCTCGCTCGTCTCGAGCCAGCGCCGCGCGTGGCGGTTGGCGCGGGCGACCGTCAGGCTCACACTCGAGCCGTCGACGCTCGCGAGCGTCCCGGCGGCCACGAACCCGACAGCGCGCGGCTTCTTGCAGCGCTTCGACTTCTCGCCTCCCTTGCCGGCGGCATGCTCCCCGCCCGCCCGGGGCGACTTGGCCTGCGCCCCGACGACCGGCAGTGCCAGCGTCGCTAGTCCGGCGAGGGCGACCACGATCATCTTCTTCACGAGTTCCTCCTTTGTCGTTCTCAGTTCATCGGCTGCCGGCCGGGGGGACCTTCACCGCGGCCCGCGCGCGCTGGACGCCGGGATTACAGTGGGCCGCGGGTGGAACGGCCGGCTCATACCGATTCCGACCTGCTGGCCGCGCTGCGGGCGGGCGACGAGGCCGCGTTCGCCCGGCTCGTCGACGATCTCAGCCCCGGGCTCGCGCGCATGGCTCGCCTGTACGTGTCGACCGAGGCCGCGGCCGACGAGGTGGTGCAGGAGACCTGGCTCGGGGTGGTGAGGGGCCTCGACGGCTTCGAGGGCCGTTCCTCGCTCAAGACCTGGATCTTCCGCATCCTGATCAACATCGCGAGGACGCGCGGAGTCCGCGACGGTCGCTCCCTGCCGTTCTCGTCCGCCTTCGACGCCGCCGACGGCCACGAGGACGACGCGCTCGCCCCCGATCGCTTCCTGGCGGCCGACCACGACCGCTACCCCCGTCACTGGGCGATCGGCCCCACGCCCTGGCCGGACCAGGCGCTCGAGACGGCGGAGACGATCGGGGTGATCCGCGGGGCGGTGAAGGGGCTGCCGGGGTCCCAGCGTGAGGTGATCGCGCTGCGCGACATGGTGGGCTGCAGCGCCGCCGAGACCTGTACCGCGCTCGGGCTCAGCGAGGCGAACCAACGGGTACTGCTCCACCGCGCGCGTACGCGCGTGCGCGCGGCAATCGAGGAGACCTTGGGCACGATGGAGCCGACGCTGTGAACGCCGCCCGCGAGATGACCTGCCGCGAGCTGGTCGACGTGATCACCGAGTACCTCGAGGGCACGCTCGCCCACTCGGACCGCGCTCGCTTCGAGGAGCACCTCGGCGAGTGCCGCTACTGCGCCACCTATCTCGACCAGATGCGCGAAACGATGGTGGCGCTCGGGGAGCTGTGCGAGGACTCGATCTCGGCGGAGGCGCGAGCGGAGCTGGTCGAGGCGTTTCGCGACCGGAGGCGCCCGGCGTGACGGGCCTGTAACGATCCGCACGTAGCTGCCGATACACCCTTTCAGAGGGTGAGCACGGGATGAGCTCGAGAGACCTGGAACGGTTCTTGGCCGATCTGGACAGCGGCGACAGCTTCATGCTTGCGCCCGAGACCACCGACACGCTTCGCTCCTCCTGGCGGGAGGCGGCCGAGGCGGCGCGCGCCGCGTACTCGGAATGGCGGCGATCGAAGTCGGTCGACGCCTACGCGCTCTACCGCGCCTGCGCCGACCGCGCCGACGCCGCCCAGGACGCGCTCGCCGAGCGCGTGCGGCGCGCCGCGTAGCTTCGCCCGCCGCCCAGACGAACGTCCCGGACTGGTCGCTATGGGGGGTACTCAGGGACGTTCATCATCCGCGGAGGGCCGACCGAGCCCCAGGCGGCCGGCCCCCGCTAGCGAAAGCCCTCGACCAGCCGCAGGGTCTTGCGCGACGGGCGCACACCGAGCTCGCGCGACATCAGGCGCTCGCAGGTGTCGTACTGGCGCACCGCCTCGCCCACGTTGCCCTCGGCCAGGTGCATGCCGATCATCGCGCGGTGGGCGCTCTCGCGCAGCGGCTCGGCGCGCACCGCGGCGAGGCCGGCCTCGAGCGCGTCGTCGAAGCGCCCGGCGGTGCAGAGCCGCTCGCACAGCCGCTCGAGGGCGTGCAGCCGCAGCTGGCGGAAGCGCTCGCGCTCGGTCTCGACCCACCCGTCGTACCAGTCGGGCAGGAGCTCGTCCGACCAGGCGAGCTGGCGCACCAGGTCGGGGCGCAGCGCGCGGCCCGCGAGCACCTCGTGAGCCACGGAGGACACCCGGTGCAGGTCGACCTCGACCCAGGGGGCCAGGCTCAGCTCGCGGGCGTCGGCCCGCACCACCTCGCCAGCGGCGCGGTGCAGCCGCCAGAGCGCCGAGCGCAGGCTGGCCGCCGCGCGCGCGTCGCTCTCCGAGTCGAGCCACAGCGTGCCCGCCACGAAGACGCGCGAGAGCGGGCGGCCGTGGAGCGCGGTGAAGGCGAGCAGCCTGCGTGCGCTCGCCGGGAGCGGGACGGGCTCGCCGTCGCGCTCGAGCTCGAGCGCCCCCAACAGGGCCAGGCGTGCGCGGGGGGGCACCTGTCCCTTGTACGCCCGATCACCCGGCGCCGTCAACGCACATGTGACGGATCGCACGAAACGATGGACGCTTTTCCCCGCAAACCGTGCAAATCGGTGACGGCGCGGTGACGGGGGCGTGACGACCCGGGAGCACGCTGGCGTGATCCCCTCGACCTCACAGGAGGAACCCATGCCGGCGCTCTCTGACCCGACGGTCGTCCCGGACGCTGCTCCCGCCGCCGTCGAGCTCGGCTCCGAGGATGCGCTCGGAGGCAACGGCCACGCCCCGGCGGAGGCGCTCGATCCGAGCGCGCAGGCGGAGGCCGCCGCGTCCGCCGAAGCCGCCGAGACGCACCCGCAGCCGCAGCCGATCCCGGTGCCCCCGCCGGTCACGCTGCGGAAGCGCGCGGTGCGCGGCCGCTACCGCAGCACCGGAGCGGCGTGGCAGCTCGACCTGCGCGTCGACGTGGACGGTCCCCATCCGCTGGGTCGCGTGAGCGGCGACTTCTTCTCGGTGGCGGGCTCGACCACGACCTACTTCGGCTCCTTCGAGATCGCCGGCGCGGCGATCACGATTGGGCCCAGCGAGGTGCGGATCGAGGGGCTCGGCAGCTACACCTGGGCCGCGGCCGCGCCGTTCGTGCGCGTGACGATCCCGCGCTCGAGCCCGCTCGCCCCGGCCAAGCCGGCCACCGTGCAGTTCATCACCCCTCCGAGCACCCCCGGCGCCGGCTACCTGTGCTCCTTCGCCTCGCAGTACTTCCGCACGATCCAGTGGGAGCAGGACTCGGTGGCGGGGACGATCCCGTTCGTGTCCTACGACACCGGCGCGCTCCCGCAGCCGGCGGGCAGCCCGAGGCGCGTGCTGAGCGTGTCGAAGGCGTTCGCCGAGGCCGGCATCGAGGTGATGGAGACGGGCGCGCCGAACGTGATCCCAACCTCCGCGGCGGGTTCGTCGGCCTCCTGGTCGGACAGCGAGCTCCACAACGCGATGGCCAACCACTTCAGCCTGTTCGGCGACCAGCCCCAGTGGCGCGTCTGGATGCTGGTGGCCAACTCTCACGACGACGGCTACCGCGGCATCATGTTCGACTACTCCGACGCCTTCCAGCGCCAGGGCGCGGCCGTGTTCTGGGACGCGATCCAGGGCGAGGACGCGAACAGCCAGCGCGCCGCGCTCCGCACCTACGTGCACGAGCTAGGGCACGCGTTCAACCTCCTGCACTCGTGGCAGAAGAACCTGGGCGACCCGCCCGCGCCGCTCGGGCCGAACGGCGGCCTGGGCGAGCTGTCCTGGATGAACTACGCCTGGAAGTACCAGCCCACGCCGCCCGCTCCCGGCGGTGAGAGCGCCTACTGGTCGAGCTTCGCGTTCCAGTTCTCGGACAACGAGCTCGCGCACCTGCGCCACGGCGCCTACCGGAACGTGATCATGGGCGCCAACCCGTTCGGCCAGGGCGCCGCGGAGATCGACCCGGACCTGTTCGCCGACCCGCTCGTGGACAACTCCGGGCTGGCGCTCGAGTTGCGAGCGAGAGACGCCTTCGCCTACGGCGAGCCGGTGGTGGTGGAGCTCAAGCTGAGCGCCACCGATCTGCGCGGCAAGGACACGCACGGCTACCTGCACCCGAAGGACGAGTTCGTGACGATCGCGATCCGCGAGCCGTCCGGGCGGGTGGTGCTGCACCGCCCGATGCTGCGCCACTGCGTGGACGAGGAGCGAAAGACGCACCTGGATCCCGGCCAGCCCGCGATCTACGACAGCGCGTATATCGGCTTCGGCCGCGACGGCTTCTACTTCGAGCAGCCCGGCCGCTACGAGCTGCGCGCCCAGTACATCGCGGCCGACGGCTCGCGGGTGATCTCGCCGGTGGTCCAGCTGCGCGTGCGGCCGCCGGCCGGCGCAGACGACGAGCGCGTGGGAGAGCTCCTGATGGGCGAGGAGCAGGGCAAGTTGCTCGCCCTGCTCGGCTCGGACGCCGACTCGCTGCGGCGGGGCCGCGACGCGATGGACACGCTGCTAGAGGAGCACCCCGACCACCGGCTCGCCGTGTACGCGCTGCTCGCCAAGGGCGTGAACGCCGAGCGCGACTTCAAGGACCTGACGCCGGACAAGCGCCTGAGGCTGCGCAAGGCCGAGCCGCGCGACGCGGCCAAGATGCTGGCCGCGGTCGAGGAGAGCTCGATCGGGGACGAGGGGGTGGACAACATCACCCTCAACATGGTGATGCGCCGCCAGGCGCGCGCCGAGGCCAAGGCCGGCAACACCCTGAAGGCGGCCAAGGTGGCCGACCGGATGGTGTCCCTGTTCAAGAGCAAGGGCGTGAACCCGCACGTGCTCGGCGAGGTGCGCCGGCAGGCCGAGGAGACGAAGAAGGAGATCGCCGAATGAGGCGGCGCAGGCGGCTCGGCTCGCGCTCGAAGCGCTACCGGCGGCGCTGGCCGAGCATCGCCGGCTGGTCGCTCGGCGTGCTCGCCGGGATCGGCGCGCTCGCGGCCGTGGGCTACGTGCACGGCAACCCATACGACGTGAAGAGCGAGAGCTTCTCCACCGCGCTGCACGTAGCGCTCGCGCGACCGGCGGTCTCCGCGGCCCTGGGCTTCGGCGGGCTGCTGCTGATCGCCTGGAGCGCGCGGCACCTGACGCTCGAGGCGCTCTCCTGGTGGCCCGGCAAGGTGGTGGTCGAGGACTTCACCGCCGGTCCGGAGATCGAGGACGCCAACGTGGCCCGGCTCACCGCGGCGTTCCGCAACCGGCTGGCGGAGTCGCACCTGCAGGCGCCGGCGTCCGTGCCCGCGGCGGCCCCGCAGGGCAACTTCATCGACGTGCTGAGCGGCGGCGGCACCGAGCCCGGCGCCCTGCTGTCCACGCTCGCGGGGCTGCTGCGCGCGGCACTCCCCGACCACGCCTACGAGGTGAAGGGCGTCCTCGTGACCCGCGAGCAGGAGCCCCGCTGCGGCGTGACCGTCCAGGTCGAGCGGCTGCCGGGCCAGGCCGGCCCCGCGCAGACCTTCTGGCGCAGCTCGTGGGACCGGGCGATCGTCCGCGCGGCCGACCACGCCACCGCATCGATCGTGCCGAGAACCCGCCGCTGCCACGCGCCCTGGGCCGGCTGGCGCGGCTACCACCTGCCCTCGAGGCTCGTGCACAACTACGAGCGGGCCGCGGAGCTCGAGGCCGAGCGGCGTTTCGACGAGGCGCTCGACGCCTACTACGACGCTCTGAAGGACGACCCGATGAACCTGTGCCTCAGGCTCCAAATCGGGTTCCTGCAGGAAAAGCTCGCGCTCTTCCTCGATGCCTTCGCGACCTACGAGGGGATCCTGGCGGTGGCGCAGCCCGGTCGCGCCAAGGAGAACGACGGGCGAAGTGCGAAGGCGAGGGCGAAGGTGCCCCGGCCGCGGCGCGCGCGCCGCCACGGCGTGGACCGGCTCGGATCGACCTACCGGGGCGCTGCGCGCCGCGACCGCGAGCAGGTGCTGCTCGTGGCCCACTACCGGCGCACGATCCTGCTGGCCGGGAGCGAGTTCCCGCGCCAGTGGCGGCGCGGCGCGGCGGGCAAGCCGAACCTCCGCGACAAGCAGCGCACGCAGCTCCGCGAGCGGCTGCGCCCGCGGCTCGAACACGAGCTCGCGAAAGCGGGTGGCTCCACCCCGACCCGCACGGAGGTGGAAGAGATGCTCGCGGAGCCGGCGCGCACACGCGCCGGAACGCCGGTGTCGGCGAGCGAGTCGGCGACGCAGCTCGACCTCGCATGTCTACAGGCCGCGAGCGCCTCCTTCGGCGAGCTCGAGCACCTGACGCCCACGTGGTCGCTGAGACGCAGCACCGCGCTCACGCGTTCGACCGTCAAGCTGTCATCGCTCTGGACGGCACAGCGGCTCCAGCGTGTGCATGCGGAGCTGGGGCAGGTCGAGGGCGGGCATGCTGACGTAAGCCAGCTCACTGGCAAGATCAAGGAGATCGAGAAGCATGCGCACGGCTTCCGGCGCTGGCAGGACCACTACAACGCCGCCTGCGTCTACTCGCTCCCGTTGCTCGCGGGCGCGTCGACCGACGCCGACGCCGACGAGCACGCACGGCTCGCGGTCGATTACCTCGAGCGCGCAATCGGCTGCGCGGACAGCGGCTTCGTGGCGCTCCACCGCGACTGGGTACTGGCCGACGACCCCGACCTCGAGGGCCTGCGGGAGCACCGGCGCTTCAAGCAGTTCGAGGCGATGTTCTTCCCCTCGCCTGCCCGCACGCGCACGCGCCCGCCCGGGCTCCACCGCTGGGAGCTCTCGCATTACACGATCGACCTCCTGTGTTCCACGGCGGACCGCTGGGAGGGGCTCTGGGAGTCGCGCCGGACGGACCTCGGCGCGAGCCCTGCACCGCACGAGCTGCTCGACTGGTGCGAGCTCGAGGCGGATGCCTGGGACCGCGTGCAGGACGTGGCCTACAACCACCGTCACTGGCGCACGCGGGTGAAGCTGATCGAGCAGGTGGACGCCGCCGCGCAGCGCCATGGGTTCGCGCCGCTCGAGGCCGCCTTCCCGCGCTTCGCGGACGCCACCGGCCTGGGCGACGCTCCCGACCTCGACGCGCGCGTGCTCGAAAACGACCGGCGCCTGCGCGCGCTGTCCGCCACGAGCGCCGCCAAGCGCGATCATGCCTGCCGGCTGATCGCGGACCTGCAGCTGCGGCGCGCGAGCCTCGGGCTGATCGACCAGCCGGGCTGGACGGCGCGCAAGGCCGACGTCGCGCGGATCTGCGACGCGCACGCCGCGCTCTGGCGCACGCTGCGGCGCTGCCTGACGGACGAGCGCGTGGACGTGCCGCGGTTCGCGCGGGCGATCGAGGCCGCCGGGTCGGCCTGGCTCGACGCCGAGGCGGGCTGGCCCGTGCGCGGCTCGGGTCCCGCCCGGAGGCGGCGCGGCCAGCAGCCGCACAGCGGGCGCCGGCGGCGCTCGAACGTCAGGTCTTGATCAGGAGCGACGCGCCGATCGCGCCGCCCAGGTCGCCGAGCTCGGCGAGCACGAACGGCGGCGGGTTCTCGCTCGCGAACAGGTGCGGGAGCATGGCCTTCTCGATCTTCTCGCGATAGGGCTCGCCGAGCCGGAGGCCGAGACCGCCGCCGAGCACCACGGCGTCCACGTCGAGCACGTTGAGGGCCGAGGCGACGCCCGCCCCGAGAGCGTCGACCGCCTCCTCGAGCAGCTTGTGGGCGAGCTTGTCGTCGGCCTCGAGCGCCCGCGCCCAGATGCCGCTCGTGAGCCGGTCGCGCCCGCGCTTCTCCATGATCTTGAAGAGCTCGGTCCTGTGGCCCTTGTCCTGGCGGTGGCGCGCGCGCTCCTCGAGCGCGCCACGCCCGGCGTAGGCCTCCACGCAGCCGCGGCGGCCGCAGGGGCAGCGGGCGCCGTCGATGTTCACGACCATGTGCCCGATCTCGGCCGCCGCGCCGCGCCCGAGCCAGGTGCGGCCGCGCAGGATGATCCCGCCGCCCACGCCAGTGCCCCAGAACACGCCGAGCAGCGAGCGGAAGTCGCGCCCTGCGCCGAGCTCGAACTCGGCCTCGGTGGCCACGTTCACGTCGTTGTCGATTCGCACCTTGCGCGGGCCGAGCGCGGAGCTGAGCGCCTTGCCGAGCGCGAACGTGCCCTCCCAGCGCGGCAGGTTGCGGGCGCTCGACACCGTGCCGCGGCGGGCGTCGATCACGCCAGGCGAGCCCACGCCGATGCCGGCGAGCTCGGCCGGGTCGGCGTCCGCCTGGGCTGCCGACTGGCGCACCGCCTCGGCCATCGCCTCGGCCACGTCCTCCGGCCCGCCGCTGCGCGGCGTGGGGAGCCGAGCCTGCCCGGCCACCGCGTGCTCGTCGTCGACCACCACCGCCTGGATCTTGGTTCCGCCAAGGTCGATGCCGGCCTTCATCCGGTGGGAGCCTACTAGTGGTCACTCCCGCAATTACGTTCCGTTCTCGCGGGCGTCTGGACACGCCTGGCTGCGTCCGGCGGGATCGCCGATGCTTTGGCATCGACTCACCCACAGTCTTGCCAGCCACGCCCAGTCGCGCGCCAGACCAGGAACCCAATTGCGTTCGCGACCACTAGTCATTGAGGCGGCGGGGCTTGCTTCCGGCCCCCGCCGGTAATAGGAATCCTCCGTGACCTCGGACCAGCTCGTGCTCGGTGTGGACGTGGGGGGGACCAAGATCGCCGTGGGTGCGGTGTGCGGCGCGAGGGTGAGCGATCAGGTGCAGCGGCCCACGCCGGTGTCGTCCACGAGCGCGCTGCTGGACTCTCTCGAGGAGGCCGTGCGCGAGGTGATCGCGGCCGCGGGCGAGCCCGCCGCGATCGGAGTCGGCGTGCCGTCGCAGATCGACTACTCCACGGGCACGGTGGAGACGAGCGTGAACATCCCGCTCACGGGCGTGCCGCTGCGCGAGGAGCTCGGCCGGCGCTTCGGCGTGCCGGTCTTCGTGGACAACGACGCCAACGTGGCTGCGCTCGGCGAGGCGCAGCTCGTGCCCTGCGAGAACCTCGTGATGCTCACGCTCGGCACCGGCGTGGGCGGCGGCGTGATCCTCGGCGGGCGGATCTTCCGCGGCGCCCACGGGCTCGGCGCGGAGCTGGGCCACGTGACGCTCAACCCGGACGGCCCGCCGTGTCCCGGCAACTGCCCGAACAACGGCTGCGTGGAGGCCTACTGCTCGGGACAGGCGCTCGAGCGCGACGCAACGGAGCTGGCGCGCGACAAGCCGGAGACCGAGCTCGCGCGCGCGCTGGGGCGGGACGGCAAGGTGTCCGGCCGCGAGCTCGAGGAGGCCGCCCGGCGCGGCGACCCGGACGCGCTGCTCCTGTTCGACCGCTTCGCCCGCATGCTCGGCGTGGCAATCGCCGGCTTCGTGAACGTGTTCGAGCCCGAGCACCTCGTGCTGGGCGGGGGAGTCTCACGCGCGTCCGAGCTCTTCCTGGAGCGCGCGGAGCGAGAGGCGGGCACGCGGGCGCTCCCCGCGCTGTTTCGCCGAACCGAGATCGCGCTTGCCAAGGGCGGCGCCGAGGCGGGCATGATCGGGGCGGGGGTGCTGGCGGGGCAGGAGATTCGGCAGACTGACCCACGCAACCCCATCCCGACCGAAGGCAGCGAATGACCACCAGCACCGCCGGCCGTGACGAGCTCGCCGTCAACACCATCCGAACGCTGTCGATGGACGGGGTTGAGAAGGCGAAGTCGGGTCACCCCGGAGCGCCGATGGCGCTGGCGCCGCTCGCGTACACGCTGTTCACCCGCGTGATGCGCCACAGCCCGTCGCAGCCCGACTGGTTCGACCGCGACCGCTTCGTGCTCTCGGCGGGTCACGCCTCGATGCTCCTCTACTCGACCCTCTACCTGAGCGGCTACGGGCTCACCCTCGACGACCTGAAGCGCTTCCGCCAGCTGGGCAGCCCGACCGCCGGGCACCCGGAGTACGGTCACGCCGCGGGCATCGAGGCCACCACCGGGCCGCTCGGCCAGGGTGTGGGGATGTCGGTCGGCCTGGCGCTCGGCGAGGCGATGCTCGCGGCCCGCTTCAACCGTCCCGGCCACGAGCTGATCGACCACCGCACCTGGGTGATCGCGAGCGACGGCGACATGCAGGAGGGGGTGGCATCCGAGGCCTGCTCGCTTGCGGGCCACCTGAGGCTCGGCAAGCTCACGGTCTTCTACGACAGCAACCACATCCAGCTGGCCGGCAAGACCTCGATGGCGTACTCGGAGGATGTGGGGAAGCGCTTCGAGGCCTACGGCTGGCACGTGCAGGACGTGGGCGAGGACCTGTCGATCGAGTCGCTCGAGGGGGCGGCCGAGGCGGCTCGCGGGGTCGATGACCGCCCCTCGCTCGTGATCGTGCGCTCGCACATCGGCTACGGCTCGCCGAACAAGCAGGACTCGTCGAAGGCGCACGGCTCGCCGCTCGGAGAGGAGGAGGTGCGGCTCACCAAGGAGGCCTACGGCTGGCCGGCGGAGCCGGATTTCCTGGTGCCGGACGAGGTGTCAGAGCACTTCCGCGAGGGGATCGGCCGTGGCGAGCAGCTGGTGTCCGAGTGGGACGAGAAGCTCGAGGCCTACCGGGCGGCCGAGCCCGGGCTGGCGGCCGAGCTCGACATGATCGTGAACGGCACGCTGCCCGACGGCTGGGACGCGGAGATCCCGACGTTCCGGCCCGAGGACGGGCGCGTGGCCACCCGCAAGGCGTCCCAGCAGGTGATCCAGTGGGCCGCCGCAAACGTGCCGCAGCTCGTGAGCGGCTCGGCGGACCTCGAGCCCTCCACGCTCACGTTCATCGACGACGGCGGCGCCGTCGCGCCCGGCGACTACAGCGGGCGCAACGTCCACTACGGCGTGCGCGAGCACGGCATGGGGGCGATCGTGAACGGGCTCGTGCTCCACGGGCTGCGCGCCTTTGGCTCCACCTTCTTCAACTTCCTCGACTACATGAAGGGGTCGGTCCGGCTGTCCGCGCTGATGCGGATTCCGTCGATCTGGGTGTTCACCCACGACTCGATCGGGCTCGGCGAGGACGGCCCGACCCACCAGCCGATCGAGCAGCTTGCCACTCTGCGCGCGCAGCCGAACACCTACTGCGTGCGCCCCGCCGGCGGGAACGAGACGGCGCTTGCCTGGCGCTTCGCGATCGGGCAGTCGGAGACGCCCACGGCGCTCGTGCTGAGCCGCCAGGGCCTCCCCGTGTGGAACCCGAGCGCGATTCCGGACGACGCCGTCGAGCGCGGCGCGTACGTGCTGCGCGAGTCCTACAAGGACCCGGAGCCCGACCTGATCCTGATCGCGACCGGGTCGGAGGTGCACATCTGCACGGCGGCGGCCGACCTGCTGGAGGCAGACGGGATCGCCACGCGCGTGGTCTCGGCGCCGTGCCTCGACCGCTTCGCGGAGCAGGACGCCGGCTACCGCGACGCGGTGCTGCCGCCCGGGGTGCGCGCCCGCGTGGCGGTCGAGGCGGCCTCACCCCTTGGCTGGAGCACCTGGACCGGCGAGGATGGCGAGACCATCGGCATGACGACCTTCGGAGCCTCGGCTCCGCACACCGACCTCTACGAGCACTTCGGCTTCACGGCCGACGCCGTCGCCAAGCGGGGCAGGGCGGTCGTCGAGCGCGTCGCCGCCAGGGCCTGAAAGGACTATCGATGAGCATCGGAGCAGGTGTGAACGAGCGGCTTGCGGCCCTGACCGCGGCCGGAACCAGCGTGTGGCTCGACCAGATCCGGCGCAGCCTGATCACGAGCGGCGAGCTCGAGCGGCTCGTGCGCGAGGACTCGCTGCGGGGCGTGACCTCGAACCCCGCCATCTTCGAGAAAGCGATCCTCGGCTCGAGCGACTACGACGAGCAGATCGCCGAGCTGGCCGGCCAGGGCCTGTCGGCGCGCGAGATCTACGACGAGATCGCGATCCTCGACGTGCAGCTCGGCTGCGACGTGCTGCGCCCGGTCTGGGACGAGGCGGGCCACGGCGACGGCTTCGTCTCGCTCGAGGTGGAGCCGGCTCTCGCTCATGACACCGACGGCACGCTCGCGCAGGCGCGCGACTACTG
>Ga0075430_100003783_pt1 | contig 12722 bp, 13 predicted proteins | sample RhiMetdeltSRZDD4_FD_75294 | JGI IMG/M metagenome (GOLD analysis project Ga0075430, IMG submission 75294) | Populus rhizosphere microbial communities from Tennessee, USA - Rhizosphere MetaG P. deltoides SRZDD4 | ecosystem: Host-associated > Plants > Roots > Rhizosphere > Soil | place: USA... | reverse complement strand
TTCGTGAAGATGTCACCAAACCCGATCGCGCGAAGCCGGTCGTCGATCTCCGCGTCGCGGACGTCGGCGAGCCCGACGACGGCGACACCCTCCCACAGCATCTCGCGGACGAGCGCGACGTTCTGCGGGTCGACGAGCCCGCCGGTCATCACGATGACGTCAGGCTTCTCACGCTTGATGGCGCCGCGCACGTCATCGAGCGGCGACACCACGGCCGTCTCGACGCCATCACGCTCGAGTTGCGCGTTCAGTCGAACCGCCGGTTCGACGTCTGTCAGGCTGATCAGGACTTTCAACGTTCGCTGAGGCTGATTTCTGGTGCTCGGGTTGGTAGCCGGGTGACGCTGCGGGGGAACGTCGCCTCTGTCACTCAGTGGTCAGCTCGGTCGCCGCGCACGATCGTGACAGCGTGATCGATGATCGGCGTCAGAGCCGCGAGGGCGTCACGGACGCCGCCAGTGGAGCCAGGCAGATTCACGATCAGCGTGCGGTGCCGCGAGCCGGCGATTCCGCGCGACAGTGCGGAACGCGGAAAGGACTCGATGCACGCAACCCGCAACCGCTCGGCGATGCCGTCCGCGGTGCGGTCGAGCACGGCCAGCGTCGCCTCCGGCGTGTTGTCGCGAGGCGAGAGTCCGGTGCCACCGGTCGTGAGGACGAGGTCGGCCGCATCGCGATCGCACCAGCCGATGAGCTGCCTAACGATCTCGACCGAGTCGTCCGGCACGAGCGCACGCTCGGCGAGGGCATACCCACGTTCGGCCACCCACGTCGCGATCGCGTCGCCGGACCCATCCGCGCGCTCGCCGCGCGCGCCGGCATCGGAGATGGTCAACACGGCGACTCGCATTGTTCCGTCCCGCTGTCGGCAGCCGAGTCCCTAGTCCGCAGTCGCTCGTCCCCGCTTACAGATGCGACCCGCTCTTGTAAAACGGGGTTTTCACGATCTCCCCCTTCACGATCTTTCCGCGGATGTCGATGCCGACCTCGTTCCCCGGCTTCGCGTGCGGCGTGGGCACGTAGCAGGTGCCGATGGGGATGTTGAGCGACGGGCTCATCGTCCCGCTGCAGACGACGCCACTCGCTTCGCCGTTCGCTACCACCGGGTAGCCGTGGCGGGGGAACGCGCGCTCCGCCGTCGTGAAGCCGACGAGCTTCCGCTTCACTCCCGCCTCCTTCTGCCTGACGAGTGCATCGCGGCCGACGAACTCCCCCTTCGCGAGCTTCACGATCCAGCCGAGGTTCGCCTCGAGCGGCGTCACGGTGTCGTCGATGTCGTTGCCGTAGAGCGCCATTCCCATCTCGAGGCGCAGGGAGTCTCGGCAGCCAAGCCCGGCGGGCGTGACCTCGCCTCCACTCATGAGCGCCTTCCACACGTGGGCTGCCTGCGCATTGTCGAAGTACAGCTCGAAGCCGTCCTCGCCGGTGTAGCCGGTGCGCGAGACGATGATGTCGGGAACGCCTGCGACGGTACCGACGGCGAAGTGGTAGTACTTGATGGACGACAGGTCGACGTCCGTGAGCGGCTGCAGGATGCGCACGGCCTGCGGTCCCTGAAGCGCGAGGAGCGCGACCTCATCGCTCACGTCCTCGATGCTCGCGTCGAATCGATCGAGGTGCTGACTGATGTGGGCCAGATCCTTCGCCGTGTTCGAGGCATTCACGACCATCATCAGGTGGTCGTCGAACCGGTACACGAGACAGTCATCCTCGAACGTGCCGCGGTCGTTGAGGATCGATGAGTAGTGCGCCTGCCCCACCGCCAGCGCGCCGACGTCGTTCGTCGTGACGTGGTTGACGAACTTCACGGCGTCGGCGCCACGGACGAGGAACTCGCCCATGTGGCTGACGTCGAACAGGCCGGCTCGCTCGCGGACGGCCTTGTGCTCGGTGGTAATGCCGGTCGGGTACTGGACTGGCATCTCGTAGCCGGCGAACGGCACCATCTTGGCGCCGAGCGCGACGTGGATATCGTGTAGGGGCGTGCGCTTGAGCGTCGCGCCGGTGTCGGTCGAGGTCATGGTCGTATGCTCCGGGTCCCGCGGTGACAACAGGGAAGGCAGGAATATGCCGGAACGGCAGTGGATGATGGAAGGCTCGACGCAAACCCGTCGGCCGCGACGAGTGCGATTGCTCCGTTCGTCGCTCGTGCTCCTCAGGGGAGCCGCTTCGCTCGGAATGACATTGGCGGTCGCGAACGTCGCGCACGGGCAGTTCAGCGTGCTCGGCGGGCCCACGGCGGGTGCTCGGGTGCTCGTCGTCGGGAGTTATCACATGAGCAACCCGGGCCTCGATCCGATCAATGTTCGCGCGGACGACGTCCTGTCGGCGAAGCGGCAGCGCGAGATCGAGGAGGTCGCGACGCGCCTCGCGCGGTTTCGACCGACGAAGGTGGCGATCGAGATCCCGTGGGGGCGCGACTCGACGTCCAACGCTATTTATCAGCGCTACCTCGCCGGGTCGCACACGCCTGACCGCACCGAGATGCAGCAGCTCGGCTTTCGCGTCGCGAAGGCGGCCGGGTTAGCGCGCCTGCACGGCGTGGACTATCGACTCGACGTGAACCTCGCCGGCGTGATGGTCGCGGCGCTCATGGGCGGACAGCCGGCGCTGGCGGCGGCGGTCCAGGGCATGACCTCCCGCCTGGTGGCCGAGGCGGACAGCATGATGCGCAACGCAACGGTGGGTGACATTCTCGTCGCGTTGAACTCCGCGCGTGCGGACTCCGCACATGGCATCTACATGGCCGCTCTTCGCGTGGGCACGGACACGACCTACACCGGCGCGACCATGACGGCGCGCTGGTACGAGCGAAATCTCAAGATCGCGTCGAACGTGCTGCGCACCATCGATTCACCGAGCGACCGCGTGCTCGTGATCATCGGCGCCGCACACGGACCGGTGCTGCGAGAGCTCCTCGAGCGCGTGCCCGGCGTGACGGTCGTCGCGCCGGGCACCTATCTTCGTTAGGCAGACGACTACCTGCTCTCCATGTCGACGCCCTGACGGATCTCGCGCTCGGTCACGGTGCGTATGCTGCCGACGTTCGGGGCGTTGCCCGTCACCATCGCCTTCGCGACCTCGAACAGAACGACGGGCTTGGGCTTCGTCACCTTCATGTAGGTGACCGACTCCGCCTCCACGAGGATGAGGGCGATCCGCGGGTCGTTCGGCGAGCCGTCGCGGTCGCCGCCCTCGTCGCCGAGCCACGCACCCCAGTCAGGCTTGTAGAGCTCACGTACGAGCTCGCGGTCGGTGCTCACGGTCGCGAGCCCGGCCACTGACACCCACTCCCTCGAGCTCCCGTTGTAATACGCCAGGTTCACGTGTGGGTCGGTCATGAGATCGTCGAGCTTGTGGCTCTCGATGTTGGTCATGAACCAGAGGTCCACGCCGCTCGTGCGCTCCTGGGTCGCCATGGGGCGCGAGACGAGGTGTCCGTCGGCGCGGCGTGTCGTGAACATCGCGATCTCGATGCCGTCGATGAGCTCGTAGAGGTCATCGAGCTTCTTCTCCGTCGGCACGTTATCGTCGCGATCGGGGTCCTTCGCCTTGTTCGCCATCGTCGTATCCTCGCCCGGGGATCAGGAATAAGCCGTTGATGTTCGAGCCGCTACGCACGGGCAGAACACGTGCCGCGTAGGCGTGTGCCGGGAGATGTTCGGCTCGGCCCCTCTTGACCTGCGGCCCCGGGGCGCGGAACGTATCGCGCTTCCGACTCGCGTCGTGAACGCACCGCCCGCGGTGCATGCCCCACGGAGGACGCAGCCATCACTTTGCTGTTCGTGGGAATCAGTCACGCGACTGCGCCACTCGCGACGGTCGAGTCGCTCGCGTTCTCGGCGCCCGACGTGTCGGCCACGCTCGCGCGCATAACGACGGGCGACCTGCCAGCCTCCCTGCCGCTTCGCGAGCTCGTCATCCTCTCGACGTGTCATCGAGTCGAGCTGTACGGCATTCCGGCGCACGACGTGACGCGACCGAGCGTCGTGCTCGAAGCCATGGCGGAGTTACTGACGCGGCGCGCGAGTCGCGACGAGCCAATCGACGCGGAGCTCCGCCGGCTCGTGGGGACCGAAGCGACGCGCCATCTCTTCCGCGTCGCCGCCGGGCTCGAGTCGATGGTGATCGGCGAGGCCGAGGTGCTGCATCAGGTGGCGTCGGCGCTCGCGGTCGCGGTTCGGGTCGGCGCGGCGGGTCCGGTACTCACCCCGCTGTTCGAGGCGGCGGTGCGGGTCGGCCGCCGCGCACGCGCCGAAACGTCCGTCGGCAGCACGGCGACAAGTGTGGGCGCCATCGCGGCCGAGATGGCCGAGGAGCTCGCGGACGAGCTGCGCGGGCGCCGGGCGTTGCTCATCGGCACGGGTAAGATCGGCCGGACCGCGGCAAAGGCGCTTCGGGCGAACGGGTTCTGGGAGATGGTGGTGGCGCCGTCGCCGGGCGCGGACGCCGACGCGATCGCGACCGAGCTGTCGGCGAAAGTGGTCGACGCCAGTGGCCTGGCCGGTGCGCTGGCCGACACCGACCTCGTCCTCACCTGCTCGCCACGCCCGGCGCAGGTGGATGCCGTCCTCGTTAGGCAGGCCATGCGCGGCCGGATGGCGCGCCCGATCGCGTTCATCGACCTCGCCGCCGACGGCGGCATCGACCCCGCCGTCGCGGAGTTGGCCGGCGTCCGCGTCGTCGGGCCCGCCGAGCTGCGCGAGCGGATCGACGTCGCGATCGCGGGGAGGCTTCGTGAAGCCCCGCTCGTCGAGACGATCGTCGAGGAAGAGCTCCGCGTCGTCCAGGCGCGCGCCGAGGGACGTTCACTCTCGAGCGTCGTCGCCGCGCTTCGCGCTCGCGCCGAGGAGATCCGCCAACGCGAGCTGTCGCGCGCGCTGGCCGGCGTGCCCGACGCGGACCCGGTCGTGCGGTCGCAGATGGAGTGGCTCTCGGTCTCGCTCGTGAACAAGCTGCTCGACGAGCCGACACGCCGGCTGCGCGCCGAGGCCGGCCAGGGACCGGTGAACCCGTACGCCGACGTCACGCGCGAGCTGTTCGGTCTGACCGGCGAGCACGTGGATCGCCCGCCGGCCTAACGCGAGCGAGAACGCCGGCGACGGCTAGTCGCCCTCGAGCGCCTTGGCCACCTGCGCAGCGTGGCCGTTCGCATTGACGTTCTCGAACACGTGCGTGACGCGCCCGTCGGCGCCTATCAGAAACGTCGTCCGCACCACGCCCATGTACTTCTTGCCGAAGTTCGTCTTCTCGCGCCACACCCCGTACCGCTCGGCTACCGCGTGGTCGGCGTCGGCGAGGAGCGTGAACGGCAGATCGAACTTCTTCTTGAACTTGGCCTGGTCCGCGACGGGGTCGGGGCTCACACCGAGGATCACTGCATCGAGTCCCTCGAACCGAGGGAAGGCGTCGCGAAACTCGCACGCCTCGATCGTTCACCCAGGGGTATCGGCCTTCGGGTAGAAGTACAGCACCACGCGCTTGCCGACCTGGTCGGAGAGCTTCAGCGGATGGCCCTGATCGGTCAACAGAGTAAAGTCGGGCGGTTGTGAGCCAGGTTCAATCATCGAACGTTGCGGGGGTTGGTGGCTGAATGCTCGGGCTGGGGCTGGGTGACGCTGCCTACCGACGCCTGACGACTAGCGGCTAACGACTGGCGGCGCCTGCCGCGCCAGCCGCTCGCCACCAATGAGCGCCGCCATCACGGCCTTCTGAACGTGCAGGCGGTTCTCGGCCTCGTCCCACACGCAGCTCTGGGGTCCATCGATCACCTCGGACGTGACTTCCTCGCCTCGGTGCGCCGGGAGACAATGCAGGAAGATCGCGTCAGGGGCCGCCCGTTTCATCAGCTTGGCATCAACCGTGAATCCGGCGAAGGCCTTCTCCCTGGCGTCCTGCTCCTGCTCCTGGCCCATTGACGCCCAGACATCGGTGTTCACGACGTGCGCGCCTGCTGCCGCCTCGTTAGGGTCGCGAGTCAGTGTGACGCGGGCGTCGCGCATCGCGCGCGCGAGGATCCCCGGGTCGGGGTCGTAGCCCTCGGGACACGCGAGCGCGAGCTCGAAGCCGAGCCGATACGCGGCGTTGATCCACGAGTTGGCCATGTTGTTGCCGTCGCCGACCCACGCAACCTTCTTGTCCTCGTACGTCCCGAGTCGCTGGCGCACCGTGAGCAGGTCGGCCAGCACCTGGCAGGGGTGGAGGAGGTCGGTCAGCCCGTTGATGACCGGAACCCGCGAATATTCCGCGAGCTGCTCGACGTCAGCGTGCGCGAACGTGCGGATCATGATCCCGTCGACATAACGCGAGAGCACGCGCGCGGTGTCGGGGATCGGCTCGCCACGGCCGAGCTGGACGTCGCGCGACGAGAGAAACAGCGCGTGCCCGCCGAGCTGCAGGGTCCCGACCTCGAACGACACTCGCGTGCGCGTCGAGGATTTGAGAAAGATCATCCCGAGCGTCTTCCCGGCGAGCGGCTTTCGCGTGTACGCGCCCGTGCGCATCGACTCCGCCAAATCGAACAGCCGATTCAGCTCATCGGGTGTGAAGTCGGGGATGGCGAGAAAGTGGCGTGTCATCGGGCATCGGGAATAGGGAATCGGGAATCGAAAGCCCTCGGGAGATCACGCTCGCGACCGCAGCCCGTCGCGACGCTCATCGAACGATTCCCGATTCCCGAGTCCCGATTCCCGACCGCTACAGAATGTAGCGTCTCAGGTCCTCATCCTCCATCACGGGCCGCAACCGGTCGTTCACGACATCACGGTCGACCGTGATTGCGCCAGTGCCGCGATCGGGCAGCTCGTAGAGAACGTCCTCGAGCAGCGTCGTCATCACCGTGTGCAGGCGCCGCGCACCGATGTTCTCCATGCGGCCGTTCACGCTCGACGCGATGCGCGCGATCTCGGCGATCCCTTCAGGCGTGAACGTCAGCTTCGCGCCCTCCGCTTCCACGAGCGCCGAGTACTGCTTCGTGAGCGCGTTCTCGGGCTCGGTCATGATGCGTACGAAGTCGGCCTCGGTGAGCGGCTTGAGCTCGACGCGAATCGGGAAACGCCCCTGCAACTCCGGAATGAGATCGCTCGGCTTCGAGACGTGGAACGCGCCGGCGGCGATGAAGAGCACGTGATCGGTCTTCACCATGCCGTACTTCGTCTGCACGTTCGAGCCTTCGACGATCGGGAGGAGGTCGCGCTGCACGCCCTCGCGGGACACGTCCGGACCGCCCGCGCCCTCGCCGCGCGCACCGGCGATCTTGTCGATCTCGTCGAGGAAGATGATGCCTAACTTCTCGACGCGCTCGAGCGCGTCGGACGTCACGTCTTCGAGGTCAATGAGCTTGTCGAACTCCTGCTCGAGGAGAATGCGCCGCGCCTCCGACACTTTCACCGTGCGCTTCTTCTTGCGCTTCGGCAGCATGTCCTGAAGCATCTCGGTGAAGTTCTCCATCCCCTCGGGCGCACCCTGCGGGACCATCATGTCGAACATCGGACCCTGCTGCGTGACCTCGACCTCCACTTCGCGCGACTCGAGCTGTCCGTCGATGAGCAGCTGCTTGAGCTTCTCACGGGTGCGCTTGTAGCGCTCGAGAGCGGCGTCGCGGTCGTTCTCGTGCTGCACCGAGCCGTCGGCCCCGACGACGAATACCCCAGACGCGCTGCCCTGCCCCGCGACGGCCCCAGCGGGCACCGGTGCCGGCGCCGGCGCCGGCGATGACGGCCCTTTCGCCTCAGCGGGAACCGGGAGCAGCAGATCGAGCAGTCGCTCGTCCACCTTTTCGTGCGCGAGATCCTCGACGTCCGACTCGCGCTCCGTACGCACCATGTCGATCGCGCTTTCAACGAGGTCCCGCACCATCCCCTCGACGTCGCGCCCGACGTACCCGACTTCGGTGAACTTCGAGGCTTCGACTTTCACGAACGGCGCGCCGGCCAGCTTCGCGAGACGGCGCGCGATCTCCGTCTTGCCGACGCCGGTCGGGCCGATGAGGATGATGTTGTTAGGCGAGATCTCGTCGCGAATGGCGTCGGGCGCGCGCTGGCGGCGCCACCGGTTCCGGAGCGCGATCGCCACCGCCTTCTTGGCATCAGCCTGCCCGACGATGTAACGATCGAGCTCGGCGACGATCTGGCGTGGCGTGAGATCAGCGAGGCGTGCGACGACCTGCTGCGTGCGATTGCTTGGCATCGGGAGTGTATCGAGAGCGCGGGGCGCTGAGGATCAGCGCTGCGCCTCGAGGACGGTGATGTTGGTGTTCGTGTAGACGCAGATCTCGCCCGCGATCTCGAGCGAGCGGCGAACGATGTCCGCAGGAGCGAGCGCGGTGTTCTTCACGAGCGCACGCGCGGCGGCGAGCGCGTACGAGCCACCAGAGCCGATCGCGAGGATTCCGTCTTCGGGCTCGATGATTTCACCGTTGCCGGAGATGACGAAGCCGTGGTTCAGGTCGACGACGACCAGGAGCGCCTCGAGACGCCGCAGCACACGGTCACTGCGCCAGTCCTTGGCCAGCTCCACCGCGGCGCGCGACAGATTGTTCGGGTACCGCTCGAGCTTTTCCTCGAACTTCTCGAAGAGCGTGAACGCGTCGGCGGCACTGCCGGCGAACCCGGCGAGGAGCTGACCGCCGCGAAGCGTGCGCACTTTCTGCGCGTTCGACTTCATGACGGTCTCGCCGACGGTCACCTGGCCATCGCCACCAAGCGCGACCTTGCCGTCGCGGCGCACCGCGAGAATGGTCGTCGCGTAAAACCGCGGAAGTGCATTGTGCATGCGACAAAGATAGCCGGTGCACGACGCGCCAAGCCTGCCGCCACTATGAGCGGCGCACCTCGCTGGCCGCTGGGGGCTGCTAGCACGTGCTGGGGGCTTGGATCTGCTGACAGCAGCTGGGCGCTGGGGGGCTGGCAGCCAGGCTGAGTATGGACGTGTCGACGCATACTCGCGGGGAGAGTGCCGACAACTCTCCCCGCGGGTACGCGCCGACTCGCGGTAGCCGGCGTGGCTGCCAGCGCCAAGCCCCCAGCCGCTTGAAGCAGCCCGCAGCCCCCAGCATGTGGTAGCCCCTAGCGGCCAGCTAGGCGTTGTTACGCTGAGCGCTGCCAGCTCGCTGCTGCGAGCTAAGCGCTGCTAGCTAATCGCTGCCAGGTAAATCGCTGCTAGCGAATGCGGAGCCGCGGATGCCCCTCAGGCGGCGTGTCTTCACTGAGCGGCGACGTCGGACCCGGAACTCCATCCTTCGCGCGCATGATCGGCGCCTCGCGGTCACCCCGCATCGCCGGTGGGTCTCGCGGTGGTGGGCTGTCGGCGAGTCCCGGGACGACCGGCGGCCGAGTCGCGCCCGGCTTGGCGTCGGCTCCGGTCCGCGGGACGGAGCGCTTCTCTCCGCGTCGTGCCGGTCCGCGGAACGCGAACAGCTCGCGTAGGTATTCCCGGCTGTACCAGCCCCCGGCCGCGAGCAGCGCGACACCAACGAGCACCGCCACGGTCCCGAAGCGCCAGGTATCTCGACCGATCAGCGCTGCCGCCACAGCCAGGATTCCCAGCCCGACGAGCGTTTCACCGCCGCGGTGCATGCGCGCGCGCTGGCGCCGCCGCCGCTCGCGCGTCTGCGCCGCGCCCTCGGGCAACTGGGCGTCGAGCAGCAGCCCCAACCCCAGAATCGCGACCAGGACGCCGATGAACAGCGGGATCTGCTCCAGACGCATGCCGGTCACCTCTTGCAAGAAGAAGGCGAGCCCGAGAGTCAGGCGCGCGGATGAGCCTTCCGGTAAACCTGCTTCAGCCGTTCGACGCTGGTATGCGTGTAGATCTGAGTAGTCGAGATCGAGGCGTGGCCAAGCAACTCTTGCACCGCTCGCAAATCGGCACCGGCGTCGAGGAGATGCGTGGCGAACGTGTGCCGCAGGGAGTGCGTGCTCAGCCCCGCGTTCTCGTCGATCTGTGTGAGGAACTTCGTCACCACGAGCTGAATCGACCGCGTGCTCAGCCGCCGACCATGCGCGCTGAGAAAGAACGCGGCGCGATCCGCCTTGCCGCCGAGCTGTCGCGCGAGCTCGTCGCGCCTGGACTCGTAATTCCTGAGCGCGAGCGTCGCGTGATCACCCACCGGAATGATCCGTTGCTTGCGCCCCTTCCCCGTCACCTTCACCTGTTGCGACAGGAGATCGAGGTCGCCGCGATCGATCCCGCGCAGCTCGGAGAGGCGCATCCCCGTCGAGTAGAACAGCTCGAGGATCGCGAGGTTGCGGACGTCGTTGAACCGACCCTCCCACGCGCGCACCTCCGCCGCCTGGAACACGAGGTCGATCTGCGCGCGATCGAGGTAGCTGGGCAAATACCGCTCGAGCTTCGGGGTGCCGACGGCGCGCGCCGGATTCGCGTCTACGACCTCGTTGCGGTGCAGGAAGCGGTAGAAGCTGCGCACCGCCGACAGCGCGCGCGCAATCGACCGTTTCGAGAGCCCGCGCTTCGTGAGATGGGCGAGGAAGGCACGGATCGAGAGCCGATCCACGCCCTGCCACGACCACTCGTCGCCCCCGTAGTAGGTGGAGAAGAAGCGAACGAGCTCGCCCAGGTCGCGCTCGTAGGCGACGACCGTGTTAGGCGACATGTCTCGCTCGTTCCGAAGATGCTCGAGGTATTCGGCGACCTCGGGCGACGGAACGGCGGAGGGACTCACGCGACGGCCGCCGCGGACAGATCGTTCGTCGCCATCCATTCGTCGAGGCGACGCAGTGCACGGTCGGCGAGCAACTCGCGCTTCCGGCGTTTGTCGCGAACCGGCGTCTCGAGCTCGTCGAGCAAGCCGAAGTTCGCGTTCATCGGCTGGAAGTGCCTGGGATCGGCCTCGTGGAGATACCGATACAGCGCACCGAGCATGGTGGCCGGTGGCGGAACGACGGGCTCCTCTCCCGCGAGCATCCGCGCCAGGTTGATCCCCGCCAGGAGTCCCGTCGCCGAGCTCTCCGTGTAGCCCTCGACGCCGGTGAGCTGACCGGCGAAGAGCGTCGCAGGGTCGTCGCGAAGCGACAGATGCCGCGTGAGGCACGCGGCCGCGTTCACGTAGGAGTTGCGGTGCACGGAGCCCCAGCGCAGAAACTCCGCGTCACCGAGCCCCGGGATCATGCGAAAGACGCGCTGCTGCTCGCGCGTGCGGAGCCGCGTCTGAAACCCCACGAGATTCCACATGCGCCCGCCGCGATCTTCCATGCGCAGCTGCGCGATGGCGTAGGCCTCGCGCCCGGTGCGTGGATCGCGCAGACCGACGGGCTTCATCGGACCGAACCGAAGCGTCTCTCGCCCACGACGCGCCATCTCCTCGACGGGCATGCACCCTTCGAAGTACGGGATGGGATCGAAGTCGTGCCCCTCGTACTGATCGGCGGCGATGAGCGCATCGAGGAACGCCTCGTACTGCTCGCGCGTGAATGGGCAATTCACATACGCGCCTTCGCCCGCAAGCTCAGCGCTCGACCCGACCGCGGCCGCGTCGGCCATCGTCTCCTTTCCATAACGCGAAGCGCGAAAGACGACGTTCGCGTCGAGCGAATCGCCGGCCACGATGGGCCCGATGGCGTCGTAGAACGCGAGCGACTCGACGCCAAGTCGCTGTTGAATCGCCGCCGAGAGTGCGTCGGATGTCAGGGGGCCCGTCGCGACGATCCCTGGCGACGGCAGCTCCGTGACCTCGTTGCGAACAACTTCAATGCGTGGGTGCGACGAGACAGCGCGATGCACGGCGTCCGCGAAGAGCTCGCGGTCCACCGCGAGCGCCGACCCGCCAGGAACGCGCGCTTCGTCGGCCGCCCGCAGGATCACGGAGCCGAGCGCGCGCATCTCGGCTTTGAGCAGCCCGTGCGCGTTCGACGTCTCGGTGCTCTTGAAGGTGTTCGAGCAGACCAGCTCGGCCAGCCGGTCGGTGCGGTGCGCCGGCGTGCTTCGCACCGGACGCATCTCATGCAGCGCCACGCGCACGCCGCGCTCGGCGAGCTGCCAGGCGGCCTCGCTGCCAGCGAGTCCGCCCCCGATTACGTGGACCGGCTCTCGAGTCGTCGTGCGTTCTTCGATGCGCGCGCTCGCCATGCGGGAATGATAGCACCCATGCGCGCACGCGCGGAGAGCGCAAACCCTGGACGCCGAGCAGACCACGCGAGCGATGGCCCACGCGCGACACCCCGGTCGCTCCGCCCGGCGGCGGTGGAGCGCGGCGCACTCACGATGAGCACGACGGCAGCGACGATCACCGCCATGGCGACCAGCGTCATCCCCGTCACGCGCTCGCCCGCGACGGCCCAGCCAAGCAGCACCGCGACGATGGGATTGACGTACGCGTGCGTCGCGACGCGTGACGGCGTGGACACGCGCATGAGCCAGAGGTAGGCGCTGAATCCGACGAGGGCGCCGGCGACGACGAGGTAGCCGATCGCGATTGCCGACACAGGCGTGATGGCCGCGAGCGAAAGCTCGTGGTGCTCGCCGAGCGCCAGCCCGGTGAGGACCGACAGGACTGCGCCCGCCATCATCTGCAGTGACGTCGAGCGCGTGGGCGACACCGGGAGCGGCGAGCGACGGGAGTACAGCGCTCCGATCGACCACAGCAGGGCCGACAGCGTCAGCGCGCCGACGCCTAACAAGCTCACGCCGCCGCCCGCGTACGAGAGCGACGGCCCGACGAGAACGAGCAGCCCGACGAGCCCGACGGCGACCCCGGCCAGGACCCT
>Ga0075430_100003780_pt1 | contig 12724 bp, 12 predicted proteins | sample RhiMetdeltSRZDD4_FD_75294 | JGI IMG/M metagenome (GOLD analysis project Ga0075430, IMG submission 75294) | Populus rhizosphere microbial communities from Tennessee, USA - Rhizosphere MetaG P. deltoides SRZDD4 | ecosystem: Host-associated > Plants > Roots > Rhizosphere > Soil | place: USA... | reverse complement strand
TGGCGCCATCGCCTGCCAGGCATCGCGTGTCGGATCGTAGGCTTCGTTTTCATGGAAGGTTCCGTTCGCACCTTCGCCGCCGAACACATAGATTCGCCCTCCGCTTTCAGCCGCAGTGATCCCGCTCCTGGCTGTGGGAAGGTCCGGCGCTTTGGTCCATTTGTCAGAGCCCGGATCATATACCTCCGTGACGGCAAGATTGCGATGGTAGTCGCCTTTCAACCGTCCGCCGATGGCGTAGACCTTCCCGGCCGCCGTCGCAGTCGCCAGATGATCACGCGGAGTCGGTAGCGCCGCGCGCGTGCTCCAAGCGTTTCTCACAGGATCGTACACTTCGACCGCTGCGCTGTTGCCCTTTCCATCATAGCCACCGATCGCGTACAGTTTCCCTTCATGCACCGTGACCGACAGAGCTCCCCGAGCGGTCGGCATCGCGGGGAGCTCCGTCCAGACGTCCGCGGCCGGATCGTAGGCGTACAAGGTGGCGACTGGCCTCCAGACACTGAGGCCGGACTGTTGGTAACCGCCGATCACGTAGAGGCGCCCGCCGACTACGCCAATACCGACATGATGCAGACCGACCGGCATCGGCGCCTTCGAGTTCCATCTGTCGGCAGAGGCGTCGTACTCTTCGAGTACGGGTGTGATCGAGAGATTCACCACATTGCTGATGCTCGGCTCTTCAAAACCGCCCACGAGATAGATCTTGCGTCCGATCGTTGCCGCAGCCACTTCCGTCCGCTTCATGGCCGCCGGCGCTGCAGTGCGCCAGGCACCCCGCTCCGTTTCTCGATCTGGCGGTGCGGCAAAAACCGGCGCTGTGACGAGTAACAGGGAGACAAGGCAGGAAGCGAACGTGATGGTCGCTAGCCGTCGCTCTCGCATGGCTTGGCCCATCAATCGCCCATCGATGAACCACATTTATACCCCTTCCTCAGAATCGAGCGGTTCTTCCTGAATCCAGGCTTCAAACAGCATATAACCCACCCCCAGCACGACCGGTCCTACAAAAATTCCCACCACGCCGAATGCGACCAGACCGCCAATGACGCCGGCGATGATGAGCACCAGCGGTAACCGCGCACCCTTCTGAATGAGAATCGGCCGTATCACGTTGTCAATGGTCCCGACAAAGATCGTCCAGGCCAGAAGCGCGGTGGCCCAGCCATGGCTCCCCTGCCAATAGAGCCAGACGACGGCAAGAGCAAGCACCGGCACCACGCCAACCTGCACAATGCCGAACAGAAACATCAGTGCCGTCAACACTACGGCAAACGGCACGCCTGCTACAAAGAGACCGATTCCTCCCAACACTGCTTGCCCCATGGCCACGAGGACGATGCCGAGCGCAACGCCGCGAATCGCCTGGCCGGCCAGATTCACTGCCTGTTCGCCGCGTGCTCCTGCGAGGCGCCGTCCGAATCGGCGTAGGTCCGCTACGGCGCCGTCCCCTCTGGCAAAAAGCACGGCCGCCATCAACACTGTGAGCAGAAATTGCCCAGTCATGGCGCCCAGACTGCCGAGTTGAGTCAGCAGCCAGCTTCCGGTCACCTTGGCATACGGCGCCGCGGATCGGGCGAGCTCCTCAGGACCGGACGAAGCGAAATCGCGCCAGGACGATGCGATTCGCGTACCGGCGAGAGGGATGCTTTCGACCCAGGATGGTGGTGCAGGAAGAGTGAGAGATTTGAGCGACTGCGCCCAATCAACGATCTCATCGAGATGGGTCACGAGCGCTGCCACTGCCAGCGAAAAGGGAACGACGAATACAAGCAACAGCGCCAACGTCATGACCGTTACGGCCAAGCCGCGCCGTCCCCAGAGCCACGCTTCGAGCTGTAACATTAATGGCCAACCCGCGACGACAATCATCGTCGCCCAGAGCATCGCAGGTATAAAGGGGCGCAGAATCCAAAACGAGGCGGCGATGAGGCCGACCATCACCAGAACAGAGAAAGTCGATCGCACCAGATCATGGGGGGTGGTCGGCGCACTCATCGGCCGGTCACTCTCAGCAGGATCGATTTCAGGAGGCGGTATCTCAAGGTTCTTCATCTTCAACCTGCTCGATCGACTGTTTAATCGCGGCCACAAACGCCGGGGGATCGGCCAGATCACTCTCCGTCAACTGGAACTCCGACACCATCACGCCATCGTAATCGACAAGAATCAAACGATAACCAGGTTTCACAGCCACTCCTCTCGACAGGCTGGCCTGAGGGGCGTGATCCTCCCCCCATATCTACTTTGTCAGACGGGTAGTTTAGATGGCGTTAGCTGCCGTTTCAACGACTGATGCTCGGCTGGCAATTTTGAAAGCCACACACACCGACCACTCCGAAACCGGAATAGGCCTCTACCCGGCGGAAATGAACCACCGCGCTGAGGCGCCGTCGGATCTCATGACTGCATCAAAACTGCTATGTTCAACTAGGCCGCTTTGCGGCTGAACGGCTGGACAACTGGCGGCCTGTTCCTGAAGATGAACTCGGCTCCCTCGGATCGACCATCCTTGAGCTCCTGCAAATGACCAGCCTCAGTATCAAGAATGTATAACTGCTCTCGGAGCGCGACCAGATCGAGATCCGACAATCCTTCACCACTAGAGCGGAGTCGATGATACAAATCTTTTCCATCTGCGATGAATGCCTTGACGGCGCGTTGTATATCCATGGCTCCTTCCTCCATGTTCTATGGGCGCAACTCCTGCTCGACTCTACTAATAACTATCTGCTGCTTTCAGGAATGGGCAGCCTAGTAAAACCCCTTGTATCCATATGCTGATCCCTCCCGGAGGACACCTCATCCGTTCGGAGAAGGTCCGGACGCAACGAGCTTTTGGAGCCTAGCACGGCAGGCCATGCGAGTACGCTCTCGCTCGAGCAGCGGGGGTCTATCATCCTTCCCTTCATTCCCCTACAATTTGCCTTTCACAGTCACCCAGGAGGACCCACCATGCAGACCTATGTCAGCCTCGTAAAGTTCACGCAACATGGTCTCCAATCCATGAAGGACAAGGGAATCGAGCGAGCCGAGGCCGTCAAGCACAATGCCCAATCCCTGGGCGGAAAGCTCATCCAGGCTTACTACTGCCTCGGCGAATACGACGTCATCGCCATCTGGGAATTCCCGGACAACAAGACGGCCATGAAAGCCGCGGTCCTCAATGCCTCGCTCGGGCACATTGAAATCACTACCATGCCGGCCGTGGACCGCGAGGAATGGAAGAGTCTGCTGCAGCAGACGATCGGCAAAAAATAATACGGATGAGGAGATGTTGGTCTCTCTTGCTCGCCCAACGCGCACACCGGATTAATCGTATTTTTAGAAAGACGGTGCTCGTTGAAGCGCGCAGTGAGAGACCAATCAGCCCTCATCCTAGGAAAACCACACGAGCGAGCTTTGGAAGGAGCCTGCATGCCTCTACCCATCCCAGGTCGGTGAGGGTCACCACGGGAAGTGTGTCTTGTGTTCGCCCGCTGTCTGAGGTAGGTTACGCCCCGCTTACACGAGAAGCCTTGTTCGACCTCCGACATCATCATCGCTCGCAAGGAGCGCCGACTTGATCAGCACATTCGATCTCACTCTGCTTGGCAGCTTCGTATCGGCCGGCGGCATCCTATTTCTCTGTCGGGGAAAGCGGATGCAGCTCGGCTCACGCTGGCTCACCAACGAGCGGGCAATCATCCTCTCGGAAGAAAGCCATGAGCAACACGAGCGGGTTACCTTGCTCGAAGCTGCCCGATGGCTGACGGTCGGGGCCTTGACCCTCTTCGTCGCCCTCCTTCATGGAGCAGAAGAAGGCTATCTCTTCGGTCCGTGGAGTGACGTCATGTTCCACGTCGTTTTCGTATCGACCTGCTGGGCCACGGCGGCCCTGCGTATCAATAGGCGAACGGCGGCCGTGCGCCTCCGCGCCAGTTCTGCACCTCAAGTTCGCAACTAAATTCAGCGTGTACTGACATCGGTGCCTTTTTCCAAGGCTGCGTTATGATGCGTCCGCCCAGCGTCTTTCGTTCCGTTTCCACACTCTCGTTCTGTTACCCGGTTCGATGCGCTCATGAAGGATGACCAACCGGTAGTGCCGGCAACCGTTACGCTCCCTGAAATCACCGTCAAAGCAGTCGTGCTGTCGGTGGTCCTCGCGGCCATCCTGGCCGCTGCCAATGCCTATCTCGGATTGTTCGCCGGTATGACCGTGTCGGCTTCGATTCCTGCCGCCGTCGCCTCGATGGCAATTCTTCGTCTGTTCAAACGCTCCAATATCCTCGAAAACAACATCATCCAGACCGCCGCCTCATCAGGGGAAGCACTGGCCGCCGGCGTAATCTTCACGATCCCGGCCCTGCTGCTCGTCGGCTATTGGTCCGACTTCGACTATTGGCAGACCGCCTTGATCGCCACGGTCGGTGGTCTCCTCGGCGTACTTTTTACCATTCCGTTGCGTCGAGCGCTCATTGTCACCGCGCGCCTGCGTTTCCCCGAAGGGGTTGCGACGGCAGAAGTCCTGAAGGTCGCGGCACCGGATCGACGAGAGACAGGTCAGGCCCAAGCGGGCGGCGATTTCCGGACATTGCTCTTCGCCGCCCTGCTTGGCGGCGCGGTCAAATTCGGCGAAAGCGGCTTGCGCCTCTGGGCGGAATCCCTCGAAGGTGCAGCACAGGTTGGACGCACCGTCGTCTATGCAGGACTCAATCTCTCGCCCGCGCTGCTCGCCGTGGGATTTATCATCGGCCTGAATACGGCCTTCGTCGTGTTCCTCGGCGGCATGCTTGGCTGGTTGTTCCTGATGCCGGCCTACGGACTCATCAATGGGCTGCCTCCCGATCGGACCGGCCTCGCCGCAGCAATGTCGATATGGAGCGGACAGATCCGCTACGTCGGCATCGGAGCGATGCTGATCGGGGGACTCTGGACACTGACCAGATTGCGTGAGCCGGTGTGGAAAAGTCTCGAGACGCTCAGGGATAGTTATCGGCAAGCCGGATCATCGCAATCCGGACGAACCGTGCCCAGAACGGAGCAGGATGCTTCGCTCGGTTGGATTGTCCTCCCCTTTGTCGTGTCCTTGGTGCCGATGGCCTGGATCTATAGTAGCGTCGTGAACAGTGTTCCGATCGGCCTTGCGATGACGATGCTAATGGTGGTCGCCGCCTTTCTGTTTTCCTCAGTCGCGGCTTACATGGCCGGACTGGTCGGCAGCTCCAGCAATCCGGTGTCCGGGGTCACCATCGCCACGATCATGGTGGCGTCGCTCTTGCTCGTGCTGTTCCTGGGAACCGACCATCCGGCTGGGCCTGCGGCGACGCTCGTAATCGGTGCCGTGGTCTGTTGCGCTGCAGCCATGGGAGGCGACAATCTGCAAGATCTAAAAACCGGTCATGTGGTCGGATCAACGCCCTGGAAGCAGCAAGTCATGCAAGTCGTTGGCGTGCTAACTGGCGCCGTGGTGTTGGTGCCCGTCCTCTCGCTACTTCAGGCCAAGTACGGAATCGGCGAACCGACGATCGGACATCCTCATCCGTTGAGCGCGCCCCAGGCGACGCTGATGGCCAGTCTCACGCGCAGCGTCTTCGGCGCGGGGCTGCCCTGGCCGCTCGTTGGAGTGGGCGCCATCATCGGAGTGCTCATAATTTGTATCGATCGCAGACAGGAAGCGCGCGCGAGCGACTTCCGACTTCCCGTCCTCGCCGTGGCGCTGGGCATCTATCTGCCGCTGAAACTCTCGGCCACGATTTTCTTAGGCGGCGTGATCGCAACCTTGGCAAGCAGAGGGGTCGCGAAAAGCACTGAGGTCTCACGCCGCGGGCTTCTCTGCTCTGCCGGTTTGATCACAGGCGAAGCACTGATGGGCATTCTGTTGGCGTTCCCAATTGGTTTGAGCGCGCTGTGGCCCGGCCTTAATCCGGATCCCTTCACGCTGTTTGAGGCGCCTCCCATCGGCGGCTGGCCCGGGCTCGTGATCATGGCGTTAGTCGGATGGCAGTTGTATCGAATCGCTACAGAGCATTCGAACCAAAAAACGTCCTGAAGGTTGTACCCTCGCCGACTGCTTGGCACCCCTCGGAACGCCTAGGGAAAGTCTTGCTCCCACCTTCGGCCTTTGTCTGTAGAATAGGCAGAATCTCGATACAACCTTCTCAAGAGGTGTCTTATGTTTGAAGGGTTGATGGGAAGCGTTTTAAGCCTCGTCATCGTCGGCGCGATTATTCTCGGCTTCACCACCTTCGTGGCGACGCTGCTCATATGGATTTTCAGGACACGGGACGGTGGGGTTGAGTCTATCGCGTATGAGCCGTCGGTCAAAATGCGGCTACGCAGGGCAGCATAATTGAAAGAAGCGAGGAGCCAATTTCTCACCTGTAGAATAATGAACGTCGTGTAATCAGGGACGGGACGTCTAGCAGGGCTTTCCCAATGCGTCTCTTCCAGGCTGCCGGATTTCCCTTACGGCCTGTTGGATCGCGCCATGGAGCTGGTCGACGGCCGCTTCCTTGGTCAAGAGCATCGTGGCGCCAGCTGTTCGCATAGCATCGTGATTATCGGCCGAGGCGTTGACCGACATACCGATGACCACGATCTCCGGATGCCTCGTCTTTATTCTGGCGGTGGCCTCGATGCCATTTATCAGCGGCATGTTGATATCCATGACAATCGCCGCCGGTTTGAATCGCTCGGTGAGGTCAATGGCTTCTTGTCCATTGGACGCTTCGCCAATTACGTCGATGTCGGAAAAGCCTTCGAGCACGGAACGTAATCCCTCCCGCACCATCGTGTGATCGTCGGCGATCAGAACGCGACAGGGTCCATGGAGTCGACTCTGACTTATCGAGGCGGGTGTCCCGAGAAACACCTTCGACGCGGGTTCAAGACTGGTCTGCTGACTGCTAGAGCACGGGAGGATGAGCGTCGCCCTCGTGCCTTCCCCCGGCGAGGAATGCAGCTCCAACCGGCCGCCCATCGCGTTCATACGTTCACGGATGCTGAACAAGCCGAACTTTGAGGAAAGGGGCGATGGCTGTTGCGTCGCCATGGCCAGCAAATCAAATCCTACCCCCTGGTCTTCAACGACAATTTGCAAATACCCCTCCCGCTCCTCGACGAGCAGGAACGCCTGTTTGGCGACCGCGTGCTTCACCGCGTTCATGAGCAGCTCGCGCACCGACTGGAACATGAGCACGGCCTGGTCTTCAGGTAGCCGGAGGCCTCCCGTCGACTCGATCTGCACGGTGACTTGTAACTGATAGCGTTGCATCTGCTCACCGAGCCACTTGAGTGCGGCGAATAAACCGAACTCATGCAACACCGGCGGACTGAGTTCCGCAACGAGATTTCTCGTGTAAGTGAGCGCGTCGTTGACGACGTCTTCCGCCTGTTTGATCATCTCCAGCGATCTATGGACAGGCCCTTGTTTCGCCTGACCCAGCTTCAACCGCACGAGCACCAGCATCTGCGCCAAGTGGTCGTGCATTTCGGCAGCGATCCGTTTTCGCTCCCGTTGCTCCGCCAGGTTCAACTCCGTCGCCAGGGCCCGAAGTTGGCCCTGCGAGGACATCAGCTCCTGTGTGCGTTCACACACCTGTCGCTCCAGTTCTTCCGTAAACTGCTCCAAGCGAGCCTGTGCGGCTTTGTTGTCCGTGATGTCGTAATTGACGCCCACCATCCGCGCAGGGCGACCGGCGGGATCTTTGACGATCACGCCATGACCAGCGATCCAGCGCACGGCGCCATCCCCGCCGACAATGCGAAATTCCTCCGAGAAGTGTCCGCTCTTATTGGCGGCCTCTGTCGCCCGCTTGATGCGATCGACGTCCTGTGGATGCACCAGCTGATAAAACTCATCCGCCGTCTTCGGCGCAGTCTCGACGGATCGTCCAAAAATCTCAGGCTGTCGAGAGTCCCAGACAATAGACCCCCGTTGCAAATCCAGGTCCCAGGCGCCCATGCTCGCCGCACCCATCGCCAGACTCAACCGTTCCTCGCTCTCACGTAACGCGGCTTCAGTTCGCTTGCGCTCACTGATATCGTTGAAAAGCACGGCCACTTTCCGTTCAGCCGGCTCTCCGACGCGCCACGCAAACACGTCGTAATGGCGATGGAGTTGCGCGGCCTCTCGCTCGAATCTCAGGGCCTCACCCGTCTTCGCGATCTTTCCGTATGTCTGAAACCAGTGGTCTTCATGCAGCGGCACCACCTCACGGACGCGCCGGCCCACCGCATTCGCAATCCCCGTCTGTCGCTCGAAGCAGGGGTTTATGGAAAGGAAGCGGTAGTCCACCGGCTCATCATGTTCATCGAACAGGACTTCAATCGTGCAGAACCCCTGATCGATGGACTCGAACAACGACCGGTACTTTTCTTCCGATTCGCACAGCTCCTTGTGAACGATCCGCTGCTGCTCCAGCAAGTCCCGCACTTGATATTGGCGGCGTCTCGCTCGCAAGGCCACTTCCACTGAGCGCAGCAAGGTGGCCTCTCCGAGTGGCCGCTCGAGCAAGGTGAGGCTGCCGGCGGCTTGGGCCACCAGATGCAGCAGCTTGGCCAATCGCGATTCGCCGCCGCGCGTCAGCACGATCAGCGGCAATTCCGACCAGGGCGGCTGCGCATTCAGCTCATGGAGTAGCTCGGGCATCTTCGGCAATTCCAGCGCTTCCTCGGTGATGAGCAAGACGCCCGCCCCTCCCGTCAGATGATGGCAAGCCTCAGCAGCGCTCTCACACACTGTTCCGACGAATCCATGCGCGTGCAACAGCCTCGCCATGGCGGTCGCGTCCTGCCCGATCGGCGCAAGAATAAGAATGCGATCTTCCGGATTACCGTCCGCCATCGGGCTGCCTCATCATCTGTTCAGAGCCACCGCGAAACACCGGCGCACCGCCGAGGACACCCTGAAATTCTGTTAGCGGCTTGCCGATACGCAAGCCGGTGCCCGATTCCAATTGAAGTTCACGAATCGTCTTCTCATGACGACCGCTCCGCTTCTTGATCACCGAGAGCGCCTGCCTGACCGCACCCGCGGCTTCGAAAAAGCGCACGTTCACTACCGTATCGGCGAGGTAGCTGAGGTCTATCGGGGCCTCAGCCTGACTCACCAACCCGTGAAGCGCCAGGATGAAAATCGTCACGACGCCCTGCTGGTTCAGATAAGCCGACAATTCATGTAACTGGTTGGCCAGGTACCGCTCGCCTGGCATCGCGTTCATATATCCATTAAGACTATCGATAACGACCAGCTTGCAACCCGCCTCCACTCCCCGCCTGATCCGCATCGCAAACTCTCCCGGTGAGAGTTCGGCGGGATCCACCTGCTGAACAGAGATGACGCCGGTTTCGATATGCGGGGAAAGCTTCAGACCCAGTGAAGCGGCGCGGGCCAGCACCAGGTCTCGTACTTCATCGAAGGCGAACAGAATGCTTCGTTCCCCGCGCGAAGCCATCTGAACCGCATATTGTAGTGACAGCGTCGATTTCCCCGTGCCCGCCTGACCCATGATCAACGTCGTCGTCCCGCGATCCAGGCCGCCGCCGAGCAAGTCGTCCAGATCCTTATACCCGCTCGCAACGGGTTCCCTGCGGAAATCCGAGCGATGCTCCGCCGCGACGATGCGGGGAAAGACGCGCAGGCCGCCTTTCTCAATCGTGTAGTCGTGAAACCCTTCTCGGAACCGGACGCCGCGCAGCTTCAGCACACGCAACCGCCGGCGCGAGCGTCCGTAATCCGGAGACAGTTGTTCCATTTCAATGACGCCATGCGTCAGGCTCAACACATGAGGATCGCCGGCGATGTTTTTATTGTCCATCTTGTCGTCCAGCAGCAGGACCGTACTCTGGTACTTGGTCAGTTCTTGTTTGAGGTTCAAGAGCTGCCGCCGATAGCGCAACGCCGTTTCGGCCCACAGCCTGAACTCCGAAAGCGAATCGAACACGATCCGCGAGGGGCGAGTGTTGCGGATTTCATCCAATAATTGCTCGGTCACCTTGGTCAACTCGATTTCGGAGGGATGGAATACCGTCGTGTGCGCGCCAGGACGAACGAGGGCTTCGATGGCTGATAACTCAAACAAAGCGATGCCGTCGAGTGACCATCCATGCGAGTGCGCGACTTTAAACAACTCCTCTTTCGTTTCCGAGAGCGTGATGTACAGGGTCTTTTCTCCGCGGCGTACTCCCTCCAAAAGGAACTGCAGGGCGAGGGTGGTCTTTCCTGACCCCGGGTCGCCCTGAATCAGATAGAAGCAATTGGAGGGCAATCCCTCAGCCAATACTTCATCAAGTCCTTCAACGCCGGTGTGGCAACGTGAGTCGATGGGAGAAGAGACGGCCGCTTTGCTCATACTCGCGCCCCAGCCCTTTCTGGCATTATCTGGTGTAAAGTAACCAATGTGAGGTGTTTCTTTTGAGCCGATGGGACCTATTCATACCGCGACTGTGTAGGAGCCTTGTCCTGGGGGAACCCCTAGCTTTTTGGTCACCGGTTCATTAAAAGTGGAAGCTGTTGTAAAATCAGGCCACAAGGCCTCAATGCGGAAGGCCTGAATCCAAAAGGCTACAGCGGACCGAACTGAGGGGCCGGCACATTCAGGATCTGATAGGCTTCTTCCACCGTGTGCACGACACGCAGATTCGGACGAGCCTCTCCACTTTCCAACTCGAACATACGTGCCATCCCAAAAAGCTCAGGTGTCGGGGCCACGAATATTACGGGTCGACGGGGATCGGGCATAATTGGCTTGGTCCGGGCGAGGTCGCGCATCGTTTGCGGCGAGAACGCCACCTCCGTGACTTCGGAGAAATCGGTGATGCCCGAGAGCGGATCGAGCCGGGCAACGTTCTCTTGGCCGACTCGATACATATCTCTCAGATCGTCATCCGTCACCCGTCCCTTAAATCGCGCTCGAAGGATCCGATTGGTAGCATCGAAGTCGATCAGATAGGGCACTTGGCTCCTTTGAAGTGAGTTGCTAGTTGCCAGCGACAAAGACTGGCGAGACAATACCGACGTGGGCGCATACAGTAACATGTTCGCGTGTGAAACCGCTGTACGGCATAACGGACTCAGGCACTGTCTTACATGAAGGGAATCACCGTGATGCAACGAGGACTCTATGGCTGTTGAATCCGTCATGCTTCCGCTCGGGACCACTGCTCCGTCGTTTTTCTTGCCTGACGTGGTCAACCGGCAGGTCTATTCACTCGACTCGTTTCATGGCAAAGATGCCTTGTTGGTCATGTTCATCTGCCAGCACTGTCCGTACGTGAAGCACGTTGAGCAGGAAATCGCCCGGATCGGGAAGGACTATCAGAACAAAAAGCTTGGCATCGTGGGGATCAGCAGTAATGACCCTGCGACCTATCCCGATGACGCCCCGGACCGGCTGAAAGAAATGGCAAAACGGCTCGACTTCCGGTTCCCGTTCTGCTTCGACGAAACGCAGGACGTGGCCAAGAGCTACAAGGCCACCTGTACGCCTGACTTTTTTCTCTTTGATGCGCAGCGCCGATTGGTGTATCGCGGGCAGCTCGACGACAGCCGGCCGGGTAACAACAAGCCGGTGACGGGGCGTGATCTGCGTGCCGCGATCGATGCCGTGCTTGCCGGCAAGCCGGTGGATAGCCATCAGCAACCCAGCATCGGCTGCTCCATCAAGTGGAAGGCTGGCAACGCCCCTTCGTAAAGATTTTTTCTCCTGCCGCTGTTTATTGATACGCCTGTGCAAGACGTGTCGCTGCGCTTGCCTCTGGCGATGGCCGTCTGGATCGGTTCCATCGTGCGCACGTCGAAGGAGCACCTCCAGCAATCTCCAATTACGATGGATCCCGCGTGCCGCCTTCCGCGAGCACAGGAACCGATCAGGCCACTGCCCTACCTCACCGCTTTGCTTTTTCCCCTATTCATATATAATGCGGCCGTTCATCGCGACGCACCTCACACGAGGAGGAACAAGCATGAAAGACACAAGCCGTGCATTCATGTTGCGCGTGCGCACTGTCACGATACTCACCGCCGTGGCGCTGCTCATCGCATTCGGCGGGAACACCGCTTCAGCAGACGATTCAGGAAGCGCCAGCGGAGCGGGACTGCAAGCGGCGAGTTGGATCGCCACCGTCCCCTACGGGGCGGCGAAGGTCGTCTATGCCCTCAGTGGAGGTGTCGTGGGCAGTCTGGCCTGGATGATGTCAGGGGGTAACACCGAGGTGGCCAAGGCGATCTGGCATCCTTCGATGACGGGCCACTACATTGTGCAGCCGCAAAACCTGACGGGCGACAAGGCCCTCCATTTCATCGGCGGCTCCTCCGACTAAACGTCGGGCCGCCAAGTACATCACGGAGGTGGCGCATCCCTATCACTTGCTCATGAGCAGGGCCGCACCGTGAAGCAGTAGTCCCACCAGACCGCCCACGACCGCGCCATTAATGCGGATGAACTGCAGATCTGTTCCCACCTCTCGCTCGATCGTGTCCACCATGTGGACGACCGACCAGTCGCGGACCGTCGCTGTGACCAATTCTCCGATCCTGTCTCGATGCCGAGTGGCCAAATCCAGCACAACATCCTGTAAGCCATGTTCGACCAGCGTTACGAACTCGCGATCAGTCTTGAGTGTCTCACCGAGACCGGCTAAGGCCGCATTGAGGTAGATGCGGATCTCCGACTCATCCCGCCTCAGATCCTCCACCAGCCACTCTTTCAAGCTGTGCCAGGATTCGTCGAGGAATTGCAGC
>Ga0075430_100003777_pt1 | contig 12727 bp, 9 predicted proteins | sample RhiMetdeltSRZDD4_FD_75294 | JGI IMG/M metagenome (GOLD analysis project Ga0075430, IMG submission 75294) | Populus rhizosphere microbial communities from Tennessee, USA - Rhizosphere MetaG P. deltoides SRZDD4 | ecosystem: Host-associated > Plants > Roots > Rhizosphere > Soil | place: USA... | reverse complement strand
ACGCGCTTCAGCAGCACTACCGGGAAGCGGGTGCCCAAGGCGAACTGGTGGCCTTCATCGACGACATGGCGCAGCGCTACGCTGAAGCGGACCTCGTGATCTGCCGCGCGGGGGCGGTGACGGTGGCCGAGCTCTCCGCCGGCGGCATGGCGAGCATCCTGGTGCCGTTTCCCCACGCGGTGGACGACCACCAGAGCGCGAACGCGAGGTTCCTCTCCGGGCGCGGCGCGGCCATCCTGATCCAGCAGCGCGACCTCACGCCGCAAAGGCTCGCCGAGCTGATCGGCTCCATGGACCGGGCAAAGCTGCTCGAGATGGCGCGCAAGGCGCGAGCGCTCGGCAAGCCGGATGCTGCGCGCATCGTGGCGCAACGTTGCATGGAGATCGCCCGTTGAAGCACAAGGTGCGCCACATCCATTTCGTCGGCATCGGCGGCGCCGGCATGTCCGGCATCGCCGAAGTGCTGTCGAACCTCGGCTACCAGGTGAGCGGCTCGGATCTGTCCGAGAACAGCGCGACCCGCCGGCTCAAGACCCTGGGCGCAAAGATCTCGCTCACGCACAACTCTCAGAACATCAACGGCGCGGACGCGGTGGTGGTCTCGTCCGCGGTGCAAGCCGACAATCCTGAAGTGCTCGCGGCGCGCGACAGCCGCATCCCGGTGGTGCCGCGCGCGCTCATGCTCGCCGAGCTGATGCGCCTCAAGCAGGGCGTGGCGATCGCCGGCACGCACGGCAAGACCACGACCACCAGCCTGGTGGCGAGCGTGCTCGCCGAGGGCGGGCTCGATCCGACGTTCGTGATCGGCGGGCGGCTCAACGCCGCGGGGTCCAACGCGCGCCTGGGCGCGGGCGACTTCATCGTGGTCGAGGCCGACGAATCCGATGCGTCGTTTCTCCACCTGCAGCCGGTGATCGCGGTGGTGACCAACATCGACGCCGACCACATGGATACCTACCAGCAGGATTTCGGGCGCCTTAAGCAGGCGTTTCTTCAGTTCCTGCAGAACCTGCCTTTCTACGGTGCCGCAGTGCTCTGCACCGACGACGCCAACCTGCGCGAGATCCTGCCGGAGGTCACCAAGCCGGTTCTGACCTACGGCACCGGCGACGACGCCATGGTGCGCGCCCAATCGATCGCGCACGACGGCGGCCGCATGCGCTTTCGCGCGCTGCGCAAGGACGCGAAGCCGCTCGACGTGGTGCTGAACCTTCCGGGGCGTCACAACGTGCTCAACGCGCTGGCGGCGGTCGCGGTGGGCACCGAGATCCAGGTGCCGGACGCCGCCATCCTGAAGGCATTGCGCGAGTTCCATGGGGTGGGCCGACGCTTCCAGAACTATGGCGAGATCGGCGGCGGGTTCACGCTGATCGACGACTACGGTCACCATCCCGCCGAGATGGCGGCCACGCTCGAGGCCGCGCGCGGCGCCTTTCCCGGCCGGCGCCTAGTGCTCGCTTTCCAGCCGCATCGCTATACCCGCACGCGCGACTTGTTCGAGGACTTCGTGCGCGTGCTGTCCAGCGTCGACGTGCTGCTGCTCGCCGAGGTGTACGCGGCGGGCGAGGCGCCGATCGTCGCCGCCGACGGCCGCTCGCTCACGCGCGCGCTGCGGCTCGCGGGGAAGGTGGAGCCGCTCTTCGTCGAGGACATCGCCGAAATGCCTGACGCGATCCGGCGTGCGGCGCAGGAGGGCGACGTCGTCATCACGATGGGGGCGGGCTCGATCGGCGCCGTTCCTGCACAGTTGATATGAATATGGGTGAGCCGCTTCGCTTTCAGAAACTGCGCGGGCAGCTGCGGCACGACGAGCCGATGGGGCGCCATGTGAGCTGGCGCGCCGGCGGCTGCGCCGACCGTTTTTATGCGCCCGCCGACCTGCACGACCTCGCCGCATTTCTGCGCCAGGTGCCGCCGACGGAGCCGCTGCTTTTCGTCGGCCTCGGCTCGAATCTGCTGGTGCGCGACGGTGGCTGGCGCGGCACCGCGGTGCTGATGCACCGCGCTTCGCACCGTCCCGAGCTGCGCGACGGCCGCATCTATGCCGAAGCCGGCGTCGCGAGCCCCAAGGTGGCGCGCTTCGCCGCCATGCACAACCTGGAGGGCGTCGAGTTCCTGGCGGGCGTGCCGGGCACCGTGGGCGGCGCGCTGGCGATGAACGCCGGCTGCTACGGCGGCGAGACCTGGGACGTGGTCGACCACGTCGCGACCATCGACCGCAGCGGCAAGCTGATCGTGCGCTCGCGCGACGAGTACGACATCGGCTACCGGCACTGCGCGCCGAAGAACCCGGTCGAGGAGTGGTTCGCGGGCGCCTGGTTCCGCCTCAAGGCGGGCGACGGCAACATCTCGCGCGCGGTGATGAAGGAACTGCTCGCGCGGCGCATCGCGACCCAGCCGCTCTCGCTCCCCAACGCCGGCAGCGTGTTCCGCAACCCGCCGAAGCACCACGCCGCGCGCCTGATCGAATCCTGCGGCCTGAAGGGGTTCGAGCGCGGCGGCGTGCGCGTCTCCGAGAAGCACGCCAACTTCATCGTCAACCCGAAGGGCGCGGGGAGCGCGGCGGATATCGAGTGGCTGATCCGCCACATCCAGCGCATGGTCTACCAGATGAAGGGCGTCTACCTCGCGACCGAGGTCCGCATCGTGGGAGAAGAAGCTTGAACTTCGGGAAAGTTGCCGTGCTCATGGGCGGCAAGTCGGCCGAGCGCGAGGTATCGCTCAAAAGCGGCAGCATGGTGCTCGCGGCGCTCAAGAAGAAGGGCGTCGACGCCCATTCCTTCGATCCGCAGGAGCGCGATCTGCTGGATCTGGTCAAAGAGCGATTCCAGCGGGTCTTCATTGCGCTCCACGGCCGCTTCGGCGAGGACGGCACGGTGCAGGGCGTGCTCGAGTGGCTCGGCATCCCGTATACCGGTAGCGGCGTGCTCGCTTCCGCCCTAGCCATGGACAAGTTGCGCACGAAGCGCATGTGGGCGGCGGAGGGGCTGCCCACCGCGTCGTATGCGGTTCTGGAAAAAGATACCGATCTGAAGGCGGTCGCGAAGCGCCTGGGCGTACCGATGTTCGTCAAACCGGCGAGCGAAGGCTCATCGGTGGGCATGACCAAGGTACGCAAGGCGAGCGCACTCGATGAGGCCTTCGCGCTCGCAGTGAACTACGACCCGGTGGTGATCGCGGAGAAGTTCATCGACGGCCCCGAACTGACGGTGGCGATCCTCGGCGATCGGGTGCTGCCGATCATCCGCATTGTCACGCCGCGCGAGTTCTACGACTACGAGGCGAAGTACATCGCGAACGACACGCAATACCTCATTCCCTGCGGTGTGACGGAAAAGAAGGAGAAGGCGCTGCAGGCGCTATGCCTCAAGGCTTTTCGCGCGCTGGGTTGCCGCGGCTGGGGGCGCGTGGACCTGATGCTCGACAAGCGCGGCAAGCCTTATCTGCTGGAGGTCAACACGTCACCCGGGATGACGGACCACTCGCTCGTGCCGATGGCCGCACGCGCGGTCGGCATCTCCTACGAGGACCTGTGCGTGACGGTGCTGGAGATGGCCCGTGTCGGTTAAGGCCCGCGTGCAGATGGCGCTCGGCGCGTGCGCCGGTCTCGTGATGCTCGGCGCCTGCTTCGGCGCGCTGTACTGGCTGCTGATGCCCGAGCGCTTCCCGGTGAGCCAGGTGGCGCTCAAGGGCGAGCTCAAGAACACCACCCGCGCCGAGATCGAGGCGGTGCTGCCGCGCGCCGCGGGAAACTTTTTCGCGGTCGAGCTCGCCGCGGTGCGCGCGAGCGTCGAGCGCCTGCCCTGGGTGCGCCGCGTCTCGGTGCGCCGGGTATGGCCGGACCGCCTGGAAGTCTTCGTCGAGGAGCACGTGGCGCTCGCGCGCTGGGGCGACGACGCGCTCGTCAACCTCCACGGAGAAAGGTTCGTTGCCAAGACGAAGGAGGCCCTGCCACTTTTCATCGGCCCCGGCGGCACGGCGGCGGAGGTGACGCGGCGCTACCGGCGCTTCGCCGAGATCGTGGCGCCGCTCGGCACCGGCGTCGAGCGTGTCGTGCTCACGCCGCGCCATGCCTGGCAGGTCCGGCTCGGCAATGGCCTTCATCTCATGCTCGGGCGCGACGCGGACCTTGCCGAGGCGCGCCTGAAGAAGTTCGTGGAAGCCCATCCGGCCACGCTCGCGCGAAGCGGAAAAAAGTACGAGTACGTCGACCTTCGCTATCCGAACGGCTTCGCGTTGCGCGTGCCCGACTGGAACGGCTGAGCGAGATGCCCAAAGACAACAAGAACCTGATCGTGGCCCTGGATATCGGAACTTCGAAGGTCGCGTGTCTGGTGGGAGAGCTCGCGCCGGACGGCACGCTCGCCATGCTCGGCATGGGGAGCCACGAGTCGCGCGGCCTGAAGAAGGGCGTGGTGGTCAACATCGAGGCCACGGTGGCCGCGATCCAGCGCGCGCTGGAGGAGGCGGAGCTGATGGCCGACTGCAAGATCGCCTCGGCCTTCGTCGGCATCGCCGGCAACCACATCCGCAGCTTCAATTCGACCGGCATGGTGGCGGTCAAGGACCGCGAGGTGAGCGCGCTCGACGTCAACCGCGCGCTCGACACCGCGCGCGCGGTCAACATCCCGACCGACCAGCAGATCCTGCATGTGCTGCGCCAGGAATTCATCATCGACGGCCAGGAGGACGTGCGCGAGCCGATCGGCATGTCGGGCGTGCGCCTGGAGGTGAAGGTGCACATCGTCACCGGCGCGGTGTCGGCAGCGCAGAACATCGTCAAGTGCGTGCGCCGCTGCGGCCTGGAGGTGTCCGACCTCATCCTGCAGCCGCTCGCGTCCTCGCGCGCGGTGCTGTCCGAGGACGAGAAGGACCTCGGCGTGTGCCTACTCGACATCGGCGGCGGCACGACCGACATCGCCGTGTTCACGCACGGCGCGATCCGCCATACCGCGGTCATCCCGATCGCCGGCGACCAGATCACCAACGACATCGCGATGGCGCTGCGCACGCCGACCGCGGACGCCGAGAACATCAAGATCCGCCACGGCGTCGCGCTGCGCAGCCTGGCCGATCCGAACACGATGATCGAGGTGCCGGGCATCGGCGACCGCGGCTCGCGCTCGATGTCGCGCCAGACGCTCGCCGAGGTGATCGAGCCGCGCGTCGAGGAGCTCTATTCCCTGGTGCAGCAGGTGCTGCGTGAATCGGGATTCGAGGAGCTGCTGTCGAGCGGCGTGGTGCTCACCGGCGGCTCCGCCGTGATGCAGGGCATGGTCGAGCTCGGCGAAGAGATCTTCCACATGCCGGTGCGCGTGGGCATCCCGCGCTACGCCGGCGCGCTGGCGGAGGTGTTGCGCACCCCGCGCCATGCCACGGGCGTCGGGTTGCTGTACGAGGGCGTGGCGCAGATGGAGCAAGGAAAGCTTTCGCGCCAGAGCGGTTCAGTCAAGGCTGTGCTGGGGCGCATGCGGGAGTGGTTCCAACGCAATTTCTAAATGGCAAGGAGAACAACAAATGTTCGAAATCGTAGACAGTCAAGCAACGGGCCCGGTGATAAAAGTGATCGGGGTTGGCGGCGCGGGCGGCAACGCCATCAACCACATGATCGACCAGGAGGTGCAGGGCGTCGAGTTCATCGCCGTCAACACCGACGCCCAGGTGCTCTCGCGCAACAAGGCGCGCAACCAGATCCAGCTCGGCTCGAGCGGCCTGGGCGCGGGCGCCAAGCCGGAGGAGGCGCGCGCGGTGGCGCTCGCCGAGCGCGAGCGCATCGAGGAAGCCGTCGCCGGCTCGCACATGGTGTTCATCACCGCGGGCATGGGCGGCGGCACCGGCACGGGTGCGGCACCGGTCATCGCCGAAGTGGCCAGAGGTTTGGGAATTCTGACGGTGGCGGTGGTCACCAAGCCCTTCACCTTCGAGGGATCGAAGCGGATGAAGATCGCCGAGGCCGGCATCGAGGCGCTGCAGTCGCACGTCGACTCGCTGATCGTGATCCTCAACGACAAGCTGGAGGAAGTGCTGGGCGAGGACGTGACGCAGGAGGACGCGTTCAAGGCGGCCGACGACGTGCTGAACAACGCAGTGGCCGGCATCGCCGAGATCATCAACCTGCCGGGACTGGTGAACGTCGACTTCCAGGACGTGAAGACCGTGATGTCGGAGCAGGGCATGGCGATGATGGGCTCGGCGCAGGCGAGCGGCATCGACCGCGCGCGCATCGCGGCCGAGCAGGCGATCGCCTGCCCGCTGCTCGAGGGCGTGAACCTCGCCGGCGCGCGCGGCGTGCTGGTGAACATCACCGCCTCGCGCCCGAGCCTGAAGCTGCGCGAGACCAAAGAGGTGATGAACATCATCCGCACCTTCGCCGCGGAGGACGCCACCATCATCTACGGCGGCGTCTATGACGATGCCCTCGCCGACAGCCTGCGGGTCACCGTCGTGGCCACCGGCCTCGGCCTCGCGCAGCAGGTGCGGCAGCAGCCCAAGCCGCAGCTGGTGGTTTCTCAAAAAACCGGGACCGACAATGCGCCCGGCCCGGTCGACTACCAGCAGCTCGAGCAGGTTCCGGCGGTGATCCGCCGCAACCGCGCTTCGACGGTCGAGGCGCTGCAGCAGAGCGGCGTCGACAAGTACGACATCCCGGCTTTCCTGCGCAAGCAGGCGGACTAGGCCGGAGCGCAGCGCCGGGCCACTCCACCTTGCCGGGGTGGCCCGGGTTTATCATGCCCGCATGGCGGAATCTCCAGCTTCGCCCGAGGCGCTGTTCGGCGCCCTGTTCGAGCAAGCGGCGGTCGCGATCGCCGTGTTCTCGGTCGGCGGGCGCTTCCTGCGCGCCAACCCGGCCATGTGCCGCCTGCTCGGCTACACCGAGCAGGAGCTGCAGCAGAAGACGCACCTCGACGTGATCCATGTCGACGATCTCGAGGCGGCCGCGGTAGCGCGCGCGCAGGTGATCTCCGGAAAGGCGAAGCCGCGCGTTTCCGAGCGGCGCTACATCCACAAGGACGGCTCGACGGTCTGGGCGCAGATGAGCGGCACGGTGGTGCGCGACGAGTCCGGCGCGCCGCAGTGCACCGTGCTCATCGCCGCGGACATCTCGGCGCTCAAGCGCGCCGTGCGCACGAGCAAGCAGCGCTTCCGCCGCATGGTCGAGATGAGCTCCGACTGGTACTGGATGCAGGACGACCAGTTCCGCTTCGTCGAGGTCGCGGGACTGGAAGAGCAGGACACCGACGTGGTGATCGGGAGGACGCGCTGGGAGATCCCGGGCCTCGGCGCGCTGCCGGAGAAGGCGTGGGAGCAGCACCGCGCGCGGCTCGAGCGCCACGAATCGTTCTCCGACTTCGTGTTCCTGCGCTACAACCGCGCCGGCGAGTTGCGCTACCTCTCGGTGAGCGGGGAGCCGCTGTTCGACGAGAAGGGCAAGTTCATCGGCTATCACGGCGTAGGCAAGGACATCACCGAGCGCGCGCGCGACCAGAAGGCGCTCGAGGACAGCGAGCGGCGCTATCGCACGCTGTTCGATGTGCATCCGCAGCCGATGTGGGTGGTGGATGCGAACACGCTGGCGTTCCTCGCGGTGAACGGCGCCGCGGTACGCCTCTACGGCTATTCGAAGGAGGAGTTCCTCGCGCTGACCGCGGACCAGATCCGGCCCGAGGAGGACGTCGACGACCTGCGCCGCGCGTTCGCCGATTGGAGCCACAACTACAGCCAGCGCATCTGGCGCCACCGCAAGAAGTCGGGCGAGGTGATCGCGGTCAAGGTGACCTCGTTCAACCTCGAGTTCGCGGGGCGCAAAGCGCGCCTGGGCGTGATCGAGGATCTCAGTGAACGCCTGATGGCGGAGGAGCGCGCCAAGCAGAGCGAACAGCGCTATCTCGAGCTCCTGAAGAGCCGGGCAGGCGGCTCCGGGGAGTAGAATGCGCGCCTCGGTCGTGCCTTAGATGCTCAAGCAGAGAACCCTCAAGTCCCTGATCCGCGCCTCCGGCGTGGGTCTGCACACCGGGCAGAAAGTGCGCATGACGCTGCGCCCGGCGCCGCCCGACACCGGCATCGTGTTCCGTCGCGTCGACCTCGCCTCGCCCGTCGACATCCCGGCGCGCGCCGACCTGGTGGGCGAGACCAAGCTGTGCTCGGGCCTCGTGCACGGCGACGCCAAGGTGTATACCGTCGAGCACCTGATGTCCGCGCTGAGCGGCCTGGGCGTCGACAACGTCTACGTCGATCTCGACGCGCCCGAGCTGCCGATCATGGACGGCAGCGCCTCGCCCTTCGCGCTGCTCCTGCAGCAGGCCGGGCTGGAAGAGCAAGCAGCCGCGAAGCGGTTTCTGAAGGTCAAGAAGGTCGTCGAAGTGCGCGACGGCGACAAGTGGGCGCGGCTCGAGCCCTACCAGGGCTTCCGGCTGTCGTTCTCGATCGATTTCCGCCACCCGGTGATCGAGCGCAGCACGCAGGCGGTCACCGTGGACTTCGCCGAGACTTCCTACCTCAAGGAAATCGCGCGCGCGCGCACCTTCGGCTTCATGCACGAAGTCGAGGACCTGAAGGATAGCGGGCTCGCGCTCGGCGGCGGGCTCGACAACGCGGTGCTGCTCGACGAGCACGACGTGCTGAACAGCGAAGGGTTGCGCTTCGCCGACGAGTTCATCCGTCACAAGCTGCTCGACGCGATCGGCGATCTCTACCTCCTCGGAGGTCCGCTGCTCGGCGCCTTCACCGCGCACAAGTCGGGCCACGCGCTCAACAACCGGCTGGCGCGCGCCGCGCTCGCCGAAGCCGGCGCGCTCGAGACCGTGGTGTTCGAGCGCCTCGAGGAAGCGCCGGCGGGCATCGCCCGCCTCTCCACCCAGCTCGGCTAAGTGTTCGCGGTCCTGCGGATCGCGGTCCTCGCGGTCGCGATCGTCCTGGGGGTATGCGTGCTCGCCTGGCTCCTGACCGGCGATCCGCGCTGGCGGCGGATCGCCTGGACGGTCTTCAGGTACGCCGTTTTCGTGGTGCTCGGGATCCTGATTCTTTTCGCGGGTGAGGCTCTTCTGTCCTGACGCCCCGCCGGCGCAGAAGCGTCCCCAAAGCGTCGCGCGCCGGGCAGTTACGCATCGTTTTGTAAAGGCTACTCAGCCGATCTAGCGCAGGTGTGGAGAAATAAACACTTTTCTGCGGCGCAGCATCGAGGCTCCGTGATGCGTTTGGTTGCACCCGTATGGAAACTGAACTAACCTGCAAGCGCTGTTTTAAAAAGAAATTTGCCAGGGACGGGGCGAGCAGCCGGAGCTTCGCCGCCGCGGCCGGAGAGGCCGCCAACAATACCAACTCAGCGTCCCGGTAATTGACAACTCGGGTCTGGCGCCCAAGGTCGGGCGGCAGAAGCCCGTCAAGCAGCCCGGCGAGCGCACGCAGCTCGTGCGCCTTCGCGAGGACCGGCTGCAGCGTGGCCTCGGCCGCAAGAATCCGGTCGAGCTTTAACGGACGCATAAGCGCAGGGAGGGCGGTAGCTGTGCAGATTATCCTGATCTCGGACCGGCTGGCGAGGGCGAGATCAGTCCACATGTCGCTCGCGCACCTGGTGGGCAGCGCGTTTTTCGCGCTGGTCGTGCTCTTTGTCGCGACCTTCACCCTCTACTGGCTCACGCTGCGCTACGCCGCGGAGGTCAAGTTGCCCGCGCTGCAGCGGCTCGTCGCCGCGGCGCAGGAGGCCGAGGCCGAGCGCGAGCGCGTGTTCCTGAAGCAGAACCTGAACTCGATGGCGATCAAGATGGGCGAGATGCAGGCCCAGCTCACGCGCATGGACGCGCTCGGCGAGCGCCTCTCGGCGCTCGCCGGCATCAAGCCGCAGGAGTTTCGCGCCGCCCAGGCGCCCGGGCTGGGCGGCGCCGCGCCGGCGCAGCTGCCGCAGCAGAACCTGTCGCTCGGCGAGTTCAGCGAGAAGCTGCTCACGCTCGCGCGGCAGGTCGAGAGCCGCAACGACATGCTCGGCGTGCTCGAGGCGCAGCTCTTCGAGCAGGCGGTCAAGAAGAAGATGATCCCGACCATGATGCCGGTCAAGGCGTCGTACAACCCGTCGGGCTTCGGCAAGCGCGTCGACCCGTTCAACGGCCAGTGGGCGATGCACGAGGGCATCGATTTCATCTCCGACTACGGCTCGCCGATCGTCGCCGCGGCCGGCGGCGTCGTGACCTTCGCCGGCTTCCACCCGCAGTACGGCTACATGGTCGACATCGACCACGGCAACGACCTCGTCACGCGCTACGCGCACTGCTCGAAGCTGATGGTGCGCGAGGGCGATCTCGTGCAGCGCGGCCGCAAGATCGGCGAGGTCGGCTCCACCGGCCGCTCGACCGGGCCGCACCTGCACTTCGAGGTGCGCTTCCGGGGTTCGGCGCAGAATCCCGCCAAGTTCCTGGTCACTTCGACCACGGTCGCCGCCCGGGCCAAGTAAGGCGAGGCTTTTCCAGTAAAATTGACGGTTTCGCACCGTCATTCAGTGGAAATCCTGCGTTCGATTCTTGAGGCCCTCTGGCGCCTGCCGGCGCGCATCTTCGGCAGTCGCAACCAGCGCTTGCTCAAGCAGTACGCGCACGTGGTGGAGAAGATCAACGCGCTCGAGCCCGCGTTGGAAAAGCTCTCCGACACCGAGCTGCGCGGGAAGACCGCGGAGCTGAAAAAGCGGCTCGCCGACGGCGCGACGCTCGACGAGCTCCTGCCCGAGGCCTTCGCCGTGGTGCGCGAGGCCTCCAAGCGCACGTTGCGCATGCGCCACTTCGACGTGCAGCTCCTGGGCGGCATGGTGCTGCACAACGGCAAGATCTCGGAGATGAAGACGGGCGAGGGCAAGACGCTGGTCGCTACCTTGCCGGCCTATCTCAACGCGCTCACCGGCAGGGGCGTGCACATCGTCACGGTCAACGACTACCTCGCCAACCGCGACGCCGAATGGATGGGCAAGATCTTCCACTTCCTCGGCCTCACGGTGGGCGTCAACCTGCCGCACATGGAGCCGGAGAAGAAGCGCGCCGCCTACGCCGCCGACATCACCTACGGCACCAACAACGAGTTCGGCTTCGACTATCTGCGCGACAACATGGCGATGCACGTCGAGGAGCGCTTCCAGCGCGGCCTGCATTACGCCATCGTCGACGAGGTCGATTCCATCCTGATCGACGAGGCGCGCACGCCGCTCATCATCTCGGGCCAGGCCGAGGACCGCACCGAGATCTACCTGCGCATGAACGAGGTCGCGCCGCTCCTCACTCGCCAGAAGGAGGAGAAGAAGCCCGACCAGCCCGAGCCGCCGGGCGATTTCTACGTCGACGAGAAGAACCACCAGATCCTGCTCTCGGAGGCGGGACACCAGAAGGGCGAGGAGATCCTGGTGCGCAAGGGCCTGCTGCCCGAGGGCGCGAGCCTGTACGAGCCGGCCTACATCAACCTGGTGCACCAGCTCTACGCCGCCCTGCGCGCGCACCACCTCTTCCACCGCGACCAGCACTACGTGGTGCAGAACGACGAGGTGATCATCGTCGACGAGTTCACCGGCCGGCTCATGGTCGGCCGGCGCTGGTCCGACGGCCTGCACCAGGCAGTCGAGGCGAAGGAGAAGGTCTCGATCCAGAACGAGAACCAGACGCTCGCCTCGATTACGTTCCAGAACTACTTCCGCATGTACGGCAAGCTCGCCGGCATGACCGGCACCGCCGACACCGAGGCCTACGAATTCCAGCAGATCTACGGCCTGGAGACCGTGGTGGTGCCCACGCACATGCCGATGGTCCGCACCGACCGGCAGGACCAGGTGTACCGCACCGCCAAGGAGAAGTATGCGGCGGTGATCAAGGACATCCGCGACTGCCACGACCGCGGCCAGCCGGTGCTGGTCGGCACCACCTCGATCGAGAACTCGGAGCTGATCTCCGGGCTGCTGCAGAAGGAGAAGCTCGCGCACCAGGTGCTGAACGCGAAGCAGCACGCGCGCGAGGCCGAGATCGTGGCGCAGGCCGGGCGCCCGAAGATGGTCACCATCGCGACCAACATGGCGGGCCGCGGGACCGATATCGTGCTCGGCGGCAACGTCGAGAAGCAGTGCGATTTCGTGGAGGCGGACGCGAACCTGGCGGTCGAGGAGAAGCAGCAACGCGTCCAGAAACTGCGCGGCGAATGGCAGTCCCTGCACGACCAGGTGGTGAAGGCCGGCGGCCTCCACATCATCGGCACCGAGCGCCACGAGTCGCGCCGCATCGACAACCAGCTGCGCGGCCGCTCCGGGCGCCAGGGCGACCCGGGCAGCTCGCGCTTTTACATGGCGCTCGAGGACCCGCTGCTGCGCATCTTCGCCGGCGAGCGCATCAACCGCATCATGGTGATGCTCAAGATGCCCGAGGGCGAGGCGATCGAGCACACGATGGTGACGCGCTCGATCGAGAGCGCCCAGCGCAAGGTCGAGGCGCGCAACTTCGACATCCGCAAGCAGCTGCTCGAGTACGACGACGTAGCCAACGACCAGCGCAAGACGATCTACGCGCTGCGCAACGAGCTGCTCGAGTCGCAGGACGTCTCGCCGCGCATCGCCGACCTGCGCAGCGGGGTGATCGCGGATCTGTTCCGCACCTACGTGCCCGACGAGAGCGTCGAGGAGCAGTGGGATATCGCGGGGCTCGAAGGCGCGCTGCGGTCAGAGCTGCAGCTCGACCTGCCGCTGCGCCGCTGGCTGGAGAAGGAGTCGGAG
>Ga0075430_100003775_pt1 | contig 12729 bp, 11 predicted proteins | sample RhiMetdeltSRZDD4_FD_75294 | JGI IMG/M metagenome (GOLD analysis project Ga0075430, IMG submission 75294) | Populus rhizosphere microbial communities from Tennessee, USA - Rhizosphere MetaG P. deltoides SRZDD4 | ecosystem: Host-associated > Plants > Roots > Rhizosphere > Soil | place: USA... | reverse complement strand
TACGTCAATCTGATCACGGGGCACATGCTTCAGCTGACCAACCCCGATGACTCACGCTCATATGTCGCCATCTATCTTCATGAGAATCGCCTCTACGTTCTGGATGCCACGGTCGGAAAGGGCCAGCCGCCGCCGCTCATCTTCCAGCAGTCGTTTGCGATGCTCGGCCCGGATGGCAACACCATTCGTTATCAGAGTCTCTATTACAATCGCTTTCCGGAGCGACAACTCGGAGGCCGCGGCCGCGGCGCTGGTGGCGGAGGTACGGGTGGCGCAGGTGGCACACAGCCTCAGGGCGGTCAACAGGGTCGACAGTGAACGCGTCTGATGTGTGCGTGACGAGTGCTTGTCAGGTTTTTCAATCGGCGGCTCCTCGAGGAGACTGAGATATGCGAATCATGCTGGGTCTCGCGACCATCTGCGTCATTGCGCTTGCCATGCCGACCGCGGCGCACCATTCCCATGGTAACTACAACGACGGAACCATCGATATCGAAGGCGTGGTGAAGCAGGTTGTTCTAGTCGTGCCGCATTCATACGTGTACATCGACATCAAGAAAGGTGCAGGGACGGAGACCTGGGTGCTCGAAGCGACGAGCCGTAACGGTCTGGAAAAGATCGGCGTCACGCGCGACTATCTCAAAGTAGGCGATGCCATCAAGGCGCGCTGCCACCAACTGCGTGATGGCTCCAACGGTTGTCTGCTTGGGTTCCTGAAGGGCCCGGACGGCGTCGTGAAGAACTGGGATGGCGACACCGGACCGGTACCGAGTCTCTGAAGTGGCTTGCCGCGGTAACTTGCGGAGGAACGGATTTACCGCCAGCGCAGCAACCGGCGCTCCAGGCGCTCGGCGAGCGCAAACAGCACGAGCACGAACGCCATGATCACGACGATCAGCGCTATCGTGAGGCCGGCATTATAGGTGCTCTGCGCGAATTGCAGCAGGTAGCCGAGGCCCCGGCTCGATGCGACGAACTCGCCGACCACGGCGCCGGTAAAGGCGAAGCCGACTGCGACTTTGAGGTTCCCCATCACCCATGCCGTCACCGACGGCACGTACACGTCGCGAATCAAGAACTGCATTCCGCCTCCGAGCGTGCGGATTCGTTCTACCAGCCGCTGATCCACGTCTTTAATACCGTTGTACACCGCGAAGAACATCAGCACAGTCACAAGCATCAATGCGAGCGCCACCTTCGACGCCAGGTCGATCCCAAGCCAAATCACGAACAGCGGTGCCAGGATCACCCGCGGGATAGCGTTGAGGAGGATCATCACTGGCTCGAGCAGTTCGGCCAGCATCGGCGACAGCGCGGCGGCAAAACCCAGACCCACGCCCAGCACGAGACCGGCACCGAAGCCCCCAAATGCCGCGACAAGAGTCGCTTGAAGGTGCGGCCAGATCTGACCGCCGGCGAAGAGTTGAACCATGACGTTTCCGACTGTCGAGGGAGCCGGTACGTAGAAGGGGTCCAGCCATCCGAGACGCGCAGCCGATTCCCACACTGCGAGGAAGAGAACAAGTGCGAGGACGCGACGAATCCTCATGACAGCTCATTCCATAAGCGCTCGAACATCGGTGCAAACTGCGGATCGCTCCGCGTCTCGAGCACGCTACGCGGCCGTGCAATCGTCACGTCGTGGCGCGCGCGAATGGTGGCACGCGGCCCGTGCGAGAGCACATAGACGACATCCGACATGCTGATCGCCTCCTGGAGATCGTGCGTAACAAGCAGCACCGTCAGGTGTTCCCGCTCCACCCAGCCGAGCAGCTCCTGCGTGATACGCATCCGCGCGATCGCATCGAGCGAGGCGAACGGCTCGTCCATGAGGAGCAGCTTCGGCTGGAGCACGAGCACCTGCGCGATGGCCACTCGCTTGCGCTGGCCACCGGAAAGCTGGCGGGGATAGCGGTCGCCAAAACCTTCGAGTCCGAGCAGAGACAGCCAGCGCTCGGCCTTCTCCGTAGCGAGGCCAGCAGCGACGCCGCGGATCCGTAGACCGAGCGCAACGTTTTGGCGCACGGTCCTCCAGGGAAGAAGCGCGTCGTCCTGAAACAGGAACCCTACATCGTGGAGAGGAACATCAAGGGTGACCGTGCCGCGCTCCGGCCGCAGCAAAGCGGTGATGGCGCGCAGGATGCTCGTTTTTCCCGACCCTGATGGACCGATCAGGCTGGTGAATTGACCCGGCATGACATCGAGGTCGATGCCTTCGAGGATCGGCTGCTGCCCGAATGCGACTGTCAGGCCGCGAACCCGGAGCACCTAGCCCTCGACTGCCGTCATATCCAGCAGGGTGTTCAGGTCCACCGCTCCCGGCTTGAGCAGGCGGGCGATCTCCTGGGCTCGTACGACCCGCTGAACAGCGCCGCGGTCGATTCTCACGTTTTCGGGATAGAGCGAGAGGCGGTAGCGCTCGATGATCTGTTTCAGCTGCGCGACGTCGCTGCCGGCGAGTAACGCCTCGGGAAGCGCGGCGAGGATGTCGTCTGGGGGAATGGTTCTCGTGTCCGCCAGGCCATTCGCGAGTGCCTTGGCAACTCTCCGCATCTCGGGCAAACGCTGGTCGCGCTCGGTGGAGCGCACGGCGACGCCCATGAATTCATACGACCCGCCAAGATGCGTGCGCGAGTCTTCGATCTCCATGAAATTCACCAGCGCGCGCCCGCCTGCCCCGGCGATCAGGGAGAGTGCCGGCTCCTGCACCATAGCGGCGTCAACCTGCCCGATGCGAAGCGCGTCGAACAGGTTGGTCCCGATCGTGGCGAAACGGATCGTGCTTGCGTCGGCGCCCGCTTGATCGAGGAGATAAAGCAGCAGCGCGTGGTCCGCGTTGCCCAGGCCCGATATCCCGATTGTCGTACCTTCGAGGCTCTTCACGGTACGAATGGTATTCGCCCGCTGGGGTCCGACCGCGAGCGCGAAGAGAGGCAGCCGGCCGGTAGAAGCGAAGCGGCGGACCGCCGCGCCGTTGGCCACGGCCTGAAGTGCGACATCAAACGACGTGCCGGCGTATTCGACAGCGCCCCCGACCAGCGCCTGCATAGCCGCGTTGCCGCCGCGAGTGTAGACGAGTTCGATATCGAAGCCTTGGTCGGCGAAGTGACCTCGCGCGCGCGCCACTTCGTACGGCACAACACAGAGCAGTTGGCCGCAGAAGGCAAGCCGTATCTTGGTGGCGTCGCCCACCGGCTTCGGGCCGCACGAACTGACAAACATCACTCCGGCGAAGCCAAGTATTCCTTTCAGCGCCGTGCGCCGGTCGAATGTGATTGACGCCGCCCTTTGACAAGAAGGTACGCCGAACAGGTCGGGATTCGTTGCTTCGCAGCAACCCATTATTGCTCTCACGGTACGGGGCAGCCCTCGTGATGTCAAGGTTAGCGCTGATGTATCGCGGCCTTGTCGACGGGTGGCCGCGGGGGCGGGGGGAAGCGCCCGCGACCAGGCCCGTACGCCGCTACTGGCCGGCTGATTCTCTCGTTGTCGCTGTGACCGTGACGAGCGGCTTCACCTTGAGGAAGCTCTTCTCCCCGACACCACCACGCTCGTTCATGAGGTCCTCCATCTTCTTGCAGAGGATCGTCAGGCCAATGTTTATCGATGTGAATCGAGCGTGCGCCCACCAGGTGCGCCCACCACGACCAAGGTTCGACACTACCGTGTCGCGTCGTAGCACAAGGCCTCATCGGTCTCTCGCCGCAACGAGCGAATCGATCTTGCATTCCGGCCACGTCGCTCCCGACGAAAGCAAGCACGGAGCCGCTCGGATGTTTTGAATCCGTCGGTCTAACGTGCTGACCGGAAAGGCGGTATCAACCGCAGCGAAAAGTCCGCCGATGGAGAGGGCTGAGAGTGTCCACGCTAGTTACCGGCGCGGTCAAGCGCGCTCGGTAAGTTGTCGAGGCCGTCGAGCGGATTTCGCCCGTTAGCTCTCTGCCGCTCCTCGCGGCCTTCGTGGCCGGAGCGTGTTCGCGTTGCTCAACGCGAACCGCTGGCGTGCAGGATCGAATCGCGCGAACCAACCTCACTCGTCGCCCGCTGACACTCCTGCCGCCGGCGTGCTGAGCGTAGGGCGTACGCAGTTAAGGCGCTCCGCCCCTTGATATCAGCGAAGCCCTGACTAGTTCAGCGTCTCTGGGCGCGCGTTTCGCCGCCGAGCCGTTACGCGGTCATCGCAACGAGTACTGAAGTCGCGCATAACAGGCTGAGCCGTCTTCACCGCGTACCTTCGAACGAACCGCCGACGCCCCAGCCATGGCCCTTTCTTCCCCCGAGCCGTGTTTCTAGAAGTGACAGCTGAAATGCACTCATCCTCCGTCTCCCTGACTCCAGGCGCATGTTTCATCCCTTGTGTAAGATAAGACCGCACGGCAACTGCGCTCCGCAGGCTGGAGCTCGAGGAGTCCTGTGAGGCGCGGCGCCGGTACCACAAGAGACACGCTTTCTCTCAAAACCGGTCCAGGAAGCTATGGACCCGGGGTGGCCCGCAGCCCCGAGACAGGCAGACGGATCTGGCGAATCAATAAAGGATCGTCAGGCATGCCCGACGACACCTCGCCGCATCACTTCTGGAAAACACCAAGCGGCACCTCAGACGGCCAAGACGCTGAGACAGTTGAGCCAGCGGCGAAGGGCACTGCTCGCTCGCCAGCGGATGTCACTCGCCTTTTACAGGCGGTGCGTCATGGTGATCGCGAGGCGCTGAACGAGTTGTACTCCCTCGTCTACGCGGAACTCCACGTCCTCGCCCACCGGCAACGGCGGCGCTGGGACATGACGGGCACGATGAACACGACGGCCCTGGTCCATGAGGCGTATCTGAAACTCGTGAACCAGCGACAGATCGACACGGCGACGCCCAGCCATTTCTTCGCGCTGGCCGCGACCGCCATGCGGCACATCATCAGCAACTATGCGCGCGATCGTCGTGCCAGAAAGCGAGGCGACGACGTGCGGAAGATCTCGCTCAGCGAGCTCGGCGTCGACACACCTGGATCGCGGTCCGTGTCCGACGAGCACATCGACGTGCTTGTAGGGATCGACGAAGCGCTCGAGCGTCTGGACCGTATCAACCCACGGCAGCGTCAAATCGTCGAATGCCGCTTCTTCGGCGGGATGACCGCAGAAGAGACAGCGGCGGCATTAGGGATCTCGTCACGAACCGTGAAGCGCGACTGGGCGCTTGCTCAGGCGTGGCTGTACCGCGAGCTCCGAGATCGTGTGTGATGCGATGGATCAGCACAACACAGAGCGACTCGCGGCACTGTTCGAACATGCGCTGACGCTGCCGCCAGAGGATCGCCGGCGCTATGCCCGCGACGCCTGCGCTGAAGACGCTCAACTCTGCTCCGAACTGCTGTCGTTGCTCGCGGCGCACGACGAGGCACCCGACTACCTCGAACGCCTCGCAGACCAGCTACAACCTGCTGCGCTCGCGCCTACACACTCATTCGAACCGTCCGCACCGACGGAATCCGGGATAGAGAGTTCAGCGAGCCTTCGTGTCGGCCAGCGATTCGGCCACTACGAGATCGGACGCCTCCTCGGTCAAGGAGGGATGGGCCATGTTTGGGAGGCCGCGGACCTGGCGACTGGACGGCATGTCGCGCTGAAGACCGTCCGACCGACGCTGCGGAGTGCCGCCGACCGTGCGCGGTTTCTTCAAGAGGGCCGGCTCGCCGCGTCCGTCAACCACCCCAACGTCGTCTATGTGTTCGGTACGGAGGAGATCGAGGGCATCCCGACGATCGCCATGGAGCTGTTGCCGGGAGGGACGCTGAAGGACCGTGTCAAGGAACGCGGACCGGTTCCGCCGGCGGCGGCTGTCGATGCCATCCTCCAGGTGATCGCCGGACTCGAGGCCATGCACGCCGTCGGCGTGTTGCACCGCGATGTGAAGCCCTCGAACTGTTTCGTCGATGCCGACGGCACCGTGAAAGTCGGTGATTTCGGCCTCTCGATTTCGACGTTGGCGCGAGACGTTTCGCAGCTGACAACGAGCGGAGTGATTCGGGGAACCCCCCAGTTTGCCGCGCCCGAGCAACTCAAGGGTGACCTCTTGGATGTGCGCGCCGACATCTACGGTGTAGGCGCGACGCTCTTCTACCTCCTGACCGGACAACCGCCATTCGACGATACCAACATGCTGGCGCTGGTGATGCGCATTGCGACGGAGGCCCCGCGGTCCCCACGTGCACTTGTGCCGTCGCTCCCGCGAGGACTGGCCGCCATTGTCTTGCGTTGCCTCGCGAGAGACCGGACGCAACGGCCAGCGAATTACACGATGTTGTCCGACGAGCTGCAGCCGTTCAGTTCAGCGGCCGGATTGCCGGCACCAATCGGCTTGCGCGTCCTGGCTGGAATTATCGACGACATGCTCTTGGGCGTGACATCCAGCCTGCTCGGCTTGCGCGTCTCCTGGCAACACGGCGTGGGGGCCTCGACCACTGCTCTCGCGCTCTTCGTCTCGTGGGCGACGATTATCGCCTATTACACGATCTTAGAAGGCGTCTGGGGCGCGTCGATCGGGAAACGACTGGTCGGGTTACGTGTGGCGCTGACCAGCAGTCGACCGCCGGGGGTGAGCCGTGCGGCAGGGCGCAGTCTGATCTTCGGGACGCTGCTCTTTGGAGGCCCTGCGATCAGGGTGCTCATGGTGCCGTCGCTGTTGACCGTCGCCTTTAGTGCGCTAATTTCTGGAGCCCAAGCGCTGCTGTTCTCAACTGCCCGACGCAGCAACGGGTTCGCTGCCGCCCACGATCTCTGGACCGGAACGCGCGTCGTCCACCGGGTCAAGGAGGCTCGGCGCCCAGTCCTCGTTGCGGCGGCAGAGCCCGCCATCAGGGCCGCCGCCCCACCGCGGCGCATGGGTCCCTTCGACGTGATCGGCACGTTGGGTGCTACGGATGCTGGATCCCTTTTGCTCGGGTTTGATCCCCGTCTGCGGCGCCGGGTGTGGTTGCACGAGCTTCCCGCGGAGACAGCGAAAGTCGCGCCGCTCATTCGCGATCTCAACCGGCCCGGGCGTCTCCGATGGTTGGGCGACCGGCGGACGTCTACTGAGAGCTGGGATGCCTACGAAGCGCTCGACGGCAGGTCGCTCGTCACATTGCTGGATCGCCCGCAGCCGTGGCGCGTCGTGCGAGTGTGGCTCGCGGATCTCGCGCAAGAGATCGACGGGGCACTGAAAGACGAATCGCTCGGTCGGCTGTCGCTCGATCGGGTGTGGATCACGCGTGAGGGACGCGCAAAGCTGCTCGATTTCCGTGCGCCAGGTGCACCGGACATCTCAGCCAAGGTATCGTCGGAACCGGTCACGTCCGCCCAGACCTTTTTGAGTGACGTTGCGACATGCGCCCTCTCTGGACGCTTGAGAGACCTGAAAGAGAGGACTGAGACCGACCGACGGCCTCGACATACGCTGCCGGTGTCGGCGTGCGCGCTCCTGGACGCGCTCGATCGCGGGCAGGTCGGGAATTGGGCCGAGGTGGTGGAGGGCACGAGAGCCCTGATGAAACGAGCCGACCGAGTCCAGCGAGGACGACGAGCGGCGACGCTTGCGCTGTGCGCTGCGTGGGCGTTGTCGGGGCTTCTCACCGGCGCCGCTCAGACCTCGATGAGAAGGTTCGTAATGGGGGATCGGTTTACCGAGGTCCAGGAGCTGTCGGATGCACTTTCGGCGTTGACAGCGAACACGGGCCGGGCGTTTGACCGGGCTGCAGCTGAAACGTATATCGCCGGTCGATTTGGACCCACACTGACAGACGCCCAGCTCTGGACGAGTGCGCTTGGGTTCCTCCCGCGGCATCGCCAGCTGATTGAGCGCATCGTCACCGAGCATCCACGTGTGTCCCCCGAAGAGATGGCCGCGGCCACCGCCGTGTTCGGTCCGTTTCTGGAACGACAGGCGTCAATGCGTCGATCGCGTCAATCCATGAGTACCTGGTTGACCGCCTGGAGCCTGTTTGCCCTCGTGTTCCAGACCATGGCTGTCATCGGCATCGGGATGGCCTGGCTGTTCCGAGGCGGCCTGGTCCTGCGAGCGTTCGGCGTCGAGGTCGTGACGAGAATCGGCACCCCGGCCTCGAGACTGCGGACACTGTGGCGTGGGCTGCTGGCATGGAGCCCGGTCATCATCGCGGCCGTGTTGCTCGTTCCTAATCAGACTCTCTTGCCTTTCCGCGAAATGGTCGTGTTGCGCTTTCCTAACCAGACTCTCCTGCCACGAGAAGTGGCCTTTGTCATTGGCGTGTGTGCTGCGGTGATCTTCGTCGTGGGTGCCGTGTGGGCTCTCGTGTATCCCGAACGGGGCCTGCAAGATCGCATCGCTGGTACGTATTTGGTGCCGCGATAACGGCACCTGCGTTGCTCACATCTCGGTCGGATCGAATCGCGCGAACCTCACTCGTCCGCTGACACTCCTGCCAGCCATGGCCCTTTCTTCCCCCGAACCGTGTTTCCAGAAGTGACAGCTGAAATGCACTCACGGGAACGAGGGAGGCACCATGCGCCGGAACGGGCGGATGTCTGGAACATCATCGACTCTGATCATGCTTGCCGTGGGTCTTGCCTGCGGTGCGCTGGTCGCTGTCCGCGCTGCCGATGGCGATCTGCCGAATACCGGCATGGCCGACCCGGTCGCCCTTGTCAGCGCCTTCGACCGGTTTGCGTCCGGCGGCGCGCCGGCGAATATCGTGATCCTGTCGCTCTCCAATCTTCGCGGCGTGAGCAGCGAGGCTGTGAACGCTGGCGGACGGGTCCAGGTCAATTTCGCGACAGGCTTGGTCACATCGGTCGCGCGATTGCTCCCGGCTGGCGGCTCATTCGACCTGTGGTTGATCGACAACCAATCAGGTCCTGGTCATACGACGCTGGCCGACTCCTCGGACCTCTTGATGCGAGTAGGAACCTACACTGTACTGTCGGCGACGACGCGGGTGGTCTCGGCGACCTTGGGGCCTGCGGCCTTCACCAGCTTCTACCCGGATCGAGCGTTCGTGGTCAGGTCGGGACAAAGTCCTGTGGACGGGTTCGTGCTGACGGGCCCCACCACGCTTTTCGCGCGGCTCCGACACCGTCAGGTCCGCTTCGTCGACGACGCGGCCGCGCCGCTGGGGTTCGATCCCACAGCCGCAGCGCGGGCTGCCGATTTTGCGAGGGTGACGGCCCAAGGCCGCAAGCTTTTTCTGAACGAGAGGTTCGAGGGCAACGGACGGACCTGCGGGACATGCCACGTCGAGACCAACAACTTCACCGTCGATCCGAAGCTCATCGCCACTCTGCCTTCGAGCGATCCGCTCTTCGTGGCCGAGACCAATCCGGCGCTGGCAACGCTCGAGAATCCAGATCTGTTGCGACGGTTCGGACTGATCCTCGTCAACGCCGATGGATTCGATCCATCGAGAGGGCACGTGTTCCGCGGCGCTCAGAACGTGCAGGCGCTTGCGAACTCGACGACGCCGCAAGACCCGAGCTTTGGCATCGACTTCAGCACCAACGGGCGGAACCCCAATCCACCCGAGCGTCTCGGCTGGGGCAACGATGGCCCACCGCTCCGCGACTTCGCGCTCGTGGCCATCGCACAGCATGCCCCCATGACGATGAGCCGCACACCAGGTGTCGACTTCCGAATACCGACGGATGAGGAATTGGATGTGTTGGTGGCGTATCAGCTCTCGCTCGGACGCCAGGAAGACTTCAACCTCCCGGCGCTGGAGTTGAACAGCACGCTGGCTCGCAACGGCAAAACCCTGTTCCTGGACAGCGGGGACCTGTTCGAGCCGGAACCAGGCCACAAGAACTGCAACGGCTGCCACTTCAACGGCGGCGGCTCGGCCGGGATGTCGTTCAACCCGGCGACGCCGGGATTCCCACGTGTGGACGGCAGTCCACGCGGGTTCAACATTGCAGGTCCTACGAACGTGAACGAGATACCGTTAGCGCTGGCGCTGAGCCTGCCACGTGACGGCGGCTTCGGGCAGATCTTGACGGTGTTCGGCTCGTTCGGCAATACGGACGACCTTCCTCCGCCCTTCGGACATCTCGAATTCGAGGAGTTCAACAGCCCGCCGGTTGTGGAGTCCGCGGACACGGGCCCCTTCTTCCACAACCACACGGTAAGGGATCTGGAATCGGCGATAGCGTTCTATGGAACGCCAGCGTTCCGGAACAGCCTGTTTGCGGGCGCGGTCGCCGTGGACATAAGCGCGGACCCCACCGATCCCGAGGTGCAGGCGATCGCCGCGTTCCTGCGCGTGCTGAACGCGCTGGAAAACATCAGATCCTCAATCAATGTGGCGGAGCGTGGACGGACGATGACCAGCGCCGCCGACGTGCGCGACTTGGCCCGACTGTCGCTCGCGGAAACCATCGATGCGTTGGAGGTTCTGTCCGAGGGCGCCCTTTCAACGAACAGTGAGCCTGCCATTCGGTCCGCTCTGATCGAATTGCGCGTGGCCAGGGTGGCGCTCGACGTGGCGCAGCACCTGCCGGGTCTGCCGGCGATCGACAACCTGCTGAATGTGGCTGTCCAACACTTACGCAGAGCACGGTCGGCCCTGGCCGATCCAGCCACGCTGCCTCCTTCTTTCAGCAATTGAAGACCCCTCGAGCGGCCATGTTCCGGTTCACCAAGGAGACGACGATGAGGATCACACAGCGTCGTGAGCTTCAGCCCAAAGTGATTGGAATCTCGACGGCAGTAGTGGCTGTCATCCTGGCCGGAGCGCCTTTAGCAGCCGGGCAATCGGACGGTCGAACGGCCGCGAATCGAGTCGTCAACTGCGATGTTGGGCAATCCATCAACCAGGCGCTCAGGCGCGCCGAGCCGGGCGCCACGATTGTGATTCGCGGGACCTGCCGCGAGCGGGTGGTCATCACGCAGCCCGTGACGCTCGACGGAGGCGGATCCGCGGTTGTCGATGGCCGTGCGGGTGCGACGCTTGCGCAGCTGCCGGTTCTTCCGGAGTTCGATGGAGTCGTGGTGATCGATGGCGTGACGGGCGTGGCGCTCCTCGGGCTGACCATCCAGAACGGCGTGAGCAACGGCATCGTAGCCGCCCATGGCGCGGCAGTCACCCTGAAAGACGTCACGACTCAGAACAACGTTTTTACCGGCATCGTCATCAGTGACAACTCGACGGCAGAGGCCATCGACTCGAGCTCGCAGTCAAACGCGGGGTTTCGGGCTTCGACGTATTCACGAGCTCGAGTCTGATCCTGAGGGGCACCTTCACGTCGAGCAATCACGGCGCGAGTGGCGGCGAGATCAACGGACAGTCGATCGTCGAGCTGCGTGGTGCACAGGTCACATTAACCGACAACGCGGTGTTCGGCATCATCGCGGGCAGTCGTAGCCATCTGGCCGTCTTCGGCTTTCAGGCCGCGGCAGGCAGCACTTTGAATGTGTCGGGCAGCGGTCAACGATCCAGAACTTTGCGATCGGGACGCCACTCGTCTGCGAACCGAGCGTGTTGAGCCGCGGGACCTCGGTTTGCCCGTAAGCTGGGGCAGTCGCTCGTGCCATCGGGCGTCCGCACGCAAGCACAAGGGCCAACCAGCCAAGGGCTCCCGCCCTTGATATCCCGGGGGACCCCTCGGCTGGTTGCCAGTATCTTTTGGGCGCGCTCTGCGCGCCTAGGACCGCTATGCGGGTCACAACGAGGACAGAATTCTCGCATCGAGCCGCATAGCGGCCCAGTCGGGTCTGCCGTCGATCAACAAACTCTGAACGTGGCCGTCCAAAACCTGCGCGCGGTGCGGTCGGCCCTGGCCAATCCGGCCACACTGCCGCGTTCCTTCCGCAATTGAGCGCGTGTCATCGGGATAACCGGGCCCAACCACTTGAGAGGGCGGTTGTCGAAGTACCACTCATGTGCAGTTCAGGAGAATAACCAGACCCTTCAATCGGGGTCGGAGAGCGTCGACGTCGTGCCGGTGATTCAATCGCTGCTGCCGTTAAACGAGGTCATTGAGCTCCCGAATTTCTTCGACGCGCTGGACATCGTTCTCTTGTCCGTTGATGCCAGCACCGGCGAAGCTCTCCGCGACGACAATGGCGATCTGATCAAATACAACTTCGGCAACACGAACTGGATCCCACTGATGAACCTGGAGCCGCGCATCTGACGACGGGCGGCCGCGGGCACTGGGGGGAGCGCCCGCGACCCCCGCTCGCTGCTACTGGCCGGCCGATTCTCCTTTCGTCGCCGAGACGGTGACGAGTGGCTTTAGTTTCAGGAAGCTCTTCTCCCCGACACCGCGCACGTTCATCAGGTCCTCGACCTTCTTGAAAGAGCCGTTCTTCTGCCGGTACTCGAGGATGCGCTCCGCCGTTGCCTTGCCGATGCCAGGCAACGTTTCGAGCTGCGCCACGGTCGCCGTATTGAGATTGATGGGTGCCGACGCCGACGCAGATGACGCGGCCGTGGCCGAGGTGCGTCGACCGGTGTCCTGAGCGGCGCTGGTGGCCACACCGAGCCCGAACACCAACAGTGCCGCGATGACGATGCGAATCATGAACAGCCTCCTGTCCGCATCTGGCAGGCGCACTCACGCATGAACGCGGGAACGTGCGGACGATTCAAAACGTAAGTCGGTGCGCCGTGACCTGCCACGTGGCTCCTCGGCGCGCGAAGCGTCCCGGCGGGGGTGGCGACCACGGGCCTGGGTGCACGAAGGACCACATAAACCCGCCGGGACGATTCGCTTTAGAGCAAGCGTGCG
>Ga0075430_100003774_pt1 | contig 12731 bp, 9 predicted proteins | sample RhiMetdeltSRZDD4_FD_75294 | JGI IMG/M metagenome (GOLD analysis project Ga0075430, IMG submission 75294) | Populus rhizosphere microbial communities from Tennessee, USA - Rhizosphere MetaG P. deltoides SRZDD4 | ecosystem: Host-associated > Plants > Roots > Rhizosphere > Soil | place: USA... | reverse complement strand
GCCGCCGTGATCTCCAGCATTTCGTTGGTGATCCGGATCGCGTCGCCGAAGCCGCCCGCGCCGACGTACGGCACCACGGCCGGCGCCGCCGCCATGCAGAACGCGCCCACCCCGACCGTCTCGGTGATCGCCGAGTCACCGATGTCCGGGTTGCCGTCCGCTGCCGAGTAGCCGCCGAAGTAGAGTCCCTGGGGCGTGTTCACCGGCGCCGTGAACCAGCGGTCGGCGGTCCCGCCCAGCCGCACCCCGAACTCCACGCCGTTGCGCGCCATCGCCGTCACCAGGCTGCTCTCGGAGCCGGCGGCGTGCCCGGCGTCGGCAATCGCCTTGCAGGCAGCCATCGCGACGTTCAAGAAGAACTGGTCGGTCTGCCCGACGAACGCCACCACGGCCGCCTGCCGGTCGGACGGCAGGTCGGCACCGGCCAGCAGCGGCGCGACCTCCCGCAGCAGCAGCAGCGTCGCCGCGACGTTGCGCTGGTGCATCTCGTCGCCCATCGTCAGCGCCCGGCTCATGATCGCGCGCAGGTCGATCCCTTCGCCGAGCTTCAAGGCGGCGCCGAGCGCCGGCCCTGCCACGTCGCGCAGCCAGCGCAGCCGTTCGAGCACCTCCGGGCCGTTCGCCCCGAAGCGCAGCACCCGCCCGACGCCCTCGTTGAAGGTGCAGAACGCCGTCCCGCCGCCGGTCCGCTCCTCCACCACCAGCAGCGGCATGCTGCCCGAGGTGATCCCGCCCATCGGGCCGACCCCACCGGCCTGGTGGCACGGCACGAACCCGACGCCACCACGCGCGAGCAGCGATTCCGCAACCTCCGGCGTCTCGGCCCACCCCTCGTAGAGGGCCGCGCCGATGGCCGCCCCCTGCATCGGCCCGGTCATCTCGGCCCAGCCGAGCGGCGGCCCGGCGTGCAACAGGACCCGGTCGCGCAGCGCCGGCACCAGCTCGCGAGCCGGCCGGACGTCCACCAGGTGCGGACGGGCGCCGATCAGCGCCTCAACCACGCGCGCGTTGGCGGCCTCGACCCGCGCCGCTATCGACGGCTCGGACAGCATCCGGAGCGCTCGGATGATCGCCTCACCGCCGGTCGGCGGGCGCCAATCCAGGGAGAGGACGCCCGGATCGAACGGGCGGACGGCCTCCGCGAACTGCTCGACGCCGAGGTTGACCGCGCGCGGGCCTTCCGCGAGCAGCCGCGCGATTGGCGACTCACTCATCGCATGGCCTCCGCCAGGGATGCCGCGACGCGCCCGGCGACGCTCGCCGCCATGCTGGAAGACCGCGCCACCCGCACACCGTAGTGCTCCAGGACGGCGCGTGTCTGCTGGTACGGCTGGGGATCGTCCTCGGTGCCGCAGAGCGACGCGACGACCTCGAAGGGGCGACCGGCCGCCTCGGCGGCCTCGCGCGCCTCCATCAGCGCCGGTGCGAGCGCGTGGGCGGGCTCCGGGTGCAAGCCGTACCCCAGGATCACGTCGAGCACGAACAGTGCGACCTCACCGGATGCGGCCTGCTGGATCAACTCGGCGTTGCGCAGGCGCGGATCGATCAGCGGGTGGGGACGGCCACGGGTGTAGGCATCATCGCCGAGGTCCAGGATGCTGTGCCGGCCGATACGAAGCACCTCGCCGGGGCGGTCGCCGGCCACCGCGTGGGGATCCACCCCGAGCGCCCGCGCAACGCTGGCCGCCGCTTCCTGGGCGAGCGTCCCCCCCGCGAACAGCCCGCGCACGGCCAACTGCCCCGGCCGCAGACGCGCGACGATCTCGGCGGCGAGCGCGTCCGTCTGGTGCTGCTCCGGGTGGTCCGGTGGCGTCTCTCCGCGCGCCAGGGCCGCCGCGCAATGGGCGGCGTGCTCCAGGTCGGAGGCGACCACGACCTGTCCCTGCGACGGCGAGGGATCAGGGATAGGCTGATTCCCGCCCAGGAAGTAGACCACCGCCGGCTTCCCGCTCGCGCGCAGCCGCGCCAGCACCCGCTCCTGCACGGCCGGGTCACCCGGCTTGGCGATCCCGACCAGCACCCGCGTCTCCGGGTCGGCTGTCAGCGCGTCCACCGCCGCCAGGAAGCTCAGCCCGCCGACCTCGGGGTAGAGGTCGCGGCTGCCGGTCCCGATCGCGTGCGAGACGCCCTCCCCGGTACGGTGGATCAAGCTGGTGACCTCCTGCAACCCCGTCCCGGACGAACCGACGACGCCGATGGCGCCGCGTCGGACGGCGTTGGCGAAGCCGAGCGGCGCCCCGGCGATCAGCGCCGTCCCGCAGTCCGGCCCCATCACGAGCAGGCCGCGCTCCGAGGCCAGCCGCTTCAGCTCGACCTCGTCGGAGAGCGGCACGTTGTCGCTGAACAGGAAGACGTTGAGGCCCGCCACCAGCGCCTGCCGAGCCTCCAGGGCCGCGTATACGCCCGGCACCGAGATCACCGCGATGTTGGCATCCGGGCGGGCCTGGACCGCGCCGCGGATCGTGCGCGGACTCCTGACCGCCCCGGTGGTGACTGACGCGACGCCGGCTCGGCGGCCCGCCGAGGCCAGGAGAGCCTCGGCCTCGGCCAGCGCGACCCGTGCAGCCGCCTCGTCGCGGGCCTCGACGGCAATGCAGAGGTCGTTCGGGCCGGCCGCCGCGAACGCCCCGTCGAACAGGCCCGTCGCCCGCAAAATCTCCAGGTTGGCCGGCGTCGCCATCATCGCCGAGGCCTGGAGCACCCCCTCGGCCTCCGCCAGGGCGGTCGAAAGCACCATCAGCGCGACCGAGTCGCGGTAGGTGTTCGGCTTCAGCAGGCCGGCGACGGGCATAGGCGGGCTCCAGGAGGATCGACGTCGGATCGACAGGCGAGCGAGGGTGCGCGGACCATAGCACGCCCCGTCACCCGCGCACGACCCTCACGATGACCCCGGCGCGCCGCAACGCGCCAGGCTCTCGCGCCGGCGTATCGAGAGGACCGCCTGGACGGTATCCACCAGGATCGGCACGTCGAACGGCTTGGGGACGAAGCCGTCGGCGCCCACCTTCCGGGCTCGCTGCCCGACGTTGGTCTGCGCGCTGACGACGATGATCAAGATCGTGCGGCCCGGGATGCGCCGGATCGCCGCCACCAGGTCGTCCGCGTTCTGGTCGGCGATCGAGAGATCGAGCAGGATCAGGACCGGTGGGCGCTGCTCGATCATCGTGAGCGCCCTGGCCGAGTCGCGGGTCGTGGTGACCTCGTACCCCTCCTCGCCCAGGATCTCCGCGATCAGCTCGCAGATGGCTGCGTCGTCGTCGACAACCAGGATGTACCGTGACTCGTCCAGCGTGTGCACCGATGCCGCCCGCCTCGCCTCGTCTCGGGCGTAAGGTCGCGCCCGGCCTGTCTCTGCCGCCACGATCTGATGCCTGCCTTCCCGCCCCGCCGGCCTGCCGCTACCACGTCCCCGGCGCCGCCGCTCGGCGCGGCCCGGCGTGGCCGAGTCCGCGCGAAGCCGTAGAGCGGAGGGAGGTGTCCCCCGACGTCCCTCCCATCGCTCGGCGTGTGAGATCGCTGGCCCGGCGCCGCATCGCACGCGACCGGCGCGGCCGATCCGCCCCGCGCCGTCAGCCGTCGAGCCGCACCAGCCGACCGGACCTTCACCCTCTAGACGCCGGTCGACCGTCGGCCTTTCCGCTTTTGGCCGGCACACTTGAAAACTCGCCGATCCGGACCGGCGCGTCGGCGCGCTACGAGGCGGACGGCGACGGCGACGCCGCCGGCGACGGGGGTGGCACCGCCGAGCCGGGCGCCTGGGCGTTCGGCGATGCCGTGGGCGCGGGGGACGGACCGGGGGACGGGGCCACGCCCGGCCCGTCCGCCGCCACGCCGGCGCCCGCGACCCGCGGCGGTACCGAAGCGGCGGCCCCGGACGAGATCGGCGGTGCCGGTGTCGATCCCGCCGACGCGGGCGCCGGCGAGGCGGTCGGCGCGCTGGCGAAGATCGGCGTCGGCGGGGTCAGCGGCGCCGGGACGGCTCCCAGCCCCCCGAGCGGCCCGGCGACGACCGCAGTGCCGACCACGGCCGCGGCAGCGAGCGCGGCCACCGTCACCTTCGCGCCCAGGCCGGCCGCCAGCAGGCCACCGGACGCCGCGCCCGCGGCGCTGCCTGCCCCGGCCGCCGCGCCTCCCTCGGCAGCCGCGCCAGACGCCGCGCCACTTAAGGCCGCGCCCCCGCTGGCGGCGCCAGCGACCGCCTGCAGCGCCGCCTTCGCCGGCTCCCAGCCCGCCGGCAGGGCCAGCAGCGGCAGCAAGCCGTACGCTCGCCGCGCCCGCCGCTGGCCCTCCAGGTCGCCCTCGCAACGGTCGCAGGTGCGCAGGTGCTCCTCCAGCTCGTGCCATGCGGCCGGCCGGGGCTCGTCGTCCACGATCGCGGCGAACAACGGCACCAGATCCGGACAGTCGAGCGGCGGCGCCGCCGTGGGCACGCGGTCGTAGGCCGCGCGGAACCCGGCCCTGGCTCGGAACAGCAGCGTGCCGATGGCGGTGCGCGGGAGCTCGAGCGCCTCGGATATCTCGTCGTACGAGGCGTCGAGCAGCTCCCGTAGCGCCAGTGCCACCCGCTGGCGCTCTGGCAGCGAGAGCAGCGCCTGGAGCACCCGTACGCGAGTCTCCTCCCGCTCGATCGCCTGCCCCGGCTCGGCCTGGGCGTCCCCCGAGACGGCGTCAGTCAGCGCATGCACCGAGGTGACGGGCACGGCCGGCCGGCGCCGGATCTGGGTGATCGCGGCGTTCGCCACGACGCGCCGCAGCCACGGCCGGTAGCTCTCGATGGAGCGCGGCGGCGAGCCGTCGCCGCGCAGCGCACGAACCGTCTGGAGGAACGCATCCTGGACGGCGTCGCGGGCGTCGGCCTCCTGCCCCAGCACCCGATAGGCGACGTTGTACGCCCACTCCTGGTCGCGAGCCAGCAGATGACCCAATGCTTCCTCATCGCCGCGCAGCGCGCCGGCGACGAGTACGTCGTCGTCTGGGCGTCGAACGTCGGTCACCAGGCGGGCCCCCTGATCGTCCGTCGAGAGCCCCTTGGCAAGTCCCGGTCCGGGACGCTCCGGACCAGGCCCGGCGACGCTCGGCCGCCCGACCGGCCGACGTCACCTGCCGTCGACGCGGATCGCCAGCGTACACTGGCGTGTTCCTACATGTTCGGGTACGCGCAACGGCAGCCACGACTGCCATGCCGACCCGGAGGCCGAGCGTTCGATGCAGTTGTCCGCCCTGCCGGGTGTGACTCACTTTCGTAGTCCTGGTCGGGCGGCGGCGATGGCGGTTCGGGAGGAGCGTGGTCGGGGTAGGGTGAGCGGGCGCCTGGAACGGCGGCGAGCGCGGAGGGCCAGGATGGCGTCGCCGCCGGTGTCTTCACCGCCGGCGGCCGCTCTCATGGTCCCCCACGATACCCCGATGCCACCAGGTCTACAGAAGTGAGTCACACCCCATGCCGAAGAACGCTTTGACACATGCTCTTTCCTGGAGTATCATGCCAGCAGCGAGGGTTCCTGCCGCCGAGGTGCCCGCCGTGCGGCGGATCGGAGCTCCCCGCGGTCGCCGGCCCCCGACGGCTGTCCGTGGGAGCCGGGCGCGCTTGCGCGCCCGGTTTCGCATCCATCACGTCGCTCCGGGGCATCCGCGACGTCGCGCCGTGGGGTAAGCACTCTGGCGATCCCGGACACCGCCGGCCCGCGTCCGGTCCATCTCGTGGCGTTCGGCGCGGTGGCTCGCATTGCCAACGACGGCTTGCTGATCGCCACCGCTCTCGTTGCCGTCGTCTTCAGCATGGTCCAGTGGACCACGCCCGCCATCATCGGCATCGACGGCTACTACCACATCAAGATCTCGCGGCTGATGCTGGAGCAGGGCTGGAGGATCCTCTTCCCGATCGATTTCCCCTGGCTCCAGCTGACCGTCCTGAACGTCGACGAGTTCACCGATCACCACCTGCTGTTCCACCTGCTGCTTGCGCCGTTCACGATCATCGACATGCGGCTCGGCGCGAAGCTCGCGGCCGTGGTCTTCGCCTCGACGGCGTTGCTGGTGCTGTACCAGGTCATGGCCGAGAACCGGGTCAAGGCGCCCCTGCTCTGGCTGATCGTCGCGCTGGCGTCGGCCGGCCCCTTCCTCTACCGCCTCAGCATGACGCGCCGCCAGTCGCTGACCGTCTTGCTGCTGCTACTCGCGATCCTCGTCGCGTTTCGTGGGAAGGCGCGCTGGCTGCTGCCGATCGGGTTCGCCTTCACCTGGCTGTTCGACGGCTTCCCGCTGCTGCTCGGGATCTGCGGCGCCGTCTTCCTGGGCCAGTGGTGGGAGCAGCGCAAGCCGGACTGGGGCCTGCTCGCCTACCCGGCGCTCGGGGTGCTGCTCGGCACCATCGTCAATCCGTACTTTCCGAACAACGTCCTCTTCTCGTACCTGCACATGCTGCCCAAGGTGTTCCAGCTCCTCGGCCTGAGCCACACCGACGACGAGATCCGGGTCGGCAACGAGTGGTACCCGTACGGCCAGGAGTTCATGCTCCAGGTGAGCTGGCTCGCGCTCGCCCTGGTCCCGCTGGGCTTCGTGCCGCTGCTGCTGGACGTGCGCCCGTCGCGCCTACGCCGCATCGACGGAAAGGTCCTCGCGCTCGGGATCATGGCGGTGACCTTCCTGGTGCTCTACCTGCGGTCCCGGCGCTGGATCGAGGCCGAGCCGGTCTTCGCCACGCTGTTCTGCGCGTTCGCCTGGAGCCGGGCACTCCCCGAGCGGGTGACCGAGCCGTTGCGCCCGCACCTGACACCCGGTCGGCAGATCGCCATCGCCGTCCTGGTCGCCGTCGCCCTGTTCCCGCTGCTCGTCAGCTCCGTCGATCGCGCGCAGGACGACGCCCGCGCCGCCCGCGACTACGCCCGGTATCGCGGCGCCTCGGCCTGGCTGGTGGCGAACACCCCGCCCGGTTCGCGGGTCTTCGCGACCGACTGGGACGACTTCCCGGAGCTGTTCTTCTGGAACGTCCACAACACCTACCTGCTCGGCCTCGATCCGACCTACATGTACCTCTACGATCAGCGGCTCTACCTCCAGTGGCGCGCCATCACGCGGGGCCAGGTGGACCTGCCGGGCGCCATCATCCGCGACCAGTACGACAGCGGCTGGGTCTTCTCCGACCTGGACCACGAGTCGTTCATGCGCAAGGCCGCCGTCGATCCGGAGCTGCAAGAGGTGTATCGGGACCGGAGCGCCGTGATCTACGCCGTGCGCGGCCGGCAGCCCCGGCCCTGACACGCCGGTCGGGCTGACGCTATACTCCGCCCGATCCGGCGTGGTTTGGTCGGATCTGGGGTGTTCCCGATCGTTCCGGAATGTGATGCCTCCGCAGCACGACCGGACCGCTCGTCGTTCGCTGTTGCGGTGAGGTACCAGGCCTGAGGAGGGTTCGGATGCGCGAAAAGCTCATAACGTGCGCACGAGGGGCAGCGATCTTCCTGCTCGTCGTCGGGCTCGCGATCCCGAGCATCGGCTACGCCGGTCGGGGCGACGAGGACGACAAGAGTAACCCGGGCAGGAAGGAAGAGGAGAGGTCGGAACAGTTCCGGTCCCAGCGCGACGATCGCCAGATCTCCGGCCAGGTGTTGGAGATCAACAGCCTGCTGGAAACGCCGGAGATGACCGTCGCCAACGTGGATGGCAAGGTGAGGGTCCGGATGCTGACGACCGACCTGATCGCGAAGAATGGCGTTCGTCTCGGCGACCACGTCACGCTGATCGGCGAGAAGATCAGCGAGGTCGAGTTCGAGTGCCAGGAGATGAGCGTCGACGGCCACCTCGGCGACGATCCGGACGAAGAGGACGACGACTGACCTGGCGCACCCGACCTCGGCACGATGAGCGGACGCCCCGGCCGTCGAGGCCGGGGCGTCTTCCATTCCTGGCGGATCGTCGGGGGCGTCAGTCCCGCACGCGGCGCGGCGGATCGAGGTGGAAGACCCGGGCATAGACGACGCCGTTGATCACCACCTCGCGCGCGGGCGCCAGCCCGCGGACGTCGGCCGGCGTGTGGCCTCGCTGCGCGGCGTTCACGTAGTCCACGACGTAGTCGATCGGCCGAGCGTCGCCGTACTGCGTCACCGTGCCGGCCACCATCCCCTGGAAGTTCAGCTCCAGCGGGAAGTAGATGGCGATCAGCTGCCGCTCGGGGTTCGGCTGGGCATTCAGGTACGCCGCCACCTGGTCGAGGCCCTCGCCCCAGCCCACCAGCAGCACCCTGCCGGCCGCCGGCCCGCCGCCGACGAGCGGGTTGTAGTAGGCCAGGGCGTACGGCGCCACCACCGCCAGCGGTAGCGCCTGCCCGATCACCAGCAGCAGCGTCGCGCCGACGACCAGCGCCCGCTGCACCCGCACGCCGATGCCGCGCTGTCGGACGTACGGCGTCAACCAGCTCGCGAGCGTCCAGAGGCCGAAGCCGGCCAGCAGGTCCAGCGCCGGGAAGGCCGGCAGCGTGTATCGATCGAGCTTCTTGCCGGCCAGCGAGAGGAACAGGATGAACCCGACGACGAAGAGGAGCAGCAGGATCGCCGGCCGCTTCAGCGACCGGGGCGGCAGCAGCACGCCGAGGGCGACGAGCCCCGCCAACGTCAACGGCGACATCCGGAACATGATCGCGACCGGGTAGTACCACGGGCCCGGATCGGCGACCGCCTGCCCGAGGAAGAAGTTGCCGGGCCGGTGCTCGGCGCTCGTCTCAAGGGTGAAGCGAATGGCGCGGGTCACGGTGTCGATCGGCGCGGCCCAGAGCGTGGGCCAGAGCGCGAACACGACGGCCAGCCCGACGACGCCGGCCACGATCAACGAGGTCGCCAGGCGCCGCCAGGGCCAGGCCGCTCGGTTCACCAGCGGCGCGCTCAGGGCGACGACGGGGACGAGCAGCCCGAGGACCAGCGATGGCGCCTTCGTGAGCACCGCGAGGCCGCTCGCGGCCCCGCAGAGCACGAGGAACGCCCAGTGGCCGCCGGCCCACCAGTAGACGCCGGCCGCGAGCATCGCCGCCGTCATGAAGCCGGCCGAGAGCCCGTCCACATGCACGACCTGGGTGTGCGCCACCAGGAATGGATCGAGCGCCAGCACGATCCCGCCGAGCACGGCCGGCCCGAGGCCCGCCAGCCGCCAGATCAGCGCGACGATCCCCACCAGCAGCGCCGCGTTGACGACGACCATGGCCAGGCGGGCACGGATCAGGAGGTCCATGAAGCCCCGCTCGCGGGTGACCGGGTGGTCCTGGACGGTGACCCCGGCCAGGCGCGCGACCTCCGGCCCGGTCCCGAGCAGGGCGACCCACATCGTGGTCACGCCCGGGTGGCCGCTCTGGAACGTGCGCCGGAGCTCGCCTTGCGCGAGCCCCTGGGCGAAGTTCCCGGTCCGGCGCATCCAGTTGTCTTCGTCGGGCGTGATGAAAAGGGTGATCCCGACAAGGCGAGCGCCGATCGCGAGAACGAAGAGGGCCGCCAGCAGCCCCGCTCCGAGAATTCGTGGCCGCGTCGCGGCCGGACGCTCTATCTGCTCGGCGAGCAGGGTCCCCACGTAGCCAGCGCCTCCGTTCCATATGGTACCATAGCGTTCGTCCGGTCCCTTGTGGCCGGCAGGAATCCGGGAGGGACATGATGCCGACGCTGGGGGCTCCCGAGCTCATCATCATCCTCGTCATCATCATCTTGATCTTTGGGGTCGGGAAGCTACCCGAGGTCGGCCAGGCACTCGGCAAGGGCATCCGCGAGTTCCGTGGCGCTGCCGACGGCGCCGGCGATGACGAAGCGCCAGCCGCACCGGCGCCGGCTCCGGCCGCCGTCGAGGCACCGCGCCCGGCCCCCGCCGTCGAAGCACCGCGCCAGCCAGTCGCCACCGCCCCCACGACCGTCGAGGCCCCGCGCCAGCCGGTAGCCGCCGCCCCGACGACCGTCGAGGCCCCGCGTCAGCCGGTAGCCACCGCCCCGACGACCGCCGCCGCCCCGGCCCCGGCTGCAGCCGCGCCCGCCCCGGCCGCCGAGCCCGCCCCGGCCGCCGCGTCGACCTCCTACACCGTGGTTGCGGGCGACACGCCCGAGACGGTCGCCAGGAAGCATGGCGTGACGATCGAGGAGCTGCTGGCCGCCAATGGCTGGAGCCAGAAGGACCGCGTCCTCTACGAGGGAGACAAGATCCAGGTCCCGTCGAAGAGCTCCGCCGCCTGACGTCAGCGCCTCATACGGACGAAAACGGAGCCCCTGGGAGCACGACCAGGGGCTTTTCCGTGCGCACGTTCCGCTGGATAGGGGTAGGGAGGCCGGATGGCCCCCTCCCTCCGAACCGTGCCGGCGGGTCTCCCGCGCACGGCTCGCCGGGCGGTGGTTCGCCGCGGCGGGATCGGGCCGCCGGGGCACGGGCCGCGGGCCGGCGGGCGGTCTGCCTGGTGCCCCGCCCGTGCCTGACCACGTCGGCATCGGGCCAGCGCTGATGGTCGGCGCCACGCCCCCGTCCCTGGCCCTCGCGCCGCCAGCGCAGGCTGCGCCGGAGGCGCATCCTGATCCAGCGGTCCGGGGTCGGGAAGGCAGACGTGCGACTCCTCGAAATCGGCATCAAGAACTTCAAGTCACTCCGGGACGTCACCTTCAGGCCGGGCGCCCTGTCCGTGTTGATCGGGCCAAACGGCGCCGGCAAGTCCAACCTGTGCGAAGCGCTGAACTTCATCGGCGAAATGTACCGGTCAGGTCTGGATGCGGCGATGGTCGCGCATGGCGGCTACGGCAACGTTGCCCTTCGAGCGGTTGAAGACGCCGACACTCCCGCTTCCTTCACCGTCACGGCATCCCTCTCAAAGCACGATCTCCGCCCGGGCACGAACGGCCGTGTGCGCGACGGCGTCGCCCGCGAGATAGTGATCAGGCATCGTGTCGTTCTCAGCACATGCCCATCGAGCGCCGACGACCCGTATCACATCGCCGAGGAGTCTGTCCGCGTCGATGGCAAGCTGAAGCACAAGCGCTCGCCGGAGCGCCTGCTCCAGATCGACAGGAACGCCGCCGGCCTGCAACTACAGGTCTCGCCGGCGGTTCGGGAGCAATCGCTACCTGGCGACGATCTCGCCGATGGGGCCATGCGACGAATCGCGAGCACCGCGCTCCGCGCCCGACCATTGGACTTGATGCCGTCACTGATCGAGTCGCTGCTGTGGCCGCTCCTTCCCGCCAGCTCGGCACTGGGGGCGATCGCGCTGTATCGGCTGGAGACGTCTGCGCTACGTCAGCCCGGCGTCCCGTCACCCGAACCCAGGCTCGGCCGTGACGGTGGCAACCACCCTGCCGTCCTTCGGTGGCTTGAGAGCCACGACTGTTCGGTGTTTCAGACGATCGTGGGCAGCACGTGTACGGTCGATCGAAGCGATGATGGCCTCGACGTCGTCGAGACCGCGCGGAAGACCCTCGAGCTGCGATTCCAGGAGGCCAGACCCCGACGGCAATGGTCTGCCGGGGAGGCCTCAGACGGGACACTCCGCGCCCTCAGTCTGTTCACCGCGCTGCTCGATCCACGCACCGACGTGGTCGTCTTCGAGAAGCCCGAGAACAGCCTGTACCCGTGGGAGATTCAGAGCTTTATCGACGCCTGCCGCGAGCTGGCCGAGAAGCAGAAGCAGATCATCGTGACCACGCATTCACCGATCGTCGTCGATCGAGTCCGGCCCGACGACGTCAGGATCGTGTCGAAGCCTGAAATCGAGACGCACGTGGATCGACTCGCCGACCTTGACCCAGATGCGAAGCCCGCCTGGGAGCAAGGGGAGATCGACCTCGCATACTATCTGCGCAGCGGCATCGTTCCAGAGGCCACCCCAGCCATGCCACTGTCCGTCCTCGCTGACCCCCTGTGAGGATCGGCTTCATCGTCGATGGCGATGGCGAGCTGAAGTCCTTGCCTCGGCTGCTCCTTCGAATCGATTCGCCCCACGAGCTGCTCCCTACGCCGGTGAAGGGAGACATCCAGCCGAAGGCTGAGCCAACGCGCATTGCCAGAGCCGCTTCAAGAGCCAGTGAGTCCCTGGCACAGCGCCGCGTGGAGCTCGCGGTTCTCCTCCTCGACCTCGAAGACCGTGCCGAATGCCCGGGACGCCTGCAATTGAGCTGCGTCGGCTCATTACCCAACGCCTGTCCCATCGCGGCATCTCCATGGACATGCAAGTCGTCTTCAAGGTTCGAGCCTTCGAAAACTGGCTCATCGCCGACCTCCAGTCCCTCCGAGCGACGCCAAGACTGTTTCCTGAATCGCGCCGCGGCAGACGCCGGGTCCCGACGGGCAACGCCGACGACGCGGACGCTCTCAGAATTCTTGATGCGGCCTCCGGCCCGCACCAGTCGTATCGAAAGGTCCATGGAGCGGCAGCGATCTGCACGCACCTGGACCCCTGCAGGGCAGCGCTCAACTCGCGGTCGTTCAGGCGGTTCCTACGCGTCCTCGGCGACAGCCGCTACGCGAATCAGAGCCGCCTGCCCAACCCCGACGCCTGAGAACCCCGGTCAGGGCACCCGGACGAAGATCATCGCGTTTACCATCACGATCGGGTCCGAGTCGGCCGTCGCCACCAGCCCGCCCGGCTTCACCGTCACGTTGACCGTGCCGTACGGGAAATACGCCTTGACCTGCTGCTCGTCCACCGGATTCGCCTCGGACGGCACCCCGAGCACCACCTCGACCACCATCTCCTTCATGTCGGTCACGCCGGCCACCTGCCGAAT
>Ga0075430_100003773_pt1 | contig 12731 bp, 12 predicted proteins | sample RhiMetdeltSRZDD4_FD_75294 | JGI IMG/M metagenome (GOLD analysis project Ga0075430, IMG submission 75294) | Populus rhizosphere microbial communities from Tennessee, USA - Rhizosphere MetaG P. deltoides SRZDD4 | ecosystem: Host-associated > Plants > Roots > Rhizosphere > Soil | place: USA... | reverse complement strand
CGCAAGGGCTTCAAGGAAGGCGACCTGGTGTTCGTCGAGCACTACGTGATGTGCGGCAAGTGCGAATGGTGCCACCTGGGCCAGTACCGCCACTGCGAGAACACCGACTGGCGCACCAATCCCGAAGGCATCCGCTACGGCTACACCTCCGCCGAGCGCGCGCCGCATCTGTGGGGCGGCTTCGCGCAGTATGTCTACCTGCCGTGGAACGCCGTGGTGCACCACGTGCCGAAGGGCGTGACGCCGGAACTGGCGGGCTTGGTCACGCCGATGGCCAACGGCGTGGAATGGTCGCTGTTCGACGCCAACGTCGGCTACAACTCGACCGTGCTGATCCAGGGGCCGGGGCAGCAGGGCCTGTCGCAGACCGTGATCTGCAAGCAGGCGGGCGCCTCGTTGATCATCGTGACGGGTACCTCAAAAGACAAGAAACGATTGGAGACCGCAAAACTGCTGGGCGCCGATTACGTCATTGATGTCCAAAAAGAAGATCCATTGGCGCGCATCAAGGAGATCACCGGCGGCAAGGGCGTCGACGTGGTGCTCGACTGCACGGCCGGCGCCGGGACGATTCCAATCCTTCTGGGAATAGAAGCCTTGAAGCGCAAGGCGGGCGTCATCGTGGTGCAGGGCGAGCTGAAGGAATTCCCGAACTTCCCGCTCGAGCGCGTGACGGTGAAGTTCATCACCATCAAGAGCGCGCGCGGGCACAGCTACAAGGCGTGCGAGCTCGCCCTCGCCCAGCTCGCCTCGAAGCGCTTTCCGCTGGAAAAAGTCACCACGCACCGCTTCGGCCTGAAGGACGTGGACACCGCCATCAAGTCGGTCGGCGGCCAGGGCGTGCCCGACGTGATCCACGCTTCGCTGATGCCCTGGCTTTAAGAAAAAGGGGTCAGAGCAACTTTCCTGAAACGCCCGGCCGTGCAGGCGCGGGCTAACGGAAAGTTGCTCTGACCCCTTTTTCGCTTTTTCGCTAGTCGAGCTTCACGCCGGCAGAGCGGATCACCCCGCCCCAGCGCTCGGTCTCCTGCTTCATGAACGCCGCAGTCTCCGCCGGGCTCAGGCCCAGCGGGTCGGCCGAGAGCTCGCTCAGGCGCCGCAGCACATCGGGATTTCGCAGCGTCTCGGCGACGCCGGCCGCGACTTTCTCCGCGATCGCTGCCGGGGTCTTCGGCGGCCCGACGATGCCGAACCACGCCACCGATTCGAATCCCGGCAGCGTTTCCGCCAGGGTGGGAACCTCGGGCAGGGTGCGGAAGCGCCGCGGGCTCGCCACCGCGAGCGCGCGCAGCTTGCCCGACTTCACGTGCGGCAACGACACGCCGAGGTTGTCGACCATCATGTCCACCTGCCCGCCGAGGAGATCGGCGAGCGCGGGCGCGGTGCCTTTGTAGGGCACATGGGTGATCTGCACGCCCCCCGCCATCGACTTGAAAAGCTCGGTGGTGAGATGCGAGGTCGTGCCGCTGCCCTGCGAGGCGTAGTTGAGTTTCCCGGGATTGCTTCTCGCCAGGGCAATCAACTCGGCCACCGAGCCCGCGCCGACCTTCGGGTGCACCAGCAGCACGTTGGGGATCGCGCCGATCACCGTCATCGGCACGAACTGCGTCGAGTCGTAGCCGAGCTTCGGGTAGAGCAGCCGGTTGATGACCAGCGGCGGCGGCGGCGCGGAAAGCAGCGTATAGCCGTCGGGCTCGGCCTGGAACACCGCGGCGGCGCCGATGTTGCCCGCCGCGCCCGGCCGGTTGTCGATGATCACCGGCTGGCCCCACTGCTGCGCGAGCTTCTCGCCCACCACCCGCGGCATCAGGTCGGCGCTGCCGCCCGCGGGGAACGGCACGATGATGCGCACGGTCTTCGCCGGCCACTCCTGGCTGTTGACCGAAAAACCGGGAATCAGAGCCAGGAGGACAAGGACCACTCGCATCGCCTCATTATAATGACCCGATGCTCGAGCGAAGCTGGCCCGCCGAAGGCGTCACGCGCGTTCCGTACTGGGTGTATCAGGATGCGGAGATCTACGCGGAAGAGCAGAAGCGCATCTGGCGGGGCGGCACCTGGAGCTACCTGTGCCTCGAGGCCGAGCTGCCGGAGCCGAAGAGCTTCGTCACCACCTTCGTCGGCGACATGCCGGTGGTGGTGACGCGTGGTCCCGACGGCGCGCTGCACGCCTGGGAAAACCGCTGCGCGCATCGCGGCGCGCTGGTGTGCATGCAGCCGCGCGGCACCGCCGAGCGCTTCAGCTGCATCTACCACAACTGGACCTACGATCACGCCGGCAACCTGACCAGCGTCGCCTTCCGCAAGGGCATCGCCGGCAAGGGCGGCATGCCGGCGGACGCGAAGCCCGAGAGCCAGGCGCCGCAACAGTTCCGGGTGACCGCCCTGAACGGCCTGGTGTTCGGCACGCTGTCGAAGGAAGCCCCTTCCCTGGAGGCCTACATCGGCCCCGACGTTCTGCCGCGCCTGAAGCGCGTGCTGAGGAAGCCGCTCAAGGTGCTCGGCGCCTACACGCAGGTGCTGCCGAACAACTGGAAGCTCTACATGGACAACACCAAGGACACCTACCATGCGAGCCTGCTGCACCTGTTCTTCACGCGCTTCCGCATCAACCGCCTGACGCAGGGCGGCGGCGTGTTCGTCTCGAAGGACGGCGCGCATCACTGCACCTACACCGAGATGATCGAAGCGAAGGACGACGCCTACGAGAAGGACGGCATGCGCGCCGCGGGCTCGCAGTCTTTCTCGCTCGAAAGCCCTGAAGTGCTGGATCAGGTGGACGAGTTCGGCGACCGCGTCTCGATCCAGATCCTGACCCTCTTCCCGGGCTTCGTGCTGCACCAGATCCGCAACTCCCTCGCCGCGCGACAGGTGGTGCCGAAAGGTGTCGACCGCACCGAGCTGCACTGGACGCTGTTCGGCTTCGCCGACGACGACGCGGCCATGACGCGGCGGCGCCTGCTGCAGGCGAACCTGGTCGGCCCGGCGGGCTACATCTCGATGGAGGACGGCGCCGCCACCGGCTTCGTGCAGCGCGGCGTCGCCGCCTCGCCCGAGCGCGCCTCCGTGATCGAGATGGGCGGCGCCGACGTCGGCTCGGGCGACTCGCGCATCACCGAGACCGCGGTGCGCGGCCTGTGGAAGGCGTGGCGCAGCTACATGCAAGTATGAACTTGCAGTACGAAGTGGAGCGCCTGCACGCCCGCTACGCGCAGGCGCTCGACGCCGACCGCCTCGAAGACTGGCCGAACTTCTTCACCGAGAACGGCCGCTACCGCATCGCCACCGCCGAGAACGAGGAGCGCGCCCTGCCGTTGCCGGTGCTCTCCGCCGAGGGCCGCGCCATGATGCGCGACCGCGTCCAGTCCCTGCGCCATGCCAACATCTACGAGCCGCAGCGCTACCGCCACCTGGTTTCCGGGGTGTTGCTGGAAGAATCATCCGCCCACGAGGTGAAATCGACTGCGAATTTCCTCGTCGTGCGCACCATGCAGGACGGCGCCACCCTGCTGTTCGCGAGCGGCCGCTACCTCGACCGCATCCGCGTGCCCGAGATGCAGTTCGAGGAGCGCGTGGTGGTGTGCGACAGCCGGCGCTTCGACACCCTCCTCGCCATTCCGCTCTAGCCGCGGCTTCATGAGCGAATCGAGGCCTGTCGGAAGCGTAGAAGAGCTGTACGGCAGCTGGAGCCTCATCAGCTGGACGCGTCGACTGTTGGACACCGGGGAGACGGTCGAGGCATTCGGCCGGGCGCCTCGCGCCCTCCTCCATTACGGTCGCGATGGACGTGTATTCTGGGTGATGACGAAGGCGAATCGCGCAAAACCCTCCGACCTCACCAAATTAGGCGATTCGGAACGGGCTGAGCTCTACAACACCCTGGTTGCCTATGCTGGGACGTTTACGTTCGACGGTAACGCGGCCACGCATCATGTCGAAATATCGTGGAACGAGGCTTGGACTGGCACCGCGCAGGTCCGTAACCTGCGATTTGAGGGAAACAGACTGATCATGACCACAAACCCGCAGCCGGGTGTGGACGGGAGGCGCAGCTCCAGCGTTTTCGTGTGGGAGCGGCCGAGCTAATGCCGCCGCCGAACAGCGCGTTGTTGACCGACACCGGTATCTCGTCGCTCCGCGCTCAACGCGGTGCGGCAAGACGCGGACGTTAGGCTGCCATGTCCGAGGTCGCTGTTCGCTGGATCTTCGTGCTGGACGGGGATTACGTCTACAACATTCGTTCCCATTTGCCGTCTGACTGGAACGAAGGGTGTGCGTTTATTGACCGCAAGGGACAAAGGCGTCTCGAAATTCACCCGAACGGGGATGCCCGTGTCCTTACTGGCTATGCCTGGGACGGCTGCACGCCGAAGTTCGCTTTCTTTGACATCGTAATCGGCACTCCGGACGGCGTTCCGAACCAAGTGACCAAGAAACCAAAGGCGTATTACGCCTCTCTGATGCACGACGCGTTTTATCAGTTCCTGGACGCCAACCTGCCGTTGTCCAGGGCGCAAGCCGACCGCCTGTTCTTCGAAATTCTGGCTAGAGATCGCTTTGCGCCGCGACGGATCTACTATGTCGCAGTTCGCGTGTTTGGCGGAGTGTCTCGTTTTTTCACTCGCTGGAAGCGAAGCTACGCCGGCAAGCGCGCTCCCCTCTAGCCGGGACGCACCATGACGCACGCCTTTCCCTGGTTTGTGACTCCGTGCCTCGAGGCGTTCAACTACCTGGAGATTCGTTTTCACTTCGACGCGCCTGTCGTCGAGCAGCTTGGGCGCGAATGTTTCATTCGCTACCGCAAAGGCGACCGCTGGGTTTCCATCGCATACGAGCCGGGCGTCGTTCCCATCGTCGAGCTTTTCCACCCGACTCGCGACATCAAGCACCGTCGCATTCCTCGACTGAAGAGCGGGCTGGCGAATCCGAGACGCTTCGTAGATACTGATGAGGCTCAGCAGCGCCAGACTCTTCAGGCGCAGGCCGCAGATTTGGAGGCGGTCGAGCGAGAGTTTTTGTCAGCCACATGAATCCATGCGGTCGCTAGAGCTGCTCAGAAAGATTCCGCGCCCACGGCTGGTGGCCACGCTCGCCGTGCTGTTCGCGGTGTATCTCGCGCTCGGCTTCTTCGTCCTGCCCCGCTACCTCGTGCGCGTCATTCCGGAGCAGGTCACGGAGCTGCTGAAGCGCAAGGCGATCCTGGGCGAGGTGCACGTCAACCCGCTGCTGCTGAGCGTGGAGCTGCGGGACTTCTCGCTCGCCGAATCCGACGGCGCGCCGCTGGTCGAATTCAGGCGCCTGCTGGTCGACTTCGAGGCTTCGAGCCTGCTGCGCTGGGCCTGGACCTTCTCGACCATCACGCTCGAGGGCTTGGAGGTGCGCGCCGAGATCGCGCCCGACGGCAGCTTCAACCTCGCCGAGCTGGCGGATGGCCTGCCCAAGGGCGAGGCGGCTCCGCCCGGCGCGAAGCCTTCGCCCCCGCCGCGGCTGCTGCTGCAGCATCTGGCGCTGGTCGACGCGGCGGTGCTGTTCAGCGACCGCTCCGGCGCACGGCCCGCGGTCGCCTCGCTGCGGCCGCTGTCGATCGAGCTGCGCGACCTGTCCACGATCCCCGATCGCCGCGGGCCCTACAACGTCGCCGCGCGCCTGCCCGGCGGCGCCACGCTCGCCTGGCGCGGCGAGATCTCGCTGGAGCCGATCTTCTCGCTCGGCGAGATCTCGGTGCGCAACACCCGGCCGGGCGCGTTCTGGCGATTCTTCGAGGACGAGGTGAAGATGGCGGAGCCGCAGGGCAGCGTCGAGCTCGGCCTGCGCTATCGCGCCGCGTACACCGACGGCACGCCCGAGCTGACGGTGGAGGACATCCGCTTCACCGCGTCGGACCTCGCGCTGACGGAGCGCGGCGCCAAGGAGCCGTTCTTCGAGCTGAAGGCGGCGGCCCTCACCGGAGGGCGCTTCGAGCTCGCGCGGCGCGAGTTGCACCTGCCTTCCATCGAGTTGCGCGGCGGCGTGGTCCGGGTCGAAGCCGATGCCGACGGCGTGCTGAACCTGCAGAAGCTGATGGTCGCGCCGCCGCCCGCCCAGGCCGCACCGCCTGCGCCTGCGCCGGCGCCAGCGCGCGCCGCCCGTCCCCAGGCAAAGCCGTGGCGCGTGAAGCTCGACTCGATCCGCCTCGGCGAGCTGGCGCTCCAATTCCGGGATCTGAGCCGCGCGCGACCGGCTGCGTTCGGGATCGGCGCGGTGGATGTGGGCCTTTCCGCAGCGCTCGAGACCGGCGCGGGCGATACGCAGGTCAAGGTGGACAACCTCGCGGTGACGCTGTCGCGCGTCACGCTGGGCGAAGCCGCGGCCGGCGAGCCGTTGATCCAGCTCGCGACCATCGGCCTTCAGGGCGGGAGCTTCGATCTGCGCGAGCAGAGCGTCGCGGTGCAACGGGTGGCGCTCACCGGAGGCACGATCAAGGTTGCCCGCGAAGCCGACGGCAGCCTGCGCCTGCTGGAACTGCTGCGCGGTGGTGAACGCACGCATCAACCTAAGGAATCGAAGGTCGAGAAAAAGCCCTGGCGCTTCGCGCTGGACGCGTTCGACGTGCAAGGACTGAAGATCGCGCTGGCGGGTCACGGTTTCGGCCAGCCGCTCGCTTACGACATCGACCCCGTCACCATCGCGCTGAAGAACCTGAGCACCGACGGCAAGGCGCCCGTCAGGCTGGATGCCGCGCTGCGAGTTGCCCAGGGAGGAATGCTGCGCGTGAGCGGTGACGCCAGCCTGTCCAAGGGCACACTCGCCCGGGCTGCGGCGCGCGTGAGCCTGGAGCGGCTCAATCTCAAGCCGCTGCAGCCCGTGGTCGCGAGCCGCACCACGCTCGCGCTCGAATCGGGTGAAGTCTCGGCGAAGCTCGAGGCGCGGTACCGCGCGATCAAGGGCGGCGCCGAGGTTCGCGGCGGCGGAAGCGCCAGCGTCGACAACCTGCTGCTCAACGAAGCGGGCAGCGGCGAGCGCTTCCTCGAGTGGAAGTCGGTGACGGTCGACGGCATCCAGCTCAGCCTCGCGCCCGACCGGCTGGCGATCGGCGACATCACCCTGGGCGGGTTCGGTGCCAAGGTCCTGGTCAACAAGGACCGCAGCGTCAATCTGGTCCAGGCGTTCAAGCCGGCTGGCACGCCGGCGCCGCAGCCCGCGCCAGTCGCCGCCGGCGACGCACCCGCCACGTTTCCGGTGAGCATCGAGCGCGTGCGCATGGACAGGGCGACCGTCGATTTCAGCGACCTGAGCCTGATCCTGCCGTTCGCCGCCAAGATCCAGGAGCTGCAGGGCGGCGTGCTCGGGATCTCCACCGACCGCGCCAGCCGCGCGGTGGTGAAGATGGAGGGGCGCGTCGACGAGTTCGGCCTGGCGCGGATCGACGGCAGCCTCGCCACCCATGACCCGAAGTCGTTCCTCGACCTGCGCGTCGACTTCCGCAACGTCGAGATGTCGCCGCTGTCGGCCTACAGCGTGACCTTCGCCGGGCGCCGCATCGCCAGCGGACGGCTCGGGCTCGACCTGCAGTACAAGATCGACCAGGGCCAGCTCGCCGGCGAGAACAAGGTCGAGCTGCAGAACTTCACGCTCGGCGAGCGGGTCGAGGCGCCCGGCGCGCTCAGCCTGCCGCTCGACCTCGCAGTGGCGCTGCTCACCGACTCGGAGGGACGGATCACCGTAGCGGTCCCGGTGAAGGGGGACGTCAACGATCCCCAGTTCAGCTACGGCCACCTGGTCTGGCAGGCGATCACCACCGTCATCAGCAATATCGTCTCGGCGCCCTTCCGCGCGCTGTTCGGCGGCGGCGGCGAGAACGTGGACAGCATCGCCTTCGACACCGGGCGCGCGGCGCTGCTGCCGCCGGAGCGCGAGAAGCTGAAGCGCGTCGCCGAGGCGCTCGGCAAGCGCCCGCAGCTCAAGCTGGTCGTCGAGGGGCAGCACAGCGACGCCGACCGCGCGGCGCTGCGCCAGCGCGACGTGGCGCGGGCGATCGCCACCGCCCTGGAGCGCCCGATTTCCGGCGACGAGCCGCCGCCGGTCAACGTGCGCGAGGCCCGCACGCAGCAGGCGATGGAAGTGTTGTTCGTCGAGCGCAACTCGGAGGCAGCGCTCGAGGAGCTCATCGTGGAAACCGGCAAGACGCGGGGCAAGCCGGTGGACCGCGTCAGTCCGCTGACGGGACGCGCGAGCGCCGACCCCTACTACGACGCGCTGCTGAACCGGCTGAACGAAACCGCCCCGCTGCCCGCCGACGCCCTCGACAAGCTCGCCGCGGCGCGCGCCGGCGTAGTCGCCGAGCATCTCGAGAAAACGCTGTCGGTTCCGCCCGGGCGCATGGAACGGAAACCCCCGGCCAGCGGAGAGGGCGAGCGCGCCAAGCTCGACCTGGATGTCGTGAAGCCATGATCCGGAAGTGCCGGCCGCAGGATGCGGCGGTGATGCTGGCGATCATCAACGACGCGGCGCAGGCCTATAAGGGGGTGATCCCCGCCGACCGGTGGCACGAGCCGTACATGCCGGCCGACGAGCTCGCGGGCGAAATCGCCAGCGGCGTCGAGTTCTGGGTGGCGGAGGAAGGCGGCCGTATGCTGGGCGTGATGGGGATCCAGGACAAGGGGGAAGTCGCTCTGGTGCGCCATGCCTACGTTTCGCCGACGCTGCAGAGGAAGGGCGTGGGAACCAGCCTGTTGCGCCACGTGCAGGCCCTCGCCGACAAGCCGGTGCTGATCGGCACCTGGGCCGCCGCTTCGTGGGCCATCGACTTCTATCGCAGAAACGGATTCACGGTCGTGCCGAAGGCCGAGAAGAATCGGCTGCTGCGAACCTATTGGTCGATCCCGGCAAGGCAGGTCGAAACTTCAGTGGTCCTCATCCGTCTCTAACAAAACCTTGCACGGGCGCCGGGCTGGCAGCGTAGGTTATGCTCCGGACATCCTATGGAGCGCATCGGCAAGTTCCAGCTGAGAAAAGTGCTCGGCAAGGGCGCCGCCGGCACGGTCTATCTCGCGCTCGACACCTTCTCCGGCAATGACGTCGCGCTGAAGGTGCTCGATCCGGCGGTCGTGGCCTCGCCGGACTTCGAGCGGACCATCACCACGCAGTTCCTGAACGAGGCGTCGCTCGCCGGCAAGCTGTCGCATCCGCACATCGCCTCGATCCTGGAGGCCTCGGTCGACGACACCGGCGGCTATATCGCGCTCGAGTACGTGCCGGGCGGCGACCTGTCGCAGTACACCGCGCCGGGCAAGCTGCTGTCGCCGGAGCAGGCGATCCAGATCGCGTTCAAGTCCTGCGGCGCGCTCGACTACGCCTTCCGCCAGGGCATCGTCCACCGCGACATCAAGCCCGCCAACATCATGGTGGTGAGCGGGACCAACATCAAGGTGGCCGACTTCGGCGCGGCCTACCTGAAGACCCAGCGCGAGACGCAGATCGCCGAGATCGGCTCGCCCTACTACATGTCGCCCGAGCAGATCCAGGGCGGCGAGCTCGACCACCACAGCGACATGTTCTCGATGGGCGTGGTGCTGTATGAACTTTTCACCGGGCGGCGCCCGTTCCTCGCCGGAACCATCGAGGAGCTGTTCCGGAAGATCCTCACCGAGACGCCGCCGGCGCCGAGCACGCTGCGCCCCGAGATCAGCAAGGAGGTCGACCAGATCCTGCTGCGGATGATGGGCAAGGCGCCGGCCGAGCGCTACCCGATCTGGGCCGAGCTCGCGCTCGACATCGCCCGCATCGGCCGCCTGAGCGTGTCCCAGCAGGGGATCGCCGACAGCGACAAGTTCACCGCGCTGAAGAAGGTGCCGCTGCTCGAGCGCCTGGGCGAAGCCGAGATCTGGGAGCTGGTGCACGCCGGCGCCTGGCGCCGCGTGCCGCCGCGCGAGTCGATCGTGCGCGAGGGCGAGGACGGCAAGAGCCTGTACTTCCTCGCCACCGGGCAGGCCAAGGTCACCAAGCAGGGGCGGCTGCTCAACATGCTCGCCGCGGGCGAATGCTTCGGCGAGATGGCCTACGTCAAGGCGGGCGGCATCCCGCGCCAGGCGACGGTGGAATCGATGGCCGACACCATCGTCGCCGAGTTCGACGCCGAGGCGCTGGAGAAGACCAGCCTGAACTGCCGCCTGCAGCTTTCCACCGCCCTGCTCCACTCCCTGGTCGACCGTCTCGCGCTCGCCAACGAGCGCATGGCCCGCGCCGCGCAGTAATATTGCGCCTCTGCAAGGAGGCGCAAGGATGGACGTGAAGAACGAGCTCGCTCCCAGCGGCACCCTGCGCGTGGGGCTCAACTACGGCAATTTCCTGCTGGTGCTGAAGGACGCGCCCGACGGCAGCCCGCGCGGCATCGCGCCCGACCTCGGCCGCGAGCTCGGCAAGCGCCTCGGCGTGCCGGTCGAGTTCGTCAAATTCCTGCAGGCCGGGCAGCTTGCCGACGGCGTGCGCGACGGCAAGTGCGACGTCGGCTTCCTCGGCGCCGAGCCGCAGCGCGCGGCCGAGATCGCCTTCACCAAGGCGTACCTGGAGATCCCGGTCACCTTCCTGGTGCCGGCCAGCTCGAAGATCCGCACCTTGGGCGAGGTCGACCGCGAAGGCGTGCGCGTCGCGGTGTCGGCGCGCAGCGCCTATGACCTCTATCTCAGCCGCACGCTGAAACACGCGAAGCTCGAGCGCGCTGAAGGCATCGACGGTTCGTATCAGTTGTTTATCGAAAAGCAACTTCATGCGCTTGCCGGCCTCAAGCCCCGCCTCGTGTCCGACGCCGAGAAGCTGCCGGGGTCGCGCGTGCTCGACGGCCAGGTGACCGGCGTGCAGCAGGCGGCGGGAACCCACCCGTCGCGCCAGGCGGGCGCCGCCTACCTGCGCGAATTCATCGACGACGTGAAGCGCTCCGGGCTGGTGGCCAAAACCATCGACAAGCACGGCGTGCGCGGAGTTACAGTAGCGCCATGAATGCCGACCTGAAGGTCTACTGGCGCCCGGGCTGCTCGAGCTGCGTCAAGGTGAAGGAGTTCCTCACGCAGCAGGGCGTCGCGTTCGAGTCGATCGACGTCTCCGCGCGGCCCGAGGCGATGAACGACCTGCTCGCCTTCGGCATCAAGACCGTCCCGGTGGTGTCGCGCGGCGGCGAGTACGTCTTCGCCCAGGCGCTCGAGGACGTATCGCGCTTCGTCGGCACGAAATTCGAATTCAACCGTCTGCCACCGGAACAGCTGATGCGCAAGTGGCTGCACGTCCTGCGCAGCGCGCAGCGCCACGCGCGGCAGATTCCCGCCGCCCGGATGCACGAGCGTGCGACCGAGGGCCGCGACCGCAGCATCGGCACCCTCGCCTACCACGTGTACCAGATCCCCGACGCGTTCCTGCAGGCGATCGAGAACGGAGTGCAGAACCTCGCCGCGGTGTACGACACGCCGCTGCCGGCGCACGTGACCGGAACGACACAGATTGCCGCTTACGGAGAATCCGTAACGAAAAGGCTCGAGGCCTGGTGGAACGCGCTGCCGGACAAGTCGTGCGGCCAGAAGGTGAAGACGTATTACGGCGAGCGCCCGCTGCACGAGCTGCTCGAGCGCTGCACCTGGCACTCCGCGCAGCACGCGCGCCAGATCATCTCGGTGCTCGAGCACCTCGGCGTCCAGCCGCAGGCGCCCCTCACGGCCGCGGACTACGCCGGCCTGCCCATGCCCAAGGGGCTGTGGGAGTAAAAGGATGGTCCTGCGGTTCCTGCTGGTCTGGCTGATCAATGCGCTCGCGCTGATGGCGGTCGCCTACCTGATGCCCTCGGTGCAGGTCTCGACCTTCGGCACGGCCCTGGTCGCAGCGCTGATACTCGGGCTGATCAACGCCTTTGTGCGCCCGGTGCTGGTGCTGCTGACCTTGCCAGTGACGATCCTGACGCTCGGCCTGTTCATCTTCGTGCTGAACGGCCTGCTGTTCTGGATGGTCGGGTCCTGGCTTCAGGGCTTCGCCGTCGCCGGCTTCTGGGCCGGGGTGTTCGGCGCGATCCTGTTCAGCCTGATTTCGTGGCTGCTGTCGGCCCTTGTGCTGAGATAAGCGCCTCGAACGCCGCGGCGTCGAGCGGCGCGCTGAAGTAGTGCCCCTGCCATTCCTCGCAGCCGAGCGCGCGCAGGCGCTCGAGCTGCGCCGCGGTTTCCACGCCCTCGGCGGCGACCGAGATGCCGAGGATCCCGGCGAGCACGGTGATCGCGCGCACGATCGCGGCGTCGGCCGCCTGCGAGTCGATCGAGCGCAGGAACGAGCGATCGATCTTCAGCTTGTCGATCGGCAGCTGCCGCAGGTAGGCGAGGCTCGAGTAGCCGGTGCCGAAGTCGTCGATCGCGAAGCGCACGCCGAGCTCGCCGATCGCCTTGAGCGTCGCCACGTTCTCGGTCAGGCCCAGCATCAGCGTGCGCTCGGTGACTTCGAGCTCTACCTGATTCCCCTGGAGGGAATGCACTTCCAGCAGCGCTCTCAGTTTTTTTTCATACTGCGCCCCCTGCGCCAGGCCGGCCGCGGACACGTTGACCGCGGTCCAGAGCCTGCGCCCGAAGCGGCGCTGCCAGGCGCCGGCCTGCGACAGCGCGCGCTCGAGCGCCCAGTCGTCCACTGCGCGGATCAGGCCGCATTCCTCGGCGAGCGGCACGAACTGCTCGGGGTGCAGCAGGCCGCGCGACGGATGCTGCCAGCGCACCAGCGCCTCGGCGCCG
>Ga0075430_100003770_pt1 | contig 12734 bp, 16 predicted proteins | sample RhiMetdeltSRZDD4_FD_75294 | JGI IMG/M metagenome (GOLD analysis project Ga0075430, IMG submission 75294) | Populus rhizosphere microbial communities from Tennessee, USA - Rhizosphere MetaG P. deltoides SRZDD4 | ecosystem: Host-associated > Plants > Roots > Rhizosphere > Soil | place: USA... | reverse complement strand
CCAGTCGTTGATCATGACCTCGGCGAACTTGTCGAGCCCGAAAAGAATCGGCGCGACTACGAACGCGATGCGCAGCAGCATGAAGGCCTGGGCGGCCGGGTCGCTGCGCAGCACCTGCCGCTCCGGAATTGGAATCGGCCGCAGAGTCGCGGCAATGGCGTTGCTCATAGTGCTCCTCCTTGGGAGACGTTTGCCTACCCAGTTAGCGACGCCAGCCGAGCGGAACTTACCTCCCGGCCTTGGGCAGCCAGGCTTACACGCGAGCGGCGCGCCTCGAGGCGCGCCGCTCGCCTGCTGCTGAGCGCGATTCCGACTACCGGAACCGCTTCGGGAACTGGGCGGCGATCCCGTCGCTCAGCATGTCCGCCATCCCCAGGATCTGGCGATGGATGCGGTCGTAGGTGCGGATGTCGGTGCGGTGCCTTTGCTCGAGGTGGGCGACCGCCTCCTTCAGCGTTAGGTCGAGGTGCTCGCGCATCATCGTCCGCATCTCCCTGCGCGGCCAATGCTGCGGGTTCGCCTTGCTGAGGAAGGTCCCGATCTGGTCTGCGTTGCGATACCAGGCGCTGCTGTGTCGCTCGACTGCGCCCTGGTCGCCCGCCTTGGCGGCTGCGAGCAGGTCGGCCGCGACGATGATGTGCTGCTTCAGCAGCGCGGTCAGCCGCTCGCCCGCGGCGCGACCGTAGAACGGCTTGATCGCGTCGCCGATGTCCTGCTGGTTTCGCAGCAGCCGCTGGGTGGTGGCCGGCGTGTCCGGAAGGTCTGCGGACGCGCTCACGATGAACAACCGCGTCCACGTGATGTGGTCCTCCCAGAGACGGCGCATGTTGTCGTGCAGCGCGGCGCGCTCCGCGCTCACGCCGCTCGTCACGGCGTCGGCGTGCTCGCTGGAATGGCCCTGGGCGGCATGACCGCCCGCCAGGGCGAGCGCGAGTACGGCGCTCGCGGTCGCGACGAGAGCGGCAAGCCCCAGGCTCGACCGCGTCCGTTCGCTGTGCTCGTTGCTGCTCATCGGTCAGCTCCTTCGTGTAGGGCGGGCAGCGCTGCGCCACCCGCGCGGGTGCCCAACAGACGCAGCGCGAGCACGAGCCCGCCTGCCTCGATCAGCTTCGTCGTCACTCCGAGCAGGTCGATCGGCTCGGGGTGCGTTAGTGGCGCCAGCGCCACGAATCGCGTCGCGACGTAGGCTGCGAGCAGCGCCGCGAGGAGCAGCGCGGCGGCCGCTAGCGCGGCTGCGCTGGGAGCCCTGTCGACACGCAAGGCGATCGCCGCCAGGAGCAGCGCCGACACGGCGAACATCACGCCCAGCACGGGCGCCTCCGGCGCGTGGGCCGGAACCAGCCCGCCGTGGATGCCGGCGCTTGACGCGAGCGTGAGCACGAGCGCCTTCTCCGCGCTCGACGAGCTCACGCCGCGCGCTCCCGCGGATGCGGCCAATGGAACAGGGGGCCGATCACACGCCGCAACCAGCCCGGGTGATCGAGCGGACGCCCAGTCTCGATGACCTTCACGCCCTGCGCTCGCGCGAGGCGGGCAAGGAGCGGCAGCACGCCAACAGGCGCCGGGTCGTCCCCGGCACAGACGAGCAGAGCGTCGAATCCACCGAAGCGCACGAGCTCCTCGAGCTCCCGATCGGCTCCCTCCGTGATGACGACCTCTTCGAGCGAGATTCCCGCGGCCCCCAAGAGCACGTCGACGTTGTGCAGCAGCCGCTCGGCTCGGGCGGTGCTCTCGGACCACGGCCGCGCCTCGTCCTCGACCGCTATCAGGAGCCACACGCTGAGCGGCTCAGCTCCGGCGTGCTGGCAGCAGACGCCCACCAGGCGGTGCGGATCGATGTCCGCGTCCGCCGCGACAAGCGGGCGGTGGAGCGCGGCGCGGCGGGGGGTCTGTTCGAAATCCACTCTGGGCCTCGTTCGGTGTATCCGTTGAGGCCCTTAGCGCCCGCGGCGCGAGAGTTCTTACGCGCTAGTTGCGGTCGACGAAGGCGCGCAGGCTGTCGTAGTCCTCGCGGCAGGCGGGGCAGCCCTCTAGGTGCGCGCGCAGCCCGGGAATCCGTTCGTCTGCCGGCGCGCCCTGGAGCTCGAGGTCGACGTACTCATCGAGGCGCTCGAAGCACTCGTCGCAGAGAACCTCCGGCTCGGCCGGTCCGAGCAACCGCTTGATGGTGTCGTCGTTCATGTGCCTGTCCATGATCGTCTCCGCTAGATCGAATCGAGGGCAAAGCCCCTCGTCGCCAGTTCGGCGCGCAGCTTTCGGCGCGCATCGTGAAGGGTCTTGTAGAGGGCGCCGCGCGTCGTGTTCAGCCGATCGGAGAGCACGTCGAGGGGCACGCCGTTCAGCGCGAGCGCAACGAGAACCTCGCGCTGGTGCTCCGTCAGGCAGGTGTCAATCGAGTCCGTGATCGCAACGATCAGCTCATTCGCCTCGGCTTGACCCTCGGGACCCTGGGCGGCATCGGCCATCAGCGGCCAGGCCTCCGGCTCGAGCACCACCTCGCGCTCCTGCCAGGCCCGTCGGCGCAGACGCACCCCGGCCTCGAGGAGCGCGAACTTGTACGCCCAGGTCGTGAAGCGGCTGGCCCCGCGGTAGTCGTCGAGCTTGCCGAGTACCGCGACGAGCGCGTCATCCGCGGCCTGAAGTGCCAGGTCGTCCAGCTCTTCGCCGCGCACGTGCGAGAGCGCGGCGCGGCGGCGTGAGACCTCGAAGCGCGCGGCACGCACCAGGAGCTCGTGAAGGCGAGCAATCGCGCGCTCGCGGTCCGCTCCCGGCTGGCGTAACGCCCTGAGCCAGGCATCCGAGTCGGCGAGCGCATCTGGGTGCTCGCTTTCGGCGGCGCTCAATGGCAAGCGCGAGCTCATCGGCGGAGCGAGGCTAACAGTCGACGTGCTCAACAGGCGCGCCTCTCGTGGTCGAGCGGCGCCATTATGCGGGCCGCGAGCGGTGGCGGACAGCCGCGCTCGACGAGTCCGATCAGCGCGTGCAGGTCCACCGCGCACTCGTGCGAGAGCTGCTCTGTCAGCGCCGCGTCGAACCCGGCCTTGCGCAGCCGGGCGCGGCGCCAGGCGACCGCGTCGTTCGTTCCTCCGCCCGCCGGCGCCTGTCCGCCGGTCTCGGGATGTCCTCCGGTTCTGAGATCCACGCTTCCTTAGCGCCCCCGGGCGAGCGTTTCTTACGCCCCGAACGAGAAAGGGGGCCGGATCACCCGGCCCCCTTTTCCCGTCAGGTTCCTCTCTACTCGCCGCCTTGGACGGGCCCGACACTCGCGACGAACACGTCATCCGCCCCGTTGTGGCTCCGGTCGAAAGCCCCGGGGCTGAACGGGAAGTCGGGCGAGCTGGTGGAACCGGTCACGTACGCCCGCTTCCGGTCGGCACCCACGGCGACGGCAATGCCGACGTCGGCCCCGGCCCCGCCGAGGAACGTCGAGTGCACGAGCTCACCGTTCGATCGCTTCAGCGCCGCGAGGAACGCGTCCCCGCCGCCGTTGTAGCTCGGGTCGTCCGCGAGGCCCGCTGTCGGGTAGTCCGCCGAGGCGGTGGACCCGGTGACGTGCGCCAGCTTGCCCTTCTCGTCGACCGCGATCCCGCTGCCGACCTCACTCGCGGTTCCCCCGAGGAACGTGGAGTAGGCCAGCGTCGAGAACTTGTCGAAGCTGGCGACGAAGGCGTCGCCGTTGCCGTTGTACGTCCGGTCGAAGGCGCCCGGCGTGGTCGGGTACTCCGAGGAGGCGGTGGAACCGGTCACCCACATCGCCTTGCCGCTCTCAGCGGCGGCGATGCTCTGACCGGAGTCAGCGCCCGCCCCCCCGAGGAGGGTCGAGTACTCCAGGCCGGAGCCTGCGCCGTCGAGCCTGGTCACGAAGGCGTCGTTGCCGCCGTTGTGGCTCGAGTCGTGGGCGCCTGGCGTGGCCGGGAAGTCCGCCGAGGCGGTGAACCCGGTGACGTACGCGCGGCCCACGCCATCCACGGCGACGTCATTGCCCGTGTCGCTCGTGCTCCCACCGAGGAACGTGGAGTAGCCGAGCGCCGAGCCCGCGGGGGCGAGCTTGGTCACGTAGACGTCGTTCCCCGTGCCGTTCTTGGTCGTGTCATACGCGCCAGCGGTGGTCGGAAACGCCGCCGACCCGGTGAACCCGGTGACGTACGCGCTTCCTGCGTGGTCGACCGCGATCCCGTTGGCGCCTTCGAAGCTGAAGCCTGAGCCACCCAGGTAGGTGGAGTACTCGAGCCTCGAGCCCGACGGGTCGAGCTTGCTCACGAAGGCATCGCTGCCGCCATTCTGCGTCGTGTCGAAGGCCCCGGGCGTCGTCGGGTAGTTCAGCGAGCCGCTGAACCCGGCGACGTAGGCCGCTCCGGCGTCATCCACCGCGATCCCGTTTCCGGAGTCGAAGGCGCTACCGCCGATGAACGTCGAGTACACGATCGTGGAGCCCGAGCTGTCCAGCTTCGTCACGAAGACGTCGGTGTTGTTGTTGTAGCCGCGGTCGAACACGCCTGCGGTCGTCGGGTAGGTGGCCGAGGCCGTCTGCCCCGTCACGTAGAGGTTCCCCGCGGAGTCCACGTCGATCCCGCGGCCCGAGTCGCTGCCCGTGCCGCCCACGAAGGTGGAGAAGTCGATCGCCGGGTCGATCACGAGCGGTCGGCTGCGGTCGTAGTCCTCGACGGCGAAGCCGTACCCGCCTCCATCGGCTTGGTGGATCGCGTAGTGGCTGGCCACCGGCACGCGATCGCCCTCGACCGCCTGGTGGCTGACGGGACTCGCGTCGTTCAGCACGCCCAGCGGCGTTTCGATCTGGAGATCCCCATCCGAGGCGAGCGAGAGTCCGCTCGCGCCGTCGTAGTCGAGCCGGATATCGCGGGGATCGGCGCCTGGGTCGAGATAGAACTGGTACTTCAACTCGCCGCCGTCGCCCCGAAAGACCATGTCGATCCCGGGCCACAGATCGCGGTAGACGAGCTCCTGGTACGTCTCGACGTTGGATGCCGAGTCACCGCTCGAGCTTGTGAGCTGACTCACCGTGCCGGACGCCGGCTCACGCGCCTCCAGGCTCGCTTCCGGGCTTGCGCCCAAGAAACGCAGCTCGAGGGCGACGCCGGTTACATCCTGCCCGTCCGTCTTCACGAGCGACAGAACCGCCTGCTCGTCGGTGAAGAAGAAGGAATAGCCGGCGCCGCGTGCCACGTAACGGACGGAATCGTCCGTCTGCCCGGCGTTCGGCGCGAACGCGAGCGGAAGATCACCGGCCGGATCGGCTTCCTCCGCGGATCCGCGGGCCGGGAAAAACAGCATGAGTGCGAGGAATGCAAACGCGACGCTCGCCGCGAGGGTGCGCCACCTGCCGGACGTCGCTCTGGTTTGAAGGACTAGTTCCACCACGTTCTCCTGTCTCATTCGAGCCGCCGAGGGCGGCCTGGTTGTTTCCGGAGTCCGTTGGCGTTCGTCCGGCGTGCGACCTTACGTCGACCCGGACGTCTTTGGCGCATAAGTGTGCGTTGCGGCCTCTCGCAGCAGCTCGCGGGAGTGCGCCTCGACCCGGCGGCGAGCGGACGAGCAGCGACACGCTGGCGAACTCGCTGGGCGTGGGGTCAGGCCGCCACCGGACTCGTTCGCCGAGCCACCAGCACCGGACGATCTGCGCGGCGGATGAGAGCACGTGACACGCTCCTGGCGAGCCGGCGGCGCCGTGCCCCGACGACGACGAGCTGCGCGTCGCGCAGCCGGGCGAACTCCTCGAGTCGGCGTGCGGGCATCCCATGCAGCTGCTCGCCCGTGGCCGGTACACCGGCGCGGCGCGCGGCCGCGATGCCGGCGGCGATCGCGCGGTCGCCGATCCGCATCTCGGCGTCGAGACGACGCTGGTAGTACGGCTTCCCAAGGGCGGCCGAGGGGCCGCGGCGGACGTAGACGAAGACGACCGGGGCCGCGAGGTCACCGGCCAAGCGGACGCCGTCTCGAATCGCGGCCTCCGCGGCGGGCGAGTCGTCCACGGCGACGACGACCGGCCGCGCGCTCGGCGCGATCATTGGCGGCATCCACGGATCGACCCCCGAGGCAGCGGCTTCGACGGGCGGTCCTACGGGCGCACTGATCTCAGTCGCGGTAGTCATGGACTCAACGATGCCGCGCCCCACGCGCGGGAACCATCGGGCGGGACACCCATTCCGTGCGCACCCGCCACCCACCTCGGGTGAGTTTCGTCGCTCAGCGATCGGAGGCGCTGATCGTCCGCAGCCCGCGGTCCAGCGAGACGAGTGCGTCGAATGCGGTCACGGCGAGCGGGCGGGCCGCGTCGTCGCGATACAGGGGGCCCCGCCGGTCTTCGATGAGCTGCGAGGCGATCGCCACGCCCCGGACCCCTACGGGCTCGCACCTCATAAGCCGCTCCGCGATTTCCAGCAGCAGCCCGCCGTTGGCGCGCACCGCCGCGCGTTGGATCGGGGGCGCAGCCAGCGTGACCGGGTAGGCGTCTCGCTCGGCCAGCGCGACGGCACCACGGAGTGCGCACGCGATGCGGCGCCTACTCCTGCACGAACCGAGCTGTCCGACTCGGAGGCTCAGCTCGTCGCTCTGCATCGGGTCCGCGTCCGCGGCCAACTGGCGATCGAGCTCGCGCGCACGCCACCGAGTGGTGCAGCGGAGCCAGATGCCGCCCAGCAGCAGGCCGCGGCGTCGGGGCATCACACGCGTCCGCGGCGGCTGCTCCCGCCGACGAACGCCGGGGTTCATGCAACCCGCTCCGTCACCTCGTCGTGGTCTCTGCCACGGGCGGCAGCCGTTCTCCGAGCGATGGACGGTGTGGCCACGGAGCGGCCGTCGCGACAGGTCCTTGCGGAGCGAGCCAAGCCCGTAGCTACGTCGTGCAGTGCACCGACCAGTTGGACCTCGGCTTCCCGGGAGAGTCCGTTTCGAGCGCTTCGCAACCTGGCCGGCGCGCCCGCTCCGCGTCCCCGTGCGGCAATTTCGGGCGCTGCGTCAGCAGCGAGCTGGTACCACGCCGCGCTCAGCACCTGAAGTGCCTCCTCAAGAGACCCGAGCGCGTCGGGAACAGCGATGTGACAGCCCGGCCGCGCCGCAGCCGATTGGAATCTTCGCGCGTCCTCGAGCAGCTCGGACGCGCGCCTACTGAGATCCTCTCCAGGCTCCATGCGGTCCATGTTCGTCGCGTCGACCGAAACCTGACATGGGGCTCAATGACCAATCGCAGCCGGACGGCTTCCCATCCGCAGGGTGAGCGGTAGGTAATTGCATATCGCGCCCCATGGCCGAGCGGCGGCGGCTCACGGACGATGGCGGCATGGTTTCGATTGCCGAGTTGTCCGATGCCGCGCGCCACTCCGAGAGGATCTCGCAGAAGCACGAGCTCGTCGGCGTCGAGCAGACCGTCGTGTGCGGTCTCGACGCCGATTCGCGAAACGAGCCGATCCGGTTCGCGGCTTGCCTCGCGCGCCGCCTCGGGTGGCGACTGTCGCTCGTGCCATTGCCGGAAGCCGCCACGGGGGACGAGCGCCTGGGCCGCCTGCTCGCCGCGTCTACCCGCGATCAAGCCGGATTCGTCGTAACCGAGACAGTCGGGCGCGGCGCGAGCGCCGCGGCGCTCGTCGAGTTCTCACGCGGCGCCGCCTGCCCGCTGATCGCAGTCCCCCGCGGGGCGCCCGCGCTCGGGACAGAACCCATCCTTTGCGGCATAGACAGCCGCGGCCCCTCGGGTCCCACCGCGCGTGCGGCCTCGCGTCTCGCCAACGCCATAGGCGCCCGTCTGCGGCTGGTGCATGTCGTATCGCACGCCCAGCCACCGGAGTCCGAAGCAGATGGTCCCCGCGGAGTCGTGTGCCGTGCGCTCCAGGCGCTGGATCTGGCCGTGCCGGTCGATCTGGTCATCGACGAGGGCGAGCCGGCGAAGCGACTCGGCGAGCTCGCGCGACGAGAAGCTGCGGCACTGCTTGCCGTAGGGGCGCCCAGCGGGGATGCCGCGGGCCCGGACGGCGTGGTCGCAGCCGTCCTACGCGACTCACAAGTCCCGGTGATGGTCGTTCCGGATGAAACTGCCGTGACGCGCTTGAGCGAGGCGGCGTAACCACGCTCGATAGGGCGGCAGTGGTGGTCGGCATCGCCCAAATTGGTGCCGGATCCCCATGGCTCCGGACCCAGCGTTGGCCCACGCTTCGAGGCATGGACACGAAGCGAGAACCGAGCGCGCGCCGGCATCCGATACGCGCGGAGCGGGCCCTGCACCGGCTGCGGCATCACGCGATCCCCTCCGCGCTCGTGGTCGGCGGTGTCGGGCTTGCAGCTGCCGATATCTCAGTGGGGATCGGCTGGGGCCTTGCCCTGGCGGGCGCTGCGCTGGCGGTTCGGCCGTACCCCGGCTCGACAAGCTCCCGCTCAGGCCATGTCGATACGGCGAGCGGCAGAAGCCGTACCGGCCACTCCCGGCGCCGCCCTCAGCGGCCGCGCCAGGACGGCGCGACGACTCGCACCGATCGGGACTCACCCACCGGTCGGCGATCGCATGAACGCGGCGCGAGGGCCCACCGGCCCCGACGCCGCGAGCGGACAAGCCGGCGCCACGGGAGCTCGTCCGCGTAGCTACGGCGCGGACCGATGAGACCATGGCGTTGAGCATCTTCGTGTGGGTCTTGATCGGGATGGCCCTGTGGCATTTCTCGGTTCTCGTCCCGGACAGGTTCTGGGGCGGCATCATCGGCGCGTTCGGAGCGGCGGTTACCGGCGCTCTGCTCTCCGGTTACCTGCTACCTGAGCCTGGGATCCCCGCCTCGAACCCGCCAGGAGCCGGCGCAGCCGTCTGGGCGATGCCGGGCTCCCTGATCGCGCTTGTCGTGAGCTACCTCCACGGCGCTCGCCAGGACCGATCGAAAGGCATCGTCAGGGATTAGGGACGAGCTTGGGCGCCGCCCATGACGTGGCCGCGGCGAATGGGCGTCTGTACCCATGGCCGGGGGCCCTTGCGACGTCCACGATAGTTCCATGACAACGCACACCCCGACAGCTGAAACCGTGAACACCCGCCGCGACGGCCGGGATGCCAACGGCCGCCCGCCGTACCCGCCCGGCGCGGCGCTCATGACCGCCGCCGGCCTGGACGAGCTGCAAAGCGAGCTCGAGCGACTCCGCCGGCAGACGCGCAACTACGTCGAGCAGCGGCTGCGCGAGGCGCGGCCGTACGGTGAGGGCTCGAACAACGACGAGTACCACGACGTACGCGAGGAGCAGATGGTGCTCGAAGCGCGCCTGGCTGCGCTCGAGGACACGATCGACCGCGCCGTGGTCGTCGACGCCGAGAACGCGAGGCGCGGCACGGCCGTGATTGGGGCGACGGTGACGATCGAGGACCTCGAGTCCGGGCTGAGAAGTCGCCACCGGCTGTCCGGCGCCCATCAGACACTGACCCCGGACGCCATCTCGGCGGCCTCGCCCATGGGTAAGGCGCTGATGGGCGCGAGGGCGGGAGCGGTCGCGACGATCGACCTGCCGGATGGTCGATCCCGCAGGGTGCGGCTCGTCGCCGTCAGGATGCCGCCCAAGGCGACGGGCGGGGCGTGACTCGCGCGGGCCAGGCGGGCCGGTGGGGTCCGCGCAGGACCAGAAATCCACACTCGTACCCATAGGGAACGCACGGCCCGCAGCGCACGATGGTGGCTACCGCGACCAAAGGAGACCATCATGCCGCTCGGGCCGTTCCCACTCCCCGAATTCGACACGCCGCCGCGCCCCGCCCGCGAGCCTTCTCGCCCCTCGGCGCGGATGCGGACCCGATGGAGACGCAGGCAGCTTGACGAGGAGCTCTCAGCGGGCGCCGACCCACGCGCCAGCGCGGAGCTCAGCGTGCGTGCGTCGCAGCTTCGTTCCGAACCCGTACGGGCTGGGCTCGCCAACACGCTCGTTGACCCCTTGGTTGCCGGCCGTACTCGTGAGCTCCTGACAGTCGGAGCACGACCGAGGCGCACAGCTCTCAAGCGAAACCTCGACGAGCTCGTCCCGCTCATAGAGCGTCTGTGCGACGGGCGTCCGATCGACGTGCGCGGTGCCGCCATGACGGCTCGTTTGGTCAGCGACACGCAAGGCCCGCTCTATCGGGAGGGCGACCTCCGTCACGCTCTCCGCTCCGCCCGCATGGCGCTCGATGAGCCAGGCGCGGGCGGCTGGCAGCTTCAACGCGCGGCCTAGCGATCGAGTCGACTAGGGACCCGCGCGACGCCGCGCACGCCGGTCGATCGAGGCCGCACCCCCCGGCGCGTCGCGTCCGCAGAGCGCGTCTCGTTGCTGCCAGCGGCGACGACGGCGGCCCTCCCATGCGCGCGCACGAGCACGACTGGCTGCGACGCCGTGAGCGCGAGGCAGGACGCGACCGAGCCGAGCAGCGTGCCGTTATGAGCGCTGCGCCCGCTGGAGCCGCTGACGATCAGCTGGGCGCCCTCGCGCGCCGCAATGTCCGCCAGGCGCTCGGCCACGCCGCCGAGCTCCACACGCAGGTCGAGCGCCGCCTGCGGGATGTCCGCCGCACGCAGCAGCACCCGCATCGCCGCGGCGTGGCTTGCGACGAGACGCGCCCCGTAGTCGCCGTCGGTCAGCCGGCTCCCGGACAGGCGCGGTCGCTCAGTGACGTGGATGAGCTGGACGGGCGCGTCGAGGCGCCTTCCGAGGTCGACCGCGACGCGCGCGGCGGCCAACGACTCGTCCGAGCCGTCGACACCACAGTGGATCGGGGCGCCGGATGGCTGAATCGCTCCCATCGACGGCGGCACGACTACCACCGGGCAGGGCGACGTGCCCGCGAGCCCGATGTACGCGTTCCCGAGCGCGCGCCCAGGAGCGGCGCAATCGTCCGGGACGCCGAGGACCAGAAGGCGCGCGCCAGTCTGGTGGGCGAGCGACGCAAGCCGCTCTGCCGGTTCGCCCAGCTCGACGCGAAGCTCCGGGTCTGGACCCATTCCGTCAGCGGCGTCCGCAAGGATGGACGCCCCCTGACTCAGCAGGACCGATCGGGCGCGTGCGACGGGAGACGGATCGCGCTGTCGGCCCACCCCCGGCGCTCTGGCGGTGGTCACGGTGGCGAGCACCAAGGGCGAGCACAACCTTCTCGAGAGTGCCGCAGCGACGCGTGCCGCTGCGGGCCCGGCGCGACCCTCGTCCAAGCACGCGATCACGGGGCCGCTCATCGCCGGCTGCCCTGACACTTGTCGGGGGCGCCTGCGCGGGCCGGCGCCCAGCCGACGCCGACCCAGAGCACGTTCCAACTGATCGCTGCCACGTCGTCTCCCTTCCGGTGTGCCCCCGATGCTGAAGCGGAGGCGCCTCGGCTTCTATGGGTGTAGGGATGTAGACGAAGGCCAAGGCCTCCCCATCACGGACTGACTAAGACGAGGAGAATGAGGCGATGAACGCAGTCACCGACGAAGTCCTGGGGCCCGTGCTGCTCGGCTACGACGGCTCGGACGGCGCGCGAGGAGCTATCGCCGGCGCCGGCCGCGTGCTCGGTGGCCGCGAGGCCGTCGTAGTCACCGTGTGGGAATCGCTTGGTTCCGCGATTCTGCGCAACCTGCCGTCGGGCACGACAGAACTCGGTCGCGACGCCCGCGGGATCGCCGAGGATGTAATGGACGAGCTTGACGCGGCCACCGCCGAGGGAGCGAAGACGGTGGCAGCCGAAGGCGCCGCACTGGCGACCACCGCCGGTTTCGCAGCCCGACCGGTGGCGTGCCGGGCACTCGCGCGAGCGGCCGAGCGCAAGGCGGTGACCGTCTGGCGTGCGATCCTCGACGCGGCAGAGGAGGAAGCCGCGGAACTCATAGTGCTCGGGAGCCGCGGACGCTCTCCGGTCACCTCCATGGTGCTCGGCAGCGTCTCGTACGGCGTCGTCAACAACTCGGAGCGTCCGGTGCTGATCATCCCGCCGCGGCACTAAGGCGGAGCTCACGTAGCACGTAGTGGAGATGTCGTCGTGGCCGCCTCGGGTCTGTCAGCGTCAGCGTCGGTCGCACCGACCGCTGTGAGCAGCGCGCGCGCCGTCGTCAACCCGGCGCTGGTGATGTCGAAACGCGTCTCTTTGCGCGGGCCCACGTGATGCCAGCGGATCAGCCCGCGCATGGAGAGGCTTCGGCCCACGCGGGTGATCTCATCGGGGCTCTGATCGAGCGCCTCGGCCAGATCCGACACCCCCGCTCCGCGATCGATCAGGGCAAGCAGTACGCGCAGTTCCGTGGCGGAAAGCTTGCGCCGTTCGAACAGCTCGAGTATGCGATCAAGCGTGGCCTGCGCAACGGCAGAATTCGGTCCGGAAGTCCCGGATCTGGGCCGGCTGATGTCGTGGTGGACCATGTACCCAATGGTCGCCGCCCGCGGGCGCGATGTGAATGGGTACCAGCCTGCATCTCGAACGTGGGCTCACCGGTCGGAACGTGCGCCCGGGCCTCCGCTGGCGGAAGCGATCTGCGCCTTCTTTGCCTCGATGCATTGGAGCAGCTGGTGGTAGGAGTCGCAGAAGGAGCGCACTCCCTCGCGTTCCAGGGCCGCCGTGATGGCAGCGACGTCGACCCCGGCGCGGTCCGCCCGGAGGAGGGTCTCGGCGGCCGCGTCAGCGTCGACACTGAGCGCACGGCCCACGACGCCGTGATCGGCGAAGGCACGCAGGGTTCCCTCCGGCATCGTGTTGATGACATCGGGGGCGATCAGCTCTTCCACGTAGAGCACGTCGGAGTAGGCGGGGTCCTTGG
>Ga0075430_100003768_pt1 | contig 12742 bp, 8 predicted proteins | sample RhiMetdeltSRZDD4_FD_75294 | JGI IMG/M metagenome (GOLD analysis project Ga0075430, IMG submission 75294) | Populus rhizosphere microbial communities from Tennessee, USA - Rhizosphere MetaG P. deltoides SRZDD4 | ecosystem: Host-associated > Plants > Roots > Rhizosphere > Soil | place: USA... | reverse complement strand
CCGGCGCCATCGTCTTCGACCTCAATAATGACGGAATTTCCACGATGAGCCGCGTGGAGATAGACCGTCCCCATTGCCGGCTTCCCGTGAGATACCCGCACTGCGGTCGGTTCTATACCGTGATAGACGGCGTTTCGGACGAGGTGAACGAGCGGATCGACGAGGCGCTCTACCACACCGGTATCAATTTCCGTGTGTTCACCGGACGTGACCAAATTGACCTCTTTCCCGGTCGTCCGCGCCATCTCGCGCGCGGCGCGTCGAAACCGGGTGAACGGCGTCCCGATCGGCACCATTCGGGCGCGTGCAATTTCATCGCGCATGCCGAGGATCAATTGCTGGAGCTGCCCCATATCATCCTGTGCACGACGAATTGATCCGCTCAATTGCGACATGGATTCTGCAATGTCGGCGGTGACCTCGCTGATGCGTCTCGCCAGAATATTGAAATCGTCGTACTTGTCGAACTCCAGAGATCCGAAATCACTGAGTCCCGGCAGCACATTGGGCACGGGACTCGTGGTGGCTGAGGGCATCGGCTGGAAAGAAAACGTATGCTTTTCCTCGAATGAGTGCACCGCGTCAATCAGCCGATTCTTGTTCGCCGAGACCTGTCGTGACAGCTGTTCCAATACGCGAAGACGCTGCTCCAAGCGGCCTCGGTCAATCACCAGTTCGCCGACCAGGTTGAGCAACCGCTCCAGGCGATCACGACTGACGCGGATCACTTCGCGCTCTTCCGGAGTCCTTGCGTCGGATATTTTGGTCGTGTCGGTTTCTGCCGCCCGTGCCGGCTCCGGTATCGCAGTCTCGGCCGCATGCTGTGCAAGCACCTGGACATCCGGCTCAGGACCGTGCGGCATTTGTTCCAGTTGTTTCACTTCCTCCATAGAGGCCGCAAACCGCTCTCTCGTTCGCGCAAGAGAGGACGAATCGCGCCGCATCAAGGTTCGCATGACGTCGATCGCGCGGAGCAGGAGGTCCGTGTGGCCGGGAAGGACATGTAACCGGCCTTCCCGCACCGCTCCCATGAAGTCTTCGATGTGGTGCGTCAAATCGCCGATTGATTGAAAGCCGACGGTGAATGCAGACCCCTTGAGTGTATGTGCCGTACGAAACAGTTGGTGAATGATCTCCGGATTCGCCGCTTCCTTTTCCAGTCTCAGAAGAAGCCCCTCGAGATTCTCGAGGTACTCCTGCGCCTCCGGTGCAAAATACGAAATCACTTCAGGATCGAGATTCGGCATCAGATAATCTTCCGACAACTCATGGTAAGTGCTCGTCGGGACCGCCAGCGGATCATCCCGGAGGACAGTCACTGCCGGTTGTGTGATTTCGCTCACAGGCTCCCGTTGTATCGACGGGGCGTCAAATGACCTGGTATCGTTCTCTGGCAGCCCGGTTTCGAGCCGACCTAGCGCGTCCTTAACCGAGGGATAGTCGCGTCTCAATTGATCGAGATGCGTGGGGTCGCGCCGCATGAGCACACGAATGAGCGACACGGCCTGTTGCAGACATGGGATCCATCCGGCCGTGATGAGCGCACGATTTTCCCGCACGGCGATCATGCACGTTTCGATCGGATGGGCTATGTCCCCAACTACTTGGAAGCCGACGGTATAGGCAGAACCCTTGAGTGTGTGGGATACCCGGTATAGTTGATGAATGAGGTCCTGATCCTGAGAGTTGCTCACCAGTCGCTGCAGAAGGTTCTGGATGGTGTTCAAATACTCTTCCGCTTCAGGGGCAAAGTATGAGAGCACTTCCGCATCGATTTGAGGGATCAGATATTCTGAAGAAAGATCGTGCCGCTTGTTATCGCCCGCTGATGCACCAGATTCGACCACCGGTGCATTCGACGGGCGCACATATGCGTCGATTCTGTGCTGGAATTCAATCGCAGACTGGTAATCGTCGGTTCCGCCACTGCTGATGGTATCGAGTTGCACACGAAAATTCGCGACGATCTCTCGTATCAAGTCGACGGCTCCCGGCCACTTGGAACCGTCAATCATCATAGCTTCTTCGAACACAATTTCGACCATCTCACCCAGCTTGCCCAGTCCGGAAAAGCCATAGAGCAGCGCCGCGCCTTTCAACTTATGCCCGACGGCGTACTGATCCTGCAGATCCTGGGGATCAGGATACGCTTTGTCTGCAGGATGCAGCGCGACCCACAACCTGGCCATATCATCGGCTGCTTCCGCCACGAATATGCTGACCAGTTGGTCACGATCGAAATCGTTACTCATGCAGACACTCTGCTTCCGAGGGGCGCCGGAGCGCCGCTCTGCTGGCGTCAATTACGCAATCTTAAATTGAGAGACTGACGCGGTCATCCCTTCAGACAACTTGGCCATGTCTTCGATCGTGAGTCGGGTGGAATCGGTTGCCTTTTGAGTCGCAACCGCACCACCGGTAAACTCTTTGATCGCTCGTCCCACCTTATCCGTCGACGCCGTCTGCTCCGTCGCGGCGTTGGCGATGTTGTGGGCCAGTTCCGATGACCGCTGCGCAATGGTTGAAATTTCCGAGAACACGTCACCGGTCTTCAAAGCGGACGCCGAACCGGCTTCCACCGCCTGGGTTTCGTGTTCCATCGCAACGACCGCATCCTGAGTTTCCGTCTGGATCACTTTCACAAGATCTGCGATCTCGCGCGTTGCCTGCGTCGAGCTTTCCGCGAGTTTTCTAACCTGGTCGGCAACCACCGCGAATCGGGCACCTGCCTCGCCGGCGCCGGCCGCCTCGATCGCAGCGTTGAGGGCCAGCAGGTTGGTTTGATTCGCGATATCTCGGATGGTAGACACGATCTGTGAAATTTCGAGGGACCGATCACCGAGGGCCTTGACCTGTTTGGACATACGTTGCACCGCGGACCGGATGCTGTGCATGTCGCGCACGGTCTCTTGCACCGCCACGTTTCCTCGTTCTGTTGCGGCCAGCACCTGCTTCGCCGATTCGGACGACGCACCGGCCGTATCAGCCACTTGACGCATGGAGAGGGCCAATTGTTCAACGGCGCTCAAGGTGCGTACCGATTCTTCCGCCTGATGGCGTGCCGTGCCCGACATCTGCCCAGCCGAATCGCGGAGTGTCCCTGCCGACTTATTCACGCGTTCCGCCGCCTCACGGACCTGCTTAAGCAGCTGGCCGAACCGCGCGATCATGAGGTTGAAGGCGTCGGCGAGGTTCCCGAACATGTCGGCCGTCACTTCACCTCGCTTGGACAAGTCTCCCTTACCGACTTCGGAAACCAGTACTAAGAACTGCATGAGCCGCTTCTGCATGACGTCCCGTTCTTCTTCCGTCTGCACAAGAGCCGTGATTCGGTCGAGCATGGAGTTGAATGCCTTGGCCATCTGCCCGAGTTCGTCTTGTGAATGAACTTTGGCGCGAGCTTGCAGATTTCCGCTGGCAGCCTGAGTCGCAACATTCGCAATATGACTAATACCGCGTGACAGGAAGCGGGCCATCAAGTAGCCGACTCCAAACCCCATCGCGACGGCCACAATACCGCCCACGATCAGAATGGCCGTTCCATTCCTCGCCGCGGTTTGGGCATCGTCGTTCAGGTCTTTTGCGACCTCCTGCATGCTGGTAACCTGTTCGCTGTGCCGTTTGACGGCTTGTTCAAACAATGGAGTCATGTTCACGGTCAAGGCCAACACACCCAAGGCTCGCAACTGATCCATCTGCCCGGCCGTAAAACGCTTCCTGTCGAAACTGTCCGCCATCGCACTCAGTGCACCGCCCGAATCCTGAAAATACTTCTGCAACGCAGGTTCCAATAACGCCATGTCTTTCGCTTCGTCGCGTCCAGATCGCGACGCGCGCAGCGTGGTGGATTTGTAGTCGGCAACATTTTTCAGAATGCTTTGTTTCAATGGTTCCAACTTGGCGGTTTCCTGGAGAAAATCGTCCTGTTTTGTGGACTGAGCGACATCCAGAAGAATCTGATGATGGCGGGTGAGCGACGTCCCCATTTCCGCAAATCGGGCCAACGGAGCCGTGTACTCCACGTACACTGTTTGAGATTGGCTGCTCAATTGCCGCAGAGTGGCGATACCCACGCTGGCCATCGCCATGATGATGACGCTGACCAATCCAAAGCTGAGGATCAACTTCGATTGTGTCTTGAGATCTTGAAAGCGATGCATTGCGCCTTGCCCGACCATTGTGTCCTCCTTGTTCAAATCATCTGCCGGGAGGAACGACCTCCCAACCGATAACAGCAGTCCCTTTCATCGCTCGGACCGCAAGTCATGTCTGTCACTCAGGCTGAACTGATTCCACCTCCATCAACTTGTGCAAAGACTTGCGGTACCTCCAACACCCCGCCCAAACGGTCTTCAATACGCAGGACCGATGAGACAAAGGGCCTGGCGCCTGCCGGGCCGGATTGCATGGCGGGAAGCAGGTCTTCACGTGGAACCGAGCGTATTTCAGGGACGTGGTCTACGAAGATGCCCACCTGTCTCGCTCCTTGTCGAATGACGACTGCGAATGACAGGGCCGTCTCGGTCACATCGAGTCCTAAGCTCGCACGCAGATCGAGCAGTGGAATGACGGTTCCTCGTAAATTGGTGACACCGGTCAGCATGCTCGGCATGCCGGGTACCGCCGTCACCGACTCCACCTCGAAGACCTCTCGAATGTTGCGCAGATCGATGGCAAACAGTTCGCCACCCAGACTCAAGACGCACATACGCAAGGAACCTTTGGAGCCTTCGGTGCCGTGTGATGGTGATGGGCTGTCTGGCTTGGCTGTCGCTGGTCCGAGCTGTTCTGGCCGGATGGCAGGAAGATCGGGCATTGGTTAGTTCATCGCTCTCTTGACAGCTGCAAGAAGATCATCCGCCTTGAACGGCTTCACGACGTACCCGTTGGCCCCTTGTTGCTGACCCCAGAATTTATCGGACTCCTGTCCCTTCGATGTACACAGGACAATGGGAATGGTCTTGAACCGGTCATCGTTCTTCAGATCACGGCAGGCCTGAAACCCGTTTCGACCGGGCATGACCACGTCCATCACGATCAAGTCAGGCTTGTCGGCTGCCAGCTTATCCTCTAGTTTGTCCGTGTTGGGGTAGGACACGACGGTGTGGTTTGCAGATTTCAAGTATCCTTCAATCATCTGTAATTCCGCGTACGAATCATCGACGACGACGATCTTACTCATGCTCTATCCTCCTAGTGGTCTTGATATGGTGAAAATCGTGGCCCAGATTCCGACAAACGCCCAACGGCGTTCTACCGCATGGGGAGCACAATGCTGATCGCTCCAGCCAGATCCCCTTCCTTCCAACCCTCTTTCTTCATGCCCGTGATGTCACGCTCTCCCTTGGGGCTGCCGTGACAATTGAGACATGTGGTTGCGGCATATTCAGGGTCCATCATGCGAAGGACCGGTTTCCCGTCGATCATCGTGGCCTTACTGTATGGTTGGCCTTTCGGATGGCGGGCATCTGCAAACATGCGCAACACTTCCGACTCGAAGTCGTCGGGCTTGTTCCCCGGAAAACGGTAATCCGCACTGGTCAGCTTCAAACGAATCCCGGTTTTCCGATAAAAATGTTCTCCCGACTTCCGTGCAAACACAGCCGGAAGAAAACCTTTGAAACCAATCCCCGCCTTATTGATGACCGGTTGTGCTTCATCCACCACTTCCTTCTCCGATTCGATCAGCGCGACGAAGAGGCCCGCTTGTGGCAGACCAGTCGGGCGGCTTAGGTCTATTTTGGTCTGCTTGCGAAATCTTTCCAGAACCTGGCTCACAACGAAATCGCCTGTGAATCCCTTCTCTGCCTTCGCGACGTCATTGATCACGGCCTGATTCTCCGAGACCACTCCGCGGCCGACCTGCAACAGTTTAATGAGCAGTTCCGCTGTTTCCGTCTCGCTACTGGCTAACGCTTGGCTTCCGAAGAGCAACACACCGATAAACATGCTCATGGCACAGGATCCCTTGCGGAAGTGCTTCACCATAACCCGCCTCCTTCGTCGTTCGGTCGTCTACTGTTGAATGGTATGCCGCAGCGAGATATCTCTTTCAAAGATAGCTGAAATTTCCCAGTTGACAATTAAATTAACCGTTGGAACCGATGAAACGGAGATCGAAGATCGGGACGAGGGGGTGCAGGATCGGTGCCATAGAAAACAATTACTTAGGTGGATTATGAGGATTGAATGAAACGTGTGATTTATTAAGTGATTAGATGTGATAGTCCAACTATATCTATTATGCGCAGCAGTCTGTCTCTTGATGCACCTTCTCGTTCAATTTTCCGCCATGATTGACGATCTTTGGCACTTCGCGTTCATATCAGTGACGGTCGTCCGCATCAGGCATGGTCTCATGAGCTCCAAGAATGTCTCTGCAAGATCTCATCATTGAAATATCAAGGAGCACACTCCTCAAGAGGTTCCATGATGGAAATAAAAAGCACGGAGAGACTCTCAGAAAGTGAGGAGGGTGTCGTTGATTGGTAAAATTTGTCAGGTGAACGCTAGGAAGCACCCGCCTGATCGCGACTACCCGGCATGATCCGATTCTTGTTCGCGCTCCCAAAGCTGCTCGGGCTCACCTTGATGGTGCGCCATCCAGCGGGCAAGCACAAACAAGGCGTCACTGAGACGATTCAAGAATTTGACAATACTTTCAGATAGAGGTTCCTCTCTTCCCAGACGGACACATAGCCGTTCGGCCCGACGACAGACCGTCCGAGCATGGTGCAAGAGGCTGCTGACTTTTCCGCCTGCCGGCAAGATGAACTCCTTCAATGGCGCCAAGTCCCTTTGACACGCATCGATCAGCTTCTCGAGTCGTAGAACATGCTTTGCCGTCACACGGGGCATATTCTCGAAGGTTTGGCCCGGTGCAGTTGCGAGTAGTCCTCCAATATCAAACAGTTTACTTTGCACCCATCGAAGCTCATTCTCCATACGCGCGGCTGCCGTGATGGTCGACGACTGGTCCATATTAAAAGCTCGCACCACTCCGATTGATGCGTTCAATTCATCGACCGTCCCGTACGCATCGACCCGAAGCGCGTCCTTCCACACCTGTTGTCCGCCGGCTAAGCGGGTCTTTCCATCATCGCCGGTCCTCGTATAGACCTTGGAAATCCGCATGCGGCCTCCCTCTGCGTTTCAATCCGTCCCAGATCGGACGGAGTCTTATATATTGTTGTAGATGATCAGCCCAACGATCCAGTTCGTGAGACCGCTGAGCATTGATCGCTTCCGATCGATCGATTGCGAGCGGAGCCAAACCTTTTCGCCGCCGTACGCGATTGAGCCATGCCCGCCGAAAATCCGGTTCATCGAAAACCCCATGGATATAGGTCCCCCATACGAGCTCACCATCGTGGATCGCCCCGTCCAGACTGTGTTCCTCATCGGCGCAAGCACCGGTCAAACCTGCCCGATTGCGAACTGTTCTGGTGATGTGGAAGCAGGGCCGTTCGTTTTGACGCCGCGTGATACCCATATGAATGTGGTACCCGCGCACGCGGATACTGGAGAAGCCAACAAAGTGCAGCGCCTCCGCCTCCACTTGGGTCGTCATTTTCTCACGTTCAAGGGTTGTTTGGATCTCCAGAAGTCCCAGCCCGGCTGACGAGCCTCCTCCCTCCACCCCATGCGGATCATGAATATCCAGGCCAAGCATCTGGTATCCGCCACAAATCCCTATGAGTTCTCCCCCCTGTCTGACATGTTCCTCCAGAACTGTCTGAAAATCCTGCCCAAGGAGATACTTCAGATCAGTCTGGGTGTTCTTGCTGCCCGGAAGGATGACCACATCGACGCCCACCAGCTCATCCGGCGATGATATGTACTTAAGCACTACATCATGTTCCTGTCGTAACAGATCGAAATCTGTGAAATTGCTCATGTGCGGAATAAGGATGATGGCGACATTGACATGAGTAGGTTTGAACGCTGACTGTCCGCTCAACTTGATGCCGAGACGGTCTTCTTCCTCGAGCATGAGATCCGGCACGAACGGGAGGACCCCGAGAACCGGAACGCCCGTACGCTGTTCGATAAATTCGACGCCGTTTGCAAACAAACCGGCATCGCCGCGAAATTTATTAATGATAATACCGGCGATTCTTTCGCGTTCATCTCTTTCCAAGAGTTCCAGGGTCCCGATGACTTGGGCAAAAACCCCACCCCGGTCGATATCGGCCACCAACACCACTTGCGAATCGGCCAGTTTCACCACCGGCCAATTCACGAGATCCAGATGCCGAAGATTTACCTCTGCCGCGCTCCCCGCCCCTTCAATGACGATGACATCATACTGTCGAGCGAGCCTTTCAAAACTCTCCCGGACATGGGGAAACAAGTCAGGACGTTGATCGTAATAGGCGCGGGAGTCCAAGCTGGAAAAGACTTTGCCCTGAACGACGACCTGTGAACAGGTATCAGATTCCGGCTTCAGCAGGATTGGATTCATGTCGACGTGTGGAGGGACTCCACAGGCCTCCGCTTGCAGTGCTTGAGCGCGTCCGATTTCGCCGCCCTCGGGAGTGACAAAAGAATTCAGTGACATATTCTGTGCCTTGAAAGGCGCAACCCGGATCCCTGCACGATGGAGAAGGCGGCAGAGACCAGCGGAGACGAGACTTTTCCCGACATCTGATCCGGTGCCGAGGACAGCCACCGAAACGGCTCGGTCGGTGAGGGACGAATCACTCATTCCACTAGCAGGCCGTTGAAAAGCCATTTCGATGCCTCGAAAAACAGAGAGATGTGTGAGTCGGAAAGGACATGCACAGCGCCCGCAGGATGGTCAAAAAGGCCGTCCGGCGCGGCCGCAGCAAGTGAAGAGGCGAAGCGTACTCCCTCCCGTACGGTGAGTCTCTAAGCGCCGCGAGAACAAAGCTGGCGGGCTTTTTCAACATCCTGCTAGATCCCTTCGAAGCGATAGCTCAACCCGCCGTAGAGAGTGACCCCCGGCGCAGGCACCACAAACTGTTCAAGTGCGCCACCTCCGGTCAGAACGTTAGCCGCAATGATCCCACTCGTGGAATATTTCTGATCCAGCATATTATTGATCATCAAAAACCCGCTTAGACGGCCGCCGGGGACCCGTCTCTCGTAGGCAATACGACTATTGAGTGCAAAATACCCGGGAAGTCGAGGCTGAACATTACTTTCATCATTCAAATAGAATTGCGTGCTCACATACAACCCTATGAGCGAAATGGTCAGTCCATCGACGGGATGGGCGTTAGCGGTCAAACTGAGCCGATGTTTTGGAACTTGAGGCAACGTATCGCCGACCTGTACCGTTCTCGCAGAATCCAGGTTGAATGCAGTCCGATATTCCGCCTGCGTATAGGTATAGTTTAGAATCCCGTCGAGATACTGGTTTGCTCGAGCCTTAAACGTGCCCTCGATCCCACGGCGCCTGGTCTTTTCGACATTCCGATTCTGGCCGTCGCCGAAGCTGAAATCACAGAGCTGGCATGTAAATAGAATTTCGTCGCGCGCATCAATCTGAAAAAGCGCAACAACGGCTTCTCCCCAGGTGCTGATAGCCGTCCTTGCCCCGATCTCATAATTCTTCGTTTTAACCGGCTGCAGATTCGGATTGGACCCAAATGGTCCCAAGGAAAACAACTCTAGGAAGGTCGGTACGCGGAATCCCTCACTGTAATTGAAATAGACACTCACATCCGGGGTGACCAAATACGTGATGCCGCCCCGGGTCGTTGTCCGACTAAATTGCTTGGCTCCGTCGTTGGTGGGCGTGATGTTGTCCTCGAAACCGATTTGATCATAGTCGTAGCGCACGCCCCCCGTGAGAATCAATCGAGGTGTGAGATGCAAGGTATCCTGAACATATAACCCGGTGCTGTCCTCATTGGTTGAATCCAGATTCGCAAATGGAAAACCCGAGAAAGATCCCGTCAGATTGTTCCCAAAATCATTCCTGGTATATTCGCCGCCCAGGATGAGCATGTTGCGGAATCCAAGCGGAGTGGACTCGTGGGAGAATTGCGCCGTCCCTCCCTTTGATTCCGTTTTTGTAAAGCGAGTGCTGACCGATGTCTGTCCCACCGTAAACAAGTCTTGCGCCAGGTGCCGGTAGAAGCCGTTGACGTTCAGGGCAAAGCCGAGCGGCAACGTCTGTCGCCCCACAAACCTGAGCACATTTGTTTCTCTGTCGTCAAAATCACCGGGAGTAAAATTCGCTCTCCGGTTAATGTTGGCCAGGCTCAACGGAATTGATCCAGCTTGCATAAGATCGCTTGTGACGTAGGTATAGGAAATCGAGAGGTCCGTGTTCTCGGTCGGCCGGTAGCCTATCTTGCTGAAAAAGCGAGAAATCCGCGCGTCGGATTGATCGCGGAACCCGTCTTCGGTCTCACGGGTAAAACTGGCAAAGTAATCGAATTTTCCGATTGGTCCGCTCGCGGTCAGATTGTACCGCTGGCGATTGTAACTGCCGAACATGGTTTCGCCTGTGACATGCCGCTTCTCCGCCCCCCGCTTTGTAATGATATTGACGACACCGCCGAGAGCATTCTTCCCATAAATCGCCGCATTGCCCGGCAGAATCTCAATCCGTTCGATTGATTCAATCGGAATGAGATCAAAATTGACGGTATTGAAATCCGGCTCGTTCATCCGCTGGCCGTCGACAAACACCATGGTGGAGGGCACCGGCTGTCCATTGAAGCCGCGCAGGTCGATGGTCTGCTGGAACGCGTTCCCGACCTGGTCGTACATCACGATACCGGTCGCCCACTGCACGGCTTCCTGGATGCTTTTCGCGCCGGTCCTAATGATGTCCTCGGAGGTAATGACGTTGACTTTGGCGGGCAATTCGCTTACGTCGACCGGAGTATCAGGGAGTCTGGTGCTCGATACCACGACTTCTTTCGCGCGAACCGGTTCGTCCTCTTGGGCCCATACCGGAGCGACAGGAATGGTACCGCTATACACCATCAGGGCGCACGCATACACGCTTGTCCAAATACGTCTCACAGGCCACCTTCCCTTTGTTCGAAGGGCGGAGTGGAATACATTCAGCAGCCGGATCTACTGACTCGCGGATCTGCGCGTCCTCTACGCCTTCCCAGCGAACCCGTGAGGCGTGAAGTGTGAAGCGTGAAGTGAGCAGAACACTGTTCACCCCTTACGCCTTACCCCTTACTCCTCACCGGATGCGGCCAGTGGCACGGTTGCAGAGTTGCTCCCCGCTTACAGTGGCGACACCGTGATGGTCTTACACCATCTTCCCCTGCTGCCGAACGCTTCTCGGAATGCTCCTCCACAGTGCAATGCAATGGTACCCGGACAACAGATCGAAAGACTGGTACCGAATCTTTCGAAAACAACGGTCATGGACACGCCTAGGTCCCCGCAATATCTCCAGGCAAACTCACCCGAGGACGCCCGGTTTCAGGATGGTGATCCACGAGAACCCGGCATTGGTACACGGATTCCAATACCTCAGGACGCATGATCGCCGGAGGCTCCGCCAGACCGATGAGTGTTCCGTGATTCAACAGAAGCAGGCGGTCACAGTATTGGCCGGCCAGGTTCAGATCATGGGACACTACGATCATGGTGAGGCCACGGTCGCGGCTCAGTCGATACAGTCGCCGGCCGATGTCCACCTGATACTTCAGATCCAAGAACGCCGTGGGTTCGTCGAGCAACACGACTTTGGCCTCCTGTGCCAAGGCGCGCGCAATCAACGTTCGCTGGCGTTCGCCGGCGGAGATCTCGTGCACGGACTTGTCAGCGATGCCCAACAAATTTAGGTCCGCCATCGCTTGAGCACTCGCCTGGAAATCCGCCTCCCGCTCCCATCCCCAGAACGACAGCCAATCGGCCTTGCGGTGCGGATACCGTCCCATGAGCACGATATCCTTGACCGTGAACGGAAACGTCGTAAGGAATTCTTGGGGAACATATGCGATCAACTTGCCGAAGTCATTCCGCGTGAGCGAGCCCGCATCACGTCCGAACACACGAACAGTCCCGGCACATGGGCGCACGATCCCGGCAAGCAGTTTAAGCAATGTGCTTTTGCCGGACCCGTTCGGACCGATTACGCCCAGCATTTCTCCCGCGACGACCGAAAAGGTCAATTTTCTGAACAGGGTCCCACCATGCGGCGATTCAGCCGCTCGGGGTCCGTGACGATAGTCGAAACAGACCCGGTCAAGGTAAAATGCCTGCTCTGCTGGTCGTGACGGTGACACGATCATGACCGATCACACGTTCATACGGGCCGTATGCGTCATTAGCAGCCCGATGAAAATCGGTCCCCCGATAAGGGCGGTGACGATGCCGACCGGGATTTCCGAAGGGGCGAACAAGGTGCGGGCCATGGTATCCGAGATCATCAGAAAGCATCCACCAATCAATGCGGACGCCGGAAGCAAAAAGCGGTGATCCGCTCCGATGGTCATTCGCAACATATGCGGCACCACCATACCGACAAAACCGATCATGCCGCTTACGGATACAGCGGCGCCGGTGAGAAGAGCCGCGAGTACAAACACGGTTTTTTTCACACGCTCCACATCGACACCAAGGGTCATGGCGGACTCTTCTCCCAGCGCCAATAGGTTCAGGTTCCCGGCTTGACGGAGCAACAACAGGATGCCGACTCCAGCATATGCCGCCAGAATTCCGAGCGTGGCAAAATCGGGAGAAGGGACATTACCCATGAGCCAGGACATCATGCGGAACAGCTTTGTCGGGTCGAGGA
>Ga0075430_100003767_pt1 | contig 12746 bp, 10 predicted proteins | sample RhiMetdeltSRZDD4_FD_75294 | JGI IMG/M metagenome (GOLD analysis project Ga0075430, IMG submission 75294) | Populus rhizosphere microbial communities from Tennessee, USA - Rhizosphere MetaG P. deltoides SRZDD4 | ecosystem: Host-associated > Plants > Roots > Rhizosphere > Soil | place: USA... | reverse complement strand
GCCGCTCACCGTTGACACGCCGGTGCCCGGGGTCATCCTGAGCGCAGCGAAGGACCTTCGGCGTCCCGGCAGAGGGCCCCTCGGTCGGGACGATGAGGGTCCTTCGCCTGACGGCTCAGGATGACACTAGAACAGATCGAGCACGCTCGTCGAGATGCGATAGAAGTTCCCGATCGACGGAATGCGGCGCACGAAGTAGAGCTCCTGCCGGTTGCGCGACAGTGTCGGGTGGAACTCGTCGGACGCCGTGTTCACGAGCGGTCCGAGGTTGCGCGCCGGCGTCCACTCTCCGTTCACCAGGTTGCTGACGTAGAGATCGCCGAAGCCGTAGCCCCCCGGCCGCAACGACGTGAACAGCAGCGTGCGTCCGTCGACCGTGATTTCCGGGTTGAATTCCCACGCGTCCTGCAATCCGCCGCCAGCGACTGGCGTGGTGTTGATCGCGGGGCTCAATGCCTGACGCGGCGCAAAACCATCGCCCGCACGCTCGGCGCTGTAGATGTCCCAGTGTTTGCCGGGTTGAGGGAAGAGCGGGCCGCTAGCGAAATACAGCGTGCCTGACGCGTCCGCCGAGGGGTAGAGCTCGTCGTCGGGACTGTTCACCTCGGGCCCGAGGCGGATCGGCTCGCCCCATCCGGTAGGTGTGCGCTCGACCATCCACAGGTCGATGTCGCCCCGCGTCACACCGTTCACGGGGCGAATGGACGAGAAGTACAGCCGTTGTCCGTTCGGAGAGATGAACGGATCGATGTCGCTGTACGTCCCGGAGAACGGCGCAACGGTCGGCGTGCTCCATTCGCCGTGCGCGAAGTGCGACTCGTAGATCGTCGCCTGACGCGTGATCGGGAAGAACCCGGTGCTCGCGGCGAAGTACGCCGTGCGTCCGTCGGGAGTGAACGTGATGCGCCACTGCTCCTTCGCATCCGAGATCACGCCTGGCGCAAAGACCTCGGCGGTGGTCGGGCTCTGGGCAAAGGCAACCGCCGGAATGGGTGGCGCCGCCGTGATGTAGCGACCGTCGCTGCAGGCAGCACCGATCGTGATGGCCAGGGTGACGTGGACGCCGGATCTCGACCAGCGCGTGAACCGCGATCGCTTGTGCCTCATCGTTGACCTCGTGGGGTGAGTGTCGATCTCACCCTGAGACTTGGCACGGGAGCAGGGTCTTGCCCTGGGTCTGGGACGAGGTGCAGAACGAGGTACGTGGATCGGTGACGCCGAGCCACGAACACGTCGCTGACTGTTCATCATCCCCCTTCTCCACTTCGTCACGACTCGGCGCCTGACGCGCTGTGCGGCGGCTACCATTCCTCTATGGAAGCACGGGAGCTTCTCACAAGCCGGCCGACACCGCGGCGACTCTGGCTCTGGAACGTCGCCTGGTGGACGGCGTTCGGGTTCATGAGCGCGCTGCAGAACCGGCAGATGGCGGCTGCGGCCGAGCGACCGATCACGTGGGAGCAGGCGCTCGTTCCATCGCTGACGAGCGCGTGGCTGTGGATCCCGCTGACATGGCTCGCCGTTATCGTAGCTCGGCGCGCGCCGCTCGGTGCGACGCCCTGGTGGCGGAGCGTGCCCGTGCACCTCGGCGCGACCGTCGCCGTCATCGTCTTTCGAGCGACTGCAGTCGTGGTCCTGAACGGCATCGTCGGGTGGTATTCGACGCTCCCCGAGCCGTCGGACGTGCTCGTCGCGAGCGTGTTGAACAACGTGTTCTTCTACTGGCTCATCACCGCCGCAGCCCACGCGGTGCATTACGCCGAGAACGCCCGTCTGCGCGAGTCGCAGTTGGCGCAGGCGCAGCTTCACGCACTCACGGCGCAGCTACAGCCGCACTTTCTCTTCAACGCGCTGAACACGATCGCCATTCTCGTCCACGAGAACCCGAACGCGGCGGAGCGCGTGGTGGTCAAGCTGAGTGCGCTGATGCGAAAGACACTCGAGGTGTCGGGCAAGGAGCTCGTTCCCTTGCGTGACGAGTTACGCCTGCTCGGCGCATATCTCGATGTGGAGCAAGCGCGGTTCGAGGAGCGGCTGGTGGTGCGGTGGAACGTCGCGTCGGATGCGGAGGACGCGCTCGTGCCGCATCTCGTGCTCCAGCCGATCGTCGAGAACGCGATCGTGCACGGGCTGCGTCCGTTGCCGGGTCCGGTGACGATCGACATCTCGGCGCGGCGCGAGAACGGACACGTGAGCATCGCCGTCGAGGACACGGGGGCCGGCTTCGACGTCACCCGTGCGCGCGAAGGACTCGGCCTCGGCAACACGCGGGCGCGGCTCGAGGCGGTCTATCGCGGCAACTTTGGTCTCGAGCTTCGGAGCAAGCGCGGTGAGGGCACCGTGGTCTCCCTGACGATGCCGTACCTGCAATGAGCCCGCTGCGCGTGTTGATAGCGGAGGATGAGCCGCCAGCGCGTCGTCGCATCCGGAGTCTGCTCGACGAGTGCGCGGGCGTGACGATCGTCGGCGAGGCGGCGCACGGTGGGGAGGCGGTCGAGCTCATTCAGGTCGTGCGGCCGGATGTCGTGCTGCTCGACGTCGAGCTTCCGGTCGCGAACGGCTTCGAGGTGATCGACGCGGTCGGTCCGGAGAGCATGCCTGACGTGATCTTCGTGACCGCGTACGATCACTACGCGATTCGCGCGTTCGAGGTCCATGCGCTCGACTATCTCGTGAAGCCGGTCGAGCGCGAGCGGCTGAGTACCGCACTCGGTCGTGCGCGCGAGCGCGTGCGCCCGACGCGCGCGGCGGAGTCGAGGCTGGCGAAGGTCATCGACGATGTTCGTGAGACGCCGATGGTACGTCGGATTCCGGTGCGCCACGGCCACCGGATCCTGTTCGTGGACATTGCGGACGTCGACTACGTGCAGGCGGAGGGCAATTACGTTCGCGTTCGGGCTCGCGGGACGAGCTATCTCATTCGCGAGACGCTCAACGCGTTCGAGGCCAGGCTGCGCCCGCACGGGTTTCTCCGCATCCAGCGCAGCACGCTCGTGCAGAGCGATCGTATTGCCGAGCTGCAGCCGCTCTTTCACGGGGAGTATGCGGTGAAGCTGAAGGACGGCACGAAGCTGACGTCGGGCCGCTCGTACCGTGACCAGCTCCGCGCCGCGTTACACCTGACTGGCCACGAATGAAGCTCCTGATTGGGGTCTCGAACAGCCTCTAGTCTTGCCGTAACGCGATGATGGGTGGCACGCCGGCGGCCCGACGCGCCGGAACCCACGTCGCCACGAGCGCCACGATCCCGAGCACGACCGCCAACAGCACGTAGGTCACCGCATCCGTCGCGCTCACGCCGAACAACAAGCTCGCCATCACGCGCGTGAGCCCAAACGCGGCTGCAAGGCCAACCGTGATGCCTATCGCCACGAGCACCACGACCTGGCGCATCACGAGCTGCATGATGTCCGTCTGGCGCGCACCTAACGCGGCGCGGATGCCCAGCTCGCGCGTCCGCTGGCTCACCCAGAAGCTCACCACGCCGTAGATGCCGATCGCCGCCAGCAGCGACGCGCACCCCGCGAACACGACGAGCAGGAGCATCGAGAACCGCCGTCGCGCGAGCGAATCCAGCAGCCGCTCCTCCATGCTCGCGATGTCGTACACCGGCAGATCCGCATCCAGGGCCTGGACCTCGCGCGTCACCGCACTCACGAGTGCCGTCGGGTCCGACCGGGTCTTCACGACGATGTAGCGCGTCCCCACACCGAGCTGGCGGTTCGGGTAGAACGCCGTGATCGGCGGCTCGCCGTCGACCTCGTACTCCTTCGTGTCCGCGACCACGCCGATGACCGTGCGCCACGGACCCTGATCGCCGCGACGCATCCGCTTCCCGATCGGGTCCTCGTTAGGCCAGAACCGCTCGGCCAGCTTGTCATCGACGATCGCGACGTCCGGCGCCCCGCGGACGTCCCGGTCGTCGAAGTAGCGCCCCTTGAGCAGCGGCATCCCCATCGCCTTGAAGTAATCCGGGTTCACGTACCCGCTGCTCGCGATGATCAGGTCTTCACCGGCGGCCTTCGGCACGTAGCCATCGACCGTGATCGGCTCCCAGGCCAGCGCGACGGAGCTCAGCGGCAGGAGATAGTTCGAGCCGACGTGCTGCACACCCGGGAGCGCGGCCAGCCGATCCTCGAGCCGTTTGTAGAACGCGATCACTTCGTCGGGCGACTTGTACTTGAACCCCGGCAGCGCAACACGGAACGACAGCACGTTCTGCGGATCGAACCCGGGGTTCGCGCTGGTGATGCGCTGGTAGCTCCGGATGAGCAGCCCCGCGCCGATGAGCAATACGAGCGACAGCGCGATCTCGGCCGAGATGAGAAGCTTTCGGAGTTGCTGATGCCCCAAACCGAATGCGGAGGTGCCGACGCCACTGCGTCCGCCCTCACGGAGGACGTCATTGAGATCGAGCCGCGACGCACGCAGCGCCGGCACGAGACCGAACACGATCCCCGTGAACAGCGAGATGCCGAACGTGAACGCCAGCACGCGTCCGTCGATCGCGATCTCATCCAGGCGAGGGATCCTGGCCGACCCGAACTGGCCGAGCACGTTGACGGCCGCCACGGCCAGCAGGAGCCCGAGCAGACCGCCTAACGCCGAAAGCAGCACTGCTTCCGTGAGCAGCTGCCGGACGATCCGCTCGCGACTCGCGCCGACCGCCGCCCGAATGGCCATCTCCTTCGCCCGCACCGCACCGCGCGAGAGGAGCAGGTTCGCGACGTTCCCGCAGGCGATGAGCAGCACGAGCCCGACGGCGCCGAGCAGCACGTAGAGCGCGAGGCGAACATCGCCGACGACCTGGTTGATGAGCGGCACGACACTGATCGTCAGCCCGCCGTTCGGCGGATAGTTCTGCGGATAATCCCGCTTCATGCGTCCCGCGAGCACGCTCATGTCACTCTGTGCCTTCTCGAGCGTCACGCCGGGCCTGAGCTTCGCGAAGATGTTGAAGTCCTCACCGCCGCGGTTCGCTCGCGCGGTCTCCGGCAGTGGAAGCGGCAGCAGCAGGTCGACGTTCTGGATGCCGTTGACCGCCGGCATGATCTCCTTGTTGAACACGAAGTCGGCCGCCATGACGCCGACGATCGTGAACGTGTTGCCGTTGAGCGTCAGGCTCCTGCCGACGACCGACGGATCCGACCCGAAGCGTCGCTTCCAGAAGCCATTGCTGAGAATGACCACCGGCGGTTTGCCCGGTGTATCATCCTCCGCCGTGAACACTCGGCCCGCTGCCGCCTTCGCCCCGAACAGCGGGAACAACGACGCCGACACGCGCGCACCGTCGATACGCTCGGGTACGCCGGTCCCGGTGAGGTTGAAGCTCGCCCCGATCGTCGCCGCGACGTCAGTGAAGACCTGGTTGTCGGCGCGAATGTCGAGATACTGCCCCGTCGAGAACCAGTCCTGCTGCACACCGAGTCCTGGTGAACGCTGCCAGAGAATGGAGATGCGCTCGGCATCGTCGTACGGGAGCGGGCGGAGCAGCAGCGCGTTCGTGACACTGAAGATCGCGGTGTTCGCGCCGATGCCGAGCGCGAGCGAAGCGACGGCGACAGCCGCAAACGCAGGCTGCGACGCGAGAACGCGAAGGCCGTGACGGAGATCCTGCCACCAGGTTTCCATGTCTCACCGGTTGCGTGATGGAACGCGCGGAGCGCTCACTGGATGAACACGTGGCCCTCTACTTTGGCAAGTCCGGTTCGGCCTCGTGTGTCTTACCGGTTGGGAGATCCGCGGGTTGATTTCATCGATCCCGGGCGGAAGAGTGGCGATGTCGGCAGCGAGAGTGCTGGGACCTGGTGACGGACGCGCCGGGTTTCTCGGCAGCATCGGCGTGCGGTTCATGATCGGCGGTGCCGACTCCGGCGGTGGGTTCTCACTCGTCGAGCACCCCATGTCCCCGCGGGCTCTCGGCGCCCCGCTCCACCGGCACGCTCGAGAAGATGAATACAGTTATGTCCTGACGGGGCGCGTCGGCGCGTTGCTCGGGGACGAAGTGGTCATGGGGAAGCCCGGCGATCTCATTTTCAAGCCGCGCAACCAGTGGCACACGTTCTGGAACGCCGGCGACGAGGCTGCACGCATTCTCGAGATCATCTCTCCAGCTGGCTTCGAGCGATACTTTGCCGAGCTCGTTGAGATGGGCGGCTCCACGACCGCGGACCGGCAGGCGCTCATGGCCCTCGCGGCACGCTACGGCCTCGAGGTGGACCCCACGAGCATCCCGAAGCTCGTACAACGGTTCGACCTGGCATTCCCTGGCGTACCCATCTGAACGTCGGAGGTGCGGTTGCGGGCTCACTCCGTTCCGGACCGATCCATCACGCGAGACGGGAACGCCTCGGCGGATCGCCAGTGGATCGTCGGGCTTTCCGCGCGCCCTCGTCGGAATTACGTCCAACGTCGCGCGCCCTCGTCGGAATTACGTCCAACGTTTGGACTGTATTTCTCGGAAGTCGGGGCTGGAGGGGCGATCTCTGCAGGCAAGTCAGTTGTCGGAGGTCGACGAAGCGAGTTGCGACGTGCCGTGCCCGTCGGGTCCGTGTGGCACCCAGGTGACCAGAGGCCATCCGCCGGCGTCAGCAATCAGAATCCTCCAGGAAAATGGTCTGGACCCCGACGGTTACGACCCCCACCTTCGAGGGGGTCGTTCGAGCAGTCGGGGATCCCGGACCTTCCTCCGCATCGTTGCGATGACGCAGGCGCCACAGCCCGACGGACCCGAGCCGCCCGACTCCGCTGAGGACGCCCTGTACCCCGTCGTGTACGAGGAGCTCAAGCGGATCGCGCGCCACCATCTCCGGGTCACGAACGCAAACGCGACGCTCTCGACCACGGAGCTCGTCCACGAGGCCTATCTCAAGATCTCGCCCGGTCCGGCATCGGGCTGGGAAGGCCGCGGTCACTTCTTCGGGGCCGCATCGCGCGCGATGCGACAGGTGCTCGTGGACTTCGCGCGCCGCCGGGCGACGACGAAGCGCGGCGGGCAGCTTCAGCGAGTCTCGCTCGGCGGTGATGATGGCGCGCTCGACCTCGAGCTCGATTCCATCCTCACGCTCGATACCGCGCTCGAGCGCCTGAACGAGGTGGATCCGCGGCTCCGCCAGATCGTGGAGCTTCGCTACTTCGGCGGCCTGACCGCGAACGAGATCGCGACGGTGCTCGACGTCACCTCCCGCACGGTCGAGCGTAACTGGCTCAAGGCCAGAATGTTCCTGCTCCGCGAGATGGAGCGAGCGAGCTAGCGCTGAACAGCGCTGCCTGCCGAGGCTGGGGTCGCCTATTCGGTCCGTGTCGGCCGAGCCGGGTGATTCGCGTATGACTCGATGTCTGAGTCCGCCCCGGAGGGTGAATGGACGCCGATCGCTGGCAGCTCGTCGAACGCGTGCTCGACCGGGCACTCCTGTCCGACCCGGCCAGTTGGCCGACGTTGATCGAGAGTACCTGCAGCGGCGACCCCGAGCTGCGCGCCGAGGTCGAGGCCTTGCTCGCCCAACACTCGGCGGCCGAGCGGTTCCTCGAATCGCCGCCGGTCACGGCGGCGGCCGCGCTCGTGGCGGAAGCGAAGGCCGCCCGCGCACCCATCGAAGGACGCCGCATCGGCGCATTCGACGTCGTTAGGCTCATCGGCCGCGGCGGCATGTCGCGCGTCTACCTCGCCGAGCGGGCCGACGGCGAGTTCGAGCAGCAGGTCGCGCTCAAGCTCCTCCGGCCCGGACTGGACTCGGAGCTCGACCTCGAGCGGCTCCGCGCCGAACGTCAGATCCTCGCGACGCTGAATCACCCGAACATCGGGCGACTGTTCGACGGCGGCGTGACCGACGACGGACTTCCGTACCTGGTTCTGGAGTACGTCCGCGGAGAGCCCATCGACAAGTACTGCGCGACGAGGCAGGCGTCGATCGCCGAACGGCTTCGTCTCTTCCTCGACATCGCCGACGCCGTGCAGTACGCGCATCGGAATCTCGTCGTGCACCGCGATCTAAAGCCGTCGAACATCCTCGTGACGACGGAGGGACGGGTGAAGCTGCTCGACTTCGGGCTCGCGAAGCTCCTCGGCGGCGAGCTCGCGCCCGGCGACCTCGCAGCGACGCGAACGAACACGCGGTGGATGACGCCGGCATACGCGGCTCCGGAGCAGGTGCTCGGCCAGCCGGTGACGACCGTGACCGACGTCTACCAGCTCGGCGTCGTGCTCTACGAGCTGCTCACGGGGAGGCTCCCGTTCGCCGAGCGCGCGCGCACGCTGCGGGAGATGGAAGACGCGATCCTTCACGACGAGCCGCCCGCCCCGTCACTCGCGGTCAAGGCGCTGGGTGGTGATCTCGAGGCGATCGTTCTCAAGGCGCTGCGGAAGGAGCCCGACCAGCGGTACGATTCGGTTGCTGCCTTCGCGGACGATCTCCGCCGGCACGTATCGGGACATCCGGTGCTCGCTCGGCGACAGAGCCTGGTGTATCGCGTGCGGCGGTTCCTGCGACGCAACGGACCCGCGGTCGTCGGCGCCGCGGCGGTGGTGATATTGCTCGGCGCATACGTCGGAACCGTCGTCGTCGAGCGCGGTCGCGTCAGGCGCGCGTTGGCCGAGGCGCAACACGGCACGCGGAAGGCCGAGCAGGTCACGGACTTCATGCTCGGCCTGTTCGAGGCGAGCGAAGGCGGACGCGCGCTCACCGATACCGTCACCGCGCGGGAGCTCCTGAGCCGCGGCCTCGCGGAGGCGCGCGCGATGAGCGGACAGCCGGCGCTTCAGGCGCAGATGCTGGATGTCATCGGACGGTTGTACCTGGAGCTCGGCGATGTGGACCGCGCGCGTCCCCTGGTCGAGGAAGCGTTAGGCATCAGGCGTCGCGTGTACGGCGAAGACCATCCCGAGGTAGCGAGCAGCCTCGAGTCGGTCGCGGCGGCGGCGGAGCGCAAGGGTGACGTCGGCGTCACGGTGAAGCTGCGACGCGACGCGCTCGCACTACGGCGCAGGGTGTCGGGCGAAGCCGATCCGCGAGCGGTCGACGCGATGTTCGACCTTGCCTATGCGATGCATCAGTCCGGTGAAGTCGACGGCGCGACCGCGCTCTTCGATCAGTGGATGATGGCCGTCGCGAAGCAGCCGGGGGACGTGAGTGTTCGGCGCGCGAACCAGTTGACGAGCCTCGGAGAGCTGCTCCAGTTCGGGGGCGATCGCGCAAAGGCGGAGTTTGCGTATCGTGAGGCGCTCGCGGTGCGGCGTGCCGTCTACGGGAGCACGCATCCCCAGGTCGCGTCGAGTCTCCTCGACCTGTCGCTCCTGTCGAATCGCGGTCCGGAAGCCGACTCGCTCGCGCGTGAGGCGGTGTCGCTCCTGCGGGAGTCCTATCCCGACGGCCATCCGGAGCTGGCGAACGGCCTGCGAACGCACGGGATCATCCTGCAGCGGCTCGGGAAGCATCGCGAAGCGTCGGTGGCGTTGCGCGAAGCGCTCGGCCTCCGACGGCGCCTGCTCGGCGCGAGCTCGGTAGACGTGGCGAGAACCGAGGTGGACCTCGCACTGTCGCTCGCAACCGACGGTGACGCGAGGGAGGCAGAATCGCTCGCGCGCGACGCCGAGCGGATCTACCGACTGGCGCTCGGCGGGACGAGCATGATGGTCGATGTGGCTCGCCAGCGGGTTGGCGACGCCTTGCGCGCTCAGGGCAAGTACCGTGAGGCGGAGGCGATCCTCCTCGCGGTGTTCGAGCGATTCGAGACGCCGCGCCCGATCACGCGCCCGTGGCGCTTCGCGACACTGACGTCGCTCGTGAAGCTGTACGAAGCTCAGGGGCAATCGGCCGAAGCCGAGAAATATCGAGCGCTCCTCAACCCTCCCCGTTGACGCCGACCTCTGGCGGTGGCACCCCGTCAGGCGTGACCACCCGCACTCGGCCGACCCGCGGGAGCTTCTGACACATGCTGCGGCGCGCCACGTAGTAGGTGGCTGATAACGGTCGACGATGATTCAATCGACTTCGACAGGAACTGTCATGAGCAAACCAGCCACGCATGTGCGCATCGACGGCCACACACTTCCTAGGTGGTGTGGCCACGCTCTACTCGCCGGCCTCTTCCTCGGGCTCGGCATCGGCGCCGTCATGCTGCTGCAATGAGCGAGCTTGCGATCGATGTCCAGCACGTGGTCAAGCGGTACGCGGACCATGTCGCCGTGCGAGATCTCTCGCTCCAGGTGCCACGCGGAACGGTCTATGGTCTTCTCGGGCCAAACGGCGCCGGCAAAACCACTACCATCCGCATGATCCTCAACATCATCGCGCCTGACGAGGGCTCGATTCGCGTGCTCGGGAGACCGAGCAACGATGCGAGCGCGTCGGACCAAATCGGCTACCTGCCCGAGGAGCGCGGCCTCTACAAGAAGATGAAGGTGCGCGCCGTGCTGCAGTTCCTCGGCGTGCTTCGCGGCATGACGCGCGACGCGGCCGACAAGCAGATCGACTACTGGCTCGACCGACTCTCGCTCCGGACGCCTGACAAGGACTGGGGTACGGCGAAGGTCGACGAGCTGTCCCGCGGCATGCAGCAGAAGGTGCAGTTCATCGGCACCCTGCTTCACGATCCGGATCTGGTGATCCTCGACGAGCCGTTCAGCGGACTCGATCCGATCAACGCGCAGGCTCTCAAGGACACCGTCGTTGAACTCCGCAAGCGCGGCAAGACCGTGATCTTCTCGACGCATCTCATGGACAACGCCGAGCGACTCTGCGACTACGTCTGCATCATCGCGCGTGGCGCAAAGGTGCTCGACGGCGCCGTGTCGGTGGTCAAGGCGCAGCACGGTGGAAAGCATATCGCGCTGGCCTTGAGTGGCGAGGTGCGAACCGGCGTCACGGCCGTGCTCTCCGACACGACGCTCGTCACGCACGTGGACGACCAGAACCAGTTCTTCGAGCTCGAGCTGGCACGCGACGCGACCCCGCAGCGTCTGCTCGAGCGTCTCGTCGCGGCGGGCGCGCCCATCACGCGCTTCGAGCTGGTGCAGCCGTCGCTGCACCAGATCTTCCTCCAAACGGTCGGCGCGGAAGGCGTCGAGGAGGGGATGAGTGGTCAGGGCTAAGTTGTGGGCGGTGATACGCCGCGAGTTCCTCGAGCGCGTGCAGACACGCGCCTTCGTCATCGGTTGCCTCCTCGGCCCCGTTTTCATCGCGGGCGTACTCTTCCTTCCCGCCTATCTCGCGCTGCGGAACGTCCGCGTCGCGGCGGCGTCGAGCCTCATCGTCATCGATGCGACCGGCACGGGTCTCGGCGAGCGGCTGCGCACGACGTTGACCACGCCGGCATCGGCACCGACGGCGTCCACATCCGCGAGCCACATCGAGGTGCGCGTTACCGCACCTAACGAGATCGCAGCCGCCGAGAGTCTCGCCACGAAAGCGGTGATCGCGAAGACGGTGGATGGCTATGTCGTGCTGGACGAGCGCACGCTCCGCGGCCAGCGCGCGCGGTATGCGGGAAGGAAGGCGACGGCCGTCGGCGACATGCGCCGGCTCGAGCAGGCGCTGAGGCAGAGCGCCCTCGCACAGCGTCTCGCGACGGCCAACGTGAATCCCAGCCTGGTGGACTCGCTCAGCCAATCGCGGCTCGTGCTCGAAAGTGAGCGACTCACCGAGCAGGGACGCGGCAGCGACGCCTCGCGGCGGGCGAACCTCATGTTCGCCGGAGCGGTCGCGTTCCTGCTCTACATGTCGATGATCCTCTACGGGCAGATGGTGCTCCGCGGCGTCCTCGAGGAGAAGACCACGCGCGTCGCTGAAGTCGTGGTGTCGAGCGTGTCACCCGACACGCTGCTTGCCGGGAAAGTGATTGGCGTGGGCGCCGTCGGGCTGGCTCAGCAGATCATCTGGATCGTCGCCACTCTCTACCTCGGCAGCCTGCTTGCGCCGATGCTCATGCGCATGGCTCCGCCGCCAGGACAGATGGCGGGCGCCGACGCCGCGAACGTCCCGACCATGTCGATGCCTGACGTGCACGTCGGCAGCCTGCTCGTGATCCTCGCGTTCTTCATCCTGGGCTACGGGCTCTACGCATCGATACACGCCGCTGTGGGCGCAATGGTCAACAGCGACCAGGAAGCCCAGCAGGCTCTCGCGCCCGTCATGGTGTTGATCGTGAGCAGCGCGATCTTCATTCAGCCGGTGATGCTGAACCCGAGCAACACCGTCGCGCGAGTCGCGTCGATGTTCCCGTTCTCGGCGCCGATCATCATGCCGCTGCGCATGGGGCTCGTTCCGGTGCCTGCGTGGGAGCTCGCGGTCGCGATTCTGGGATTGATGGCGGCCGTGGTCGCCGTGATCTTCCTCGCGGCGCGAATCTATAGAGTAGGGCTTCTGATGTATGGGAAGCGGCCTTCTCTCGGTGAGCTGGCGCGATGGGTTCGTCAGTCGTGATGCCGCCGATTCTGATCGTTGGCGTGAGGTCTTCTGCAACTCGCCTTGGCTCGGCGCATATCGAGCAAGAGTCGAACAGACCGAACGCCGATTAAGCGGATTTCGCTGATTTCGCAGAAGCCCTCGGTCGGGACGGTTGATCGGCTCTCGCGCTATAGAGAGGTCGATCAAACACAGACCACCCGCAACGAAAGGATGGTATTCGACTCCGACCCCAACTACTGAGCGACCCGCGCACTGGCCATGTAATCGAGCGTGAGCTGCGTCAGGGCGCGGACGCCGACCGGAAGGGCCTTCTCGTCAGCGAAGAAGAGCGGTGAGTGGTTC
>Ga0075430_100003766_pt1 | contig 12748 bp, 11 predicted proteins | sample RhiMetdeltSRZDD4_FD_75294 | JGI IMG/M metagenome (GOLD analysis project Ga0075430, IMG submission 75294) | Populus rhizosphere microbial communities from Tennessee, USA - Rhizosphere MetaG P. deltoides SRZDD4 | ecosystem: Host-associated > Plants > Roots > Rhizosphere > Soil | place: USA... | reverse complement strand
TGAAGGCACCTCCGACGGGCTCAGCGGGCGGAACGGGCCGATGGAACGCCCGCACCCGACAGTACGGCGGCCCGATTGCGCTGGCCGAACAGTGCCATCAGGCTGCCTCAGCTTCAGTCGACGGTGGGATGCGCCTCCGGGAGCGCTGTAGGCGCAGCAGCCGGCGTCGCTCCTGCTCCTGCTCGTGGTCGCGCAGGCCCCGCCAGGTAGGCATCGGTGACTCGATCTGATCCCCGGCCTTGCGGAGCGCGGTGACTATGGGCGAGAGCTTGGGCTCGCCCCGTGCGTCCGTCGCCGGTGTCGCGCCGGGGACGTGGCGGAGCAGCCGGCTCGGCGGCGCGGGCGTGGGCCTTGTCCCGGGCGCGAACGGCCTTCTTCGCGGCGGCGGTGTCCTGATCGGCGTACGCCTGGACCACGGCGTCACGCGCAGTCACCAGCGTCCCCTCTTCGGCTTCACTCTCGGCCTCGCGCGTACGGGCCGCGACGGTCTCCTCGGCAAGCTGGCGCTTCAGCTCGGCGAGCGCCTCGGTTGGCTAGAACTCATGCGGCGGTGCCCCTTTCGTAGCTTGGTTCAGACGCTCGAATGCCGCCCGTGGAATCCGGACGGCCGAGTGCGGACCGCCGAGCTGAACTGCCGGAAGCGAGCCGTCACGGATCCGCCTACGAATGGTTGGCTCCGAGCAGCGAAGCAGCGCGGCGACCTCCGACACGGTCAGGTAGTCCTGGAAGCGGTCAGCGATGGTCACGACGGTCATGGAGTCCATTGAACCTGCCTCCCGGGCGGCCTAGTCCGTCCCCGCCCATCCACGGCCATCGACGCCTACCACGCGGCCTCACGCCCGCCTCGAGCGCCCTCAATCCGGCCGACACTCAGCATGATCCGAGGCTTCGGGCCGTCCCCTTCGCGCCGGCCGTACTCGTCCACGCGCTGCCGCCACCACCTCGCCGTGAAGCCATACCGCCGTGCCGCCTCGGCCGGCGTGATCCACGAGCCGGCCTCGCCCTGCTCGCCCAGCCGCGCCGCCAGCTCGTCGGCCAGCTTGGGGACCATCCGATCGGCAATCAGGTCCGCAAGCCGCTCCGGGGTCGCCCGACCGTTCACGTCAGGGCCTCCGGCACGTCCCCGGTGTTGTCGCCATCGAGTCGCTCACGGCCGCGGGGCTCTTCACCGGGCGGTGAGCTAGAGGGGTGGTGCAATATTGATCCAGTAGGACCACCCTCTTGCCTTGCCTCCCTGGAGTGAAGGAACGAAAGAGCGTCTGAGACGCGATAGCTGTTGCCGAACTGTCTGCTCTCTCCGACGACTGCGACGAGCTCCAAGGAGCGGAGCCGTCTGATAGAGCTTTGGACCGTTCCACGGCTGAGGCGGGTCTCGTCCGCGAGGCGTCGCATTCCGCGCTTGCCGATGCCGCTGTCGTTCGCGGCGCGGTAGAGCGCAGCCAGGACCGCAGCGTCGGTCGCTCGGAGCCCGTACGCCTCCGCCACCTGCACTGCGTATCCCCACGGGTCCATCGCCCACTCGCTGCCGAGCGGGTAGCGAGCGGCGCTGGCCGCGATCCTTCTGATTTCTTCGTCCTCGAGCGGCGGCCTACAGCACTGCCGGTTGTGGACGCGCAGGAACGCCTCGATGCTCTCGACCGTCCCGCCCGCCCGGCGGAGGAACGCGGCCTGCTTGAAGAGGAGCATGTTCCGTTGTCCTTTCCAGATCGTCCGGCCGGCCAGGTCTCCCCGGCCGACCCTCACGTCCGCGCCGGCCTTGCTGACGCGGGTGCCCTCCACCCACGAGACGAACTCGTCGGGTGCGGGGGGCTTGGGGGCATCAACGACGAGCGTCCACGAGCCGTCCGCCGTCACGGACCCCGGTGCTACGCGGTTCATCCCCGCCCCTCGTACCTCGAGCGGCTTGCCGCCGTCCTCGTCGCGGATCAGCACGCGGCTGTCGATGTCACCCGTGAACAGGTAGTGCCAGCCGCCGCGCGGCGTGCGGACCAAGGGGACGCCGTCCACCGGCACGCGCTCAAGGAATTCGTCGTGCGCCTTGGCGCTGTCGATGTCGACCATGAACTCGCCCTTGGGAATGACGATCCCGACGTTCGCGTCCGGCCAGCGCCGCCACCACTTGTCCACCTGCTCGGTGTTCGTGGTCGCAACGCGCTGCCAGCCCCTCAGACGCGGAACCTTCCCTCCCCCGCACAGCGGGTGGACGCGCTCGCCGCATTCGGCGGTGCTACGTGCGATCTGCCTCACAAGGGCGCACCCCCCGCGTGATCTTCCGGCGCGTGGAAGCGCGGCCTTCGTCGTTCAAGGGCGGGCACTCCGACGCACCTGGGCCGATTGCGTCGGAATTGCATCGGGACCAGGGGTCGCAACACCCCGCATGACCCCGCAGGCCACGGAGTCCTACGGGGTGTGCGCGGCTATGCGGAGCGGTGCGGAGCGGGACCGGGGATGGGCCGTACTGGGCTCGAACCAGTGACCTCCGGCTTGTCGAGCCGGCGCTCTCCCAGCTGAGCTAACGGCCCGGGAGTGGGGCGAGTATAGCCCGGCGCGCCTGGCCGGCCGGGGCGCTCAGGCGACGCTCGAGGCGGCCTCGGCCGGCACGCCGTTGCCACCCACGCTGGTGCTCGGCGGCTCGGCGGGCGGGAGCCTGCCGTGCGCGCGCATCGTGATCTCGAAGGTCTCGCGGCAGGTGTGCCTGGGCCGCCAGCCGGTGACCTTCGTCAGCTTGTCTGTCGACACGATCCAGGGGTGGAGCCCGAACTCGATGGCGCCGGGAGGGGCCTCGGAGAGCCGGGCGCGCCACAAGGCCCGCGCGAGCGCGCGATAGGCGCGCATCGGCATCCTGCGGATCGGGGTGTCCAGCAGCTCGACGCACTCGCGCTGGGTCATGAGGCCGTCGCCGGCCAGGTTGAAGACGCCCGCGTGGCGGCCGAGCAGCAGGACGGTCACAGCCTCGACGAGGTCGTCCTCGTGCACGAACTGGATCGTGTTGTCGAGCTGGCCGACGTCGACGGCGAACGGCTGCTTCGTCCAGAGCCGCACGAAGTAGTTGTCGGCGTTCGGGCCGAACACGATGCAGGGTCGGACGATCGTCATCGTGCGCTCGGGGTGGGTCGCCGCCCAGAGCTGGCAGAGGCGGTCCGACTCGGTCTTGTCGCGCGCGTAGGAGAAGGTGCTCACGCCGCGCACCGGGTCGTCCTCGGTGAGCGGCTCGGGATTGTCGGGGAACGCGCCGTAGGCGGAGGCCGACGAAGTCACGAGCACCTGCTGCGTGCCGGCCTTCGAGGCCGCCGCGAGCACGTTGTGGGTGCCGTTCACGTCGACGTCGTACATCAGCTGCTCGTCGTGCGAGGGGTTCAGGATGAAGGCGAGGTGCACGAGCGCGTCCGGCCGCGCGCGCTCGAGCAGCGACCGCACAGCCTCACCGTCGCGCACGTCGAGGCGCTTGAACTCGGTCTTCGGCTTGTAGCCCCTGGGCGGGACGAGGTCGCAGATCACGATCCGCTCGGTGTCCTCGCGGCGTGACAGCAGGTCCACGAGACGCGAGCCGATGTAGCCCGAGCCCCCGGTGATCACGTAGCGCATGCGCCGCATCCTACGGACGCGGCATCACGCGCCGTGATCTACATCAGGCCTCGTCCCCCGCGAACTTCTCCTCGAGCTCCTTCATCACGCCGGGCTCGCGCAGCGTTGTCACGTCGCCGAGCTCGCGGCCCTCGGCGATGTCGCGCAGCAGGCGGCGCATGATCTTGCCGGAGCGGGTCTTCGGCACGTCGGCCGTCCAGATGATTCGCTTGGGCCGGGCGAACTTGCCGATCCGCTGCGCCACGCGCTCGCGGACCTCCGACTCGGTCTCCTCGCTGCCCTCGTCGGACTCGCCCTCGAGGATCACGAAGGCGCAGATCGCCTGGCCGGTGTCCTCGTCGCTCATGCCGATGACGGCGGCCTCGGCCACCTTCGGGTGCGACACGATCGCCGACTCGACCTCCGCCGTCGAGAGCAGGTGTCCGGACACGTTCACCGCGTCGTCGGCGCGGCCGATCACCCAGATGTAGCCGTCCTCGTCCTTGCGCGCGGCGTCGCCCACGTAGTAGCGGTTCTCGTCCCACTTCGAGAAATAGGTCTCCTTGAAGCGCTCAGGGTCCCTGAACAGCGTGCGAAGCATCCCGGGCCAGGGGCGCTTGAGCGCCAGCAGGCCCTGCTCGCCTCTGCCGACCTCGTCGCCCTCCTCGTCGAGCACGGTGGCCGCGATGCCGGGGAGCGGCTTGGTGGCCGAGCCGGGCTTGGCCGGCGTGAAGCCGGGGAGCGGCGAGATCATGATGTGGCCGGTCTCGGTCTGCCACCAGGTGTCCACCACCGGGCAGCGCTCGCCGCCGATCACCTTCCAGTACCAGAGCCAGGCCTTGGGGTTGATCGGCTCGCCGACCGTGCCCAGCAGGCGCAGCTTCGAGAGGTCGTGCTTGTGGGGCTCGTCGACCCCCCACTTCATGCACGCGCGGATCGCGGTCGGTGCCGTGTAGAACAGCGTGACCCCGTAGCGCTCGCAGAGCTCCCACCAGATGTCCTTGGCCGGGTAGTCCGGCGCGCCCTCGTACATCACCGAGGTCATCCCGTTCATCAGCGGGCCGTAGACGATGTAGGAGTGGCCGGTGACCCAGCCCACGTCGGCGGAGCACCACCACACGTCCTCGTCGGGCTTCATGTCGAACACGTGCTTCGTGGTCCAGGCGACGCCGGTGAGGTAGCCGCCGGTGGTGTGGAGAATGCCCTTGGGCTTGGCGGTGGAACCGCTCGTGTAGAGCACGAACAGCGGGTGCTCGGCGTCGAGCGGAGTGGCCGGGCAGTCGTCGGAGGCGGCCTCGATCGCCTCGTCGTAGAAGAGGTCGCGGCCGTCCTCCATCGGCACGTCGGCGCCGGTGTTGCGTACCACCACGACCGTCTCGATCGACGGGACGTCGCCCAGGAAGGCGTCAACGGCGGGCTTGATGTCCGCCGCCTTGCCCTTGCGCCGCGCCTGGTCGACGGTGATCAGGGCCTTCGCCTCGGAGAACTCCATCCGCTCCTTCACGGCGTCGGGCGAGAAGCCGCCGAACACCACGTTGTGCGGCGCCCCGATGCGCGCGCAGGCCAGCATGGCCACCGCCACCTCGGGGATCATCGGCAGGTAGATTCCCACCACGTCGCCCGGTTCGACTCCGCGCTCCTTGAGCACGCCGGCGAGCCGCTTCACGTCGCGCAGGAGCTCGGCGTAGGTCACGTCGCGCTCCTCGCCCTCCTCGCCGCGCCAATGGAGAGCGACCTTGTCGCCCTTCCCGGCCTCGACGTGGCGATCGAGCGCGTTATGGGAGGCGTTCAGCTTGCCGCCCGTGAACCACTTGTTGAAGGGCGCCTCGGAGTCGTCGAGCACCGTGTCCCAGCGCTCGAACCAGTCGAGCGCCTCGGCCTGCTTGGCCCACCAGGCGTCGGGGTCGCGCTCGGCCTCCTCGTGGACCGACTCGTCCGCGATTAGGGCCTGCTCGCGAAAGCCGGCGGGCGGCTCGAAGGTCTCCTGGTCGAGGAGCTCCGCGAGCTCGCGCTCGACCTGCTCGGCCGACGGCTTGGTGCTTGCCTCCATGAAACGCCTCTCCCGTTCTCTGGTCCACCAGTTCTACCCGACGAGCGGTGCGGGCACACCGAGGCCGGGGGCGAGGCAAGGTGGCCGGCCGGGCAACCGTCGCCCGGCCGGCACCTCCCTCTACGGGTGAGGTATCACCGACGTCGCCGCTGCCGCGGTGCGCGGCCCGCCGCGCCGGCCGGTGAGCGTCAGGCCGGTGCCGGTCTCGGCACCGAGGCCCGTCTCCGAGCGCACGTACAGCTCGTCGAACGAGCGCACCGCCCGCGACTCCGTCGACAGCATCGTGCCGAGCCAGCAGCCGATGAAGCCGAGCGGGACGCTGATGATCGCGGGGTTGGCGAGGCTGTACCACGACAGCGCGCCGCCCTCCGAGTCCGCGCCGGGCCACACCGTCGGGCTGATGATCACGAGCGCGACCGAGCTGATCACGCCGAACAGCACGCCCGTCACGGCCCCCGTTGTGTTGAAGCGGCGCCACGTGAGCGCCAGCAGCAGCGCCGGGAAGTTGGCGCTGGCGGCGACCGCGAAGGCGAGGCCGACCATGAACGACACGTTCAGGCCCTCGCCGCCGATCACGGCGATCGCGATGGCGATCGCACCGATGCCGATCGCCGCGATCTTCGCCACCCAGACCTCCTCCTTCTCGGAGTCACGGCCCTTGCGCACGATGTTCGACCACACGTCGTGGGCGACCGCGCCCGACGCCGAGATCACGAGGCCCGCGACCACCGCGAGGATCGTGGCGAAGGCCACCCCGGCGATGATCGCCAGGAACAGCTCGCCGCCGAGCTCGTCGGCCAGCTGCGGCACCGCGAAGTTGCCGGTGGTGCCGGCCGCCTCCTCGCCGCCCTGGCCCAGGATGGCGCGCGCGCCGAAGCCGAGCGCCGTCGTCATCACGTAGAAGGCCCCGATCAGGACCATCGCCCACATGACGGACGAGCGCGCCGCCTTGGCGTCCGGCACCGTGAAGAACCGCATCAGGATGTGCGGCAGACCCGCGGTGCCCAGCACGAGGCCGAGCCCGAGCGACACGGTGTCGAGCGGCGTGGAGAGGAACAGGCCCGGCTCGAGGTAGGCCTCGCCCTCGGCCGACTTGCCACGCGCGTCGCGGAACAGGTCGATCGGATTCCAGCCGATCCTCGAGAGCACCCAGATCGTCATCACGACCGCGGCGCCCATGAGCAGGAACGCCTTGATGATCTGCACCCAGCTGGTGGCGAGCATGCCACCGGCCACGATGTAGATGATCATGAACGCGCCGGTGAGCACCACCGAGAGCCAGAAGTCGATGCCCACGAGGCCCTCGATCAGCACCCCCGCGCCGACCATCTGCGCGATCAGGTAGAACGCGACCACCGACAGCGTTCCGAGCGCCGCCGCCGCTCTCGCCGGCTGCTGCTTCATCCGGAACGCCAGCACGTCGGCGATCGTGTACTTGCCGCTGTTGCGCATGCGCTCAGCGAGCAGGAACAGCACCGTGAGGAACGCGACCAGGAAGCCGACGGAGTAGAGGAACCCGTCGAAGCCGAACAGGAAGATCAGCCCGGCGATTCCCAGGAACGACGCCGCGGACATGTAGTCGCCCGCGATCGCGAAGCCGTTCTGCGGGCCGGTGAGCCCCCGGCCCGCCGCCCAGAAGTCGGTGGCGGTCGACACGCTCTTGGACGCGATGTAGGTCACGATCAGCGTGATCCCCACCACGACCGCGAAGACCGCGAGCGCGGTGGTGTTGACGTCTGCGATCAGCCAGTTCATCGGTCGATCACCCCCCGGTCGGCCGGCGCGCCGTCCTGGCCGCTGGCCATCGCCGTGGTGGTCGAACCGGTACCGCCCGCGCGCGCCTCATCGGCGCTCGCGGACTCGCGCTCGAAGCGCCCGGAGCCCTGCCGAGCCCCGGCCCGGAGCGCCTCCTCGGCGGCCTCCTTGGCGAGCGGGTCGAACACCCGGTCGGCCTTGCGCAGGTACAGCCAGCCGAGGACCCAGACCATCACGAACTGGGTGAGGGCGAGCGCGTACCCGACGGTCAGGCCGTCGGTGATGAACGTCTCGCCCATGAAGTCCGGCGCGTAGCCGGCAAGAACGATGAATCCGAAGTACCAGGCGAGGAAGAAGATGGTCGCGGGAATCACGAACGCCTTCTTGCGCCTGGTCAGCTCACGGAACTCCGGCGAGCGTTCGGCGGCGATCCAATCGATCTCCGGGTGCCGCTCCGAACCTTCGGAGGGACCCTGGGCAGGATCGTCCAAACGCCCGGCCTCTCCGCCGTGCGTGTGGGTCATTGTGAAACTCCTCCTCCCGTAGACGAGGTCTCGGTACCGCACCGGGACCCACCCCGGCCACGGCGTGTTCTCCGAGACCTTCGCCCCAGGCCATACCCGGTGCCGCGGGTTCTATGCGGCGGTTCCGGGGTCACCTACGCTGTGCCGCGCTTGACCGGCAAATCGATCGCCCTGTTCGTGGCCGCCGCGCTCGCGGAGATCGGCGGCGCCTATCTGGTCTGGATCGGCCTGCGCGACGACCGCGGCCCGCTCTTCGTGGGCCTCGGCGTGCTGGCTCTAGGCCTCTACGGCGTGGTCGCCACCCTCCAGCCCGACAACGAGTTCGGTCGCATCCTGGCCGCCTACGGCGGCGTCTTCATCGCCGGCTCGCTCGCCTGGGGGGTGGCGTTCGACGGCTTCCGCCCCGACCGCTACGACCTAATCGGGGCGGGCGTCTGCCTGGCCGGGGTGGCGGTGATCATGTACGCGCCGCGGTAGGGCGAGCCGGCGGGTCGCCCGTCGGGGCTAGCAGGTTCCGGATGCGCCGAGGTTGTTGAACCCTTCGAGCGTGTCCTTGAGTGACTCGATGGCGCCGTCCCCGCTCGCGACCGCGTCGTTCACCATGGCGATGACCTGTGCCGTCGTGAGCGGGTAGTCGACGTTCGGGTTCTCGGCATTGAGAAGGCCTGCGACCGCCTGCCGCATCAGCGCGTTCAGGCCTCCGCCGCCTTGCTTCAGCGCATTCGACAGCGTGAGCGACGCGATGTCGTTTGGCAGGCCTGCGAACACGGAGCCGACAGTCTGATCGCGGCTGAAGCCGCTCCACACCCGTGAAGGCTTCTTCCAGAAGCCGTGACCGCAGCCTTCGAAGACCGGGGCCGGCGTCGAGGTGGGTGTGGGGCCCGTCGGCACTACGGTCGGCGACGGCGTCGCCGTCGCCGTCGCCGTCGGCGCGGGACTGGGACTCACGGGCGGCGATGCCGGCCTCGTTGAGCTCGGCATTGGCGAGGGCGTCGCCGTGCCATCCAGTACGTCTGCCACCCCACCTCCCGCCGCCGTGGCTGCGAGCACGAATCCACACGCGGCGAGCACCGGGATGCTCAGGTACTTGGCCAGGCGACCCTTGCGGCCCTTCATCGCATCCGTCCCCTCATTGCGGCGCCTTCCCTCGGAGCCGCTGGCTCATGGTGCCGGCCATACATACCAGGCGCCGCTGCCGAGGGCCAGCCCAAGGACGACTTATGGTGGACGGATGCGGCGCGTCTGCCTCGCCCTGCTCGCCGGTGCCTTGCTCTGCGCACCGAGCGCGACCGCAGCGCCGGAGCCGTTTCGCCCCGTGACGACCGAGCGCGCCGCGAAGGCTGTCTTTCTGGCCCACCCGAAGGTGGCGCAGTGGATGGAGAGGTACCCCCGGCCGACCTGGGTCACCATCGCGCAGTTCCGTAAGCGCCCCCGGCTCTGGCAGGTCAGCGTGTTCTCCGGGAAGGCCGGGGAGACCGCGCGCGGCAGGGTGACCACCTCGGGGCAAGTCGTCGAGGCCTGGGTGGGGCCCGAGGTGGCATGGCCGCTCGCCCTGGGCAACGGCCTGGGAGGAGTGATCAACGAGCCACACGTCTGGACTCCGCTGTGTCTCGTATTTCTCCTCGGTCTCGCGAACCTCCGGCGGCCGCTCAGCCTGCGCAACCTCGACGTGCTGGTCTTCCTGTCCTTCTCCGTCTATCTCTGGTACTTCAACCAGGGGCGCGTGTTCGCGAGCGCCGCCGCCGCATCGATTCCGTTCGCGTACCTCATCGGAAGATGCGCGTGGATCGGCGCAACGAATCGCGCCTCACCCGCCGCCTCCACGCTGCCGGTCTGGCTTCTCATCGGGGCGACGGTGTTGCTCATCGGATTCCGGGTGGGCTTGAACACCGAGGGCTCGGGCATCCTGGACGTGGGCTACGCGGGCGTGATCGGCGCCGACCGACTCAGGGAGGGGGACAGCCCCTACGGGACCTTTCCCGTGACGGACACGGGTAGGCCCTGCGGGCCGGCGAACGACGTCGGTGACATCGGCGATTGGATCCAGGAGAACGGCCGCTGCGAGAGCGCGAATCCCTTCGGAGACACCTATGGACCGGTGAACTATCACGCCTACCTGCCCGGCCTCGCGCTGTTCGGCTGGAGCGGGAAGTGGGACAACCTCCCCGCCGTGCGCTTCACGACCGTCGCTTTCGACCTGCTTGCGATCCTGGGGCTGGGTGCGGTCGGTCTTCGCTTCGGCGGGCTGCGCCTGGCCGCGCTCCTGGCGTTTGCGTGGGCTGCGAATCCGTTCACGCAGTACGCGGTCAGCTCCAATTCGAACGACGCGATCATGCCCGCTCTCCTGATCTGGGGGTTCTGGGCCGCGTCCTCCCATGCCGGTCGCGGGGTCTTCGCGGCGCTGGGCGCGTGGGCCAAGCTCGCGGGGCTGGTCGTCGTGCCGCTCTGGGCGACCTACCCGGGCCCACCGAAATGGCGGCGCACGGCGGTCTTCGCCGCCGCCTTCACGCTGACGACGGCGGTCGCCTTCTGGGCTCTGATCCTCGGCGGCGAGCCCGTCGAGGCGTTTCGTACGTTCTACGAGCGAACGTTCGGACTTCAGCTCGACCGCCGCTCTCCCTTCTCGCTGTGGGACTGGGGTCAGTACCGCGCCGAGGGGATCCCCGACCTCAAATGGGTACAGGAGCTGCTCCAGGTCGCTCTGGTGGTCGCGGCGGTGGCAGTGGCGTTCGTGCCGCGGCGCAAGTCGCCTCTTCAGCTCGCTGCGCTGACGGCCGCTCTCCTCATGGCCTTCGAGCTCGTGCTCACCCACTGGGCGGCGCTCTACATCGCATGGTTCTTCCCATTCCTCGCGCTCGCCGTGGTCGCCGGGCATGAGCTCGGTGGAGTCGTGCCCGCGCGGTCGGCCCTCCCGCGTCGCGTGCTTCCCGGGCGCAGCCGGGAGCCGGAAATCTCAGGCGCCACTACATAGGAGGTGAGCGCGGGTTGAGGTCGAACAGCACGATGTCTCCCAGCACGCGGCGCCCAATGCCGAGTCCTTCAACGGGCTTGTCGGCGGCTCCGGCCCACGCCGTGTCCCTGGCCAGCTCCGGGTGAAGCACCACCGACCGGACTCCGGCAGCCCGCAGGCCCGCGACCGACGGCCCGTCGGGGAACCCGCGCGCCAGCTCGCCCAGCTCGAGTGTGCGACGCGGTATGACGCCGCTGATGCCGTTGACGAGCTCGGGAAATCCCTCGGTCGACCAAACCATGTAGCGGTGGGTGAGCAGATCGTCGAGCGGCGTCGCGAACTCGTCAGCGGGCAGGTGGATCAGCGGCGCATCGGCGTGACGCAGGCCACGGGGCGGGGCCGGCACCGTCGGGTGCGCGGGGCTCGCCAGGGCTCCGGATCCCCCGTCGCTCCGGTGGAGGGCGCTGCCCTCCAGCAGTATCACGAGGACGAATCCGGAGCACACGGCGGGCGCAAGCCACGATCGCGGGCGGATGCGACCCGCTCCCACGTGGCTGACGAACGCCTGTGCGCCGCCGGCGGCGAGGAGAGCGAGAAACAGTGTCGTGAGTGTGTGAAGCCTGCCCGGCGTTCGGGGGCCGTCCCAGCCGGGCGCGTACTCGAAGAGGAGCCGGTACGTGATCGTTCCGTCGAGGAAGGCCAGCCCCATCGAGAAGATTGCGGCCGTCGCAATCCCTGCGGCCAGTCCGATCCGCAGGCGGCGCGGCCAGACGTCGCTGAACAGTCCGAACAGGGCGAGGGCAAGCACCAGTGCACCGGGGAAGAGCGTCTGCTCCGCGGGCGCGCGCAGGCGCTCCCGGGCACCGGCCGTGATCTCACCCCAGACGAGGTTGTCTGCCGGTGCCGAGACGAAGGCCCGCACCGGGGGTGAGAAGTACTCGACGTTTCCAAGAGTACGGTGCGATTCGGGGTAGTCGTCCGCGACGCGCAGGTACGGCCTGGTCACGACCAGCGCGACGATGACGATCACAGTGAGCCCGGCCGTGGTGGCCAGCACCATGCGACGCGTCGGCCGAGGCCGGCCGACCCGCCACCAGAAAACGAAGGCCACCGCGGCGAGAACCGCCAGCAGGTAGAACAGCTGTAGGGCGAGCGAAACCCCGACCAGGAGCTGCCACGCCGCGATGATCCAGCCGGCGACCACCGCGGCCGGCCGGTCGCGGCGGTACCCGCGTAGGAGCAGCATCAGACAGAGCGGGATGCCTCCAGAGGAGAGCACCGCCAGATGCGCGCTCTGGTCCCAGCGCCATGGCGAGTAAGCGAACGCTGCTCCGGCGACCGCAGCGGCGGGGCGCCCCAGACCGAGCTCGCGCGCCAGCAGATATGCACCCGCGAACGACAGCGCGTACACGAAGAGAAACAGGACGTTGTAGTGCCAGATGGCGGATCGGAAGCCGGTTCCCAGCAGGGCGACGGGGGTGTACCCGATGAGCGCGTCGGAGAACGCGAGCGAATCCGAGTTCGGCCAGAACGCGTTCGTCTGCCACCACTCGAATGGCTGGTGGAGGAGCGCATGGCCGTTCCATCCGATCAGGTACGCCGTGAGCAGCGAGTCGCCGAGATCCTTAGGCACATCCCGGTCGAGGTGGAGCGCCAAGGGCCAGAACATCACGATCGCCAGGGCGACACCGACAAGGATCGCGACGCCGCCCTCGCGGACGGACGGAGGCGATGCGCGAGCGCTCAAGATTCTCCAACGCTAACTCGACCGGAAGGCGCGGTCGAAGCGTGCCGGCGCACGCAATCGCGCGCGCACGAAGCTAGGGTCGATCGTCCCCGTCGATGCCCGAGCGGGCCGACGGCGGCGGCTCGTCGAACTCGTCGTGGCGGCGGAACCAGAACGAC
>Ga0075430_100003765_pt1 | contig 12753 bp, 17 predicted proteins | sample RhiMetdeltSRZDD4_FD_75294 | JGI IMG/M metagenome (GOLD analysis project Ga0075430, IMG submission 75294) | Populus rhizosphere microbial communities from Tennessee, USA - Rhizosphere MetaG P. deltoides SRZDD4 | ecosystem: Host-associated > Plants > Roots > Rhizosphere > Soil | place: USA... | reverse complement strand
CGACATCGCCGTTGATCACGACGGTCCGAGCCGGTGTGATCTGGCCGCTCGTCACATCGACGATATTGACTTCAGTGATCGCGAATTGTCGGGTTTGCTGAGCGACACCTGGGGTCGCTGCCAAGACACCGAGGACGACAAGCAGCCACGCAGCTCGACTTCGATGAGCCATATGGCAGCGATCGATTGCGGCCGCCCCGCGGGCCAGTTGCATAGGCGGCCATCATAGTCTTGATGCGCGGCGACCGACACGTCGCCGCGTATCGCTGCCGCGCAACGACCGAAAATCTGCTGAATCGGAAAGTGCGGTCAGCGGTGGCCGCGGCCTTTCGTGGTCCGGCTCCTAGTTACGGTCGTGGTCCTGGTCCTCGTCCTCCTTCTGATCCTCCTGCTGCGATCCGCTGCGGTGGAGCGGCCCATATCCGCGCTTTCTCCGAACTCTCCGCGTTCGCCTCGCCGGACGTATCGCCTGTCGGTGCGAGTCTTGATCAGCTGTCGTTTCGCCGCGCGACGCTTTGCCATCACAAACCTCCGCGCGCTCGACCCTGCAACGGTGATGCCGGCCGAGCGGCATCTGCCGAACCAAGATCACTTCTTCTCTATGTCAGCCCCTTCCGGTGAGTATCCGTCACAGGCGAGTACGGGGAGGCGCGGGTACCGCACGAATCGCGGATCGGTGTACGAGAGGCGGCAGAGCACGAACGTGCTGCCTTTCGACGATTCGATCCTCTGTGCATGAACGCAGGACGCACAGAGTCCCGGCGCGCTCACATCAGGATCGCTCGGGGTTCTGCTAATCGCTTTGGGACCATTCATCTTCGGCTATGAAGACATTATCAACGTCACGCACCTCCGCGGCCTGTCGGTATCGATGGGCCGGCCAATCACGAGCACTCAGTGAATCGGCGCGCGCGTCATCCGGCCGCGTCATGCCGTGAGTCGAACGCCAGTCCCACGGTGAGAGTGCTGGACGAATCCCTACAAGGACTAAATCGGCGCTCGTGCGTCCTCAGCATCTGTCACGGGTGTTGCTTTCAACACGTCACTCTTCAGGTTTGCCTCGGGCGCGAGCTCGAGACCGTCGTGTGGGCACCAACAGGAAGCAGGCGCGCGGAAGCGGCTCGCCTCAGACGAAAGGAGTCAGCCCGTGCCAGAGCAGACCACTACCAATCCGATCGCGAGAAGGCAGTTTCTCGGGAATGTGCTCTCGGGTGCCGTAGCTGGCGCTGCCATGGCTGGAATCGAGGTAACCCAGCCGCGGCCGCTCCTGGCTCAAACACCCTTGACTCCCGACGCGGCGCTTCGTGAACTCATGGCAGGCAACGAGCGCTTTGACAACAACCAACTCACCTCTGTCGAGCACGATCTTAGGATTCTCAAGGAAAGCACCGTCGAGAAGCAGCAACCGTTTGCCGCCGTCCTCGCCTGTGCCGACTCGCGCGTTCCCGTCGAGCTCGTTTTCGATCAGACCATCGGCCATATCTTTGTCACTCGTGTCGCCGGCAACATCGTCACGCCGGAGATCATTGCGAGTCTCGAATACGCTGTCGCGGTCCTCGGCGTCAAAGTCCTCCTCGTCCTTGGTCATACAGGCTGCGGAGCTGTAAAGGCTGCCATGAAGGCCGACGATGTTCCTGGTCAAATCAGCGCGCTGTATCCGTACATCCAATCCTCGGTTGAACACTCGGGTGGCGACTTTGGGAAAGCGATTTCAAACAACGCCAGGTTTCAGGCCAACCTGTTGCGCACATCCTCGACGGTTGTTCGCGATGCGTTGAAAGCAGCCACGGTCCGGGTCGAATCCGGCGTCTACGATCTGGCAACCGGCAAGGTTACGCTCCATGAAGCGCACCTGTAGCGGTGTTAGGAGAAGCCGCCGAGCGCGTTTCATAAGTGCTTGGCGTTCTGAAATGACACTCCCACGTTTACCAGGGTTGGTCTTCTGTTGCGGAAACTGGGACTCGAACCGATTGATCCGTGCGACGAAGCGAACGAGCACGCACCACTGATGCACACCCACCAGACATGCGGGCCCGAAGGCCCCGGCGTCGATGCTTGGGATTACTGGTCCGCGTACCGCTTTGCAAACGCGAGATCGCTGCGTAGTTGCTCTGCGGTGCGACGCGGACCGTACCCCGGTGTTTCACGCTGAATCCGCCACCCCTCCTTCAACGCACCTGCATCCACGACGTCGAACCCGAACTCATCGAGTAGTCGCGTTACCGTCGCCTTGGCTCCCGGATCGTCGCCGGCGATAACTAATGCGCGGCGATCATTGGCGCCCCGGGGTCGCCCATCGGTCGTAAGCTGCGCCGCGTAAATGTGGTTGAACGCCTTGACGACCTTCGACGTGGGTAAGTGCGCCTGGAGGAGTTCCGAGGTCGTAGTGGACTCGTTGTCGAGTTGCTCGATGCGGCCATCACGGTGGGGGTAGTAGTTCATCGTATCGATCACGACTTTCCCGGCAAGCGGTTCCACGGGCACGGTCCGGTAGTGCTTCAGCGGAATCGTCACCACGACGATGTCTCCAGCCTTCGCTGCGTCGACCACTGTGGCCGCTCGCGCCTTCGGACCGAGTTCAGTGATGAGCGCGGTTAGCGTGTCTGGCCCGCGTGAATTGCTCATGACGACGTCGTAACCGTGCGCTACCGCTAGTCTGGCGAGCTGGCTGCCGATGTTCCCGGCGCCAATGAATCCAATAGTCGCCATGAAAATGACTATACCGCCATCGCACCCTGGACGACGCTGCTCGACAGAATTCAACGACGGCGCGTCGGCTGGTCGCAGCTCAGATTCTTGTCGTTCAGGCTGTCCCTCGAGTGGCGACCAAACTACTTGGTTGAATCCAGCAACTCCAGCATGGCCGACGACACCACATCCGGCTTCTCGCGAGGTAAGAAGTGCCCTGCGCCGGCGACAACCCGGCGCGCCACGCGCGCGGTGAACAAAGCTCGTTCAACAGGTGTATCAGCTGGCGGCGCTCCGAGGCCGTCGTCGGCCCCATAGAGCACGATCGACGGGACGTCAATTGCCGGACGCCGCGCTAACCGGCGTTCCACATCGATGAATCGCGGTTCACCGGGCGCGTTACCGTTCCGGTGGCGATAAGAATGGATGACAGCGTCGACGAAGTCAGGATTGTCGAACGACCGTGCCGTTCTTTCGAATGTTTCGTCTGTAAAACGCCAGGTAGGCGACCATGTTTCCCACAGCAACCGACAGATTCCTCGTCGGTTGCGTTCGAGCCCGACGCGCCCTCGCTCCGTATTGAAGTACCACTGATACCAGAGAGCTCGTTCCCTCTCTGGTAAAGCCGGTTCCGGCGGTGACAGTGTGTCCTGAATGGTGTAGCCGCCGATAAGGACCGCAGCTCGCACTCGCTGTGGATGGAGTGCCGCGGCAATGTTTGCCGCACGACCGCCCCAGTCGTAGCCAGCTACGGCAAATCGCGACAATCCGAGGGCATCGGCCAGATCGATTACATCTTGTCCTATCGCGGCTTGTTCTGCCATGCGAGGCGCCGACGAATCATGAAACCGTGTGGTCCCGTACCCACGAAGATACGGAACGACGACGCGGTAGCCTCTGCGTACGAGCGGCGTAGTTACCTCGTCCCACGCGCGTACGTCATCCGGAAAGCCATGCAGGAGAATGATCGGGAATCCTTGGCTGTCGCCGCTCTCTTCAAAACCAATAGTCAGCACCTGCGTTTGGATGGTACGGGACCGTCGCGCCGTGGGAACTTGAGGCGAAGCCTCGGGCGGTTCGCGCAGGCCGCTCGCCATGGCAGCTACTGCCGCTCGCTTCAGGAAGCTTCGACGGCTGTGGGACATCGAGGTTGTGGGGTCGCAGTATAAGGCCAACAAGAAACCGACGCCGAACCTACCCTCCGTTCGATAGTTTCGGGCGGTCCGTGACTGTCACAGTCGTGGTGCAAGCGAACGGCTCACGTGCGGCATTTGTGGCCGAGCAGGAGACGGTCGTGGTTCCGATTCGGAACTGAGAGCCCGATTTCGGCGAGCAGCTTACCGTGACGGGTGCGGTTCCATCATTGAACACCGGGTCGCCGAACTCGACCACCGCTTTCCCGCTCTGCCCTGATTCCTTGACAGGCGCAATCGTGGGGCACACAAGCGTGACCAGAACAGGGGGCGGCTGCACAGTAGGCGTCGGCACAGGAGCGGGTTCCGGCATCGGCTCAGGAGCGGGTTCCGGCGTCGGCGCAGGCTGACTAGGCGCCAGTACCACAACGGTCGATGTGCATGACGCCTTCTGCTGAGCGGCATCCACGGCCGTGCAGGAGAACGAAGTCGTGCCGACCGAAAACTTCGAGCCCGATGCCGGCGAGCAGCTCGTCGAGACGGGCGCTACTCCGCCACTGATCGTGGGAGTCAACGTCACTGAGATGGTGTTGCCATCAGGTGAGGTCAATACTGGCGAAGGGCATGAGATCGAGAGAGCCGGAACCGCAGCCGGCACCTTACCAGAGATTTCGGGGGACGGTGAGCCGAGCGTGCCCGCGCCGTCATAGGACTGCACAATGAAGTAGTACGTCGTCCCTTCGGTCAGGCCGTTGATAGCGATCGACGTGACATAGCCAGCCTTGACGTTTGCCGTGTACTTGCCTGATTGGGTGCCGTACGAGACCTGGTAACCGGCTGCGTTGCTAGAGGTGCTGTGATTCCACGCGAGTGTCAATGACGCTGCTTCGACGTGTCGCCCGAAGCCAAGCATCGCAAGAGTGACGACGCACGCGATAGGCAGTTTGTGCGAAGCCATCGCGTGCTTACAGGGGCAATGAGAATGCCGTTGACGAAGGCGGCGCGCGTCGCAGGGAGAAACATCGCCTGAAGAGAAGCTTACGGGTTAGCGCCTCCGTTCAACGGATACGGGCAACACCGGAAACGGGTCACACGTTTGTCTGCCGACTTACAGGAAGGAAGAATTTCGCGAAGGACCCGCGTGATCAGGGAATTTGATCCAGATCAAGAATCAGCGTTTCCACTACAATCCACCGCATGGACCGCACCTTCATGCTGATTGGTGTCGTTGCTGCCTTCATCGGTGTCGGCTTTGGTGCGTTCGGCGCCCACAGCCTGCGAGGACGGACGTCTCCGGAGATGCTTGCGGTATTTGAAACGGGCGTGCGGTATCAGATGTATCACGCGCTCGCGATCCTGATCACTGCGCTCACGTTGTCACGGCTCGATGCCCCACTGATCCGATGGGCCGGCTGGCTCTTCACGGCAGGCATCGTCATCTTCTCCGGTAGTCTCTACGCCCTGGTGCTGACAGGGACGTCGAGCCTCGGTGCGATCACGCCATTCGGGGGAATCGCGTTCCTGGCCGGATGGGCGTGTCTGGCGATTGCCGCGGTGTTGTAGTCGTCCGTGCATGGGAGCGGAGAATGCGGGCCGCTGAGGAATGACGTTTCTTTATTTCGTTCTCGCGGTTGTTGCAGTTGCCTTCGCCGTCGACGCGTTCAACCGCCGCCGGATTCGTAACCTCCAACAATCTGGCGTGTACCCTCCACCCGGCCAAGGTGGCACAAACGATGTGGAACGGCTCGTGGCTCTGGGCCGAAAAATTGATGCGATCAAGCTCTACCGTCACATCCACCGTACCGATCTGAAGACCGCGAAGAAAGCCGTCGATGAACTCGCTGACCGAGCGGACCTTCGCCAACGATAAGGGTTGGAATCGCCAGCCTTTCCCGCAGCCCTGTCCGATGGTTCGGCGGCCTTTCGCCAGATCACCAGCGCGGAGAATCCTTCCGGGCTCGCTGTTCTGCCAGCCAGCCCTCACTCAGAGGTCCTACGTCCGGCGCGAATGCGCGATGCCTGCCATAGAGACGCCACAAACCAACAACCGCCAAGCCGATGCCCGACACTATCGCGGCTGGAAGCATGAGAAGGTTTTCCACGGCCCGCCATCCTATACCCACCCACGGCCTCCTAGGCAGACCGCACCGAAGATTCTGTGCAGCCTACGACGCGCTGAGAGGCATCTACGGCTCATTGAATTTTCAATATCCAAAATCAGAATGGGGACTAGGACTCATCGGGCACCTGGGACGGCTGGAGAGCCGGCGAACTGCCACGCGGGGCTGGAGAAGTTCAGAACGTCGGACGACATGTAGCCGCTCGGAGTGTTACCATCCCGGCATCGATCGGGGTCGCTCCACAACGAAATCGGAGGGCGATATGAGGCTGTTGCTCGCGGCGCTCATCCTGATGATGGGGACGATTCCGGCTGGGGCCCAGTGGCTGGATCGGCCTACGCCCAACATTCCTCGCACTGGCGACGGCAAGCCTGATCTCACCGGACCGACACCGCGCGGGCCCGACGGCAAGCCCGATTTGACCGGAATCTGGAACGGGCCGGCTCCCGTTCCCCGTGCAGACCCCATCAACGCGCAGGCGTGGGTCAACGACGTCGTCCGTCAGCATCAGCAGGATTACTACCGGAGGCGCCCCTTTTTCCAATGCCTGCCGAGCGGCCCTGAGGCCGAGAGATTTGGCGGGTGGAAGCGCATCCTCCAGACGCCGGCCACCCTCGCGATCCTGAACGACGACCTCACCTATCGCGTGATCCACATGGACGGCCGTGCGCTGGAGGCCAACCCCGCACCAAGCTGGATGGGGTACTCCGTAGGGCGCTGGGACGGCGACACCCTCGTTGTGGACAGTGTCGGCTTCAACGACAAGACATGGCTGAATGCCTCTGGTCAGCCGCATACGGAGGCGTTGCGTGTGACGGAGCGATACCGACGCCGGGACGTCGGTCACCTGGAGTTGGAGGTGACCTTCACTGATCCGGCCGCGTACGCGAAGCCGTGGGGTTTTACGGCGAACATGGCGCTGGCGGCCGATACGGAAATGCTCGAAACGGTCTGCGAACGTAGCAGCGAGCTCTGGACCGGAGTTGTCTCGGATGCCGCCAACTCGACGGTGACGGTTGCGCCCGATGTGCTGGCGCGGTACGTCGGCGTCTACCGTGGGTTCTGGTTTGCAAACAGGCGCACCGTCGAAGTGTCGCTCTCCGGAGGCCAATTGATCGCCAAGATTGCCGACGGCACGATCGCCGGCGACGAGTCGCGGCCGCTGGTGCCGCAATCCCAGACGCTGTTTGAAGGCCTGGGACTGGGCTACCAGTTCATTGTCGACGACAAGGGCGTGGTAACCGACGTCGTAGAGATTCACGTCTCGGGTCCCTGGCGGTTCCCGAGACTGCCGTAACGGCGGCGCACCTTTGTTTAGCCTTCGCGCTTCATCCGCTCCCGCCGCGTACGTTCAGCGTCGCTCGGTGAATCGAGAGCGGTATCACCGATCCTGATGTCGCCGGCGCGCTGGTAGTGCGCGATCATGACGGAGGAAATCCAGGATGATTCTAGAATGGCGTCATCCCCAGAACACGCGATGTCCTCGCTTCTTGAGTGCGTCTGCCACTGCCTTCTCCGCCCGCTCTGCAGCCGATCTCGTTGAGAACGGCCCAATTCCCTTCATCAGGTCATATCGCAGGCGCAGGCCGAATTTGTGAGCCTTCCCAGCCGCCAGCTTTCCTCCCGCCTTGTGCTGCGCGAAGCGGTGCTCAGGCGTGTGGGCGGTCTGGCCGACATAGATTGGCGCGTAGGCGGAGGGCTGCCGCAGGCAAGTTCGGGAAAGTTCGATGATGTAGATGGAGTAGGTGCGAGAAGAGGCGCCTCTGACCTTCAATCGATTCGCCACGAAGAGCTTATCGGTGGGTTTTGGTTGAACTGGAATAGGACTGAGTACAAATCCGCGCTTCTTCAAACCACCTGCGAACCAGAGCCTTGTTCTCGGTCGACATTGCGTACTCCTTTACAACGTCGCGAATAACCCAAAGGGAGCTGTTGCTCGGCGCAACGGCTATCTCAGTTCCTTCGGCCGCCAGTGGTTCACGAGCGTCCCGCGAGTCGACGGTGTGAGATCGCACCACTGATCGATCTCCAGGACAATGTGCGCGAGGGCGGCCGTCGGCAAATCCTGCCGCTCGCCGGTCAGTTGCTCGACCAGCTCTTCGAACCCGGGATTGTGCCCGATGATCATCACGGTCGCGGCGTTCTCCCGAACCGTGCGCAGCAGCGACACGATGTCGGCCGGACTAGCCAGATAGAGACGAGGATCCAGCAGGATTTCTCCCGCATAGCGAGCGGCCTCGGCCACCGCCTCAGCCGTCAGCTGCGCCCGCACGGCGTCGGAGCTGATGACAACATCGGGAATCAGTCCGTACTCTCGCACTAGCTCTCCCATCCGCGGCCCATCCCGCCGACCGCGGTCGTTCAGCGGCCGCTCATGGTCGTCAAGCTCCGGATCGTTCCAGCTCGATTTCGCGTGCCTGAGAACCAGCAGGGTCTTCATCCTGAGAAATGTGTGACGCGTTCGACACTGTCGACGTGAATATGGGCGTGCGGAGGTGATGACAACGCAATCAGCCGGCCGCTTGTCATCACACCGGCCTGGTCTGTAATGGTGAGTCGCTCACCGCCGTGCAACGAGGTTTGGAGATCGTGGAAGGAATCAGTCACTTGCGCGCCGGCCACCGAAGTCACGCCCAGCGCCGCCACGACGCAACACGCAACCCTCAGGACGTAAATTCTTTCCACGTAAACCCACAGAACAGAAGGAACGGAAGCCAACGTCGAGCCTTCGTCAGCCACATAGTGCGCAACGCCTGTGCCGTCACCCGTGGAGGCCCAGGCGGTCGTCACTTGCGTATGTCTTGACCATCGGGCGGCGGATCACCCTGAAGGTAAGCAGGAGACAAGGCGATCCTGAAACCTCTGTTACGAAATTGTTCGGCCGCTCAGCACGGAATCCGCGTGAGTCCAAAGGACCGCTGATGGCGCAGCCGTCCCGACGTGTTACGCGGACGAGAATCGAAGGAGGGCGTCGGGGACTTGCAGCTCGTCAGGCTTGGCGGCCGGCGGAGATAACATGGTGGGCGGCGTTCGCTAGAAGCCGGACGTGAATGACCACGAAGGACTATCTGCTCTCTTTGCCCGAGCGACTCCTTCGGTCCGTGTTGGGCCTCGGCGCCGGCGTGGCGCGGGAATTCGGCGAGGTCGCCTTCCCGGACGCCATTCGTCACAGCCAGCTCTATCAGAACCTGGTCGACGCGACACTCCGGTACATGATCGAACAGGTCGGCGGCGTGGAGGGCGTGTATCGGGCCGAGAGCAACCTGCCAGACGATTTCCTTGCACGGCGGACTGCCGGCAACGCAATCGAGCTGCTGGGTATCGTCGCGTTTCGCGCGTCGCCCGTGTGGATCCTCGCAGCGCTCGCCGACGTCTGCGGTCTGGGTCGGCAGCTGATTCCTGAGATTGCCGAGGCCCTCAAGGCGGAGGGCTTGCTCGAGAAGGATGTGCAGGTCACCAGCGTCGATCAGATGCTGGACGGCTTGGAACGGACCTCGTCTCAACTCGCGGCCACGATGAACACGCCGCCGCTCGACGTTGCCGGACTGCGGAGAGAATGGGAGGCGATTCGGGAACAAATGGGACACCTGCGAAGGCCCGATCTGCCGTCAGGAGACACGATCAGCAGTCTGTGGGCACAGCTCAAGACAGAATCCGAGCGACAGGACCGGTCCGTCTTTGAAACGTCCTCGGTGATGGCACTCTCCGCCGCGCGCGCGCTTCCGGAGGGTGTGCGCTGGATCTCGGCGTCGGCACGGGTTGGGGCCACACGCACAGGCCAAATCTTCGCGGCGGCGTTGCTCGATCATTACCGACAAACGTTGAGCGAGATACGCCAGGTCGGATATGTGGGATACGCCCGGCGGCAGTTGCGCCCGTACATCCGTGCCTGCGTGAATCAGTTCTCGCCGGAGCGCAGCACTGCTACGCAACGCGTTGTTGAGAAGTTGCGGCACATGAGATCCCCCAGAGACAATCGACCCGATGGCGCGTGACCACTGCGAGTCGAGGCGGCTCGGTCCAGACGCCGAGCCGAATCGAGGTGTCCGCCCACGTCTTTACCTCTTGGACTGCTCACGCTACGGAAGAAGGAGCAAGAAGATGCACCAATCCAGCGTCACGCGCCTAGTTCGCACCCCACGTGGACCAATACGGACGACGCTTCTCGCCATGTTCGCGATCCTCGTTGTGATGGCACAGGCGGTGACGCGTTCACAGTCTGGAACCCCTCAGCGGTCCGCCGTCGACATCACCAACGCCGACATCCGCGCCACAATCAAGACCGCGCCGGCCGATGGCGTCATGGATCAGCAGATCCGTGTCGTCGACATCGGCACGTACAACGTCGCGGTCGGCGTGCTGCATCGCGCGGCGAAAGCGAAACAAACGGCCATCTCTCACTCGCAGGTGACCGAGGTCTATCACATCATCGAAGGGGCTGGAACGCTCGTCACTGGCGGCGAGATGCTCGACCCGACACCGTCACCCGCCGACGGCAACACGGTGAAGGTGCTGGTCGGTCCGAGCACTGGCGGGACCTCGATCCGCGGAGGTCAGAGCCGGAGGGTCGGACCGGGCGACGTGATCGTCATTCCGCCTGGGGTACCGCACTGGTTCAGCGCCGTGGAGAGCGACATGAACTATCTCGTGGTCCGCATCGACCCCGAACACGTCCTACCCGCCGGCTACGTCAATCCGGCGGTCACTCGGAGTGCTGGACGCTGACTGGATCGAGCGGGTCACGCGTCCAAACCCACTTCGTGCGTATGACCGCTGATGATATTGTGAGAACGTCGTGTCCATGATTCGTCACGCGGCGACACTCGTCCTTTTCGGCGCGATCGCAGTAGGCTGCGGCGGCGACGACAGGCCTGCCTCGCCGTCGCCGCCCGGTGCACCGTTCTCGCAGACGGACCTCCGCGCGGGCAACGGGGCCGAAGCGGTTGCCGGCCGTACGGTGACGGTCAATTACACCGGATGGCTCTATGCGCCGACGCAGCCCGAACAGAAGGGGCAGCAGTTCGACACCTCCGTTGGCCGGTCACCGTTCGTGTTCGTCGTGGGCGCCGGTCGAGTGATTCAGGGGTGGGACCGCGGCGTCCCCGGCATGCGTGTCGGGGGGCTGCGTCGGCTCGTGATTCCGCCGGATCTCGCGTACGGTGCGCAGGGCTCGCCGCCCAACATTCCGCCGAATGCGACGCTCGTCTTCGACGTCGAACTGCTCGCGGTGCAGTAGGTAATTCGCGCGTTTACAAACCCACGGCGCTGTCCAAACAAAGGTCGGTTTCACTCGGTTAACTTCCTTAGCTGGGTTGTTCGTCTCAGGTAGTCCCGCACCAACCGCACGATCGGAGGTTCAACGCCTTCACTGGCCGAGAAGCCGCTTCACCTCGTCGAAAAAGTTGGAGACTACGACGACATCTCGTTGAGCCGTGGCACTCGCGGTCGGTTCGACCGGTGCAACCGCAAACCGTTTGCCGTCGGGATGCACGTCAAAATTGCGTTGAGTGGATCGCGTTCCACTTTGGATGCGGCCAACGAGCCGGGGGCGGTCGAACACCAGCGATGTTCCTTCGACAGGGTACGACACTGCGTAGAGCTCCCCGCCCGTGTCCTCGGAATTTCTCGGCGTCCTCCGATAGAACAACTCTGCTGAAGTGCGGGACCAGACGGGATCCTGGCCGCCATTTGTCGAGACCACCCACTGACGGCCGGCGTCGGGAAACGACCGGACATACACTTCGAGTGGGCCAGCAACATCTGAGTGGTACGCGATCCAGCGACCGTCCCGACCCGCGGACTACGAGACCGCCAAAATCATCGCTGAGCCGCTGCCCAATGGCGAACGGCGGTACTTCGCCACGGAGGCTACTTTCCTCGATACCTCGCCAGCGGCCATCTGCTCTACATGCACGACAACACGTTGTTCGCGCAGTCGTTCGATGTCGATCGACTCCAAGTCAGCGGCGATCCGGTGCCAATCATGCAGGGGATCCAGATCGCCACCGAAGGGGGAAGTGGCCTCTACGCGGTATCGGATGCCGGCACGTTCGCCTACCTTCCCGACCAAGTTCCTCAATCGAGTTCCGGGCCTGTTCTGTGGATGGACCGGGCCGGTAGAACCGCGACCATGCGGGCGGCCGCGGCGCAATGGAACAATCCTCGGTTCTCGCCGGACGGCCGACGCCTTGCGCTTGACATCACCACGAACGGCAACACTGATATCTGGGTCTACGACTGGGAACGCGACCAGATGCTGCGTCTGACGAACGATCCCGCTGAAGAACGGAGGCTCGTGTGGACGCCAGACGGGTCGCGCATCGTGTTCGCCCGCGGCGTGTGGGCGCCGCGGCGTCGGGGTTGTATTGGCAGCGCGCTGATGGTTCCACGCGACCCGAGGCGATCCTCTAAGGCACGGTTTCGCGAGTACCCGGCTCGTGGCATCCGAACGGAAAAGTTCTCGCCTATACCGAGGTGGGGCCTGGTGCGCCTGAAAACCTCATGACCGTCAATAGACGGCGACGAGCGCACTGGTTGGAAGGTGGGCGCGCCGCAGCCGTACCTCAAAACGGGGAGCCGTCAGTTCGAGTCGATGTATTCGCCGGACATCGCCCACGTCTACGGCCTTTGAGGGAGGCGAGGACTTGCGCTTCTCGCTGAAACCGACGGAGGCGCTCCGGGTCCGATGCGAAGGCGTCCGGCAGGACCTTCAGGGCATCGTCCCGTTTGAGCGCCGTGTGATGCGCCCGCCAGACCTTGCCCATCCCGCCCTCGCCAAGTAGGGCGGTGACTTCATAGGGACCCGACGAGTG
>Ga0075430_100003764_pt1 | contig 12755 bp, 9 predicted proteins | sample RhiMetdeltSRZDD4_FD_75294 | JGI IMG/M metagenome (GOLD analysis project Ga0075430, IMG submission 75294) | Populus rhizosphere microbial communities from Tennessee, USA - Rhizosphere MetaG P. deltoides SRZDD4 | ecosystem: Host-associated > Plants > Roots > Rhizosphere > Soil | place: USA... | reverse complement strand
CAGGGCACCGGCGTCGTTCACACCGCACCGGGACATGGCGCGGATGACTTCCTCACCGGCAAGCGTTACGGACTCGACATTTACGCGCCGATAGGCCCCGACGGGCGCTTTCTGGACACGGTTGCACTCTTCGCTGGCGAGCGAGTATGGGACGCCAATCCAAAGGTTGAAGACGCGCTGGCCGCTCGTGGACGACTGAAGCACCGGGCCACATTCGAACATCAGTACCCGCACTGCTGGAGATGCCACAACCCCGTGATCTTCCTCGCCACGTCACAGTGGTTCGTGCGCATGGACGGGGAGCCCGCGATCGCGAGCGAAGACGGCGTCTCGAGAACAGTGCGAACGCTGCGTCAGGCCGCTCTGCACGCCATAGATGATCAGGTGCGATGGATTCCTTCGTGGGGCCACGACCGTATCTACAACATGGTGGCGAATCGACCGGACTGGTGCATTTCACGCCAGCGCGCGTGGGGTGTGCCGATTCCGGCCGTAGACTGCACGTCCTGTGGCGAGGCGATCCTGACGATCGAGCTGGTGCAAAAGGCCGCCGACATCTTCGAACAGTTCAGTGCTGACGCCTGGTACGAACGCGACATTCAGGAATTCCTGCCACCGGGGCTCACGTGCCCGACGTGTGGTGGGACATCGTTCGATCGTGAGCGGGACATTCTCGACGTGTGGTTCGACTCGGGCTCGAGCCACGAAGCGGTGTTGCCGCGCAACAGCGAGCTGACCTGGCCGGCCGACATGTATCTGGAGGGCAGCGATCAGCACCGAGGGTGGTTCCAGAGCTCGCTGCTCATCGCGCTCGCCACTCGCCAGCGCCCTCCGTATCGTCAGGTGCTGACGCACGGGTTCCTGATCGACCTTGAAGGCCGCAAGATGTCGAAGTCGGTCGGCAACGTCATATCGCCGCACGACGTGATCAAGGATAGCGGCGCCGAGATCCTGCGGCTCTGGGTGTCGATGAGCGAGTTCACCGAGGAGCTGCGCGTCAGCAAGGAAATTCTGACGCGCGTCAGCGATGTGTACCGTAAGCTGCGCAACACGTGCCGCATCCTCGTGGCAAACCTGTACGACTTCGACCCGTCAGCGCACAGCGTTCCTGTCGAGCAGATGGACGAAGTCGATCGCTTTGCCCTTGCGCGTTACGCCGACGCCGCAGAACGTGTCCGTCGCGCGTACGACGAGTACGACTTCTCGACCGCCGCGCAAGGGCTCAACATGCTGGCCTCGATGGATCTGAGCGCCTTCTATGTCGACGTGACCAAGGACCGGATGTACACGCTTGCCGCGAAATCACACGAGCGCCGCTCCACGCAGTCGGCGATGTACATCATCTGCGACGGACTCGCCAGGCTGCTGGCCCCGATCCTCCCGGTGACCGCGGACACCTTGTGGCAGCACATGCCCGGACAACGGTCTGTCTCTGTGCACCTTGAAGACTTCCCGGTCACCGAGCCCTTTCAGGATGCCGACCTCCTGTCTACCTGGTCGCGGCTGCTTGAGGTTCGGCAAATGGTGCTCGCGGCGCTGGAGGAGAAGCGCAAGGACAAGGTGATTGGCACTTCGCTCGGTGCACGCGTGCGTCTGACTGTCTCCGGTCCGCTCGCGACCCTGCTAGAACGTCATCAAGAGCAGCTACCGACGCTCTTCATCGTGTCGGACGTGTCGCTCGACATCAGCTCGCGCGATGGTACGGACGAGGTACGCGTCGAGGTAGAAAAGGCGCTGGGTATCAAGTGCGAGCGCTGCTGGCGCTTTGTGGCCGGCGTGCACTCCGAACCTGACTGGGCTGGCCTGTGCGACCGCTGCGTTGACGCCCTGGCAGAAACAGTCAACGGCTGACGTGCTCGCCACCCGCCGACTCGAATTCGCCGCGGCCATCGGGGTTGTCATCCTCGACCAGGCCACCAAGGCCCTTGTCCGGGACCGCTTCGATCTGTTCGACACGATGCAGGTCATACCTGGCTTCGTCAACCTGACACGCATCCACAACACCGGAGCCGCGTTCGGGATGCTGAACGCCACCGACCTTCCGATGAAAACGGCTATCCTCGGCGTGGTGGCTGGCGTCGCCCTGATCGGTCTTGCCCTGTACGCGGCGTCGCTGCCGCTAAACCAGCACATGACACGACTGGGGCTGTCGCTCATCATCGGCGGCGCGGCCGGTAATCTCATCGATCGTGTCGCGGCCGGCTACGTCGTTGACTTCGTCGATGTGTATTTCGGCGCATGGCATTTCTGGGCGTTCAACGTTGCGGACGCCGCGATTACGGTGGGGGTGTCACTCATGATTCTCGACCTTCTCGGAGTGGGGCGCCGTGTTCCCGGAACTCTTTAGCATCGGCCCGGTCACGATCTACACCTACGGCGTCCTGCTGGCGACGTCATATCTGCTTGGCCTCCAGTTGGCTCGAGTTCGCGCGAAGCGCTGGGGTCTCGACCCGAACCGCGTCCTCGACCTCGGGATCTACATCATCGTCGGCGCGCTGATCGGCGCAAAGCTGATGCTCCTCGTTGTGGACTTCGACGAGTTCCGCCGCTCTCCCGCTGACCTCTTGTCGCTGGCGCGCTCTGCCGGCGTCTTCTACGGCGGGCTCATCGTGGCCGTGGGCGTGGCGTTCTGGTACATCGCCAAACACGGACTTCCCTTCTGGACGACCTGTGATGTGTTTGCGCCTGGAATCGCGTTGGGTCACGTCACCGGGCGTCTTGGCTGCTTTGCGGCAGGTTGCTGTTACGGCAAGCCCACGACCGTCGCGTGGGGCGTCACCTTCACGAACCCGCTCGCGGCGGCCAACGTGGGAACGCCGCTCGGCGTCGCGCTGCACCCGACCCAGCTCTACGAAGCGGCCGCTGAGTTGCTCATCCTTGTCTTCCTGCTCACGACCGAGCGGCGTGGACACCGCTTCGCCGGTCGTACATTCTGGACGTATCTCTTCCTCTATGCGGTGTCGAGGTACGTCATCGAAATCTACCGCGGTGATCCTCGCGGAGTGGTCTTCGGCGTGATGTCAACGTCGCAGTTCATCTCGGTCATACTGGCGCCGCTCAGCATCGCAATGCTCGTCTGGCTCGCACGCGTCACTCCTGGAAGTCCACCACTATCGAAGCAACGGAAGGTCGCGGCCTGACTCGTGGAAGAGCATGAAATTTCTGTCCCGTCCGAACACGAGGGCGAGCGTCTTGACCGCTTTCTCGTCGCCAACCTCGGAGGCTACTCGCGGTCGCAGATCCAGAAGCTGATCGTGGACGGCAGCATCAGCGTCACCGGGCGAACCGCCCGCGCCAACCTGACGCTCCATGAGGGCGATCGTGTTCACATAGGCCTCCTCGCGCCTCAGGCCACCGACGTCGAAGCCGAGCCGCTCCCCCTCGATATCCTTTACCAGGATCCGGATCTCGCCGTGCTCAACAAACCAGCCGGCATGGTGGTACATCCCGCGGCGGGCCATGCTTCCGGCACGCTCGTCAACGCCCTGCTCCATCACCTGACCGATCTCAGCGGGATCGGTGGTGAGCTGAGGCCCGGCATCGTGCACCGCCTGGATCGAGGTACCTCCGGCGTGATGGTGATCGCGAAAAACGACGCCGCGCACCAGGAGCTTTCGCGCCAGTTTCACGATCGCGAGGTTGAGAAAGAGTACATCGCGCTCGTTTGGGGAGTCGTGCAGGCTGGGCGACGGATCGAGGCCGCGATCGGGCGGGACCCGGTCCATCGTCAAAAGATGTCGTCACGTTCGAGTCGAGCGCGACACGCCGTCACCAGGATCACGCGCGCCCACCCTCTTCCCGGCCTCACGCTGTGCCAGGTGGCGATTCAGACCGGCCGCACCCATCAGATCCGCGTGCACTTGAGCGCCATCGGTCACCCGATCGTCGGCGACAGTCTGTACGGCGGAGTGCGACGCCGGGTGGCAGGTGACATCCGCGCGGTGCAGCGTCTCGAACGCCCGTTCCTGCACGCGGCTCGACTGGTATTCAAGCACCCGCGCGATGGCCGCCGGATGGAGTTCATCGCCCCTTTGCCTGTCGATCTAACCAGCGTGCTCGACGACATCCCAGGCTGGCCACCAGGTTCGGAAGATGAGGAAGGACAGGACTGATGGAGACACCGCCCATCCCTCACAACATCCGACAGGTTTTTCAAGGACGCATCTTCAGTGTCGCCGTGGAGTCAGTGACGCTCCCGCGCGGTGAGCTGCTCGACGTCGAACTCGTCCGTCACCCCGGATCCGTCGTCCTGATCCCGGTCACGAAGGACGGGGAGATCATCCTTGTGCGTCAGTACCGTCACGCAATCGGCCGCTGGGCCTGGGAACTGCCGGCGGGGAGCCTCAAGACAGCCGAGGACCACGAATCGGCCGCCAGCCGTGAGTGTCATGAGGAGATCGGTTTGATTCCCGGTCGTCTCGAAAAGCTCGGTGCGTTCTTTCCGACACCCGGCTATTGCGACGAGGAGATGCATTTCTTCAAGGCTACCGAGCTGCGCGAACCAACGCCCGACGAAGTCGCTCATCCCGACGAGGACGAGGATATCGAACCGAAAGCGTTCCCAGCGGATGCGATTCGCCGAATGATTGCTGCCGGCGAGGTTATCGACCTGAAGACCGTCGCCGGCCTGTCTTTGCTTTCGCCGCTGTCGCCGGTTTGACCCGACGGGTTTTCGGCGCGGATTTCGCTGTCTTCGCCCTTTTTGCTGGCGTCAGCGCGCGCTTGATCACCTGATCGACCGAATCGGCGTAGTGAATTCTCAGCTCACGCCGCAGCTCCGGCGCGAGATCCTCCAGTACGTTCTTTTGGTTTTGTCTCGGCAGGATCACTTCACGAATACCGACGCGCCGCGCGGCCAGCACCTTCTCTTTGATGCCTCCAACGGGCAGCACCTTGCCGGACAAGGTGATCTCGCCGGTCATCGCAATATCGCCGCGCACCGGGCGCCCTGTGAGTTCGGAGACCATGGCAGTGGCCATGGTCACACCCGCTGAAGGGCCGTCCTTTGGAATCGCACCTGACGGCACGTGCACATGCAGTTCGGCCGTTTTGAAAAAATCCGGATCGGCGCCCAGGCTCCGGGCGTGCGCGCGCACCCATGAAAGTGCGGCACGTGCCGATTCCTTCATCACGTCACCGAGCTGACCGGTGAGTGTCAGCATGCCGGACCCGGCCATCCGCGAGGCTTCAATGAACAACACGTCGCCACCCGCTGGCGTCCAGGCGAGGCCGATGGCCACGCCTGGCTTCTCGGTCCGCTGCTCCATCTCCTCGTCGAGGAACCGGGGAGCGCCGAGCATATCCGTCACGACGGCCGGGGTAATCGTCAGGGCCGACATATGACCCTCGGCACGCCGACGGGCGGCCTTACGACAGAGCGAGCCGATTTCACGCTCGAGATTACGAACGCCGGCCTCGCGCGTGTATCCCCGGATGATCGCGTGAAGCGCCGCGTCGGTGATTGTGAGCTGTGCAGCGGTCAGCCCGTGGTTGGTGATCTGCTTCTGCACCAGATGATCGCGCGCAATCATCAGCTTTTCTTCCTCGGTGTAGCCCGGGATCTCCAGCACCTCCATCCGGTCGCGTAGCGCCGGCGGGACCGGGTCCAGGACGTTGGCCGTGGTGATGAAGAGCACCTCCGACAGGTCGAAGGGAACGTCGAGGTAGTGATCGCGGAACGTGCTGTTCTGTTCGGGATCGAGCACCTCGAGCAGCGCCGACGCGGGATCGCCGCGGAAGTCATTGCCAAGCTTGTCGATCTCATCGAGGATGAAGACCGGGTTCTTCGACTCGGCCCTCCGCAGCCCCTGAATGATCTGCCCTGGCAACGCACCGATGTACGTGCGGCGGTGACCGCGAATCTCGGCCTCATCGCGCATGCCACCGAGGGACACGCGCACGAACTTGCGGTCGAGGGATTGCGCAATCGCCTTGGCCAACGAGGTCTTACCCACCCCCGGAGGACCCACGAAGCAGAGAATCGGGCCCTTCACCGCCGGGTTCAGCTTCCTGACCGCGAGGTACTCGAGGATGCGATCCTTGGCTTTTTCCAGACCCGAGTGATCAGCGTCGAGGGTCTTCTTGGTTCGCACAAGGTCGATCACTTCGTCGGTGCGTACCTGCCACGGCAGCATCACGAGCCAATCGAGATAGGTTCGGGATACCGTGTACTCAGCGGCCGCCACCGGCATCTTCGCCAGGCGGTCGAGCTCGCGCATGGCTTCCTTCTTGACGGCCTCAGGCATCCCTACGGCGTCAATCTTTCCCCGCAGTTCCTCGATTTCCTTCGTCTGGTCGTCGCCTTCCCCGAGTTCTTTCTGGATCGCCTTCATCTGCTCGCGAAGGAAATACTCGCGCTGGTTCTTCCCGACTTCCGACTGGACCTGCGACTGAATGCGCGATCCCAGCTCGAGTACCTCGAGCTCTTTGATCAGGATGCGATTCAACGTGTCCATGCGCGCTCGAACGTCCAGCATCTCGAGCACTTCCTGCTTCACGGCTGTCGGAATAGTGGTCAGGCTCGAGGCAATGAAGTCGGTCAACCGGCCGGGCTCGGCGATGTTCGACGCCAGCGTCTGGAGATCGTCTGAGAGAAGTGGCGAGAGCGAGACAACCTGCTGGAAGTTGGTCTTGATGTTCCGCAGGAGCGCATCAATCTCGAGGCGATCCTTATCGTCGAACGACTCGCGCGCCAGGCTGACCTTCGCACGCAAGTAGGGGCTTGCACCCGTCACCTCATCAATCGAAATGCGTGCGAGGCCCTGGACGATGAGGCGCAGACTGCCATCGGGCAGCTTGAACATCTTGTGCACGTGGCTCGCTGTGCCAACAGGATGGAGATCGTCGAGCAGCGGCTCGTCTACCGATCCATCACGCTGCGTGAAAACACCGATGATCTTCCCGCCACCAATCGCCTCGTCTATCAGGCGTACCGAGCTCTCTCGAGCCACAGCCAGCGGCATGAATGAATTTGGGAAGAGCACCGTATCGCGCAGGGGCAGGATGGGCAGCTCGTCCGGGAGCGTCAAGGGACGCTCGTCCGTCAGGGGTTCATCCAGCTCCAGGGTCTCGCGCTCGCTCATAGGATCTCCGTGAAGCCGCTTGCCACGCTCGGGGATATCGGCCCCGTGGGTGCCGAGCGTCAGCCGTCAGCAACGCCGTTCGCCACGCATCGGGCGTCAGAATGGCGCGCCGCGTGATGATAGCGGGGGCGGGCTGGATTGGGAAACGTCGGGGACTTGCCGACAGGATGCCGGCCTGGAAACGGGACCGCCCGGCACGAGCCGGGCGGTTTCCGTAAAAGCAGTTACGAGTTGGGCATGTCGAACAAGACGCTCGAGGAACCGCGCCGCTGGGCGAGCACGCGCTCACGCTGGGCTGAGTTCTCACGCTCCTGCTCGCAGTCCTTGCATCGAACGGCGAAAGGCAGGGCACGTAGACGCGCCTCACTGATCTCGTCGCCGCACTCAAAGCAGTTGCCGTAAGTGCCATCGTCGAGTCGCCGGAGCGCCTCGTTCACCTTGTTCAGTGTTTCGCTCTTCATCTGAATCAGGGCGAACTCGATGTCTTCCTGAATATCCACTTCCGAGCTCTCGCCCTGGTCAAGCACATCGCGCTCTCTACCGCTCTCTGAGCGCACGTCGCGAATTCTGCCCTGAACCTCGGTCATCAACTCGCGGCGGCGGTCCTCGAGCATCTTCTTGAGTTCTCGGTAGCGGCTTGATTTGGTTGCCGTTTTCGTGCTCTTCGTCGTCGCCATGATGTCCTCACCGCTCCTTCCCGTAGTCACCTTCCAGTGAACTTCGTGCGCCGCTCTAATGCAATTGAAGTGCCGGAATCAAGATCGCGCCCAATGGCTGAGCAGGATCCCATCTCGCCGGTTGAATCGACCCTTCGGTTCCGTGACCGTAAGCTACTCGGTGCTCTTCCCTTATCGGTCAGTTGCTCCTGCACATGAACTCCAAGTCAGCCGTTTAGACGCCGGGCCTTACGGGCGGGTTCTGTCCCCGTTCGTCCTCCACAGGAGACGGAATAATTGCACCGTGACCCGTCGACCATGCGTTCATTAACAGAAGCGTCCGGCCGCCAGCCCGGTCGCGCGGTCCAGAGACATGGCGCCCAGCTCTCGAAGAGCGGCCTTGGCCATGTGTCTTGTATTCGCCAATATGTAGAAATGCAAGCATCATGTAGCCACTCCAACACGGCCTGGCTCGTGGCTGCCTGGCTGCCTTCCACCGTTTCGCTCGCCGATCACGCCATGAACTGCTACAATTCGTCGTTTGTGCCCGCGGTCACGGACCTGGATCTACGGTTCGGCGGGCAGTCTGAAAGCGGAGTCGAGGAATCATGGCCAAGCGATGTGAAGTCTGTGGGAAGGGACCGGTTGTCGGTCGAACCGTGTCGCACGCGCATAACGTCGGCCCGCGCCGATTTGAACCTAATCTTCAGTCGGTCCGAGCACTCATCAAGGGTGCGACCAAGCGTATGCGCGTCTGCACGCGGTGCCTTCGCTCGGGTAAGGTGATCAAGGCCGCCTGACGTGTTCCAGTCGGTTGCCCCGCCTGGCGCCCCAAAGGCCATCGGGCCTTACAGCCCGGCCCTCCGCGCGGGCCAGCTACTGTTCCTCTCAGGTCAGATTCCCCTCGACCCACAGAGCGGCGCGGTTGTCGGCGACGATATTTCCGCCCAGACCGAGCAGGTGTTTCGCAACATCGCCGCACTGCTGGCAGCGTCAGGCGCGACTTTTTCACAGGTGGCGCGGACGACGGTGTTTCTCACCGACCTCAACGACTTCGGGGCTATGAACGCGGTTTACGCCAGGCAGTTCGCGGATCCCCCACCCGCTCGGTCCACGGTTCAGGTCAGTCGGCTCCCGCGAGACGTTCGCATCGAGATCGACGTCATCGCAGTGCTCGACTGATTCGACGCGCCGGTTCACGCGCGCGCGGCGCGCTCGACCCCCAACACGCCCTGCACTCCCTTGATCGATTTGATCACCTTCTCGAGGTGTTTCAGGTCGCGAATCTGCACCGTCATGAGAATGCGGGCGTGCTCGTCCTCTCCGGTGCGCGCCTCCATGTTCGTGATGTTGGTGTTGATGTCGGAGACCTTGGCGCTGATTTCAGCCAGGACGCCCTTGCGGTCCTCCACCTGCATCGTCAGTTTCACGGTGTACGGCGCGTTATCGGCGGCGGCGGTATCCCATTCAACGTCGATGCGGCGTTCCGGATCGAACATCAGGTTGACCACATTGGTACAACTGGCCGCGTGGACCGACACACCTTTGCCTCGAGTGATATAGCCCACGATGCGCTCACCACGGATCGGGTTACAGCACTTGGCTCGAAACACCATGATGTCGTCGGTGCCTTTGACCTTGATCTTGTCGGCGGTGTCACCACCAGAGCGAAGAACTCGCCGGACAACCGACACCACGCCCGATTCGGGCGGACGTTCCTTGAGTTGCCCGTGCGGCACCGACTTCTGCAGCACCGTTCTCGCCGACAGCTTCCCGTAGCCGATGTGTGCCAGGAGCTCTTCAGTTGTTCTCGCTCCGTAGTCCGAAGAGAACTTGGCAAGACCCTCACTTTCGAGGACCGTTTTCGGGTTGAGGTCGAAGCGACGCGCTTCCTTCTCAAAGAGACGGCGCCCGAGTTCGCTGCTGCGAGCCCGTTCTTCGCTCTGGAGGACATGCCTGACCTTATTGCGCGCGCGCGACGTCGCGAGAAAAGCGAGCCAGTCACGACTGGGCTTGTGGCCCTGCTGCGTGACGATCTCGACGATGTCGCCGTTCTGCAATCGCGTGCGGAGCGGGACCATCCTGCCGTTGACGCGAGCCCCAACACACTGGATTCCGACGTCGGTGTGAATGCTGAAGGCGAAGTCCACTGGTGTGGCGCCGCGTGGGAGAGAACGTACCTCGCCTTTAGGCGTGAAGATGTAGACCTCTTCCGGATAGAGATCGATCTTCAGGTTACGCATGAATTCCTTCGGGTCCCGTACCTCCTGCTGAACCTCGAGCAACTGGCGCATCCAGTGGAAGTAGTGCTCGTCGCGTTGATCGCCGACGCGTCCTTCTTTGTATTTCCAGTGGGCGGCAATGCCTTCCTCGGCTCTCCGGTGCATCTCCTCGGTGCGGATCTGAACCTCGAACGGGAAACCCTGCTCGCTCACGACCGACGTGTGCAGCGACTGGTATCCATTCGGCCGGGGCATCGCGATGAAGTCCTTGATTCGACCGGGTACGGGAGACCATGTCTGGTGAATGATGCCGAGGGCGGCGTAGCAGTCTTTCACCGAATCCGTGACGACACGCAGCGCGACGAAGTCGTAGACCCGATCCAGGTCAATGGCCTGGCGTTTGAGCTTGAGGTGGATGCTGTAAAGACGCTTGATTCGCCCATCGATGAGGATGACTGGAACCTGTGCTTCCTTGAGCTTGCTGCTGATCGTCTTGGTGAGACCGTCAATGACGCCTTCACCATGACGCCGTTTGGCCTCGACCTTTGACCGCAACGATTCGTACGCTTTGGGCTCGAGGTGACGAAAGGCCAGTTCCTCCAGCTCGTTCTTGACCTTGCTCATGCCCAGGCGGCTGGCAATTGGTGCGTAGATGTCGAGCGTTTCCTGCGCGATCTTCATCCGTCGCTCTTCGGACAGGTGACCGAGCGTGCGCATGTTGTGCAGGCGGTCGGCCAGCTTGACGAGGATGACGCGGATGTCATCGACCATCGCCAGAAGCATCTTGCGAAAATTTTCGGCCTGGCGTTCTTCACTCGAAGAAAACGGAATGGCACCGATCTTCGTCACGCCCTCGACGACGTGGGCCACATCGGGACCGAAAAGCTCAGCAATGCGCTCCGGTGTCGTCAGCGTGTCCTCGACAACGTCGTGAAGCAGGCCTGCCGCGACGGCCACCACGTCGAGCTTGAGGTCGGCAAGCAGGTCGGCAACTTCCAGCGGATGGACCAGATAGGGCTCGCCGGAATGGCGGACCTGACCTTTGTGCTCCATCGCCGAGAAGACATAGGCCCGCCGTAACAGCTCGAGATCAGCGTCTGGGCTGTAGCTGCGAACCTTCTCGAGGAGAGTCTCGAACCGAATCATGCGTGGCGGTGTCTAAGGCTACCGGGGATCGTCTGTGGAAAGTCGAAAAACCGTCCATCCCCATGATAGGAGGGGGGTTGTGGGTGGTCAAGGAAGCGCACCGTGCGCTTGACTCACAGGAAATCGGATCACTATACTCACCTGCTTACCGATCACGGCTTGAGTACCTGCGTCCCGAGCAGCCCTTGCGGGCGCTGAGCTGGCACACGAACTGGAATCGGATATCTCGGATTATGGTCGTTGCTTGTAAGGGGGATGCGATGCGGAGAGTTACGTCAAAGGTGGCTGTGCTGGCAATGACCGTGGCCAGCCTCGCCCTGGTCGGGTGCGGGCAAGTCAACACGTTGCGCGCCAAGCAAGACGTGAAGGATGCCAACACGATGTACCAGTCGGGCGATTACAAGGGCGCAGCGGCCAAGTACGAAGAGGCGCTGACGAAAGACCCGAACCTTGCCGACATCTACTTCTTCGTGGGCAACAGCTACGACAACCTCTACAAGCCGGCGCGCAAGGGCGAAGAAGCCAACGATGCCTTTCTGACCAAGGCGATCGCGAACTACAAGAAGTCGGCGGAGATGAATTCGGCGCCGAACATCAAGAAGCTGTCGCTCGAGTACCTCGTCGCCGCGTATGGTCCGGACAAGCTGAACGATCCCGCGCAGTCCGAGCCCATCGTCCAGCAGATGATTCAACTGGAACCCACCGAGCCGACCAACTACTTTGCCTTGGCCAAGATTTACGAGGACAACGGCGACTACGAGAAAGCCGAAGCAACCTATCTGAAGGCCAAGGAAGTGAAGCCTGACGAACCGACGGTTTATACGACCCTCGCCGGCTACTACAACCGTCAGGGCGATTTCGATAAGACCATCGACGCGCTCCAGCAGCGGACGGCCAAGGAACCAAACAACCCCGAAGCTCACCACATGGTGGCCACGTTCTATTGGGACAAGGTCTATCGTGACTTCCGCCTCGCAGACGCCGACAAGCGGAAGTTTGTGCAAGCCGGGATCGACGAGGTCGATAAGGCGATTGCCCTTAAGAGCGACTACGTCGAAGCCATCACCTACAAGAACCTTCTCCTTCGCCTTCAGGCCAATCTGGAGAAGGACGTCGCCAAGCAGCGGGAGTTGCTCCGCGAGGCGGACAAGCTTCGAGATCAGGCCCTCGAACTTCGTAAGAAGCAGCAGAGCGGCGCGTAGACTTCACGCGGACAAAAACGTCGGCCTCCGTCCGTTCGGAGCCACACATTTGAGGGCCGCCTCCCGCACCGGGGGCGGCCCTTAACGTTGTACAATTCGCCTCGGCGTCGCGAGGGTGTCACACCCACGTTGCACGATCGGGTTACGTTGATTTCTCGTCCGCACGCACTCGTCGATACACGTGCCCACACGATGTCTGCTTTGCGCGCGGCATGAGCCGTCCGCAACCGATTTCTGCTACCTGGAGTGAGTAAATGAAGCGCCTTTTGACCCTCGCTGCGCGGCTGGGAGCGGTTACCGCTCTCGTGACGCTCTGCTCTGTATTGCTTTGTCCAGGTCAGGTCCTCGCACAGGGCGTGACCACGGGCGCCATCTCTGGCGTCGTCACCAATACTCAGATGCAGCCGGTTCCCGGAGCCAGCGTCATCGCAATTCACGAACCGTCCG
>Ga0075430_100003762_pt1 | contig 12756 bp, 15 predicted proteins | sample RhiMetdeltSRZDD4_FD_75294 | JGI IMG/M metagenome (GOLD analysis project Ga0075430, IMG submission 75294) | Populus rhizosphere microbial communities from Tennessee, USA - Rhizosphere MetaG P. deltoides SRZDD4 | ecosystem: Host-associated > Plants > Roots > Rhizosphere > Soil | place: USA... | reverse complement strand
CTTCAGCTTCGGTGATCGGCCTCACCTCGAGCGGAACTGCATGCGCCTGCGCAAGCTCGATCACGACGTCGTACGTGATGCCCGGCAGCACGAGATTGTTTTTCGGGGTCGCAAGGATGGTGCCGTTCTTGATCGCGAACACGTTGCTCGATGACCCTTCCGTGAGAAAACCGTCGCGGAACATGACGACTTCGATCGCGCCTGCGTCCGCCGCGGCCTGGCGCAACAGGCAATTACCCAGCAGCGACGTCGATTTCACATCGCATTTGAGCCACCTGTAATCGACCGCCGTGATCGCCGGAATGCCCGCCTCGACGGTAGCCTTGCTCGGCGTCGAAAGAGAGCTGCTCATGCCGAAAACGGTGGGCTTGGTGTCCTGCGGGAACGCGTGGTCCCGTTTGGCAACACCGCGAGTCACCTGGAGATAGATCGACTGGTCGTCGCCGCTGTTGCGCGCGATGAGATCGTTTACGAGCCGGGCCCACTCGGCGTCCGTAAGCGGATTCTTGATCCGGATCGCCTCATGGCTGCGCTCGAACCGCGCAAGATGCTGCGGCAGGCGGAACGGATGCCGTGAGTACACGGGAATCACTTCGTACACGCCGTCCCCGAAAATGAATCCCCGGTCGAGCACAGGTATGCGAGCCTGCTCGAGGGGCATGTACTCACCGTTCAGATATACGATTTCGCTCATCGGAGTCCTCACTTGAGAAGCAGCCGCAGGCTGTCCCAGCCGCGGCCGAATATGCCTGCAATGCCGACTTCTTCCAGGGCGACCACGGGGAATTCGCCGTACGGCTTACCTTCGAGTTCCACGCGCAGCACGCCGATCTTCTGTCCGGCGGCAATCGGCGCGAGCAGCGGCTGCTGGGTTTCCACCGTCGCCTTCAGCTTGTCGGCGACGCCTTTCGGAATGCTCAGGTACATGTCGTACGGAAACCCTGCCTTGACCTGATTCGCGCCGCCTTTCCAGACTTTGACGGTCGAAACGGGGTGGTTCTTTTCGTAGAGCCTGACGGTGTCGTAGAACTGGAAGCCATAGTTGAGAAGTTTCTGACTTTCGGTCGCGCGCCCCGACTCCGAATTCGTGCCGAGCACGACGGATATCAGCCGCCGCGGGCCTCGGCGTGCCGAGGTAATGAGGCAGTAGCCCGCGTTTTCGGTGTAGCCCGTTTTCATGCCGTCGACGGTCGGATCGGCCCAGAGCAGACGATTCCTGTTCGACTGCGTGATGTTGTTATAGCGGTATTCCTTGAGCGAATACAGCGGATAGTATTCGGGGAAATCCCGGACGATCGCCATCGCGAGCAGCGACAGATCGTGCCCGGTGGTGTAGTGCTGCGGATGCGGCAGGCCGGTCGAATTCACGAAGTTCGTGTTCTTCATGCCGAGCCGCTGTGCTTCGCGGTTCATCATCTGTGCGAAGACCTCTTCGCTCCCCGCAACGGCTTCGGCGAGCGCGATGCACGCATCGTTGCCCGATTGCACGATCATGCCTTTCAGGAGCTCTTCGACGCTCACCGGCCGGTTCGGCTCGATGAACATGCGCGAACCTTCGCTTTTCCACGCGCGTGCGGATACCGGCACGATCTGGTCCGGCCTTAACGTCTTCTGCTTCAGCGCATTGAACGTCACGTACGCCGTCATGAGCTTCGTCAACGAAGCAGGCTCGATCCGCTGCTGCGGGTTTTGCGCGACGAGCACCTGGCCGCTGTTGTAGTCAGCCAGCACATAGGCCTTGGCAGCGAGCGGCGGAGGACTGGGGACTTGCTGCGCGTAAAGTAGCGCGGGCGCGAGCAGGAGAAACAGCGCGCGGAGAAAGTGCATGACCATCATGAAAAAGGCGTCATTATAGGGGTTGCTTGCGGGCGGCAGCCCGAGCTGGAACAATGCGCCGCGCTTGGGGACCTTAATATCGGCAGCCGGACCGGCAGCTGGAATGGAACCCGCTCCCGAACCGCGAGCTCGAATACAACATGCGAATCACACATTTGGTTCTTTCGGCCTGGACCGCGCTTGGCGCAGTCGCGGTGCCTTTTTCCACGTGCGCGGCGGAAAGCGTGAAAGTGGCGAACGCCTGGGTGCGCGAGCCGGCACCCGGCCAGAAAACGGCAGCCGCGTATCTGGAGCTTACGAGCGATCGCAACCTTGCGCTGGTCGCCGCGGGCAGCCCGGCGGCGGGGCGGGTCGAAATGCATTCGATGACCATGGATGGCGGCGTCATGCGCATGCGCACCCTGCCGCGCGTCGACCTGCCTGCGGGTCAGACGGTGAAGCTCGCGCCGGGCGGCACGCACTTGATGCTGCTCGAGTTGAAGCAGCCCCTGAAGGCGGGCGACAAACTGCAGCTCGTGCTGAGCCTCCAGCCTTCCCAGCCCGCTACCACGTCCCTGACGACGCTCACCGTCGACGCGGAAGTTCGCGGCTCCGGCGGCTCGTCCCACTCGCACTGACCGCGTAAGCTCCGGCGGGTGCCGCAGTAAGTACCTGACCCACATGCGTTATTTTCGTAGATGGCAGTTTTTTGGCCGTCGGACTCCGTTCGCGGCTTGAAATGCGCGGGGCGGTTCCCATATTCCCTCCGTCGGCGCTCTGAGAGGCGCCTAACCATTTCCAAGGAGAGAGAGCAATGGCGAACATTACCCGCTTCGACGAGGCGTTCGACGACCTGCTGCGCGGCTTCTTCGTGCGTCCGGTGAGCTTTGAAGGCCAGGCGCAGACGCAAGTCGGCCACTTTCGCGTGGACGTGAGCGAGGACGAGAACGCGTACATCATCCGGGCGGAAATCCCGGGCGTGAAGAAAGACGACATCAACATCAGCATCGAAAGCGACCAGGTGGCGATCACCGCCGAGGTGAAGAACGAAAAAGAAGCGAAAGACGGTGAGCGGACGCTGCGTTCCGAGCGCTACTACGGGAAGGTCTACCGCGCATTCCAGCTCGGGCAGCCTGTCGACGAGAACAGCGCATCGGCCCGATACACCGATGGCATTCTGGAGCTGACGCTCCCGAAAAAAGCTGCGACCAGCGCAAAGCGCATCACGATTCAGTAAGTCTCATCCGGCACCGCGAAACGGCCGCCTCAGGGCGGCCGTTTTGTTTTCGACGCTGTAGAATCAGCGCTCATTTGCCCCGTCGCGCTATGTCGACTCTCTCGCTCGAATCTCCGGTCAAAGCTCGCATCCTCGCGGAGGCGCTGCCCTACATCCAGCGCTTTCACGGCAAAACGATCGTCATCAAATATGGTGGCAACGCGATGTCGGACGAGAAGTTGAAAGAGAGCTTCGCGCGCGACGTCGTGCTGCTCAAGCTCGTCGGCATGAACCCCGTAGTGGTGCACGGCGGCGGGCCGCAGATCGACGACATGCTGACGCGCGTCGGCAAGAAAGGCGAGTTCGTGCAGGGCATGCGTGTCACCGACGCCGAGACGATGGAGGTCGTCGAAATGGTCCTCGGTGCACAGGTGAACGGGGAGATCGTGCATCTCATCAACCACCACGGCGGCGCTGCGGTCGGCCTGACGGGTAAGGACGGCGGTTTCATCCGGGCGAAGAAAATGATGGTGCGCGGGCCCGACGACGGCCTCATCGACATCGGCCAGGTCGGCGAGGTCGAGCAGATCGACCCGAAAGTCGTGCAGACACTTTTTGCCGGCGGATTTATACCGGTGATCGCGCCGATCGGCTTCGGCAGCCGCGGCGAGTCCTACAACATCAATGCGGATCTGGTCGCCGGCAAGGTCGCCGAGATCCTCAAGGCGGAAAAGCTCATCGTGCTCACGAACACCGCCGGCGTCCTCGACAAGAACGGCAATCTGCTGACCGGGCTCACGGCCAAGAAGGTGGACGACCTTTTCGCCGACGGCACGATACACGGCGGCATGCTGCCCAAGATCTCGTCGGCCCTCGATGCCGTGAAGAACGGGGTGAACACGTGCCACATCATCGATGGTCGCGTGGAACATGCGCTACTGCTCGAAGTGCTCACGAGCGAAGGGGTAGGCACTCTCATCCGGAGGCGATGAGCGGGGCGGGTGGGGACAATGGCCCGTAAGCGGAAGAGCGGACGTCGAGCCCGTGGAGGGTCATGGACGCGTGCCTGGATATTCGACCTCGACAACACGCTGCACAACGCAAGGCCGCACATCTTTCCGCATATCAACCGGGCCATGACGGAGTACCTGCAGCGTGAGCTCGGTCTGGACCGGCATGCTGCCGGTGCGCTTCGTCAACAGTACTGGGCGCGATATGGGGCCACCCTGCTTGGTCTGATGCGGCATCATGGCACTGATCCGAAGCATTTTTTGTGGCATACCCATCAATTCCCGGAACTTGAGCGGATGGTAGTGCGGGAGCCCCAGCTCCGGGTAAGCTTGCGTCGGCTGCCTGGGCGCAAGTTCGTGTTCTCGAACGCACCGGTCCATTATTCGAAAACTGTGTTGAAAGCGCTTGGCATCTCGGATCTCTTCGACGCCGTGTTCTCGATCGAGCGCACGCGCTTTCGGCCGAAACCCGACGTGCACGGTTTTCTCCGCCTCGCGCGCGCCAATCACCTGCGGCCGCAGCGCTGCATCATGGTCGAGGATATGCTTGCCAACCTGCGCACCGCGAAGAAGCTGGGAATGAAGACGGTCTGGGTGACGCGTGAGCGAAGGGCACCGCGCTATGTCGACGTGAGAATCGCGTATCTCAGCGAGTTACGGCACGTGCTGCCACAGCTCGCCTGACTTCGGGGGAACGATGGCCAGAACGGGGGAACGGAAAACTCAAATACTGCAGACGCTCGCGCACATGCTCGAGAATCCCGTCTCCGAGAAAGTCACCACGGCCTCGCTTGCCGGGAAGTTACAGGTATCCGAGGCCGCGCTGTACCGCCACTTCAGCGGCAAGGCGCAGATGTTCGAAGGTCTGATCGAGTTCATCGAAGAGACGCTGTTCGCGCTCATCAACAAGATCACGACCGAAGAGAAAAGCGGCATCCGGCAGGTCGAGGCGGTCGTCTCCGTCCTGCTCGGGTTCGCGCAGAAGAACCGCGGCATGACACGGGTGCTCATCGGCGACGCGCTCGTGCATGAGGATGAAAGACTGCAGGCGCGAATCAACCAGCTTCACGACCGCCTCGAAGCTACGCTCAAACAGGCGGTCCGCTTTGCCGTGACCCAGCAGGAGCTCGCGCCCGAAACCGACGCGGCTGCATGCGCGAACCTGATCCTGAGCTTCGTCACCGGGCGCTGGCATCAGTATGCCAAGAGCGGTTTCAGGCGCGACCCGGTGGAGCTCTGGAACCGGCAATGGCGTCAGCTGATGGAAGGCGTCGCGGCGTAAACGAGGCCACACGGCGCTCATCTAGCGACCGGTGCTGGTCCCGCAGACGGTGCAGGCGCTGTCTTTCCTGAACTTGATCGTGCGCAGCTGCATCGTGAGCGCATCGATGAGCAGCAAGCGGCCTGTCAGCGCTTCCCCTGTTCCCGAAAGCAGCTTCAACGCCTCGGCCGCCTGAATTGTCCCGACGATGCCGGTGATTGGTGCGAAGACGCCCATCACGGCACAACGCACCTCTTCCTGATCGCCCGATTCCGGGAACAGACACGCGTAACAGGGTGCCTCCGGTTGCCGCATGTCGAAGACGGCAACCTGACCGTCAAAACGCACGGCGGCGCCCGAGACCAGCGGCTTGCGGAGCCGCACGCAGGCGCGATTGACCGCGTGCCGGGTCTGGAAGTTGTCACTGCCGTCGAGTACGACGTCGGCCTCCGCCGTGAGCTCCGCGATCCGGCTTTCGTCGACACGCTCGGGTATGGCGACGATCTCCACTTCCGGATTGATCGAACGGAGCGTCGCGCGCGCGGATTCGACTTTCCTCAGGCCGATCGATTCGGTGCGGTGGACGATCTGCCGCTGCAGGTTCGTGAGGTCCACGGCATCTCCGTCGCAGATGGTGATCCGTCCGACGCCGGCTGAAGCGAGGTACAGGGATGCCGGGGAACCGAGCCCGCCAGCGCCGATCAGAAGCGCGCGCGACGCGAGCAGCCGTTCCTGCCCTTCGATGCCGAGCTCGGGCAGGAGGATGTGGCGGCTATAGCGGAGCAGTTGGTCGTCGTTCATGAGAGGGGGGAGGGGCAGGCGGGTCCAAAGCAAAACGCCCGGACTGTGCCGGGCGTTGTGCTGAGTGACCGAGCGTCAGTTCACTTTTGCCGTGGCCGTCGTGTTGCGTGTCTTCAGGAACGCCACGGCCTGATTGAGCTCGTAATCGTGCGCCGACACGATTTCTCCCGGCTCGGGCTTCATCAGCTTCTCGTCGATATCCTGAGGCCGGGGAGTTGGCTTGAACTGATATTTCTGGACGGCGGTGGCGAGTGCTTTCTCCTTGTCCTTGTCGGTCGTCGCGGAGTCGATCAGGTGCTTGGTCAGGTCCGCTTCCCGGAGCTTGAGCGCAGCGCGCTCCGATACCGCGTCATCCAGCGGAATGTCCGGCATGATGCCTTTCGCCTGGATCGAGCGGCCTTTCGGCGTGTAGTACCGCGCGGTCGTGAGCTTGATCGCGGTATTGTTACCGAGGGGCAGGATCGTCTGCACCGAGCCTTTGCCGAACGTCGGCTGGCCCATGACGACCGCCCGGTCGTGGTCCTGCAAAGCGCCCGCGACGATCTCGGAGGCCGAAGCCGAGCCCGCATTCACGAGCACGACCATCGGAACGGTCTTCGCTTCCGGCGGCAGGCGGCGCAGGTAATCGTCTTTGAGACGGCCACGCAGGTAATGCTCCGGGCTCGCGTTCAACTTCATGCGCGAATCCTCAGTGCGGCCGTCCGTGTAGACGACCAGCGCGTTCTGCGGCAGGAAAGCGGCCGACACGGCAACCGCGCCATTCAGCAGGCCGCCCGGATCGTTGCGAAGGTCCAGCACCAGTCCGCGCATGGCCCCCTGGTTCTGCTTGAAGAGCGCGTCGACGGCTTTCGCGAGATTCTCGCCCGTATGCTCCTGGAACTGGCTCACGCGGATGTAGGCGTAGCCCGGCTCGAGCAGCTTCGATTTCACGCTCTGGATCTTGATGACCGCGCGCGTGAGGGTAACCACGACGGGCTTGGGCTCGCCTTTTCGGACGATGGTCAGCGTGATCTGGGTGTTCGGCTTGCCGCGCATGCGCTTCACAGCGTCGTTCAGAGTCATGCCTTTGACCGACGTGTCGTCGAGCTTCACGATGAGGTCCGCGGGCTTGATCCCGGCGCGGGAGGCTGGCGAGTCGTCGATCGGAGCAACGACCTTGACGAAGCCGTCTTCCATACCCACCTCGATGCCGAGGCCGCCGAATTCACCCTGGGTGCCCACCTGCAGCTCGCGGAAGGCTTCCTGATCGAGGTAAGCGGAATGCGGGTCGAGGCCCGTCAGCATGCCGTTGATCGCCTCGGTGATGAGCTTCTTGTCTTCGACCGGCTCGACATAGTCGCTCTTCACCCGGCCGAACACCTCGGTGAAGGCGCGGAGCTCTTCGATCGGCAGCGGGAGGGCCCCGCCGTCGCGTTGCGCGACGGCCGAATAATTGAGGCTGATCGCGACGCCAATGAGAACGCCGACGACGATCAGGCCGAATTGGCTGAATTTATTGCGCATTAACAACCCCCTAATGGCACGAAACAAGGACCGGCGCTCAGGCATCTGCCGCACGCTCGCTCGATTTCACCTGCGTGGGACCCAGGACATTGGATCGAAAGGCCGACCTTCGTGCCTCATTTCAAAGTATAAACCCGAATCCGCCTGGCCGCCGCTGTTGCCCACGGTAGCAATGCGCTCACCGCGGCGGATCACGTCGCCGACCTGCTTGTACAGCGTCTCGTTGTAACCGTAGAGGCTCATGTAGCTGTCGCCGTGATCGACGATCAGGAGGTTGCCGAAGCCGCGCAGCCAGTCCGAGAACACCACCCTGCCGCCGGCCACCGCCCGAACTTCCTCGCCGCCACGCGCGGCGATGAAGACCCCTTTCCAGACGACGCCGCTATCCTGCCGTGGACTCCCGAAGCGGCTCGTGAGTTCCCCGCGTACCGGCAGCGCGAGCCGGCCCTTGAGCTGCGCGAACGGCCCTTCATCGCGGGCGGGTTCCGGCACCCGGTCGTTACGGCGCCGCGGCTCCACGCGCGCACGGGCCTCGCCGGCACTGCGGCTCTTCGGGGCGCGGGCGATCAGCCTCGCGAGCTGATCCACGAGGGTCGTGAGCCGTGCTTCGTCCTTTTTGAGGTTTCCGATCTCGCGCTGCTGCTGCGCGATGTCGCGGGCGATCCGGGTGAGCGCCTGGGCACGGGCCCGCTGTTCCCGCTCGAGCCGTTTGCGCTGGCGGGCTTTTTCCGCCGTCGCGACGGCGAGCTCCGCGGCTTTGCTCTCGGCTTCGGTGGCAAGGGCCTGGGCGCGCGCAAGATCTGCGCGCAGCGTGGCGATCAATGCGGCCTGCGCGCGAGCGATGTAGGTCATGTAGTGGAGGTTGCGTGCGATCGCGTTCGGATCGCGGCCGTTCAGGAGCACCGCGAGCGTGTCGGGGCGGCCCGCCGCGTATTGCCTGTACAGCACATCGCCAAGACTCGCCCGCTGCGCTTTCAGGCCCGCCTCCAGACGCTCGATTTCGCGCCTGAGCTCGACAAGCCTCGCGCCCGCATTGCGCGAGTGCTCGTTCAATTCGGTGACCGCACGGTTCGCGTCCGATATGGATTTTTCCGACGCACGCAGCGCGTCGACTGCTTCCGTGCGGCTTTCCTCGGCCGTCGCGAGCCGCTTCTGGATGGCTTCGATACGGGACTTGAGATCGCGCAGCTCTTCCTGTGCACCGGCGGCTTTGCTGGCGCTCGACGTCGCCGCGACAGCGCTGCCCCCTGCGACCAGCCCGATGCAGCAAAAGAGCGAAACGGCGTGGCGGATCAAGCGAACTTGAGCAGGGGCTTGCCGGTCATGTCCGGCGGCGGTGGCAGGCCCATCATCGCGAGCAGGGTAGGGGCAACATCCTGCAAGGCACCGCCCTGCGCGATTTTCGCCCTGCGGCCGATGTAGAGCAGCGGCACGACATTCAGCGTGTGGGCGGTGTGGGGCTGGTGCGTGGAGGGGTCCTCCATCATTTCGGCATTGCCGTGATCCGCGGTGATCAGAACTTCACCGCCCACTTCCCGCATCGCGTCGACCACGCGCCCGATGCATTCGTCGAGCACTTCGATGGCGGCTTTTGCCGCCTCGAGGTTGCCCGTATGTCCGACCATGTCGCCGTTCGCGTAGTTGCAGACGATCGCATGGTATCGGCGGCTCCTGATCGCGTCCACGAGCTTGTCGGTCACTTCCCGCGCGCTCATTTCCGGCTTGAGGTCGTAAGTCGCGACTCTCGGCGAAGGTACGAGAATGCGGTCTTCCCCTGCGTACGGCGTCTCGACGCCTCCGTTGAAGAAGTACGTGACGTGCGCGTATTTCTCCGTCTCGGCGATCCTCAACTGCCGGAGATCCTGCTTCGCGACGTATTCGCCGAAGCCGTTCCTGATCTCCTGCGGCGGGAACGCGGCCGGTATATGCGCGAAATCCTTGCCATACGTCGTGAGCGTGCAGTAGTAGCCGAGCCGGACCCGTCGCTTCCGTTCGAAACCGTCGAAAGCTTCGTCCGTAAGCGCCGACGTGAGCTGACGCGCCCGATCGGCCCTGAAATTCATGAAAACGACCGCGTCCCCGTCGTTCATCTGTACCGGAGCCGCGCCCGGCGGCACGATCGCGGTCGGCTTGACGAACTCGTCCGATTCGCTGCGCTCGTAAGCGGCCCTCAAGCCCTCGATCGCCCCCGACGCGTGGAACTCCGCTTCGCCGGCGGTGAGGAGGTCGTAACCCGCTTTCACCCGCTCCCAGCGCTTGTCGCGGTCCATGGCGTGATACCTGCCGCAGAGCGATGCGGTACGTCCGGCACCGAGCTCCGCATAGAGCTTTTCGAGGGCTGCGAGCGAAGGCTCCGCACTTTTGGGCGGCGTATCGCGCCCATCGAGAAAAGCGTGCACGTACAGATTCTTCACGCCGGCGCGCGCGGCCATTCCGAGCAGCGCATGGATCTGCGATTCGTGGCTGTGCACGCCGCCCGGAGAGACGAGCCCGAGCACGTGCAGCGCCTGGCGGCTACCGATCTCGATGGCCTTCTTCAGGACGGGATTGTCGAAGAATTCTCCGGTCTCGATCGCGTGCTCGATCTTCGTGTAGTCCTGATAAACCACGCGCCCTGCGCCAATGTTCATGTGGCCCACTTCGGAATTGCCCATCTGGTTCGTGGGCAGGCCTACCCACTTTTCGGATGCATCGATCGTCGTGTGCGGATACGTCTGCCACAGGTAGTTCCAGTGCGGCTTGCGCGCCTGGCAGATGGCATTGGCGTCGCACTCCTCGCGGTAGCCGAAGCCGTCGAGCACGATCAGGAGAACCGGGGTTATGTCCATGAGATCCGGAGAGAATACGGTATGCGCAAGGCGCGCAAACGACGGGCCGTCATTTTAAATCATTCCATTGCGGCGATCGGTCGAGGGCGAGAGCGGTCTGCTAAAATGGCGACCCTCGATGAGGGCCGCTTTTTCGTCTGCGGCCACGTCCAAAAAAGCCCCGAATGGAACAATTCCTGGTTTTCCTGCAGAAGAACCCGATGAACATGGTTCTCTTCGGCACCGTGCTGGTGACCGGGGGCATGCTCATCTGGCCGGTCATCGCGAAGCTCATCCGACCGGGCCGGGAAGTCGGCCCGGTCGAAGCGGTGCAGCTCATCAACCGGCGCGACGCCGTGGTGCTCGACGTGCGCGACGCGGCGGAGTACAAAACCGGCCATATCACTAACGCGCGCCATATACCCGAAGGCGAGATCGACTCTCGCATGAAAGAGCTGGAGAAAATGAAGGCTAAGCCGATTATCGTCAGCTGCGCGCGTGGTAACCGCTCGATGAACGTAGCGAACCGCCTGCGCGCGCTCGGTTTCGGGGAAGTGTTTTCGTTGCGCGGCGGACTCGCCGCGTGGCAGCAAGCCAACATGCCGCTGGAGAAGTCGTGACGTCAAGAGTGCTCATGTATACGACGGCCGTCTGCCCCTATTGCCAGATGGCCGAACGGCTGCTTCGCTCGAAAGGCGTGGAAGTCGAGAAAGTGCGCGTCGACCTGGAGCCTGCCCGGCGCGTCGAAATGATGGAAAAAACGGGTCGCCGCACGGTCCCGCAAATCTACGTCGGCGAGACGCACGTCGGCGGATATGACGATCTCGCCGCGCTCGACCGCGCCGGCAAGCTCGACCCGCTGCTCAACGGCGGCGCGTGAAGCCGCGAACATTGGAACCGAAATGAGCGAACAGCCGCAGCCTCAGCCTCAAGCCACCGATCAGCAGCCGCTGTTCGGCATCGAAAAGATCTACCTGAAGGACCTGTCTCTCGAGCTTCCCAACGCGCCGCAGATTTTTTTCGAGCGCGAGGCCCCGCAGGTGGAAGTCAACATGCACAACCAGGCGACGGGACTCTCGCAGCAGGGTTATTTCGAGGTCGTCCTGACCGTCACGGTGACCGCGAAGATCCAGGACAAGACGGTTTTTCTCGTCGAAGCGGCCCAGGCCGGGATTTTTCAGATTCGTAACGTGCCGCAGGCGGACCTCGAAGCGGTGCTCGCGACGCTGTGTCCCAATACGTTGCTGCCGTACGCGCGGGAGGCCGTCGGGAGCGTGGTGCAGCGCGCGGGTTTCCCGCCCGTCACGCTGCAGCACATGAACTTCGAAGTTATCTACCAACAGCGGCTGCAACAGGTGCAGGCGCAGCAGGCCGGCGGCAGCACGCCGCCCGCAGCGCCGGCTCACTAAGGTTCCCGGCATGCGCCCTCGGCGGAACGTGTTGATGCGATTCGCCGCGCTGTCGATGGCGGTGATCGCCGCACCCGCGGCCGCCGCGCTCGAGTTCCGCTCTGTCGGGGAGAACCCCGCTATCCTTTACGACGGGCCCACGACCCGGTCCACCCGGCTCTACGTGGTGAGTCGCGGTTATCCGCTCGAAGTCGTCGTCGCGGTTGAAGGATGGGTCAAAGTGCGCGACGCGAATGGCGCCTTTTCGTGGATCGAAGCGAAACAGCTCACGGACAGGCGGACCGTGATGGTGAAGGTGCCCGTCGCGGACATCCGCAGCAAACCCGAAGACAATGCGCCCGTTGCGTTCCAGGCGCAGCAGAACGTGCTGCTCGAGCTCGTCTCCGTCAACGGCAGCTGGATTCAAGTACGCCACCGCGACGGGCCCGCAGGCTACGTGAAGGCGCAACAGGTCTGGGGCGCCTGAGCCTCGAAGAAAGGTGCCTAGTCACGTCAGGCACTCCAGGGAGCGCTCCATGAGAATTGCGGTGCTCGGCGCCGGCGCCTGGGGCACAGCCATCGGGATCAGTCTCGCTCCGCGCCACGCGGTGACGCTCTGGACCCGCAGCCCCGTCCATTGCGCCGCCATGCGAAGTTCGCGCGCAAACGAAAAATACCTGCCCGGGCTGTCGTTGCCTGCGTCGCTCGAGCCCACCGACGACATCGAGGCTGCACTGCGCAGCGCCGAGCTCGTGCTCGTCGCCGTTCCCACAGCGGCTCTGCGCGAAACGCTGCGGCGTACGAGACTGAACGAGCGTGCGCCGGTCATCCTGCTCTGCAAGGGATTCGAGCCCGGCTCCGCCAAGCTTCCGCACCAGGTGTGCGCCGAGGCACTCGATCCCGCAACCCCGAGCGGCATGCTCTCGGGCCCGAGCTTCGCCGAGGAAGTCGCGCG
>Ga0075430_100003758_pt1 | contig 12760 bp, 13 predicted proteins | sample RhiMetdeltSRZDD4_FD_75294 | JGI IMG/M metagenome (GOLD analysis project Ga0075430, IMG submission 75294) | Populus rhizosphere microbial communities from Tennessee, USA - Rhizosphere MetaG P. deltoides SRZDD4 | ecosystem: Host-associated > Plants > Roots > Rhizosphere > Soil | place: USA... | reverse complement strand
CCCTGCTGAAGTTGCGACGCCAGCATCACCGTCCCGCCGAGGACAGCGGTGGTAATGAGGCAGGCAATCATGAACTCGACGAGCGTGAAGCCTCTGGCATCGCGCAACGTGCGGTTCCCGCCGCGTTGCCGGTCGGTGGTTACCATTCGCGGATGATGGTCGTCATGTCAGTCTCGCGGTACTGCTGTGCCCGCAAATTGACGACGCGGATGGTGACCACTCGTGTGTCTTCGACAGGACCGTCGGCGACGGCCCACCGAACGGTGATGCCACCGAGCGGTTCTTCGAAATGGTCCTCCGAGTTTTCGGTCAGGCTGCCTCCGACGGCGACCTCGTCCGCCGTGTCGAAGTCCATCTTCATCAGCTGATCCACTTTTTCCTGTGCGAGACGCATGGACCGTGCGGCTTCACGGGCGCCAATCTGCATCTGCGTGCTCACCCCGAGCAGCCCCGCGATCGCGAGCATGCCCGTAGTGAGGATCAGCGTGCATATCAACACCTCAACGAGTGTGAAGCCCCGCTCCGTGTGCACTGGTTATCCCCCCTGCTCCCCGCCTTCGGTCTGCGTGTGCAATTCAACCTGGCCGTTTTTCGAGACGACGACGGTCCGGTTCTGGTCGGCATCTCCGTTCGTGACGACGATCGAAGCCGCTACGCCCGAGGTGAGGCGACCCGACGTGCTGAACTCAAGGTCCGTGAAGTCCTCAAACTGGATGTCGTCGTCGAGATACTGCACCGTGCCAATGGCGTTATCGTCCGCGTCGACGACCTGGAATTGCCCGGCCTCGGGAAAGTCGAAGCGGACCTTGAGGATCATGTTCTTTCCCACGGCCTGGTAGCGCGCGGACCGAATCGTGCCGGCGACCTGCTGACTGGCGGAAATGACCTCGTACCGGTCCATGCCGGCGCTGACAGCCGGGGCCGTCATGCCCGCCAGGACGCTAATGAGCGCCATTACCACCAACGCCTCGATGAGGGTGAAGCCTGCCGTATTTCGCATATGTTCGAGAGCCGGTAGAACAAGACCTGTTCCCGGTCTAAATGCCGATATTCACTGCTTTGTCGCGGGGGGCTGTTGCAATTCGGCACACCGGGATTACGGATCTGAGCGGGGACGACGTTTCCGCCACCTGGGTGCGTGGCGGGCATGTTCAAAATTGCACTCCGGCGCAGGCAGCGCGGCGCTAACTCCTTATCGGCGAATCAGTCGCAAACAATTCGAAAAAGGGCACGCGCGTTGCGCGCTGTCCGGCGATGCGGTTGACGACGAACACAATTGAACGAGAGCCGCTTGAAGGAGGGTTCTCGTTGATCGAGGTCCTCGTCGCCGCCGGCCTCCTGGTCGGCTCGCTTGCTGCGCTTGCGTTTGTGTTCGTGTTTGCGACGCGCGCGAACGCAGACGCACGGTACGCAACTTACGCCACAGTGCTCGCGATGCAGAAGATGGAGGAGTTGCGCGCGGCTTCGGTGCCCATCCAGGTGGTGGACGCGGTTGACTACGCCGATGTGCGCGGCACCGTGCTCCTAGGCCAATCGGATCTGCCGCACGCCGTTTACGAGCGCCGCTGGACGGTTGAAACGCTATTGACAGCGCCCGACGCGCTCGTGATCGTCGTCACCGTCGGCCTTGCTCGTCGGCACCGGGCGCAACACGCGATACAGGTGCGTCTGATCACGCTTAGGTCGGTTCCCGTGCCTGTGCCGGAGGGCACGTAGCAGTGGGTAGATTGGCGCCAGCGGACGGCTTCACGGTTGCCGAATTACTGATTGCGACGGCGATTACATTCACGGTCACCCTGGCCCTGCTGGAAGTCGTTGACCGTGCGCGCGCGAGCTTTGAGGCACAGCCCGAACGCTCCGACATGCATCAGCGCCTCCGTGTAGCCGTCGAGACGCTCACACGGGACCTGATGCAGGCGGGCGCGGGCCTCGACCCGTTAATTGCGGCGCCAGTAATGCCGTATCGCGTCGGTGCTAGAGACAACGATCCTGACCTCGGGGTCCTTTATCGGTCCGACGCCGTAAGCATTCTGTATGTCCCACCAGGCGAATCGACCGTTGTGTCGCATACCTACTATGCGAAGAACGATGACGACGCCGGAACGTTTCAGTTGATGCATTACGACGGCGCCTCGACGGACCTTCCGGTCGTCGATCATGTGGTGCGGTTACGGTTCGATTACTTCGCCGATGGCCCGTTACCCCTCGACCCTGCCATTCTGCAGGATGGACCCTGGAGGCCGGACGAACCGGGCGCCCCCACGTTCGACGCGGACCTGCTGCAGATTCGTCGTATCCACGTTTTCCTGCGCGTTCAGGCGGCGCTCGATTCCATGCGCGGACCGGCGGGTGTCCTGTTTGTACACGCCGGCACATCCACGTCCGCCGAGCGTTACCTTCCGGATCTCGAGGTGTCGTTCGACGTCGCGCTTCGAAATGCGCTTCGCAGTTCTGAGTGATGAGTTTTGAGTCGTGAGTTTAGGGGAACGGAGATGCAGGACTACCATCAGCTCCAGATCTGGGAACGGTCAATTAGATACGCGGTAGACCTCTATCGATTCTCGGCCGGCCTTCCTGACGCCGAGCGGTACAACCTTGTCGCGCAATTGCGCAAGGCGGCGACATCGGTCCCCTTGAATATCGCCGAGGGTTCAGGTTGCTCAACCGACGCTGAATTCGTTCGCTTCCTCGGTTACGCGTACCGGTCTCTCAAAGAGGTGGTCACCTGCCTGGAATTATGTGAACGACTGTATTCGACAGTTGAACATCAGCCGCTCACCGTCCTTATGGATGAGGGCAACCAGATTTCGCGGATGACACACGTGCTGATGCGGCGGCTCAGCTCCGCGGACGACGCATCCGCTGGCGTTCACCTCATAAATCAGATTCGTGACTCAAAACTCAAAACTCAACACTCAAGACTCACAACCGACACAGTTCCGTAAACAGCGGTAACTATGCCTCTCCTCATTTCCATGATGGCGTTATCCGTGCTCACTGCACTGGCCGCGACGCTGGTGCTTGGAACGATGACCGAAACCGCGGTTGCCGCGAGTTACCGTGAAGGCGTCGAGACGTTCTATGCGGCAGAAGCCGCGGTCGAGTTCGTCATTCAAGATCTTGCAGCGGCGTCAGATTGGGAGGGGATCGTCGCCGGGGAACAGAGCTCGACCTTTGTGGACGGCCCACCTCTCGGTGTGCGGCTGGTGGGCGCTGTCTTGTTCGATCTGGCGGCCGCAACTGACGACATTGTCGCCGCAACTGCCGGGTACGATGATGATCGGGAGTACCGAGCATACGCACACGGTCGTTTCTCAGACCTGCTTCCGGGCACCGCGACCGGGTCGCCCTACTACGTTGTCGTGTGGATCGCCGGGGTAGGAGCCACAGACGCCGAGAGGCAGTCGACAATCAGCGTCGTCGGGCGCGCATACGGCCCCACGGGCAGCCGCCGGTCCGTTGTCGTGACGGTGAACCGGGCCGACTCCGACGGGATGGTTCGCATCGTGTCGTGGCACGAACTCCGATGAAAATATGGCCGAAGCCTTGACGGCCGCGTCGGTGGAGCCGAGAATCCTAATTATGAGGTTGGCCAGTGTCTCGGGCATCGTCGTCGCCCTGTTCCTCGCGTGCGACGCTGCGGCCGTTGCGCAGGGGCTCGGAGACGTTGCCAAACGCGAAGCCGAGCGGCGGAAAGCCGTCGGGACACCCGGCAAGGTGTACACGAACGACAACCTGCGCACGGATGCACCGCCAACGTCGGCGGGGCCAACGACGCCGCAGGGCGCCACCCCGCCCGCTGCACCCGCGCCCGCGGCCGGCGCACAGACTCCTGGTTCTCAGCCTACCGGTACGGCTGCGTCGTCAGAGCCGGGTCCCATGACCGAAGATGCCTGGCGCAAGCGCATCGCCACGGCGCGCGACGCCTTGTCGCGGGCCCAAGTCTTCGCCGAAGCCCTGCAGAGCCGCATCAACGCTCTGACTATTGATTTTACGAACCGGGACGATCCGGCGCAGCGCAACGCGATTGCGGCCGAGCGTCAGAAGGCCCTCGCCGAGCTCGACCGCGTCAAGCAGGAAATCGTCGATCACCAGAAGGCCATCAGCGCGATTCAGGACGAGGCCCGACGTGCTGGCGTTCCAGCCGGTTGGGTCCGATAGACTCACCAGTCACACGTCAAAGTAAGCACCGTTGTCTTCCTTTCCCGTTCTTCTCGTAGAAGACAAGGACTCGCTCCGGGCGATGCTGCGACATGCGCTCGAAGGGCAGGGCCATGTCGTACTCGAGGCCCGAGACGAAGCCGAAGCAATCCAGCACATGCGGCAATCTCGTCCGGCTGTCGTGCTGACGGATCTGAAGCTTCCGTCGGGCGACGGGCTTGGGGTCCTGCGGGCGGCCAAAGAGCTCGACCCCGAGCTACAGGTCGTGGTGATGACCGCGTATGGCAGCATCCAGGACGCCGTGACCGCCATGAGGGAAGGTGCGATGGACTTCGTGGCCAAGCCCATCGATCCGGACTATCTCGTCCTGATGGTGGCGCGTGCCATCGCACAACGGCGGATGCTGTCGGATTACATGCTGCTGAAGGAGGAGCTCGCGGAGCGCCGAGGGGCGCCGCGGATCATAGGCGAGGATCCGCAGCTCAAGCAGGTCTCTCAGCAGCTGCACCGGGCTGCCGACACCGATGCGACTGTCCTCCTGCAGGGCGAGAGCGGCACCGGCAAGGAACTGTTCGCGCGAACGCTGCACGCGCTGAGTCCCCGTGCGGAAGGCCCATTCGTTGCGATTAACTGCGCAGCCATACCTGAGACTCTTCTGGAAACTGAGTTGTTCGGCCACGAGAAAGGCGCGTTTACCGGCGCGACCACGCGGAAGCCGGGTCGATTCGAGATGGCGCATCGAGGCACGCTGTTTCTCGACGAGATCGGCGACCTGCCACTCGGCCTGCAGGCGAAGATTCTTCGGGCGCTCGAGGAAAAGCGATTCGAGCGGGTGGGCGGCACGTCGTCGCTGCATGTCGACACCAGAGTCGTCGCCGCGACGAACCGAAACTTGAAAGCTGCCGTCGGGGCCCGCCAGTTTCGGGAGGATCTGTTCTTCCGGCTGTCGGTGTTCCCTATCACCATTCCGCCGCTCCGCGTGCGGACCGGTGACATTCCGATCCTCGCGCGTCATTTCGTTGAGCGTTTCTGCCGCGATCTCACGAAACCAACGCTCATGCTCTCAGCGTCGGCGCTCGAGGAGTTATGCACGTATGGGTGGCCCGGCAATGTCCGGGAGTTGCAGAACTGCATCGAGCGCGCGGTCATCCTGTGCGATGCGGATTCGATTCAGCCGCGTCACCTGAACCTGTCGTTTCGTCTGAACGCGGACGCACGGGCAGAACCATCGAACGGTTCGCCACCCTCATCGGACCCATGGGCCCAGATCGATCTGTCCGGCACGATGAACGACGCGCTCAAGCGGTTGACCGCGGAGATCGAGCGTCGAAAGATGGAACGCGCGCTGAAAGAGGCCGCCGGCAACAAGGAGCGCGCCGCCGAAGCGTTACAGATCAGTTACAGAGTGTTCCTGCAGAAGCAGAAGGAATACGGCCTCTCGGACAACTAGCCCGCCGACGTACACGCTAGCCTTTCAGCCCGAGCCGCACGAGCACTGCCTTCAACTCGTCTTCGGTGACGTCATCAATCGTCATCGTCGCGCCAATCTGAATGGCGATGACGAAGTGCAGCTTCCCGGAGACGACCTTCTTGTCGCGGCGGATGGCCTGCATTGCCTCGTTCACCGTCAGATCGACGATCGGTGGCAGCGGGCCGAGCTGCGCAATCAGCCGCGAGAGCGCCTGTCGCTCGCGCTCGGCGAGCGCGCCACGGGCTACGGCCAGGTCGGCGGCGGCGAGCATGCCGTACGCGATGGCCTCGCCGTGACGAAAACGCCGGTATTTCGTGACGGCTTCGAGCGCATGACCTACGGTGTGGCCGAAATTCAGCATCCGGCGAAGATCGCTCTCCCGTTCGTCCTTGGAAACGACGTCTGCTTTGATCCGGCACGATTCGACGATTGCGGGCAACAGCACGCGAGGCTCGCGCGCGAAGATCGCCGTGGTGTCACGCACCACGAGATCGAAGAGATCGCGGCTCGCAATGACGCCGTACTTGACGACCTCGTACAAGCCTGATCGGAATTCCCGACGAGGCAGCGTGCCAAGCAGCTGCGGATCGATCAGGACGGCCGCCGGTTGGTGGAATGCGCCGATGAGGTTCTTGCCGAGTGCATGGTTGACACCCACCTTGCCACCGATAGAGCTGTCCACCTGTGCCAGGAGCGTAGTCGGAATGTGAACGAGGGCGATGCCACGGAGGAACGTGGCGGCGGCAAAACCGGCTGTGTCGCCGATCACTCCTCCGCCTACCGCCACAATCGTGCTGCCCCGGTCGGCGCCGGCGCGAATCAGCGCCTCGTAGATGCGCGCAACCGTCTGCAGGTTCTTGAAGCGCTCCCCGTCTGGAATCAGGATCGGTTCCGACGCACCGAGCGCCCGAACGACACGCTCGCCATGGAAGCGCCAAATGGTGGGGCTCGATACGATGAAACGTCTAGCGCCGATTCGATGGGCATCGAGGACTGTGCCCGCGCGGTCCATGACTCCATCGCCGATCCAGATTGGCGAGATGCGCCCTGCCACATGCACGTCAATCCGAACCGCTTCTTTCGACACATCAATAGTCATGTACGGACAAGGCTCGCGTCACAAGGCACAATCACAATCATCACGTTGGGCTGGTGTCTCCCACTCGGACAGCGGACCGCGTAGCGGTCCTAGCGCGCGAAGCGCGCAAGAAGACGCTGCCTACCAATCACGGACGCTGCGAGACATCAAAGGCAGCGGCCGTGATTGGCTAGGATAGCAAAGTGGATATCGCCGGAGACTTTCTGGTGATTGGCAGCGGCGTCGCCGGTTTGCGGGCAGCAATCTCGCTCGCCGACGTCGGCGACGTCGTGCTGCTCACCAAGGCAGACCCGCGAGAGAGCAATACCGGCTACGCGCAGGGTGGCATCGCTGCCGCGCTCGGCGCAGACGACTCACCTGACCTGCATGCGCGCGATACGACGAGTGCTGGTGACGGACTCTGTGTGCCAGCCGCAGTCGAAGTACTCGTGCACGAGGGGCCTCGCTACGTTCAGGAACTGCTCGATTGGGGCGCCGCGTTCGATCGCGATGCCAATGGACGCCCGTCCCTTGGACGCGAGGCGGCCCACAGCGTCCGGCGCGTGCTTCACGCCCGTGACGCCACGGGACGTGAAATTGCCCGGCTTCTGTGGTCGCGCGTCAGCGGTCGCCCGCGTGTCCGCATCATCGACGACGCGCGCGCGACGGAGTTGTTGATCGAGGGCGGCGAATGCGTCGGCGCCGCGTTCGTGTCGGCCGCTGGTGTGCAAGGCACCGTCGTGGCGCAGCGTACGCTTCTCGCAACCGGCGGAGCGGGCCAGGTATTTCGCGAGACGACGAATCCGACGATCGCGACCGGCGATGGGATAGCGATGGCCGCGCGTGCCGGCGGCCGCGTCATGGACCTCGAATTCGTGCAGTTTCATCCGACCGTGCTGAACGTCGAAGGGTCGCCGCGCTTCCTACTTTCAGAAGCGCTCCGCGGCGAGGGCGCTCGACTGATCAACGACGCCGGTGAGCCGTTCATGGAGCGGTATGAACCGGCAGCCGACCTCGCGTCGCGTGACCTCGTCGCGCGCGCCATCGTTCGGGAGGTCGAACGGACCGGTGCGCCCGTATATCTGAGCCTGGCCCACCTCGATTCGGAGTTCGTACGGCGCCGTTTTCCCACGATCGCGCGGGCGACGGCCCAAGCCGGCCTTGACCTCGCGCGCGATCGCATTCCAGTCAGCCCGGCGGCCCACTATCTGATGGGTGGAGTTGAAACGGACCTCGACGGCCGCACGTCGATCGCGCAGCTGTTCGCTGCTGGCGAAGTCGCCTGTACCGGCGTTCATGGCGCCAACCGGCTCGCCAGCAATTCGCTGCTCGAAGGCCTGGTGTTCGGCGCCCGAGCGGCTGCTGCGATGCTGCAGCCCTCAACGCCTGCGGCCCTGGCGGGCGCCGACGTTCGCGAACTTCGCCTGCCCGAAGGTCGGGGCGACGCACTTCCGTCGGCATACGAGATCCGCGATTTGATGTGGCGGGCCGTGGGGCTGCTGCGCACGCATGCAGACCTCCAACGCGCGTCTACCGCTCTAGAGCGAGCGGCAGGTTCGGCCATGATCGCGGCTCGAAGACGCCCCTGCGATCCTGAGTTAGGCCGCGTAGCGAACATCGCGACCGTGGGATGGCTGATCGCCACGGCGGCACTGAGGCGGACCGAGAGTCGAGGCAGCCACTTTCGCACCGATTTTCCGACACGCGACGATCTAAACTGGAGGAAGCACATCTCCGATCGGCTTCAGATCTGAGAGCCGAAGCGCCTAAAGCCGAGAGCCCAAAGCCGAAAGCCTGAATTGATGTCGACAGAGCAGATTCCTGATCTTCCTACTGAAATCACGCCTCAATCGGAGGACTTCGCGCGCTGGTACGTCGATGTCGTGCGGCGCGCGGAGCTCGCCGACTACTCACCAGTCAAGGGATGCATGGTGATTCGGCCATACGGCTATGCCATATGGGAGCTCATTCAGCAGGGACTCGACCGCCGCTTCAAGGAAACAGGGCACGTCAACGCGTACTTCCCGCTGTTCATCCCGGAAAGCCTGCTCATGCGCGAGGCCGAGCATGTCGAAGGCTTTGCGCCGCAGGTTGCGTGGGTGACACAAGGCGGGACCGAAAAGCTCGAAGAGCGCCTCGTGGTGCGTCCGACGTCCGAGACGATCATCGGCACGATGTACGCCAAATGGGTGCACTCCTGGCGCGATTTGCCCATCCTCATCAACCAGTGGGCCAATGTGGTCCGGTGGGAGAAGGTTACACGGCTGTTTCTCCGCACGACCGAATTTCTCTGGCAGGAGGGTCACACCGCACACGAGACGGCGGAGGAAGCGCAGGAGGAGACGCTTCGCATGCTCGGCGTCTACAAGGATTTCGTTGAGAACGACCTGGGAATTCCGGCGCTCGATGGCCAGAAGACCGAGAGCGAGAAGTTCGCTGGCGCCGAACGGACCTATTCGATCGAAGCGCTGATGCGTGACGGCCGTGCACTGCAGGCCGGTACCTCGCACAACCTGGGACAGAATTTCGCGAAGGTGTACGACATCAAGTTCCAGGGCCGGGATAAATCGGTGCAGTACATCTGGGGCACATCGTGGGGCATGACGACTCGTCTGATCGGGGCCGTCGTCATGGTTCACGGCGACGATGGTGGCCTGATTCTTCCGCCGAAGGTTGCGCCGTATCAGGTGGTCATTGTGCCGATCCCGCGCGGCAATTGGCGTGAAACCGTGTTGCCGACCGCTAAGCGCGTACGAGACGAACTGACCGGGCGTGGCATGCGTGTGCACATCGATGACCGCGAGTCGCAGACGCCCGGCTGGAAGTTCAACGAATGGGAGTTGCGCGGCGTGCCGCTGCGGCTGGAAATCGGGCCCAAAGACATAGACAAATCCCAGGTCGTGCTGGCTCGACGCGATACGCGCGAGAAATCGTTTGTGCCGATGGACGGTCTCGCGCCGCACGTCGAGGCCTTGCTCGCCTCGATTCAGCGAGCGCTGTATGAGCGTGCACTGATGTTTCGTGAAGAGCACACGTCAACGACCGACAGTTACGAGGAGTTCAAGGCCATCATGGACGGACGCCCCGGCTTCGTCGTCTCGCCGTGGTGCGGCTCAGCGGCGTGCGAAGCGGCGATCAAGGCCGAGACGCAGGCCACCATTCGCAATATCCCGTTCGACAGCCCGCCAGCCACCAGCAAGAAGTGCCTGAAATGCGGGGAGCCTGCAACGGTGTACGCCTGGTTCGCCAAGGCGTATTGAGGCGATCGACGCGCAGGCTGAAGCCTGCGCCGCGCTACTCCTCGATTTTCTTCTTCCTGCCGAACGCCCAGGCAAGCCCGATGCTGAACACGTAAAGGAGGATGACGGGTCCGCCCATCGCGATGAGTCCCACGCCTCCCCCGTCGGGAGACAGCACGGCTGCAGCGATGATGATGAGCAGCACGGCATACTTGAAGTTACGGATCATGAACCGCGGCGTGATCATCCCCATGCGCGCCAGGAACAGGACCAGCGTCGGCAACTGGAACGTAATGCCGAGCGCGAGGATCAGCCGTAGATAGATCGAGAATGCCGGTTCGATCCGCGGCATGAACGTGACGATGTCGCTCGTGAAACCGACGAAGAAGCGCCAGGTGATCGGAAAGACGACCGCGTGTGAAAACCACGCGCCGAGGATGAAGAAGAACGTCGACATCAACACGAAGGGAATGGCCCACTTCTTTTCATGCGCGTAGAGGCCGGGGGCGACAAACAGCCAGACCTGCGTGAACACGGCCGGTGACGCGAGCAGGAGCCCGGAAATCAGCGCAATCTTGATGTAGAGCATGAACGCTTCGGTCGGATCGGTGTAGACCAGCGTTCCGCCCGGCGGCAGCAGTTGCTGCATGGGCCGCATGACGAAGTTGAAGATATCGTCGATGAAGAAGAACGCGATGACGAAACCGATGCCGACCGACAGCACGGCATAAATGATGCGGCGGCGCAACTCGTCCAGGTGATCGAGGAACGACATCTTGCCGCCCATCTCATCGTCGGCGGCAGTCTCCAGGTCGTCCCGGCCCTCGACCAGGTCGTCGTCCGGCATCGGGGCCGGCGCGTTCTTCGGAAACGGGATCAGGGCCACTCAGGCCACGGGGCCGGTGCCGGTCGTGCGGTCGACCGTTTCGTTCGCCGGCGGAGCCGGCGTCACCGGTGTGGAGGGTGCCGGCGCGGGACTCGCAGCGGCCTCGACTGCCGAATCCTGTTCGGCGCGGATGGCTGCGCGCTGATCGCGCTGTTCCTCGACGCGAATTTCCTCTTCGAGCGTGTTCCGCAGCTCGTTGGACGCCCTCTTGAACTCGCCGATGCTTCGTCCAAGTGACCGGCCGAGTTCGGGCAGCTTGCGCGGCCCGAAGATGATGAGCGCGATCACCAGGATGATGATCAGCTCGGGCATTCCGATAGAACCAAACATAAAGTGCTCCAGCTGGCCCGCGCCAGGGGTTGTGCCTGCGGAACTCCCGGGGTTCCGGCTGACCACTCCTGGTCACCGAATTTCCCGCAAGTCGTTCATTGGATTATAGAAATGCGCTCTGGACGGGGTCAAGGTAACCGTTTATAGTTTCTTAAGATATGCGCAGCTACAGAACTCTGTCTGCCGCGGTCTTTACCGTCGTCTTCTGCGCACTCCTCGGGGGGTTTTACGGGCGAAGTGCGCTGGTTGCCCAGGACCAGATTCCCGAACAGTACAAGGTGTTTACGGCCGCGCTCAGTGCGGTCGAAGGGAATTTCGTCGGCGAAGTGGAGTCGGATCGGCTGGTGTACGGCGCCATCACCGGGATGCTCCAGACCCTCGACCCGCACTCGAGCTTTATGGATCCGCGCACCTACGCGCAGATGCGTGAGCGGCAGGAGGGGCGCTATTACGGGCTGGGCATCTCCATTCAGGTGATCGAAGGCGAGATCACTGTCTTTTCATTGTTCGAAGGATCTCCTGCGTACCAGAAGGGCGTACGGCGCGGCGACGTGATCGCGCAGATCGAAGGGAAAGACACCAAGGGGTGGACCAGCGATGAAGCGGTGCGGCAGCTGCGCGGGCCACGCGGTACACCGGTGCACGTCGCGATCAAACGCGCGGGGTACGACAAACTCATCGAGCTCGACGTCGTTCGCGACGAAATTCACATCCCAACGGTGCGCGCGACATTCATGCTGAACCCGACTACGGGATACATCCTTCTGTCGGATTTCGGCGAGAACACTGATCAGGAACTGGGTCGCGCGTTGCGCGACTTGACTGGCAAAGGGATGCGTCGCCTGGTCTTCGACTTGCGCGCCAATCCCGGCGGCGCGCTGGATCAGGCAATTCGGGTTGCCAACCGATTCCTTCCACGTGGGGATCTGATCGTGTACACGCGCGGTCGTGTGGCGAACTCGGATCAGGACTACCGCGCCACGCAGCAGAGCGATTACACGGAGCTTCCGATGATCACGCTGGTGAACCGGAACAGCGCCAGCGCCTCCGAAATTGTTTCCGGCGCGCTACAGGATCACGATCGATCGCTCATCGTTGGGGAGACCACTTTCGGCAAGGCGCTCGTCCAGTCTGTCTATCGTGTCAGCGGCGGAGCTGGTGTCGCGGTGACGACGGCCCGGTACTACACACCAAGCGGTCGGCTGATTCAGCGCCCCTGGGACGGCGCGTTCGACGAGTACTTGACCTACACGCTGCGTGAACAAGACGCTTCGAAAGCCCACAAGCCCGAAGATCTGAAGTACACGGACGCGGGGCGGCGCGTGTACAGCGGCGGCGGCGTCGAGCCGGATCGTCGTTTTGACGGTCCGACCGAAGGGTTCAATCCGACACGTTTCGGTCGGACGCTCTTTGCGCGGAATCTCTTCGACACATTCGCGCAGCGGTTTGCGCGCGCCGGCGACAAGCGGATCACCGCGAGCGCGTCAGCGCCATTGCGTGAGCTGACGGAAGATTTCCAGGTGACCGACGCGATGGTGGCCGAGTTCAAGCAACACGCGCAGAAGGCGCGGGTCACGATCGACGAGGCCGCATGG
>Ga0075430_100003756_pt1 | contig 12763 bp, 21 predicted proteins | sample RhiMetdeltSRZDD4_FD_75294 | JGI IMG/M metagenome (GOLD analysis project Ga0075430, IMG submission 75294) | Populus rhizosphere microbial communities from Tennessee, USA - Rhizosphere MetaG P. deltoides SRZDD4 | ecosystem: Host-associated > Plants > Roots > Rhizosphere > Soil | place: USA... | reverse complement strand
AAACAGTAGGGAATGGGTAGGGAAAGGGTAGGGAAACAGTAGGGAACCCGCAGACAGTGGTAAATGTTATTGAGTTGAGAACTATACAATAATATAATATTATCGAGTTAATAGTATGCGAAAGCGAAACACTAATATTATCTTCGCCTTCCTTTCGCTGTGGTAAATTTGCTGTAGTAAAAAAGCCACACCTGAGGTAAAAATACCACACCAGAAGTGTAATCGACCCCAAGGGGTTGTGGTGACAAAATTTGTCACACTATTAGTAGTATGGCATATAGTTTGCAGTATACTCCCATTGGTGTCAGTCCCAAAAAGTGGACATAATATTATTAACTATTTTCAAAATAACCCTCAGGAGTAAAAATGGAAAGAATTAGAAAAGGTCAAGATTACTACGGAGAGTGTGAATGCTGCGATAAGGTTCACACTGAGGAAAACCCTGTAAAAATCACAGTTCACTACGGTAATATGTGGTTCTGTGATGAATGCTGGGAAAAAGAATCTAAGGCTACTGCTGAATTAAAAGCGAATCAGCAGACTGTTAATGTAGTAACTAATGCATTACAGCAAGCCGCGCGCGTGGATAATACCGTGCAAGTGCGGACGGATTTATTTAACGCTCAGACTGTCAGCATTATCAATCTGAAAGCAGAGATTGATAATAATCCTGAGATTACCAATAAGCCATATGTATTGGCTCAGGAATTAATGGCGCGTTTTGAGAAATTCAAATCAGTAATCTTCGAGTATAATGAGAAGATTGTTGAAGCGAATAACGCTCAGAAAGCCATTCAAGTATATCTCAATCAGATGGCGAATCAATTACGCTCAGAGGAGCGTGAAAAGCTTAAGATTGCAGATATCAACTATCAGCCTACCAAGGTTAAGCCTGTTAAGCCTGCCGCTATTAAAACCACTGGAACTAAAAAAGCTACGAAGCTTGATAAAGTTGAGCTTCGCAAGTATGCTGCTGAATTAGGCGTAGCAGAGTTTACACTCCAAATGGTTGTAGTTGCAAAAGGCTGCACTATTCCTGAGGCTGCGGAAATGCTTAAAAAGAGTATTGCTGCGGCTAAAACTCAAGCTGAATAGGAGTTTAACTAATGTCCAATGTAGTGCGTATGACGCTCACTAATGATTCTGTCGATATCTACACAGATAGAATCTGGATTCAACCCACTAATTCTGATGGCTTTGTCTTTTCAGGCTCAGTCTCAGACCTTATTAGTATTCTTGTTTATCACAAGGATATTGATATGACTAATTGCACTATTCGCGTCCATCCGTATCGTTTCGCTATCATTCCACGCTCAGAAGAAAGACAAATGTGGAAGGATAAATACGGCGACAAATACGATATTTAATAAGGACTAACAATGAACCGAAATACTGCAACTAAACTATTACGGGATAAGTTAGATGAGCATGGACTTAAAGATTGGTCCATCCGTCTAATTCCTAATTCTGATGGTGCATTGGGATTATGCAGTCATCAGGATAAGTGCATTATTCTTAATGCACATCATGTAGATACACATCCAGAACCTGAGATTGTGGATACTATTCTACATGAGATTGCACACGCATTAGTAGGACCGGGCCACGACCATGATGCTACATGGACTACTAAAGCTAAAGAGTTAGGATGTAATAACCTAACTAAGTGTGCAACAATCAGTTTGGACCCTCGTATCATTGATGCATTACGTTCTGGTGCTACTATTCAAGTAGAATTTGAAGAACACACCATTGAGCGTAATATCAAGGTAGAGGAAAAGGTTTACAGACCTAAATACCAAGTGACACGCTTACAGGATAAATGTCCTGAGTGTGGCAAGGTTGCAGTCGAGAAATTCGCAATTAATACTGTAGACAAAGAAGGTAATGAGGTAAAGCTCATTACTCTTGAGTGCTTCCACATTATTAAGAAGGTCATTCCACGCGCTACACCATATGAGTCGATGGTGTCTAATGATTGGAAGCCTGAGATTAAGGCTTGCAAACACATATGGCCTACTAAAGAGGAAGCGCGTGCAGAGCATATTCCTTCTAATCGTTGCAGGAAGTGTGGGGAATTCAAACTCTATAACTTCCAGACAGTAGGTGCTCGTGCTGCGGAAGTAGCATTAGCTGTGCAGAAGGGTTATGGAATCTTCGATGATATGGGCCTTGGTAAAACTATACAGGCTCTAGCATTGTTGAGGTTTCATGCTAAGTCTTACACTCCAACTATGATAGTCACTAAGAGTGCTATCAAGTTTCAGTGGTTTAAGGCTGCTGTTACATGGTTGGGACCGGAATTCATTGGACAGATTATATCGACAAGCCGGGACTTTCTTATGCCCGGTCTTAAGATATACATCATTCCATACGATTTGTTGCGACGTTTTCCACGCGAAAAGCTACATAAGCTGGGAATTAAACTTGTCATTCTTGATGAGGTTCAACAGATTAAGAATCCTGATAGTTCAAGGACACAGGAAGTTCGTAAACTTGTTAGTGCAAATTCTGATTGCAAGGTTATTGAATTGAGCGGCACACCTTGGAAGAATCGTGGTAGTGAATTCTTCCCCGCGCTTAATTTGATTGACCCTGTGAAGTTCCACAGTTATCAGCACTATCTTGATACGTGGGTTGAATACTATTACGAAGGCGCCAAGAAAAAGATGGGCGGCATTCGTAATGTGAAGAAATTCAAGGAATATACAGCCTCACTCATTATGCGTCGAGAGTATAATGAAGTGATGGATGAATTCCCTGATATTAATCGTATGAAGCTTCCTGTGCAGCTTGATGAACTGCAACAGTCTACATACGATGACTCAGTATCGGAATTCGTTGAATGGTATAATGAGTATGTTATCGGTGGTGAGGAAGATGCCATTAGTGGTATCGAAATCCTTGCTAAGATGGCGCGTATGCGTCATATCACCGGACTTGCTAAGATACCAGCTACATTGGGATTCCTTGAACAGTTTGTTGAGGACACTGACCGTAAGATTGTAGTGTTTGTCCATCACAAGGATGTTGGACAACTGTTAATCAGTTCACTCACCAATTGCAGTAAAGAAACAAATCCTGATTGGTGGGAGTTTGCACAAGAACTGAGAAATCAGGGAATTAAGATTTTCAGTTATACATCTGAGCACACTGGCAAACCTGCTGGTTATCAGATTCAAGAGGATTTCAATGCAACAAAGCGTTGCATAATGATTGCATCTACATTAGCCTGCGGTGAAGGATTAAACCTTCAGACTGGCGCTGATAGTATTATGCATGAGAGACAGTGGAATCCTCAGAATGAGGACCAAGCTGCACCGGGACGCTTCCGTCGTATTGGTCAAACATCATCAGTAATTAATATTACCTTTCCAGAAGCGGAAGGAACTATTGATGAACATCTCGACGGAATTGTAGAAGGTAAGCGTCGCAACTATCACGCTGCTATGAATAAAGGTGAAGCTCAGACGTGGAATGAAGGTGAAATCGGTAAACAGTTAGCAGAAATAATTGTGCGGAAGCACAAAGAAAAGTTCAAGGGTGTTAAGACTGCGGCTAAATCTGTAACGGCTGCGGCCAGACTATGAGGTGACTAATGCTGAGAATATATCGAATCAGTCCTCGTGGATTAGAGTTTCATCTCACAAAACTTAGTGAGACTGATACTCGTGTTGAGTGCAGAGGTAAGGCATTAACTATGCCTATTCCTATTGAGGAATTAAGCCAGTGTTGGTATAACTGGCAAATGAAGGGACTTGCTATTCAACAGGCATTCCCTAATGTTATCCCAGAGTATCGGGAATTCTTTCTCACTGGTATTACTCCTGACCAATGGAATGAAATATTCAAGGAGCCTGAGGAATAATGCCCAAACCGACTAGGTGTCCTGAGTGTAAGTGGGAATACCCTGAGAACTTACTTAACAGTATGTTCGTCAATGGGGGTCATACTCCACCTATCTGTGGACAATGTGCTCTTGAGATTAGCAATAGGACACATGGAATTTCTCGAAAGAAGTTCGATGGTCCTATCGCTGAACACATGAGACAACTCGCAATCAGGTGGCGTAAACGTAATCCTAAAAGGGCACCTGTCGATGTTGAAACTATTAACTGATATCGGAACTATAATCAACGTGACGATATCACTAATTGGCTTATCTTCACTCTTTTTCATACGCTTTGAATGGCGTTGTGGATTGTGTGGTAAGCTGAATGAAACTGGAATACTTAGGTTTCTCTTTTTGATGTGTAATCATGAAGGAGATACTTAACTATGAGGGTCATATGGCAAAGCGTGACAAGAATAAAATTCCGCACAATGGTATCATGTGCAAAGTATTCGCATATGACATGCCGGGCGGAGCACTACTCGGAAGTGGTTGGATAATATATCGGGATGATGGTAATATGTCTCACCCCGACCTATTTGACCTTAAGGGTAATAAACTTCCTGAGGGATGGTATACCCTTAAAGTCACTGATGAAACCAAGCTTGTCGTCATACCAAGGATGGTGCAATAGTGGATACTAAGAATCTAGTGAAGAAAGTTACCGCTAGAGATAGGGAAATATCCTATCTATTAGGCGGCGGAGTCTCACAGTTTAGATTACACGATTCTATCGAAAAGCGAACAGAGCAATTCGATAAGCGTGTAAAGAAAAATCGTAAGAAATCCAAGATGGCGAAAGCCTCGCGCAAGAGGAATCGATAATGGCTAACGAACTAGACAATAGTTCAGTCAACGAAACAATGCTACAGGAAGCTGTAGAGATTGTAGCAGGGGGTAAAAAGAATGTTATCCTCGATGCTACAATTCTATCAACACTGATGGCATGTCCTAGACTCGCGGATTTTAGATTCAACCACAATCTAGTATCGATTGGTGGTAAATCAAATTCGCTTGAGTGTGGGTCGCTAGTCCATGTGTTCCTCGAATACTTCTACAAGTCAATGATAGCTGGTGTTAAGAGGGAACAAGCAGTAAGCTTCGCATTTGCAGCAGCCGAACTTTACGTTAAAGGCTGTCCACAATGCACAGACTTCGTAGCAACACCAGAAGTTCCCAAACCTCCATGCAATCATAAACCTAATGAATTTCCCGGCATGGTTAATACGCCGAAGGAATCAGAAGGTTATAAGACTGGTTGGCATTACGTGTTAGATACATGCCAGCAGTATGTAGACTTCTGGCGTAATGACCATTGGGTTCCTCTTGATATCGAATGTGTCAGAGGGGAAGTCTTATACGAGGACGACGAAATTCGTATAATGTGGAAAGCCAAGTTCGATTATATTGGTGACACTAACCAAGATATATTGAGCATGGACCACAAGACTATGAAACAACGTCGTAACACTAATTCCATGAATAATCAGTTCATGGGCCAATGTCTCTTAATGAACACTCGTAAGGTGATGATTAACAAGATAGGTTTCCAATCATCACTCAAGCCTGAGGAAAAGTTCATTCGCACCCCCGTCAATTACACAGCAGAGCGCCTTATCGAATGGCAGTCTGAGACATTGCCATACTACGCTAAACTACTACTCATGTATGCGGAGACAGGACACTTTCCACCGAACTTCACTCATTGTGAGGGTAAGTATGGTGATTGTGCATTCTATGAGCATGTGTGCTCTGACAATCCTTCCATGCGTGAGGAGAATATTAAACTTTACTTTAAGGTCGGTCCACAGTGGAATCCGACTAATGATGAGGAATAATGACCTACTGTGAAGTTTGCTTACAGTGGTTATATGACCTCAAACTAAAATGGTGTCATTGCTGTGGCTTTGATACTAAACTGGTGAAAAAATGAGTAAAATATACATGGTCGAAGTGAAATTAGGCGCCAAATTCGTGTGCGTTGATAAGTTCACCAGACACACTGACGCACTCCATTATATCAAGGAGAATAGTGGAGAAGTATATCCGATGCGAATCGTCAGAGTAGTAAAGACGGTCGTATTCGAGGAGAAAAAGTAATGGCTAAGAAGTTGGCGAACCACATACACAAGTATAAAAAGATAGACCTTGGAACTGACAAGGAATATCTCGTTTACAAGTGTATGCACCCGGCGTGCTCGCACTACATTCCTATCGCGCTTGCGGAAGGTAAACTTTGTGAGTGTAATCGTTGTGGTGAGCCAATGATTATTACCAAAGTAACGCTCAATGGGTCTAATGGTGGGCCTATGGCTAAACCACATTGCAATGACTGTATCGAGAGAAAGAAGGTCAAAGATGAGGATGTGGCGGCTATTGCGGCGTTCCTTTCGGGAAATGAGACTAAGACTAACTAGCATTCGTAGGCATAAACCCACAATGGGTGTTATGTCATATGAATGGCAACTAAACAAGGACAGGACAAATATCCATGACTAAGTATGTGATTAAGTGGGGTAATGTTTACCTCGCAAGTAGATTCGGTGCTTCTGGTTTCCATTGCACAGAACACATCGAAGATGCTTTACAATTCGACTCTATGATTGGTGCGGAAGGATACGCCATCATGAGAGTTGATTTGAAACTCGATGAATACAAAGTAGTTCCCGTCACCGTATAGGAGAGTATGCCAAGTCTCGAAAGTGTCAACATGCAAGCTCTCTTTACTATGTTGAAAGGTGAGCCAGGGACACGTAAATCTACGTGCGCCCTATCTTATCCCGGTAAACAATATTGGGTTTCCACTGACCAAAAGATGGAAGCACTAACATTACCTGCTAAGAGATGGGGTATCTACGGTAAAGGAATGGTTGACTATGATGACTATAATGATTGGGATAAGCCCCGCGCTAAACTCGAAGCATTACAAGTCAACTGTCCATACAAACTAATAGTCGTAGACTCTATCACTTCCATTGGCGACGCTATGACTAGCCAAGTTAAAAAGATGAAGCGTCGAGAGGGTGGTGGTAAGACTATCGGCGGAATACCAGTCTCAGGGTTAGAGGAATTTAACGCTGAGTCTTCTGCTTTCCAAGAAATGATGGCTATCTTGAAAGATATTCACAAGTTCCACAATGTGCATATCATTCTAATCGCACATGTTCTTGGTGCTCGTAAGGACAACGATGCTAATAAGTTGACCCATCATTCACGAATAATCGTGACTGGTGCTGAGAAGATTAGCGCAAAGATAGCTTCATACATGACAGAGGTATATCATTTCAATATTACCCCTGCATTTGAAGCAGACAAGGAAGGTGCATACACCTTAAGGACCACCCACACTGGTAATGATTATGCGCGAACTTCATTACCTTTACCGCAGGAAATTACGTTTAATGCGGACCCTCTATACGAGAAGTGGATTGGACCTGCAATAAAGAGGCTCCAAGATGAAAAACCTGTGGAAAGAATCCCAACAATCACACCATCTCAACAATCCCAAACTCCAACACAACAACCAAACGTAAGTCCATTCGTTAAGCCGTAGGAGAATATAACTATGCCGACAGTCCAATTCAATGACCGCGATTTACTCCGTGGGAAAGTTGTCACTCCCGCGTGGTATAGGGTCAGAATCGAAAGTGTGGGAGAGGCTCCCGCAAAGGCGTCAGAGAAAGGCCCCTCCACAAACTATCCCGTTGAAGGAACTATTCTTTTCAACGGTGATACGGGTGACAAGGAGTTCGCAAACGTCCCGCTTGATTGGAATTTTAACAGTAAGGCAATTGGCTTTGCTGTTGGATTCTTGCAGGCTTTCGGCGTGGAAGTTAAGGCGAATACTCGCTTTGACTTGAAGTCCGCGGAAGGGCGTGAACTTGACGTATTTGTGGAAAACGATGTTTACCAGAATCGTCAGGTAAATCGCGTTAACCACAAGTATCGTCCAATCAAGACGGACGTTTCTCCAGTAGCGTAACTATTCTGTAGAGTGCGCGCACACTCTACGAACCACTAACTCGGTAACTAAAGGAGAATGACAATGAAGTATTTCATGCAGGAAGACAATGATGTGGTGGACATGGATGAAGAATCCAAGAACACCGAAGTCGAAGATATCGACGAAGATGATGACAACGACGACGATGACCTCGTTGAAGATGTCGAATCTGAGGACGATAAAGACTCTTTGTAATTGAACCAGATTTACTGAAAGGTTATCTGTAAAAACAGTGTTGTGTTTAGACCTCACGTGAAAACACAACTGTAATCTGTGCCCTAGTGGACAGTAGCTTTTCAGTAATAGGGGTTCCTACAGACGTATCCATGTGACGTATCAACTGTAGGAACCCCGCCTTTAACTAACTAATAAGGAGACTACTAATGAAGCGTTTCTATGTAACATCAAGTCCGGAACAGGCGCGTCACATTCTTCTCGATACTGTCGAAGATGCGATTGTAAGAGCTACCAAAGAAGTTCAGGCTGGTAGATACCATCGTAGATTCGTAGTGCAAGTTGTCGCTGTTGTAGAGGAAGCGCCTACACCTACGCAAGTAGTGTGGTTGCGTGAGAATCCAGACTATGAAGCGTAAACCACGCATCATAGCACCTAGACTCTTTAGTGGTGAGCGTAGAGAGTCAATAGGTCACGGTCTGCCACCAGAAATAAAAGCAGGGCTGCGTAAGATTGCAGCTTCTGAGAACAAGTCTCTTTCGTGGGTGTTAGAGAAAGTTATTATTGACTATTTTGGGATGAGGCGTCCCAAATACATCGAAAGGAAAAAGAAATGAATCGTAAACACGAGTTGTTTCTGATTAATCTTGGACTGGAAACTTTGTTGGAGCGTATGTCCACCAAGGTTAAACCGAAGGTGCAAGTAAAGCCGAAGAAAAAATTCCGGAAGGCGAAATGGACAAAAGCTCAGCACAAGAAATACGCTGAGACTATGGCGAAAAAGTGGGGTAAGAAACAGTCCCAGTAATGGGATGCTACTTTGAAATGACTGCCCATTAAAAGAGCATATGGCAGATGCTCCAATAACATCAACTACTTTCTAAACAGGAGTGAAGTAATGGCAAATGCGTTTCAGAAGTTTTTTCAGGGGGACGCTCCCACTGAACCTGACACTACACCTATTAAGCCTGACGAAAAACGGGTGAAGGGTAAGATTATTAAGGTATCCGAGGATGGATGGGGTTTCATTTCATCCAAGGATATCAAATTCACTCGAATCTTTTTCCACTGGACTTCACTGAAACAAGATACTCTCAAGTTTCAGGAACTAAAAAACGGAATGAAGGTGGAATTCACACCAGTTGAAGTTGCAGACAAAGGCTGGCGTGCAATCAAGATTCGGGTGCTGAAAGATGGTGAATCGTAGAGCTTTTCTACGAATCCTCGCACTTGGGGTAGTCGGTCATGAGTTAGATATTGACCGATTACTCTGGGTGCCGGGTTCTAAGACTATATTCCTTCCAACTAAAGTCCATCGTGGACTAACTGAATCACAAATTATTGCGCTAGAAATGGCTAGAATTGCGCCCAAAATAGCAAGTCTATTTGAGCGTGATGATACCTTCTATCGCATATTGAGTAAGGAGAAAATAGATGTCTCTAACTAGGAATGAATGGTGCATGATGTGGGAACGCATGAAGACCTTGGAATTGAATATCTTTGACCTGTATTCAGGTAAGAAAGAGTTCGATTACAAGGTTTATCATCGTATGCTCTCATGCGTAGAAGAAACCAAGAAGCAGATACAACAAGTCATAGGGCAGATGGAATAAATGGGCGTATCGTTCCTAGACAGATATAATTCTGAGACGACGTGGTTTGGTAAGGTGATAGTAATAGAGATATATCACCTTGCTATGACTACGCGGTCTAAGAATTGGACCATAACCAAAACTGCCGAATACTTTCAATGCAGCATAGGTCTAGTTTCTGAAAACCTAAGACTAGCCGAACTATTACACACTGACCCTACTCTCTCCACCCTTCCGACTAGACAGGATGCATTGAAAAGGTTGAACGGTAAAATGGCGAAAATGTGGCAACCTCAACCCTATGAAGTTTTAAGAGGATGGATTGATGCCATTCTCGAAGAAGCTTCAGATGACTTAAATGATTGGGAGACTAAGTTTATTGAAGACATGAATGTTCGTGTCAACAATAAGTGGCCGCTAACAGAGACTCAAGAAAAGAAACTTGAATCCATATATGCGGACAAAACCTCCTAATAAACCTGATGATATTACTAGCCCACTTCACGAAGGACAAACATTCAATTCCTGTCCTAAGTGTCATAGAAGCTGGGAAACTATTCCTCCTATAAAGGGAGTAATACACAGGACTATTATCTGTGAAGAATGTAAAGCAGATGATAGGTATTTCAGAACAGGAACAAGGTATCCGGGTCAATAATGAGTGAAATTGAAAAGAAATACGTAGCAGGTCACGGTCCCCTAGGAGCTAAGTTAATGGTTCTAGGGGACTGCCCTACCTATAAAGATTCCTCTACTGGTAAAGCATTCACAGACAGTAAGGAATTAAACCAATTGCTAATGGATGCTGGCATTCGTAAGGAGAATTGCTGGCTTACTACTGTTTCTAAATATGAGGTTCCACCTAATACTGGCAAGAAAAGAATACCATTCGCCGTCCGTGCCAAGAATGCTGGCATTGATATAGAACAACAGTTAGCAGAACTACAGGAAGAAATTAATGCAATCAAACCCAACTGTATTTTGGCTGTTGGCGGAACCCCTTTATGGGCACTCTCTGGAAAAACTAAAATTGGCAACTACCGTGGAAGTATCATGCATGGCATGGGAGTTAAATTCGTCCCAAGTTATAATCCAGCTCACTTGTCATGGCACGCGACAGACGTTGAATTCAAAGGATACTGGAACAGACAAATAATGGCATTCGACTTTAAGCGTGCCCTCGCGCAAAGTCGATTTCCAGAATTAATCCTTCCATCACGTAGCCTCGAAGTTGCTAGAAATTCCCATCAGTTAGCCGAATTCAGACAGCGATACAAAGGTAAGCTTAGAATGTCTGTGGACATTGAAGCTAATGGAACCTGTATCCCTGTTTGTATTGGGCTGGCTTTTAATAAGCACCACGGAATGTGTGTGCCATTATGGAATACTGATGGTATCTGTAACATACCATCCAGTGACTTAGTTCAAATGTGGTTAATCCTAGCAGAAATGCTATGGGAAAACGAAATCGTAGGACAGAACTTCAACTACGATAGAGACAAGATTAAGAGACTTGGGTTTGTTATCCGAAAGCTTGTATCGGATGTAATGCTCAAGGCTCACGCGATTAATCCTGAGTTACCTAAGGGACTCGCGTTCAATACCTCACTCTTTACAGAAGAACCATTCTATAAAGATGAGGGCATGTATAAAGGAAAAATCGAAGACCTTCTACTGGGATGTGCGCGAGATGCTTGCGTAACATTTGAAGTAGATGAGAATATGAACGCAGACCTAGATGAGTTAGGTCAGCGTCAATTCTTTGAGAATTTCCTAATGAAGTTCCCTGACTTGTATTGGTCTATTGAACAACAGGGCTTTAGAGTAGACCATGAGGAAAGGGATAGACTATTAAAGAAATACATTGAATGGGATGAAAAGTGTAGGTATGAACTATTCAAACTAACAGGAGCAGAAATTAATGTTAATTCACCAAAGCAAATTCAACTTCTTCTCTGGGAAAACCTTCAATTCCCTCGTAAAGATTCTACGGGAGAGGAAGATATCACTGCTTTGCTTAACTCGGCTACCGTATGGAAGAAACGTCCTGAGTCCCACAGAAGAATATGTGAGCTTATACTGGAAGACCGTAGAGTTAGGAAGTCTATCTCGACTTATCTTATGGCTCTCCCAGATTATGACGGACGTATGCGGACTACCTATTTCCCTTGTTTGGATACAGGTAGAAGCTCCACAGGACAACAAGACCCACCCATTAGACCAATCGTCGAAGTTATTGACGAAAACGGTAAGAAAAAAGACAAGGTTCTTGGGACGGCATTTCAGACAATGACGAAACATGGAGATATCGGTGCAGACATACGTGGTATGTATGTGCCAGATACTTTCCATTTCGAGACTATTGATGAAATAATACAACGGATTGATGAGGAAGAAGAATTCGTTCAGGCTGATAGTTCACAGGCAGAAGCTAGAGTTGTGTGGCTATTAGCTGATGACGACGAAGCATTAAGACTAGTCGATGAAATTGATTACCACGCATTCACAGCAACATGGTTCTTCGGTAAGAATGCAGAACTATTTGACTATGACAAAAAGAAACTTGGATACGAGCATCCTATTAGATTCTGCGGTAAAACTCTCAGGCACGCGGGGCATCTTGGCGCTGGTAAACGACGTGCTGCTATCGAAGTCAATACCCAAGCGCGTAAATATAAGATTCCCATCGCAATTGACGAACAAATTGCAGAACGAGCTTTACAGATATTCCACAGTAAGCAGCCTAGAATACAGCAAGTATTCCAAGCTGGTATTGTCGAATGTCTACGTAAGAATAGACAGCTAGTTGCAGGATTGCCATACGGAGTAGATGCACCTGCTGGTGGTAAGAGAACATTCTTTGAGCGTTGGGGAGAAGAACTTAACAGACAAGCATTCTCCTATATACCTCAAAGAACTGTGTCTGATAACACTAAGGCTGCTGCTATACGTATACGCGAAAGGATACCACACATTAAGATTGTTATGGAATCACATGACGCTCTCTTATTCTCAATTCCGGTGAGTAAGAAAGCGGAATGGATTCCCATTATTAAAAAGGAGATGGAACGACCAATTGATTTCAGTCAATGCTCACTAC
>Ga0075430_100003751_pt1 | contig 12768 bp, 10 predicted proteins | sample RhiMetdeltSRZDD4_FD_75294 | JGI IMG/M metagenome (GOLD analysis project Ga0075430, IMG submission 75294) | Populus rhizosphere microbial communities from Tennessee, USA - Rhizosphere MetaG P. deltoides SRZDD4 | ecosystem: Host-associated > Plants > Roots > Rhizosphere > Soil | place: USA... | reverse complement strand
GCAAAAGATATTATCGGCCTGATGAAACATTTGAAAATAAAAAAATATAGCGCTGTTGGCTATTCGAGAGGATCGATCATAGTTGCAAGATTATTGGTATTGGATAAAAACATAACCAACGCCGTAATGGGAGGAATGGGAGCAGAGTTTACAAATCCTCTTTGGCCGAGGAGAATCATGTTTTACAGGGCGCTGAGTGGTGATTCCATACCTGAATTGCAGGCCATGGTAAATAATGTAAAGAAACAAGGACTGGACCAGCAGGTATTAGCTTACCTGCAACGATCACAACCATCAACAAGCAAGGAAGACCTGGGAAAAGTAAAACAACCTGTACTTATTATTTGCGGTGATAAAGATTCAGACAATGGTTCGGCAAAAGAATTAGCCGACCTTTTTCAACATCCAACTTATAAGATCACTCCTGGTGATCATGGAAGTGCAAGCCGGGCAAAAGAATTTTCAACTGAAGTGATCTCATTCTTAAATAAGAAATAAGTTTTTCCAACTTAAATTCATTTTATGAAAAAGATATTGTTTTTCCTGTTTGTTTTCATCCAGGTGTTTTGCGATGCGCAAATTGCGAAATATAAAAAAACAACGGCCATGATACCCATGCGGGATGGCGTCAGGCTGTTTACGGTTATTTACTCACCTATTGCCACAAGCGGAACTTTTCCCTTTATGATCCAGCGAACTCCATACGGTGCTTTGGAAACATCAAAAGATACTGTTGATCTCAGTAACGCCAATGGCTATAAAGAAATGGCTAATGAAGGGTACATTTTTGTTTTCCAGGATATACGTGGTAAATATAAAAGCGAAGGGAAAATGGAAATGAATAAGCCAATGTATCACGCCACTGATCCCAAAGCAATTGATGAAAGCACAGATACCTATGATGTCGTTGACTGGCTCATAAAAAATGTTCCGAATAATAATGGTAAAGCAGGTATAAGAGGTGTTTCTTATGATGGCTGGCTATCACTGGTAGCAGCGGTTGATCCGCATCCTGCATTGAAAGCTGCTTCAGAGCAAGCCACACCTGCTGATATGTTTTTAGGAGATGATTTTCATCATAACGGCGCTTTTCGTCTTAGCTACGGTTTTGAATATTCTTATTTATTCGAAAACGAAAAAGAAAGCAGCAGCTTTCCTTTTCCGCAATATGATCTTTATGACTGGTATTTAAATCTTGGTTCTTTAAAAAATGTAAATGAAAAATATTTTCATAATAAACTCCCCACATGGAATGATTTTGCCCAACATCCCAACTATGATGCATTCTGGAAAAAAAGATCCGCGATGAGCTATGTGCCTTATCCGCAAACTGCCATGTTGCATGTTGGCGGTTACTATGACCAGGAAGATATGAATGGTCCACAGCTCATGTATCGTCATATGGAAAAGAAAGATTCCTTCAACAGGAATTTTATTATTCTCGGTCCCTGGAATCATGGCCAATGGTTTGGCGGTAAGGCCGACAGCCTTGGCAAAATATCTTTTACAATAAAAACCGGGGAACGTTTTCGTGAGCTGCAAAAAAAATGGTTCGATTATTATTTAAAAGGAATTGGAGATGGGAAATTTGATGAAGCAAATTGTTTTCAAACCGGCAGCAACGTTTGGAAAAGTTATAGTGCCTGGCCGCCAAAAGAAACGACGATTCAAAAATTGTATGCTGCGCCAAAGAATAAATGCTCATTTACAAAACCAGCATCAGCAGGATCCGTTTCTTATACCAGTGATCCTGCTCACCCGGTTCCATATCGTACGCCACCTATTGAAGCTACTTATGGACCCGGCAGCCGATGGTATACATGGCAGGTAGAAGATCAGCGTTTTGTTTTTTCGAGACCCGATGTTGCAAGTTTTACATCTGATTCATTAATGGAAGATCTTACTGTTACCGGAAAAATAATAGCGCATCTGTTTGCCAGCACTTCCGGTACCGATGCTGATTGGGTGGTTAAACTCATCGATGTGTACCCGGCTTTTGATAAACCTTTATCGATGAGTGGATATCAATTGCCAATAGCAATGGAGGTATTCCGTGGCCGGTTCAGAAAAAGTTTTGAAAAGCCGGAGCCACTTACACCAAATAAAATGGAGGAATTTATTATTGATCTTCACGACGTCAACCATGTGTTCAGAAAAGGGCATCGCTTAATGATCCAGGTACAAAGTACATGGTTTCCTGTCATCGATCGCAATCCACAGAAATATGTTCCAAATATTTTTGAAGCGAAAGAAGCTGATTATATAAAGGCAGAGCAGCGGGTATATTTTTCTACTTACATTGAATTGCCGGTGATGAAAAATTAAATTAAAGTCTTATTGAACTATGCCGTGAAAGCAAACGGTAAAGAGTTATTCTTTGCCGTTTACTTATTTAGTTGTTCCATTCCTTAAACGATTTCTTTTCCCGGGACGATCAAGATGATCTTGCGGCAAATAAATAAATATGAAAAAAAATTTTACTGCTGCACTTATTATTCTAAGCAGTATCGTTATGAGCTCCTGTACAGAAAATCGTGCATCAGAAACCAGGGTTGATGCGAAAGAAAAGAGCAAAGACACAAAGGCCCAGGTCCCAATTAAAACTGACGGGCCTGTTCTTGGCATGATCGAAACCGATCAATATATCATGAAACTTCATCGTGCATTTCACTATAACCCTGCCGGAAATAAAATACCCGCAAACACAAGACCAAAAGCCGGTTATAAATTCATTTACCTGGATGTGTCTTTAAAAAATAAAGATGAAAAAGCACTTGATGGAGGTTTTCTTTTCATCGGTTTGAAAATCACAGATGAGAACAACAAAGAATACAGAAAGGCGGTAGCGGCTTTAGCCATTTACAAAACCGAAAATCCTGATGAAAATGATGACAAAGAATATAAAGCGATGTGGGGCAAATTGCAGCCGGGTGAATTTCATCGTGCGCTTATTTATGCGGTAGAAGTACCGGAAAGCTTACATGATCTTATACTCAGTATGCCTGTGAAAGAACGGGCCAGGGATTTTAAACAGATCAGGTTTTCATTATAACCCAGATGGGAAAACCGGTTACTGTTTGATGTCGGCCGTTTGCTGTTTGTATGCAATATTCTTAATTTACGAGACTACCTTTTGTCTTGTAATATGTACAGGCTAATTCAATTTCTTTTATTTCTCATTTGCATGCTGCATGCAAATGGCGGTTTTGCCCAATCGCATTACCGGTTTTTTTCATTGGGACAGGCACAGGGCCTTACATCCGATTTTGCATGGACAGTTTGCCAGGATAAGTACAATTATATCTGGATTGCCACGCAACATGGTTTGAATCGATATGATGGGCACCACATTAAACAATATTATCATGAGGAGAACGATCCGTATTCAATACCCGGGAATGCCGTGTATTGGATATACCGTGATGCAGATGATGAACTTTGGTTTTGTTGCGGAAGAAAGGGATTGGTAAAATACAATCCTGCCAAAGATCGATTCGAAAAATTTGCTCCATTTGACAGCATCAAGCAAAAACTGAATTACCCGGCACCGATCTGGCGTATGGGCAATGATCAAAGAGGCAGAATATATTTTAATTGTGGCGGGGCTTTATTTCGTTATACCAAAACCAGCGGTATCATGGAGGATCTTACTCCGTTGTTCAATGGATACATTGATAATTATGGAATAGCGATGATTTTGCCGCAGGGAAATGACGTGGTTTGGATATTGGCTGACAACGGGCTTTACCGGTACGACCTGGTTGCTGAAAAGATCCGTCAAATTTCTATTGATCAAAACAAATTCGGATTTGGTGCACAATCAATGCATGATGCGGAGTTCATTAATGATCATGATATCCTGATCTCTGTTGCCCGTGCCGGTTTTTTGTTGTTTGATACAAGAACGGAAGAATTCAAATTGCCACCAGCACCTTTTGATCCAAGCCGGTCAAGGAAGTTTTCTATCGTCGGTGGCGTACTGAAAGATAGTAAAGGAAGAATATGGCTGGCTAACTCACGCTATGGATTGATCGAATACCATCCTTCTTCAAACTCAACTCAATTTTTAAAAGATGATCCATTATATCCCTATCCATCCGAGGAACAGGAAGGCAATGGAATGAACGTATCGGAAGACAATAATGGGAATATCTGGTATTGCAGTTCCGCGAGAGGGGTTATCTGGTTTAACCCCGATCGGGACTTTGTGGAAACCTTTCAACGCGATTACGCAAAGTCAAACAGTTTACCGAATGATATTATTAATTATTTTTTACCAATTGAAGATCAGAAGTTCTTTATTGGAACAAATAAGGGGCTTTCTGAGTTCAACCAGGTTACAAAGGATTTTAAAAACTTCCCGATCGCCGAAGATGATAAGGATATCAATCCACATTCAGGGATCCGCTGCATGATTCAGAAAGGCGATTCTGTTTTTATCAGCACCTATATCGGGTTATCCGTTTATAATAAAAGAACACGAAGGTTTGCAAGATTTGTAGATACGTCAGGAATATTTCAGCCAGGTGATCAACTTGATATTCACTATATCTCTCCCGGTATGCTTTTACTTAGCGGGGGTAAGGCGGCCCGGTTCAACTTAAATACAAAAAGGTATGAACACATCAATACAGATAAAAGTGACAGCCTGTATGCATTAACCACGATCAACATTTCGGTACTCGAGGATAAAACAAAAACATTGTGGGTAGGAACGACAAATGGAGAATTGCTTGCTTATAATACGGACAATAAAAAAATAACCCGTCATATTTATTCAAAAGTGCCTGCTGAAAGGATCGATGCAATAAGCATTGATGAAGATGGAAAGTTATGGCTCGGATCCACCCAAGGATTATTTTTTTATGACCCGGTTTCAAAAACATCACGCCCCATCATCCTGGATCTGTCAAGAAAAGAGATTTTCAATATTGCAATTCAGAACAAAGAATGGGCGTGGTTAACAACCCAGAAAGATATTATTCGCTATAACAGGATCAGTGGATCGGCAGCTGCCATGCCAATCAGTTTTATATTTCCAGGCAGCGACATCGTCAGAAGAGCTTTTATGCTTGATGGAAATAATTTTTTGTGGGTAGGAACGACGAAAGGGTTTTGCAAAGTCGACATCACCCGATTTAAAAGAGACAATACGACAACCCAGCCGGAACTTGTAAATTTTTCGGTTTTTGATAAACCCCAGCTATTTGATAAACCGTATTCCGAAATTGATGAGATCAATTTAAAATATAATCAGAATTTCTTCTCACTCGATATTTCATCTTTTAATGTGGACCAGTTGAATCCCGGTTCTTACAGTTATCTTCTCAAAGGATTTGATAAAGACTGGCAAGCGGCAAAAACCAATTCCATCAGTTATACAAATGTGCCCCCGGGTAAATATTCTTTATACCTAAGAAGCAAAACTGCTGCCGGCGACTGGATAGAACGAAAAGATCCTATTGTCATTAATATTAAACCTCCTTTTTGGCAAACGGAGTGGTTTATTGGTTTGATGATCGCTGCGTTGATGTTCATCGTGTATTTTATTTACCGCTTCGCCCAAAAAAGAAAACAAAACAAACGTATCGATGAGACCATTGACTATTTTGCGAACTCGCTTTACGGCGAAAATTCGATCAATGAGATCTGCTGGGATATAGCCCGGAATTGTATCTCGCACCTTAAGCTGGAAGATTGTGTTGTCTACCTCCTTGACGAAAAAAGAAATGTACTTATTCAAAAAGCTGCTTACGGGCCAAAAAATCCAAAAGAGCATGAGATCATCGATCCCATAGAAATTAAGATTGGTGAGGGAATCGTTGGCACTGCCGCTGCTACTGCCAAACCCGTTTTAGTTAAAGACACTACAAAGGATCGTCGGTATCTGCTCGATGACCAGCAACGGTTCTCGGAATTAGCTGTTCCAATCGTTCACGAAGGAAATGTAATTGGTGTTATTGATTCGGAGAATTCGAAAAAAGATTTCTTTAATGAGGGTCATGTAAAGGCATTATCAACGATCGCTGCTATCTGCGCTAATAAGATCGCAGAGGCAAAAGCAGAAGAAGCGGCAAAACAAAGCCAGTTGCAATTGCTTGAAATAAAAAAACTGTTAGCGGAAAGCCAGCTGATGGCGTTGAGAGCCCAAATGAATCCACATTTTGTATTCAATTGTCTTAATAGCATACAGGAATGTATCGTGACGGAAAAATATGGTGAAGCGAGTTTATACCTGAATAAATTCTCAAAACTGTTCAGATCCGTTCTCAATAATTCCGGAAAAGTATCCATAACTCTCGCCGAAGAAATAGAGGTGCTCGAACTCTATCTTTCACTTGAGCATATGCGATTTGAAAAGTCCTTTGAATACAGGATCGAAATAGATGAGGAGCTTGAAAAGGATGAGATCATGATCCCATCGATGCTTTTACAACCTTATGTTGAAAATGCGCTGTGGCATGGCCTTATGCATAAAAATGGCGACCGCCGCTTAGACATTTGTTTTAAAAAAATAAATGAAGCCACTTTTCAAGGTATTATAGACGATAATGGTATTGGTCGGAAAAAAGCGGGGGAATTAAAAGAACTGCAAAGCAAAACAAAAAGACATGTGTCACGTGGCATGAGTATTTCAAATGACCGTATAGAACTATTGCAAAAACAAGGTGAACATGCCGTATTAAATATCATTGACAAGGAGACAAAAGATGGCGATGCAGCCGGCACAAGGGTTGTTATCGAACTGTCAACTTATTTAAAAGGTTAGTTATGATAAAAGCATTAATTATCGATGACGAAGTAAAGGCAAGAAATGTCTTGAGGCATTATCTCGAAAATTTTATTCCGCAGATCACTGAAATCAAACAGGCCGAATCTGTAGATGCCGCGATCGGGGTCCTGAATAGTTTTCGACCCGATATTGTTTTTCTTGATGTGGAAATGCCGCACAAGAACGGGTTTCAATTTCTAATAGAAGTAAAAGATCCTTCATTTGATGTGATCTTTACAACAGCCTATAATCAATATGCAATACAGGCGATTCGCTTCAGCGCCCTGGATTACCTGTTAAAACCCGTAGATCCTGATGAATTGCAACAGGCAGTTGGAAGATATGTCGAAAAAACCGAGGCCAGGCAGCAACAAAAGGTTTTATATGATAACCTTGTTGAAAACATCAATAAGAAAGAAGTAAAAGATTTTAAGATTGCAGTCCCTTCGGCAGACGGATTTTATTTCTTTATGATCGACGAAATTGTGCGGCTTGAGGCGGACAGCAGCTACACGCATATCCATCTTGCCAATAAGCGGCCTTTTACCGCTTCAAAAACCTTAAAACATTTTGAAGAAATGCTGGAGCAATTCAACTTTATCCGAACCCATAAATCGCATTTGGTAAATCCGCGACATATAACAAGACTAAGTAGTAACAACGAATTTGTGTTGTTAACAGATGGAAGCAGGGTTGAAGTGTCCCGTAGAAAAAAAGATGATGTGCAAAAGCAGCTCAATCTACGCACCTGACCATTGACGCAACCAACCGGCCCATTGGCTAAATACTGTCGAGTTTCCTGGCAAGTGCACTATTCCTTTGCAGAAAAGAAAGAATTGTGACACTTTTTATATCAATAGCTGTGCTGGGAGTTTTCGGGCTGATGCTGCGAAATTTATTTGACAAGAAGGCCAGGATGCGCCGGCTTGCCAGGGATGGTGTTGAAGCAAAAGCGCTTTTACTAAACATCCACTACGATACTGATAAAAGCCAACTGCAAATGGTAAGATTGCAATTACAGGTGTATCCTGAAACGGGAAGGAATTTTGTCAGCGAAATTTCCGAGGTACCGGATCAATTGAATGTTAGTGAATACCGAGTTGGCGATTACTTAAACGTTAAATACAACCCGCTAAATACAAAAGAAATACTCATAATTTCCGCCAATAACGATGATCTATAATTCTTTCTCCATATAAACGACTCCCTGCAATGGATTGTCATAATATGCGGAGATGTTTTTAAAGCCGAATTGTTTGTATAAGTGTATGGCAGGTGCTAGTTTTTCAAATGTATCGAGCCTCATCTTCTCATAATTTCTTTGTTTTGCTGAGCTTAACAACTCTTCGATCAAAATCCTGCCGATTTTATTTTCCCGGAAGCCAGGTTTGACATAAAGCCTTTTCATTTCGCAGGCCGCGCCATCTTTCATTCTTGTGAGTGCGATGCAACCGGCTACTTCGTCATTCCAGTAAGCAAGCACCAGGTCGCCATCGGGCAGACCGTATTTTTTTAAAGGATCCTTTAGTTCTGCCTCAAAACTTTGAAAACAGATGTCTTCCGCAAGCTCTTTTTCATATTCACGAAAAAGTTCCCTGATGATATTCAGTTCGGTACCTTCCTCTATAATATGTTTTATCCTAAGCATATTTGCTGCATAAAATTAGTTTATCTAACTTTTCCGCGTAAACCATTTAAAAAATGTTTACCCGTTTCATCATTTTTGCTTTCGTGATAGTTATCTGCCCGGCTCTTTTTGCCCAGAAATACAAAAAGGTTCATGAAGCTGCCGTGCTGGTGGATACACACAATGATTTTCCGAGCGCATCCATTGAAAAGAAAGTAAGCTTTGACGCGAACCTGCTTGGGATCACACATTCTGATCTTGGCCGAATGCGGCGTGGCGGTGTTGATGTGCAGATATTCTCCATTTTTTGCGGACCAGAGCAAAAACAACCATATGCATTTGCCAATCGTGAGATCGATTCAGTTTATGAATGGGTCAGAAGAGAGCCGATCTACATGACAATTGTAAGAACACCGGATGAGTTAAGAAGAGCCGTTAAAGAAAAAAGATTAGCAACTATGCTTGGTGTTGAAGGCGGACACATGATAGAAGATAATATCGCTAACCTGGATAATTTATACGTAAGAGGTGTAAGGTATTTAACGCTTACGTGGAACAATTCAACAAGTTGGGCCACTTCTGCCGCCGATGAAACCACCAGGGGAGATTCATTACCGCACAAAGGACTTACCGAGCTTGGCCAAAAAATAGTAGAACGAATGAATGACTTGGGAATGATCATCGATATCAGTCACAACGGTGAGCAAACTTTTTGGGATGTGATAAAATATACAAAGAAACCGGTCATTGCCTCACACAGCAGTGTATGGACGATCTGTAACCACCGGAGAAATTTAAAAGACGACCAAATAAAAGCTATTGCGGAAAACGGAGGCGTTATTCATTTGAATTTTTATGCAGGTTTTCTTGACAGCACCTATGAGCCAAAAGCGCTTGCATTCACAGCGGCCCATAGAGCTGAGGTGGATTCGTTGATAAACAAGGGGACACAGCCTGAGTATGCACAAATGATCGTGATGGAAAAATATAAAGAGGAAGTGTACTCTTTTCGCCCGCCGCTTTCATTACTTATCGATCATCTTGATTATATCGTAAAGCTTGTGGGCGTTGAGCATGTTGGGCTGGGGTCCGATTTCGATGGTATCGAAGCCGGGCCAAAGGAGCTGAATGGCGTGCAGGATTTTCCATTGATCACAAAAGCATTGATGGAAAGGGGCTATAATAAAAAAGATATCCGGAAGATATTAGGTGGAAATTTTTTAAGGGTGTTCCGCGCCAATCAACTTTGAGTCGTGTTGATAATTTCCTCTTCTTTTAATTTTCTATCAAAGAAAAAAGTTCCGGTTGGGAGTATTGATGCAAGAAATGCCGTCGCAAACCATTTCATCGATTTGTTATGATCGGTTTTATATTCCCATGCAAGAAAAAGAAACGCGATAAATAAAACGCCATGTATCCAGCCTACTACAGTTACTGCCATTGGTTGCTTTAAAATATATTTTACCGGCATGGCAATACCAAGCAACACTAAGAATGAAATTCCTTCTGCGATCCCTGCTTTTCGAAGCCAGTTAAGTTTTTTATTCATACCCGTTATAATGATTATTGGGTTGCAATATTAGTTCTTTATTCCTTTTTCCAGTTCTTATACTGATCGCGACCGATGATCGTACTGCCGGCATGACTAAAGGTGTCAAGGGCGAAGGCAACATAATTCACGCCAGGAACCGAGGTAAGATTAATCGCTGCATCAGCGAACCAGGCTGCGGAGCCCGCGCTTCCCATTTGATCGCCGAGATATTCTGCGCTGGGAATAAGGGTATAGAGCGTATCATGACCTTGCTTTACAAATACCAACCGCACTTCAGGATATTTTCCATTGAGACCATTGACAACACGATCTACAGTGATGACGCTATCTGGTACTTCCATGTACTTTTTCATCGTCATTGAATCAGGGTTGATATCCCAAACAAGCACCGTATCTGAAAATACGATCTCGCTATCGTCAACATCGTTACCGCAGCAGGTAAGAATAAAGGTGAGTGATAAAACAGCTATTATTCGCATAACGCAAGTTATAAAATGTCCGTATGTAATTCATGTCACAAAAGTTAAATTGCAGGTCTTATTACAAAAATCTGCTGCATTGAGATCATTTCTTTCCATTGTGACTTTCGTTTTTTTAAGCCACTTAGTATTTGCCCAAAAGAAAAATGAGAGTTTTCAGTTGCATATAAAGAAAGCTGTTTCTACAATAACGATCGACGGCATTATGGATGAAGAAGCATGGCAGGCTGCCGAAGTAGCTGCAGATTTTTTTATGGTATTGCCGATGGATACCAGCCATGCAAGAGTGAAAACAGAAGTAAGAATGAGTTATGATGGTGAAAACCTTTACCTGCTTGCTACTTGTTTTCATAAGCCGGATCAGAAATACATGGTGGAGTCATTAAAGCGGGATTTTATTTTCGGTAAGAATGATAATTTTCTTTTGTTCGTTGATCCTTTTGATGATCAGACCAATGGTTTTTCATTCGGGGCCAATGCTGCAGGCGCACAATGGGATGGCACCATGTATGAAGGTTTTAAAGTTGATCTGAGCTGGGATAATAAATGGAGCTCTGTTGTAAAAAATTATGCGGACCGTTGGCTGTTTGAAATGGCCATTCCTTTTAAAACGATCCGTTATAAAAAAGGAATAAAAAAATGGGGCATCAATTTCAGCAGGCTTGATATACTTATTGCGGAAAAATCAAGCTGGGCGCCGGTGCCAAGACAATTTCCTACTGCATCGCTTGCTTATAGCGGTTCTTTGATCTGGGATGAAGCTCCGCCGGACGCCGGTGCAAATATTTCAGTGATACCATATGTACTTGGCGGCATCAGTAAAAATTATGATGCTAAGACAAAAGCAACATACAGAAAAGATATCGGGGTAGACGCAAAGATCGCAGTTACGTCTTCCCTGAATCTTGATCTCACAGTCAATCCTGATTTTTCCCAGGTAGAAGTGGACCGGCAGGTAACCAATCTCGATCGCTTTGAACTTTTTTTCCCGGAACGAAGACAATTCTTTCTTGAAAATGGAGATCATTTTTCAAATTTTGGTTATGCTACCATCCGGCCTTTTTTTTCAAGACGTATTGGTTTAAACGCCCCGATAAATTTTGGTACAAGACTTAGCGGGAAGCTGAACAAGGATTGGCGCATCGGTATTATGGATATGCAAACAGGCAAGGTTGATTCAATGGAATTGCCTGCTCAGAATTTTGCAGTGGTCGCATTGCAGCGAAGGGTTTTTTCTCGTTCCAATATTGGTTTTTTATTTGTCAATAAACAATCGGTTAACTATCGTCCCACCGATACGGCGAAATACAAATACTCTTCTTACAACAGGAATTTTGGTTTGGAATACAACCTGGCATCTTCCAATAATTTATGGACCGGCAAGATGATGTTGTTAAAATCATTCAGTCCCGGTGATCCCGGAAAAAATTGGGTGCATGCCGCCAATCTTCAATATGCAAGCCGCAAATGGACTATTGCATGGCAACATGAATACGTTGGTAAAAACTACAGCGCAGAAGTTGGCTTTGTACCCCGTATCAATTATATCAAGTTAAATCCATTTGTCAGCCGTTTATTTTTCCCAAAAACAGGCAGAATGCTAAGCCATGGACCAAGAGCTTACACGAATTATTTTTTTAATCCATCTATGAAGCAAACCGATCATGAAACTATTTTTTTATACCTGGTGAATTTCAGGAATCAAAGTTTGTTTGATCTGTGGGCGGGAGACGTATTCATTGACCTGTTGCAGCCTTTTGACCCAACCAATACAGGAAAGGATACGCTAGCCCGTGGCACACACCATCGATGGAAAGCCTGGGGCGTAGAATACTTTTCAAAACCTCAGAGTCGTTTTACCTATAGTTTCAGTACAAGGTTTGGTGGGTATTATGCTCATGGTAACCGGATAAATATTACCACCGACCTTGGTTATCGTTTCCAGCCCTTTGTAAATATTGCTATCAATACAAGCTATAACAATATTGATCTTCCGCTGCCATGGGGGAAAACTGATCTTTGGCTGATTGGTCCAAGGGTGGATGTAACCCTGACAAATAAATTATTCTTCACTGCTTTTATTCAATACAACGATCAGCAAAAGAATATCAATATCAATACAAGGTTTCAATGGCGGTACAAGCCGGCTTCGGACCTCTTCATTGTGTATACGGATAATTATTATACCAATCCTTTATACATTCGAAACAGGGCGGTTGTGGTGAAGTTTACATATTGGTGGAATATGTAACAGGCCAGGAAAAAATTTCAGGTGATCGTCAAAGTTTCCTGACTCGAATAGAGAATGCTTTCCATGGATTATCGCTTACCAGCTGAT
>Ga0075430_100003750_pt1 | contig 12768 bp, 13 predicted proteins | sample RhiMetdeltSRZDD4_FD_75294 | JGI IMG/M metagenome (GOLD analysis project Ga0075430, IMG submission 75294) | Populus rhizosphere microbial communities from Tennessee, USA - Rhizosphere MetaG P. deltoides SRZDD4 | ecosystem: Host-associated > Plants > Roots > Rhizosphere > Soil | place: USA... | reverse complement strand
ATCGCGCTCACCGGCTACGGCCAGAAGGAAGACCGGGCGCGCGCCGCCGACTCGGGCTTCGACTACCACTTCGTCAAGCCCGCCGACCCGCGCGAGATCCAGATGGCGATCGAGCGCGGCCGCAACATCGCCGGCGAGCCGGCGCTCGAGGCGCACCGCATCGGCAGCTCCAGCAATTCGTAGCCTGCATGAGCGCATGATCAGCGACGCTTTCCTGGCCGGCGGCGCCGAGATGGGCGAGCGCATACGCGCGCTCGACTGGTCGAGGACGCCGCTCGGGCCGGTGGAACGCTGGCCGCAGAGCCTGCGCAGCGCGCTCAGCATCTGCCTCGGCTCGCGCTTCCCGATCGTGCTCTATTGGGGCGCGGAGCGAATCGTGCTCTACAACGACGCCTACGCCGAGATCCTCGGCAAGAAGCACCCGTGGGCGCTGGGCCGGCCGTGCCGCGAAGTGTGGTCCGAGATCTGGCACGTGATCGCGCCCATGCTCGACGGCGTGGTCGCGGCCGGTGAAGCGACGTGGTCGGAGGACCAGCTGCTGTTCCTCGAGCGTGGCGGCTATCCGGAAGAGTGCTACTTCTCATTCTCGTTCAGCCCGGTGCGCGGCGAGGGCGGCGAGGTCGAGGGCGTGTTCACCGCCGTGATCGAGAGCACCCGCCGCGTGCTGGGCGAGCGGCGCCTGCGCACGCTGCGCGATCTCGGCGCGCGCGCGGCGCTCGCCCAAGGCGAAGCCGGCGCGTGGCGCGCCGCGGCTGGCGCGGCTGCGGACAATCCGGCCGACCTGTCATTCGCCCTGCTTTACCGCGCCGACGCCGAAGGGTCGGTGGCGCACCTCGCCGCGGCACACGGCTTTGAGAATCCGCCGTCGGCGATCCGGCTGCCGTGCGAAACCTTCGACGGCGCGCTCGTGCTGCCGGTCGCGCGCCCCGGCGCGGCCCCTTACGGATACCTGCTCGCCGGCACCGGCGCGCGGCGCACGCTCGACGACGAGTACCGCGGTTTCCTCGCGCTCGTCGCCGATCACGTTGCCACCGGGATCGCGAACGCGCGCGCGTACGAAGAAGAACGCAGGCGCGCGGAGGTGCTCGCACAAATCGACCGGGCGAAGACCGCGTTCTTCTCCAACGTGAGCCACGAGTTCCGCACGCCGCTCACGCTGATGCTGGGACCGCTCGCCGACGGCCTAGCCGATGCCGAAGCGCCGCTGCCGCCCGCGCAGCGCGAGCGCCAGGAAATGGTGCTGCGCAGCGCGCTACGGCTGCAGAAGCTGGTCAACACGCTGCTCGACTTCTCGCGCATCGAGGCCGGGCGTGCGCAGGCGAGCTACGTGGCGACCGACCTCGCCGGGTTTACCGCAAACCTCGCCTCGAGCTTCCGCTCGGCGGTGGAAAAAGGGGGCCTCAAGTTCACGGTGCATTGTCCCCCGCTCGCCGAGCCCGCGTATGTCGACCGCGAGATGTGGGAGAAGATCGTTCTCAACCTGCTGTCGAACGCGTTCAAATTCACCTTCGAGGGCGAAATTGCCGTTTCCCTGAGGCTAGAAGAAAACTTCGTGCTCGAGGTGCGCGACACCGGCGGCGGCATTCCAGCGGCGCACCTCGCGCGCGTGTTCGAGCGCTTCCACCGCATCGAAAGCACGAAGAGCCGCACGCACGAGGGCACGGGCATCGGCCTCGCCCTGGTGCAGGAGCTCGTCAAGCTGCACGGCGGCGCGGTCGGGGTGGACAGCGTCGAGGGCGTCGGCAGCACGTTTACCATCGCCATTCCGCGCGGCCGCTCGCACCTGCCCGCGGAGCGCGTCGGCGCGCAGGCGGCGCTCGCCTCCAGCGCGCTCGGGCCGGCGTCCTACGTGCAGGAAGCGCTCGGCTGGCTCACCGGGCCCGAGCCGGCTGCGCCATCCGAGCGCGACGCACCGCGCAGCCGCATCGTCTGGGCCGACGACAACGCCGACATGCGCGAATACGTGCGCAACCTGCTCGCGCCGCGTTACGAGGTGGAGGTGCTCGCCGACGGCGAGGCGGCGCTCGCCGCGGTGCGCAGGGGACGGCCCGACCTGGTGCTCGCCGACGTGATGATGCCGAAGCTCGACGGCCTGGGCCTCGCGCGCGCGCTGCGCGCCGACGCGCGGACGCGCAGCGTTCCCATGATCCTGCTCTCGGCGCGCGCCGGCGAGGAGGCGCGCATCGAAGGGCTCGACGCCGGCGCCGACGACTACCTGCAGAAACCGTTCAGCGCGCGCGAGCTGCTGGCGCGCGTCGCCGCGCGGATCGAGCTGGCCGCGCTGCAGCGCGAGCTCGCGGCCGCCGACCGGCGCAAGGACGAGTTCCTCGCGGTGCTGTCGCACGAGCTGCGCAACCCGCTCGCGCCGATCCGCAACGCAGTCTCGCTGCTGCAGGAACCCGAGCTCGAGCCGCCGCTCGCCGCGCGCGCGCGCGCCATCCTCGACCGGCAAGTGACGCACCTGATCCGTCTGGTCGACGATCTGCTCGACGTCACGCGCATCAGCCGCGGGCAAATCAGCCTGCACAAGGAGGTCGCGCTGTTGGAGCAGATCGTTGCTGCGGCGCTCGAGACCAGCCGCCCGCTGATCACCGCGGGCGGCCACGAGCTCGTGGTGCGCAACGCGCCGGCGTCCGCGATGGTGCGCGGCGACCCGGTGCGGCTCGCCCAGGTGATCTCCAATCTGCTCAACAACGCGGCGAAGTACACGCCGCGCGGCGGCCGCATCGAGCTGGAGGCGCGCGCGCTCGATGGCTGGGCAACGGTCGCGGTGCGCGACAACGGCGTGGGCATCGACCCGCGGGAGATGCCGCGCGTGTTCGAGATGTTCGGCCAGGGCGAGACTACGCGCGGGCGCATTCCCGGCGGCCTGGGCATCGGCCTCTCGCTCGCGCGGCAGCTCGCCGAGCTGCACGGCGGATCGCTGGCAGGGCGCAGCGACGGCGCCGGTCGCGGCGCGGAGTTCACCCTGCGCTTGCCGCTTTGCGCGGCGGACGAGATGCCGCAGCCGGCGCCGGAAAGGCCCGCGCCCGCAGCCGCTGCGCAGCGTCGCATCCTGGTGGTGGACGACAACACGGACGCCGCCGAAGGCTTCGCCGCACACTTGCGCCGCCATGGCCACGAGGTGCGCATTGCCGCGGACGGGGAGCAGGCGCTCGCGATCGCGCGCGATTTCGATCCGCAGGTCGCGCTGGTGGACATCGGCCTGCCCGGCATGAGCGGCTACGAGGTGGCGCATCGCCTGCGCGCGACGCCCGCGCTGCTCATCGCCCTGACTGGACGCGGCCGCGAGCAGGACCGGGCGCTCGCCGAGCAGGCGGGATTCCACCACCATTTCGTCAAGCCGGCCGATCCGCACGCAATCCAGGCCGCGATCGGCACTTGGCGCGCGTCGTGAGCCGGCTGCTCATCGCGGACGACAGCGCCGACATGCGCGAGTCGCTCAAGCTCGTGCTCGAGCGCGCGGGCTACGAGGTCGCACTCGCGCCCGACGGCATGCGCGCGCTCGAGCTGCAGCGCGCGCAGCCGGCGGACGTGCTGATCACCGACATCTTCATGCCCGAGCGCGACGGCATCGAGACCATCACCAGCTTCCGGCGCGAATTCCCCCAGATCCGGATCATCGCGATGTCGGGCGGCGGCGTGCGCGTCGACGGCAAGCTCTACCTCGGCATCGCCGAGGTGGCGGGCGCCGACGCGACGCTGCGCAAGCCCTTCGAGCCGAAGTCGCTGCTGCAGCTGCTCGTGGACCTCTCGGCCGCTTCGCGGGCTTGAGAGACGCTTCACTTGCGTAGAATGCCCTCTCCGGGAGGGGCGGTGCGCGTCCTCATCGTCGACGATAATCTTGAGCTGCTCGAGTCGCTCGCGCTGGTGCTGAGAAGTGCCGGCCACGACGTCGACACCGCGCCGAGCGCGGCGGCGGCTCTCGCCGTGCAAAAGGCGCGGCCGGCGGACGTGCTGATCACCGACATCTTCATGCCCGACACCGACGGTCTGGAAGCGGTGTCTGCCTTCCGCTCGGGCTGGCCCCGCCTCAAGATTGTCGCGATGTCCGGCGGCGGCAAGATGACGAAAGGGAACTACCTCGAGACCGCGCGCGTGGTCGGCGCGGACGCCGTGCTGCGTAAGCCCTTCGCGCCGGACAAGCTGCTCGCGATGCTGGATTCGTTCCGCCCGGCGCCATGAGCGAGGCAAGCGCCGCTCCAGCCGAATCGCCCTCGAGCGCGCTCGCCGCGAGCCGTCAGCGAACGCTGGTCCGGCTGCGGGCGGTGGTCGTACTCGCGTTCGCGTTGCCGCTTTTCGTGCTCTTCGGCACCGCCGCGGTGCTCTACCGGCAGGCGTTTGTCGAAGCCGGCGGCCAGCTCGACGCCGCCTCGCGCATCGCGCAGGAGCACGCGCTGAAGATGCTCGAAACCAACGAGATGGTTCTCGCGCGCATGCTGGAGCTGCTCGGCAACGCGTCGGACGCAGAGGTGCTCGCGCGCAGCGCCGAGGCGCACGAGAAGCTGAAGGACATGGCGCGCGGCCTGCCGCAGGTCCAGGGGCTATTCATGCACGGCGCCGACAGCCGCTCGCTCGGCACCAGCCGCGTGTTCCCGCCGCCGCGCGATATCGACTACTCGGACCGGGAATGGTATGCGGTGCACCGCGGCGGCCAGGGGAGCGGGGTGTTCATCACCGAGCAGCTCAGGAGCCGGGCGACGGGCGAAGCGATCTTCGACATGAGCCGGCGCCGGGTTTTACCTGACGGCACGTATGCCGGCTCCGTGCACATCAGCCTGCGGCCGGAATACCTAACCGCCTTCTGGGAGGAGATGGCGGGCAGCGTCCGCGGCCTGCGAGTCGTGGTGCTGCGCGCCGACGGGCGGCTGGTTGCGCGCTGGCCGGGCGGCGTGACCCCGGGCGCCGCGGTGGCACCGAGCGACCCGCTGATGCAGCGGATCGCCGAAGGAGCCTGGTACGGGCAGCATGAGACCCTCTCGCCTTTCGATGGCGCAACGCGCGTGGTCGCGTTCCGCAAGCTCGGGCAATACCCGCTTTACGTCGCTGCCGCTTTCGACCGGGCGCAGGTGTTCGCCGGCTGGGCCGTGCGCGTGGCGCTGATCGCGCTATTCGTCGTGCCTCTCGCCTGCGCTCTGGCATGGATGGCCTGGGTGGCGCTCAAGCGCACGCGCGAGGAGCTCGATGCCGTGCAACGGCTTGAGGAGGAGACCGCACGCCGCAGCCGGACCGAGCTCGCGCTCGCGCAGTCGCAGAAGCTCGAGGTCGTCGGCCAGCTGGCCGGCGGCGTGGCGCACGACTTCAACAACCTGCTGATGATCGTGACGAGCAACCTGCACCTGCTGCGCCGGCATGCATCGCCGGACGCGGCGCGCCACCTCGCCGCCATGGAGCGCGCCGTGGGCAACGGTACCCGGCTGACGCGGCAGCTGCTGGCGCTTTCCGGCCGGCAGGCGCTTGCGCCCGAGCGAGTGCTGCTCCAGGACCGGCTGCAGGCCCTTCTTGCGCTGGTGCGCGCCGCGTTGCCGGGCTCGATCGAGCTCGAGGCGCAAGTCGCGCCGGACACGGCAGCGATCTTCGTGGACGTTGCCGAGCTCGAGCTCGCGCTCATCAATCTCGCGCTCAACGCGCGCGACGCCATGGAAGGCGGCGGCCGGCTCGTCGTGTCGGCGCGCAACGCGCAGGACCAGGTGCTGCTCGAGGTGGCCGATTCCGGACACGGCATCGATCCGGCAGTCATCGGACATGTGCTCGAGCCGTTCTTCACCACCAAGCCGGCGGGCAAGGGCACCGGCCTCGGCCTCACGCAGGTCCAGGCCCTTTGCCGCAGTGCAGGCGGCAAGATCGAGATCGCGTCAAGCCCGGGGAAGGGTACGCGCGTGCGGCTCTACTTTGCGCGCGCGGCGGCCGATGCCGGGATGGAGCGCGAGGCGAGCGCGGGGCGCCGGCCTGCGGGCCTGGAGTGCGCGCTGCTACTGGTGGAGGACAACGACGCGCTTGCGCAGGCGACCGCCGCCGTGCTCGAGTCGCTCGGCTGCCGCGTGCGGCGCGTGGAAAACGCCAGGGCGGCGCTCAAAGCGGTCGAGGATCAGTCGTTCGATATCGTACTGAGCGACATCGAAATGCCGGGCCGCATCGACGGCATCGAGCTCGCTTTGCAGCTCGCGCGGCGCGCGCCGCTGCTGCCGGTGGTACTGATGAGCGGCTACGCCGCGCGCATCGAGCAGGCAAGATCCATCGGCCTCGAGGTCCTGTCCAAGCCGTGCTCACCCACGACGTTGCAAGGGGCAATCGCGCAGGCGATCGCCGCCAGTCCGAAGCCGGCCGCTTCCGCGCGAGGCGGACAGTGAGGATTTTCCCCGGCTAAGCTGAATGCCCTGATGCGCATCCTAGTGGTCGACGACATCTGGACGCGGCCGAGGCGGCTCAATCTCGGCATGCCGGAGGACCTGCGCCGCACGCGCGAGGCAGGATTCAGCGCGCACCTGGTGAAGCCGGTCTCGACGGACGCGCTGCGCGAGCTGCTCGAGCGCCTCTGAGCGGCTAGGCCAGGCGACCCATCGGTCGCACGTTGTCGCGGCGGCGTTGTCTTTAAGCGATGGACAAACCGCCGATGCCGGGACACGAGCCGGTCAAGGAGCCGCCGGATCCGGATGCCCCGGCGCCCATTCCCCCGCAGGAGCCGCCGCCTGGCGACTCCGCAATCCAGCCGATCGCGAAGGAAGACTAGAGCCGCCGGCCGAAGACCGAGTCCATGTCGCCGCCGCTCTGCATGCACGCGGTGAACAGCTCCTCGGCCAGGGCCCCGCCGGTATCGACGTTCCGCAAGTACGCCGTCTCGAGGATGTGCTGCATCAGCGCCATGCCGCGGTCGGAATCCGCCACGTCGTAGATGCGCGCCATGATCGCGCCGGCTTTCGGCCGGTCGATGTTCTCGCGCGCGAGCGCCTGCGCGACGAGCGCCATGTCGGCGGCGATGCCACATTCCTCGGCGCTCTGCGCGCGCGGGGCGGCGAAGATGTCGGACGCGAAGAACGCGGTTGCGAACGCGAGCGCGAGAAGCTTGTACATGCCGCCATGCTGAGCCCTGCCCCGCATCCTGAACAGCCTGCGGGCCGGCGCAAGGCCGCGCCTTTCGCGATTCGGCGTCAGCGATGTCCCGTCAGGGCTTGTCGGCGGCGCGCGACTCCAGCGCGAAGCGCACCAGCGCGATCGCCAGCGCCAGCACCAGCGGCCCGAGGAGCACGCCGATCGGGCCGAAGGCCGACACGCCGCCCAGCACCCCGATGAACACGGTGAGCGCGTCGATCTGCGCGCGCCCCGACACCAGCCACGGGCGCAGGAAATTGTCGATCGTCACCACGATCCCGCCCCAGATCACCATGAAGAGTGCCGCGCCCCAGCGGTCCTGGGCGGCGAGCACCAGCGCTGCCGGCACCCAGACCACCGGCGTGCCGACGAGCGGAATGAGAGCGGCGAGCGCTGCCAGCACGCCGAATACCACCGGCGAGGGCAGGCCGACGATCGCGAAGCCGATCGCCACCAGCGCCCCCTGCGCCAGCGCGGTGACGCCGGAGCCGTAGACCAGCGCGCGGGTCACCGAGGCGAGATGGCGGAACAGCCTCGCCTTGTCGGCCTCGGAGGCGGGGAGCAGCGCGCGCGCCGTGTCCGCGATGCGCTTGCCGTCGCGGATCGCAAAAAACAGGATGAACATCATCAGCGCGAAGCCGATCACGGTGCCGAGCGCTCCCACGAACGCCGCACGCCCGAGCGTACCGAGCGCCTTGAGCACGGCCTGCGCACCCTCGACCGCCCAGGCCTGGATCTGGGCGAGCGAGATCCCGGCGTTTTCCTGCACCCAGACGAGCGCCGGGCCCACGATCGGCAGGCTGGCGAGATCCGACAGGTCGGCGGGCTTGTGCTCGACCGCGAATGCCTGGGCATGGCGCGCGAGGTCCGTGACTTGTGCGGCGAATGCCGCGCCGAGACCGGCCAGCGGGCCGATGACCACCAGGAAGGTCAGGATCGTGAGCAGGGCGGCGGACAGCGCGGCGCGGCCACCGAGCTTGCGCGTCAGCCAGCGGTGCAGCGGGTGGATCAGGAAGGCGATGAACAACGCCCAGCCGATCGGCGCGAAGAACGGCGTAAGGACGAGGTACAGCAGGTAGCCGATGATCAGGATCGTGGCGAGCGCGAAAGCCCGCGTGTAGAAGGTGCGCTCGGATGTCTGCATGGGCTATGCGTATCGTGCCTGCAAATGCGGGCGGGCCCAATAGACTGCCCGGCGATGCCAAAAACCCGTGCGCGCCGACCCGCCTGGGGCAAGCTCGGCTTGATCGCGCTGGTCATCGCGGCAGCGGCGGCGGCCTGGCGCTGGACGCCGCTCGCCGAGATCGTCACGGTGGAGAACATCCTCGACTTCACGCGCGCGGTGCGCGAGCGCTGGTGGGCGCCGCTCGTGCTGATCGCGGCGTATACGCCGGCGGCGTTCGTGCTCCTACCACGCCCGCTGCTTACGCTCGTCTCGGTGATGACCTTCGGCGTGCTGCTCGGCCTCGTGTACAGCACCACTGGCGTGCTGCTGGCGGCGCTCGCGACCTACTTCGCCGGCCGCTACGTGCCGCGCCCCACGCTCAAGCGCCTGGCGGGCGATGCGCTCGAGCCCGCCGGGGAGCTGTTGCGCGAGCATGGCGTGACCGCGGTCTTCGGGGCGAACATGCTGCCCACCCCGCCGTTCGTGGTGCAGAACATGATCGCCGGCGCGGTGCGTATTCCGCTATGGAAATTCATGCTTGGCACCTTCCTCGCCCTGATCCCGGGGATGCTGGCGTGGACGGTGTTTGGCGGGCAGATCCGCGCCGCGCTCGAGGATTCGGCCGCGGTGAGCTACTGGCTGATCGGCGGCACGGCCGTATTGCTCGTCGCCTTTACGCTGGTCGCGCGCCGCGCGCTCGCCAAGCGCATGAAGGTGAAGCGCTAGGCCGCATCCGGCCGAAAAATCCGCGTCTTCCATGAATTTCCTTGAGCGCGGGCAGGTTCCGAAGGCCTGTCGGTGCGCAACGACACGCGGCCAATATGACGCGACTGTTAAATAAGGGGCCAGCGATATGCCTACGCGCGGGCCCGACATAGCATGGCCACGCCTCTAAACAACGGGAGTGCCCATGGGCGGTTCCATTCTGGTAGTTGACGACGAAGCGGCGGTCCGCGATCTGCTGGCCGCCAACCTGCAACGCGCCGGCTACAAGGTGATGTGCGCGGGCGACGTGCCGCAAGCCGAGGCGCTGGTGCGCGACACGCGCCCGGACATGGTCCTGCTCGATTGGGTACTGCCCGGCATCCCCGGCCTGACCTTCGCGCGGCGCCTGCGCTCCGACCAGCGCACCAAGGACATCTCGATCGTGCTGCTGACGGCGCGCGCCGAGGAGCAGGACAAGGTGACCGCGCTGGAAAGCGGCGTCGACGACTACGTGACCAAGCCCTTTTCTGCGCGCGAGCTGCTGGCGAGAATCAAGGCGGTCATGCGCCGGCGCGCGCCGCAGCTCGCCGACGACGTGGTCGAGATCGCCGGCCTGAAGATCGACCCGGCGGCGCACCAGGTGAGCGCCGGCGACAAGGCGATCGACCTGTGGACCACGGAGCTGCGCCTGCTCCATTTCTTCATGACGCATCCAGGCCGGGTTTTTTCGAGGGCTAGATTGCTGGATGAAGTGTGGGGCGAGCACGTCTTTGTCGAGGAGCGCACGGTGGACGTCCACATCCGCCGCCTGCGCCAGGCGCTCGCGCCCACCGGCCACGACAAGCTGATCGAGACGGTGCGCGGCACGGGGTACCGGTTCAAGCCGGATCTCACGACCGCGAACCTCGCTGCTTAGCTACTCGACGGTAACGGACTTAGCCAGGTTCCGCGGCTTGTCCACGTCGCTCCCTCGGACGAGGGCCGCGTGGTACGCAAGCAACTGCAACGGCACGGTGCTCAGGATGGGAGAAAGGATCCCGGGGGCATCGTGCATCCTGCAGACATGAACGCCTTCGGCGTCCGCCACCGCGCTGTCCAGCTGGAGCGCACCCTCCATGGCGATCGGGTAGTGCACGCCGCGCCCGAGGAACAGCGCATGCTCGCAGCGCGCGAACTTCGCCGCCCAGGCCGCCATCTGCGTCTCGGTGCGCAAGGCCGCCGCGACGCCCGCCGAATCGTAGCCGCGGTACTCGAGGCGGCGCAGGCCTTCGATCCGCAGCGGCACGACGTCGCGCCGCGCTACCGCGGCGACGATTCCGCACATCGGCGCTTGCCTTGCAGGAAGAGGAGGGTGGCGCCGGTCAGCCCGGCCGCCAGCGCGTCGGCGGCGAAGTCGAGCGCGTCGGCGGTGCGCTCGGGCAGGAAGGCCTGGCGCAGCTCGTCGCCGGCGCCCAGCAGCATCACCGCAATGACCAGCAGCATCGGCCGGCGCCCGTCGCACGCGATCCACAGCAGCAGCGTGACCGCGGCGTACGCCAGGAAGTGCCAGAGCTTGTCCCACGGCTCGACCAGGTCGAAGGGCAGCGCGTTCAGGGTGAAGATCTGCGCCACCACGGCGAGCGCGCCGAGCAGCGCCCAAGGCTGGTCAATACGCATTCTGCTTGCCGAGCACCACGACCACGGTCTTGAGGATGATCTGCAGGTCGAGCAGCACCGACCAGTTGCGCAGGTACTGCAGGTCGAACTCGATGCGCGCCTTCATCTTGTCCACGGTGTCGGTCTCGCCGCGGAAGCCCATGACCTGCGCGAGCCCGGTGATGCCCGGGCGCACCTTGTGGCGGATCATGTAGCCGCGGATCAGCTTGCGGTACATCTCGTTGTGCGCCACCGCGTGCGGGCGCGGGCCGACGATGCTCATGCGCCCCTGCACCACGTTGATGAACTGCGGCAGCTCGTCGAGCGAGGTGCTGCGCAGGAACGCGCCGAAGCGCGTGATGCGGCTGTCGTTGCGCGTCGCCTGGCGCACCAGGTCGCCGTCCTCGGCCACCGTCATCGAGCGGAACTTGTAGACCACGATCTTGCGGCCGTCCAGGCCGTAGCGGCGCTGCTTGAACAGCACCGGCCCGGGCGAAGACAGTTTCACGCCCACCGCGATCGCGACGAGCAGCGGGGACACCAGGACCAGGATCAGGGTCGCGAAGATGAGGTCGCTCAGCCGCTTGATGAAGCCGTTGAAGCCGTGGAACGGGCTCTCGCAGACCGCGACCACCGGCAGGCCGCCGATCGAGTCGACGCGCGCCTGGATCAGGTCGGAGACGAAGATGTCGGGCACGAAGTAGATCGACGCGGTGGTATCACGCAGGTCTTCCAGCAGGCGCAGGATGCGCGGCTGCGAGGCCATGGGCAGCGCGATGTAGATCACGTCCACGCGCTGCGCGCGCGCGTAGTCGGCGAGGCTCGAGAGCGCGCCGAGGTTCTGCGCCGTGGGCAGGTTCTGCAGCCGGCCGGTGCCGCGGTCGTCGAAGTAGCCGGCGACGCGGATGCCGAGGATCGGGTCGCGCAGCCGCTCGGCGAGGCGCCGGCCGAGGTCGTTCGCGCCGGCGATCACCGCGACCTTCTGCAGGCCCTGCGTGGCGAGCACGCGCGGCAGCAGGCGCGGCAGCAGCCGGTGCGCGGCGAACAGCACCGCCGGCGTGGCGAGCGCCCAGGCGAGGATCGCGCGCTGGTCGAAGGCTTCTATCGTGCGCGTCGCCCAGCCGAGCAGGCCGAGCAGGCCGAGGATCGCGACCCAGCCGGTCGCGATCTCGAGCATGAGCTCGCCCGCTTTCTCCCGTTCGCGCACCAGTCCGCCGGGGAAAGTCATGGCGAACACCAGAAGCGCGAGGATCAGGCAGGCGCCGTCGAAAGCGGCGCCGAACCAGGCCACCGCGCCCGCGAGGGTCGCGATCGCGACCAGCGGGTCGAGCGCGGCCAGCACCAGCGGCCCGGGGCCGGGCTGGCTGCGCAACAGTCGCGTCCGGATTTCGGGCGTTGCGTGCAAGGCCAAGGCAGGTTAGGGCAGCGCGGTTCAACCGTGATGTTGCGCCCGTGCCCGCCGCGTAGGCTCACCGGACTAACTTTTGACCAGTGCGTCGGACGAACTATTGCGTAATCAGCGTCGACTATATTGAGAGCGCCATGCCATTGACCCCTATTGCCGAAACCCCTCCATCGCCGGCGCAGCCCGCCGCCTTTACTTCGGTCGCGCCGGGAAGCCTCGCGCCGACCGACGGAAATGGCGACGGCCGCTCGGCGGCCACCGATTTCCTGCAGATCGAGTCGATCGTGCTGAACCTCGACGCCTCGCTGCGCGTGCACGCCCGGGCGCATTTCTTCAGCTGGACGCAAGGCCTGCTGCAGAGCCTGATCCGGCACGAGCTGCTGATCTGCATGCTCTGCCTGGGCAAGCCGCCTGCGTTCCGCGCCGACGGCTTCTCCATGACCACGCCCGATCCGACGATGGTCTCGGACATCTTCCTGCGCGACACCTCGGTCGCGCCCGCGCTGCTCAAGGCGTGGGAAGAGCGCCGCTACCAGCCGGTGGTGATCGACCTCACCGCCGCGCCCGTGGGCAGCGGCTCCTTCATTCGCGAGGCCGAGCGCCTCGGCGGCACGCAGCTCCTGGTGCACGGCGTGCACGACGCCGACGGCCGCGCGCTCACGCTGTTTACCTTCGCCTGCCGCCCCGGCAGCGTCGGCCCGCGCCAGGTGTACCTCGCGCAGCTGCTCGCGCCCGCCCTGCACTCGTCGTGGGTGCGCACGCAGCTGAC
>Ga0075430_100003748_pt1 | contig 12772 bp, 14 predicted proteins | sample RhiMetdeltSRZDD4_FD_75294 | JGI IMG/M metagenome (GOLD analysis project Ga0075430, IMG submission 75294) | Populus rhizosphere microbial communities from Tennessee, USA - Rhizosphere MetaG P. deltoides SRZDD4 | ecosystem: Host-associated > Plants > Roots > Rhizosphere > Soil | place: USA... | reverse complement strand
CGCGCGCGCGGCCGGGCGATCAAGATGTGAATGCGCGGCCGGTGCCAATTCCCCCGGGCGAGACTATATTCGACCCGCAACCTTGGGAGATCGCGCCATGTTCGCCTTCAAGAAGAAGCTCGAAATGCCGTCCGCCGCCGACGCGCTGCCCGGCCGTCCGACGCCGATCCCGACCGCCCGCGACCATTTCATCTTTCACCGGCCGCTCAAGGGGCCCTATCCGCAAGGCTTTGAGCGCGCGATGTTCGGCATGGGCTGCTTCTGGGGCGCCGAGCGCAAGTTCTGGGAGCTGGGCGAGGGCATCCACGCCACCGCCGTCGGCTATGCGGGTGGCCACACGCCCAATCCGACCTACGAGGAGGTCTGCAGCGGCCGCACCGGCCACAACGAGGTCGTGCTCGTGGTCTATGATCCGAGCAAGGTCTCCTACGAGCGGCTGCTCAAGACGTTCTGGGAGAGTCACGATCCGACCCAGGGCATGCGCCAGGGAAACGACGTGGGAACGCAGTACCGCTCCGGCATCTACGCCTTCACGCCGGCGCAGCGGCAAGCCGCGGAAGCCTCCAAGGCGATGTACCAGCAGGCGCTCAAGGCGCGGCGTTTCGACGCGATCACCACCGAGGTCATCGACGCGCCGGAGTTCTACTTCGCCGAGGACTACCATCAGCAATATCTGGCCAAGAACCCGATGGGCTATTGCGGCCTCGGCGGCACCGGCGTGAGCTGCCCGATCGGAACCGCCGACAAGCAGTCCGCGCACGCCTGAAGCTGACGCAGTCCGCGCGAGCCTCACCGTGGCGGACGCGCTGCAGGCCGATCGACACATCGCGCGGCTCCCGCACCGGGAGCCGCGCGCATGTTGTCATGCCCGGGAATCGGATATGGGATGAAGGGTGTCGGCCCGGGAGCTCGCGATGCGCAAGATCGAACTGTTCATCGAGGCGGTGATCTTCCAGAGCCGGTGGATTCTGGCGCCGTTCTATCTCGGCCTGGCGTTCAGCCTGCTGCTGCTGCTCTATCATTTCCTGGCGCAGCTCTTCGCCTTCGTGCTCAAGGTCCCGTTCGCGACCGAATCCGACGTCATTCTCGGCGTGCTGGGCCTGATCGATCTCGCCTTCACCGGCAATCTGGTCGTCATCGTGATCTTCTCGGGCTTCGAGAATTTCGTATCGCGGATCGAGGCCGCCGAACACGACCGGCCGGACTGGATGACCAAGGTCGATTTCGGCGGACTCAAGCAGAAGCTGGCGACATCGATCGTCGCGATCTCGGCGATCCAGGTGCTCAAGGCGTTCATGAACCTTGAGCAGTACGACACCAGCAAGCTCGGCTGGCTGGTCGGCATCCACCTCTTGTTCCTGGGCTCGCTGCTCACGGTAGTGCTGGCCGACCGCATCTCGGCGCCGACCCAGCATCCCTCGAAACGGCGCAAGACCGCGAGTTGAGCCGGGAGCTAAGCTCTTCGGAATTCCAGTTTTTTGCCGGCGCGGTGCCGCGGTGCGGCGCCCCGGTCAGGCTTTGTTAACCATATCGGGCGTTAATCCGTTAACCCTTTGGTCTGCGTCCGGATTCGCCTGCCATGCGGCTGTGCCGCCTCCTCGTGCCCTTGCTGATCGCGGCCGCCGTCGCCGGCTGCGCCGGCGTGCCCGGGTTTCCGATCGGCGCTGCTCCTCCGCCCGACGCGCCGCCGCCGCCCGCCGATCTCGACACGCTCGCCTATGGCCGGCCGGTCGCCTATCGCGAGCCGATCGCGGTGCCGTTGCCCGCGCCCGTGCCCGGGCCGGCGGTGGTGCCGCTGCCCGCGCCGCTGCCGGTGCCGGCCGCGGTTTTGCCCGGTCCGGCGCCCGGCGGCCTAGAGCCCTACACTCTCGATTCCGGCGACCGGCTGCGGATCGTGGTGTTCGGCCAGGAGGGCCTCACCAGCACCTACATCGTCGACGTGTCCGGCAAGATCGCCATGCCGTTGATCGGCGCGGTCTCGGTGCGCGGGCTCACCACCACCCAGGCCGCGCGCGTGATCGCCGATCGGCTGCGCCAGGGCTTCATCCGCGAGCCGCACGTGGCGATCGAGGTCGAGATCTACCGGCCGTTCTTCATCCTCGGCGAGGTGATCGCGCCCGGCCAATATCCTTACGTGCCCAACATGACGGTCGAGACCGCGGTCGCGCTCGCCGGCGGCTTCACGCCGCGCGCCTACCGCTGGGACGTCGAGGTCAGCCGCTCGGCCGGCGGCGTCACCGCCCGCCAGAAGGTGCCGATGATCGCGCCGGTGCGGCCTGGCGATACCATCAACGTCGGCGAGCGCTGGTTCTAGCGCCCGACGCTCCGCGCTTCCTACGGCGCGCTTTCTGCACCGACTTGAGCGCAGCATCGATCTCCGCTTCGCTCTTGCCCAATTCCTCGAGCGCTTGCGCGTAATTTGCGCGGACCGATTCGAGGCGGGGATGCTGGTGCCCTGCCGTGTGCGTGAAATTGACCAGAATGCCCAGCGCCCGCCGCAACATTGGCTCGGCCTCGGCGAGGCGGTTCGTCTCCCGCAGCAACGCCGCGAGATTGTTGAGGTTGTTCGCGACACTGGGATCATCGGGGCCCAAGCTGTCCGCGCTGATCGCCAACGCTCGCCGATAGAGCGTTTCGGCTTCGGCGAGCCGGTTCGTGTCTTGCAGCAGCGTTGCGAGATTGTTGAGACGGGTCGCGACGGTGGGATGGGCAGGCCCCAAGGTCTGGCCGCCGATCGCCAGCGCCCGGCGCAATAGCGGCTCGGCCTCTGCGAGCCGGTTTGCCTCCCGGAGCAATACAGCGAGGTTATTGAGGCACGTCGCGACTTCGGGATGGTCGGGCCCGCAGCACTCCTCGTTGATTGCGAGGGCTCGGCGATAGAGCAGTTCGGCTTCGGCGAGCCGGTCGGTGCCCCGCAGCAAACTGGCGAGATTGTCGAGACTGACCGCGACGCGGGGATGATCGGGGCCAAGGCTCTTCTCGCGGATCGCCAATGCTCGGCGAAACAGCGGCTCGGCCTCGGCGGGACGGCTCGTGGCCCGCAGCAGCGATGCCAGATTGTTGAGGCTGATCGCGACGTAGGGATGTTCGGGACCCAAGCTCTCCTCGTTGATCGCGAGTGCCCGCCGCAACAGCGGCTCGGCCTCGGCGAGCCGGTTGGCGTGCCGTAGCGAAAAAGCGCGATCAGTGAGGTCCTTCGCGACCGCAGGGCCGTCCGATCCCCCGAGCTTCTCGTCGATTGCCTGTCGTCCCCGCGCGAGGCGTGGCGGCCGCGATTTGCCCTGCGCCTTCGCGCGCGGGCTGCGCTGCGCCCGCCTCATTGAAGAAGCCGGACCGGCCGCGCCGGATCGTCCTGCGGCCAGGCGGCCGCAGGAGCCCATACCAACTGGGCGAGGATCAGCCGGGCGGCGATGCGCCGAGCGCGCTGCATGCTGGCCCGCCGGCGGCCGCCCCGCGAAACTACTTCTTCATGTGCTTCTTGAGGAAGTCCATGGTGCGCTGCCAAGCGGTCTTGGCGCTCGGCTCGTGGAAGCTGCCGCGCTCGTCGCAATGGAAGCCGTGGCCGGCGACCGGATAGACGAAAATCTCGCTGTCGCCGCCGCGCTTCTTTTTGATGTTGTCGACGTCGCTCATCGGGATCGCCTGGTCGGTCTCGCCGAAATGCATCATCACCGGCACCTTCGGCTTCTCGTCGGCGAACTTGGCGATCTGGCCGCCGTAATAGGCGACCGCGGCGGAGAGCCCGTTGAGCCGGCAGGCCGCCAGGAAGGCGACCGAGCCGCCCATGCAGAAGCCCATGATGGCGACCGGGCCCGCGCCCTTGAGCTCGTCGATCGCGGCTTGCGTGTCGCGCATCATCGCGTCCCAGTCGGGATTGGCGACGAACTTGCGCGCATTGGCGATCTCGTCGGGCGTGTAGCCGCTCTCGAAATCCTTGGTCTGGCGGTCGAACAGCGCCGGCGCCACGGCGGCGTAGCCTTCGCTCGCCAGCCGGTCGCAGACCGCGCGGATGTGATGGTTGACGCCGAAGATTTCCTGGATGACCACGACGCCGCCTTTGGCCTGGCCGGCGGGATCGGCGCGATAGGCGCCCAGCTTGAACTTGTCGGCGGCAGTGAGCGAGAAATGCTTACCCAAGATGACCTCCTGTGGACGCTGGCAAAAACCCGTGAACCCTGCGGGCCGGCGGTGATCCCGGCCGCGGAGGGCACAATTTCACGCGTCCGCCGCCACAAAGCAACCGGCTATCAGAGGCCGGGTGACGCACGAGGGACGACGGCCGGCTGGCGCGGTCATCCGCCCTCGGTCGTCTGTCCTGCGTCGTCTGTTCGGAGCCCGAACGCCTCGGCCAGCAACTCGTACGAGCGCCGGCGCGCGGCGTGATCATAGATCATGGTGGTGACCATGACCTCGTCGGCCTTGCTGGCCTCGATCATCGGCGCGAGCCGGTCGAGCAGGGTCGCCTTGGCGCCGACGAAAACGCGCGCGCGGTTGCGCGCGATCAGGCCGCGCTCGGCGGGAGAATAAGGATAGGCAAGCGCCGTCTCCGGGCTGGCGAGCGGCAGATACTCGCCGCGCTGGCGGCGCACGAAGTTGAGATCGATGGTCGATGCGAGCCGCTCGGCCTCGGCGTCGCTGTCGGCGCACACCGCCGCCACCGCCAGGATGGCGTAGGGCTGTGCGAGCGCGGCCGACGGCTTGAACTCGGTGCGGTAGCTCAGCATGGCGTCGAGCGCGTCGTGCTCGGCGAAATGGTGCGCGAACGAATAGCCGGCGCCGACCATGGCGGCGAGCCGCGCACTGTAGCCGCTCGAGCCTAAGAGCCAGATCGGCGGCAGCGCCACGTCGGTCGGCATGGCGTGCACGTTGCGGAACGGATGGCCCTCCGGGAAGCCGCCGCGGTCGAACAGGATCAGCTCCTGGAACCGCTCCAGGAAATCGTCGGCCATGTCCTGGCGCCGCCGCAGCGCGTAGGAGGTGACCGGATCGGTGCCGGGCGCGCGGCCGAGTCCGAGGTCGATGCGTCCGGGAAACAGCGCTTCGAGCACCTTGAAGCGCTCGGCCACCATCAGCGGCGCGTGGTTGGGCAGCATGACGCCGCCGGAGCCGACCCGGATGCGCGCCGTCGCCGCCGCGATCTGCCCGATCATGATGTCGGGCGCCGAGCTCGCGATCGACGGCAGGTTGTGGTGCTCGGCCACCCAATAACGGGTGAAGCCGAGCCGCTCGGCGAGGCGGGCGAGATCGAGCGAGTTGCGCAACGCCACCGCGCCGGAGGAACCGGCGGCCACCGGCGAAAGGTCGAGAACCGAGAGCGGAACCACCGGTCAGAACGGCCACGGACGGCGCAGGCGCCAGTCCTTCTTCCAGCCGGTGAGGTGCCCGTTGCGGAACTGCAACGCGATGGCGGTGTCGACCGGATAGAATCCCGGCACGTTCACCGATCCGGCGGTGACGTAGGTTTCCGAGCCGGGCCGGCCGGAGTGATAGAAGATCGGAACGCCGAGCGCGGCCGAAGCCTGCTCCGGCGTCATGCCGAAGGCGAGCGGCGCGGTGTTCGACGGGTACGAGCAATACGCCGCCAGGCACACATACAGCGAAGCAACGATACGTTTCATTCGATGAACTCTGGGCGCGTGGCCCGGACACGTGCTCGCGCGCCGAGGCGCGGACGCATCTTCGATCCAATCGCGCGTGCCGACAAGCCCCGAATCGCGATCGGGCCGACGCTGCGGCGGAGCGTGGCCTTATTGCACGGCGGGCGCCGCGGTCACTCGGCCGCGATCAATTGCGGCACCGCGTCCGCCAGCGCGGCCTGCGCCGGCGCGGGTTTCGCGCCCCAGCAGACGTACCAGGAGCCGAACAGGAACTCTTCCATCGCGAAGCCGTCGACCACCGCGGCGAGATCGTTCCACGGCTTGATGAAAGGATTTCCCAGCATGGTACGCCGCATCAGCCACAGGCTGAACGGCAGGATGAGCTGGCCGCCCAGCCCCGGCGGCAGCTTGGCGTCCATGATCACGAGGCGCCCGCCCGGACGCAGCTGGCGCAGCGCGTGCTCCAGCACGGCGAGGTGATGCGGCATGGTGTTGTACGAGAACCCGAACAGCACTCCGTCGAGCGGCTCCGGCGCGGTGTAGTCGCCGGCGTCGTCCTGCGTCACCTCGACATTGGTCCATTGCTGCTGCGCGCACAGCTCGCGCGCCTTCGCCAGCATGCCAGCCGAGAGGTCGACGCCGTAGATCTGCCCGCTCGCTCCCACCGCCTCGCGCAGATAGGGAAAATTCCGCCCGGTGCCGCAGCCGATCTCGAGCACGCGGTCGCCGGGCTTGAGCGCCAGGTGCCGCGTCGCGCGTTTACGAAAATGGGGCGGGATGAAGAATAACCAATCGATAAACCCGATCAGTCCGGCGATACGGTCATACCGGCGCGCGATCTCCGCGCGCTCGCAATCGATCCATTGATACGCCACGCCTCGCCCCCTCCCAGGCGCCGCGCGTTTTGTTCTAAGTGCCGCGGCGCAAAATGTTTTTTCGCCTCCACCCCGTCATCGTGGAGGTTGTCTCACTGCAACCTGAAGCCTGGAACGATGCTCCGGACCGCCGAAATAAGACCGCAGAATTTTATATAAATTTTATCCCGAATCAATCCCGGCTTTACTGTGGCGTAACCGCCGCCCGCGCCGGGGATTGCGCGGTAGCCTGGAATTCGACCGCCTGCACCACGATGTTGCCCAGCATATTGGCGACCTGCACGCGGATCGGCGCCAGCAGGCGTGTGCCGGCGACCGGCGCCAGCCACAGCTCGATGTCGCGGCCGCCCGCCAGGAACTTGACGGTGGAGCTTGCCGGACGATGGCCGGCGATCGGCTGCAAGGTGACCGCGCAGACCAGCGCCGGTCCCTGATAGCCCTTGTCCGCCTTCGCCTTGTCTAGGCGTCGGAAAGCGAGCTTGAGGTCGTAGCGTTTCTGCCCGTCGAACACCGGCAGCGTGCGCTCGCAGGCCTCGCGTCCGAGCCCGTCGCCGGCTCCGGCGGCGGGAACGAGCCAGGCGGTGAGCGGATCGACCACGCCCTGCTGGTGCGCCGCGGTCAGCGCTACGCGGTCGGGATCGGCGGCGGGGGCAGGGGGATCGATCTTGAGCTCGGTCACGCTGCCTTGCTCAAGCCGCATGGTCAGCCGGCTCTTGTCGTCCTCCTGGGTGATGTCGGAGGTGAACTCGGTCGGCGACAGCCGGCCTTCGCTGACCTTGCCACGCGCCGCCAGCGTGCCCTTGCCGCTGGCCAGGATGCTCGCGACGCCGCTCGCCTCGCCGCTGCCGGCGATGCTGTAGCTGTCCTCGCCGACGTCGACGCTCCAGGCGAGCTTGCCGACCGGGATGCGGGCGACCGAGATCGTGTAGCCGGCGGTGAGCGTGCCTTGCGCCTCCGCCGCGCCGGTGAGCGCAAGCGCCGCGCCGGCGGCGATCAGCATGGCGAGGGCGGTGGAGGGGAGATTCGACATGATCGGATCCTTCGTCATCAGGTGCCGGCGGAGGCCCGTTCCTTCTCCCCCGGTCCACCGCAGACATCTGGATCGATCGTGGCGCAGGCAAGACCTCGGGGCGGATTCTTGCGGTGCGGAAAATTCGCGGCGATGCGGGGCTCCGCTGAGCGATGCCGCGTACCCGGGCGCCGCGCTCATTCGCGCGCGGATTCGCCGACCGCCTGGCGGGCGACCGCCTCGCGCCACAGCAGGAACAGGCCGGACGCCACCACCACGGCGGACCCGATCACCAGGCTCATGGTCGGCACCTCGCCCCAAACCGCGAACCCCAGAATGCTCGCCCACACCAGCGACAAATAGAAGAACGGCGTCACCGCCGAGGCCGGCGCCAGATGCAGCGCCCGCGTCCACCAATATTGGCCGACCGCGTTGGCGACGCCGTTGAACAGGATCAGGCCGGCGTCGGCCGCCGTCGGTGTGATCCATCCGAACGGCAGGAACAGCGCGAACAGGCCGGTCAGCAGCGTGAGCTGATAGAGCGTCAGCGTCTCCGCCGACTCGGTCGCCGTCATGCCGCGCACCGCGGCGGTGACCGAGCCATAGAGCACGGCGTTCGCCAGCGCGAACAGGGCGCCGATCTGGAACGTCTCGCTGCCGGGGTTGGCGACCACGAGCACGCCCAGGAAGCCCACCAGCAGCACGCTCCAGCGGGTCAGGCCGACCGTCTCCTTGAGCAGCAGCGCCGACACCAGCGTGGCGAACAGCGGCGAGGAGAAATTGATCGCGATCGCGCCCGCCAGCGGCATCATGCTGAACGCGATCATCAGGAAGGTCTGCGAGAACCCCTGCGAGAGCGAGCGCATCGCGTGGTGGTGCAGGCGCCGGGTGCGGAACACCGCGAGCCCGGTCTGCGGCAGGATGAACAGCGCCAAGGTGGCGAGCGCGACGGCGGTGCGGGTGAACAGCACCTCGCCGATCGGATAGGTCGCCACCAGCCATTTCGAGGCCGCGCTCGAGCCGGCGAACATCAAGGTCGCGCCGACCATGTAGAGGATGGCGAGCGGTACGTGCTCGCGCCGCGTCGGGGCGGCGGCGGCAAGCCGGTCGGGGATGCTGGCTTCGCTCACTCGGGCCTCTCCGTTGCGTGCGGATTGCCGGCGAGCAACCACGGACGAGCGCTCGTTATCGCATGCGGGCGGGGGGAAAACGCATTCCGGAACAGCATGACCGGCCCGCCTTTTTGGCGCTTGCCGCGTGCCGCATCGGGCCAGGCGGGGAGGGAGCCGGCGCGCGTCGTGCCGGCCGGCGTCCGGCGAAATTTGAGAAAAATTGAGCGATCAAACTTATCAAACTAGCAGGTTCCGTCGTGGCAGGTTCGCCGCGCTACCCAGATCGGCGACAGCAGGAGCGCGCCCGCCGTGTCCACCAAGCAGATCGAGAAGCTGATCGAACGGCTCGGCATCCTGGTGGTCGACGAGAACCAGTACATGCGCAAGCTCACGCGCATGATGCTGATGAATATCGGCGCGAAGGCGATCTACGAGGCCGCCGACGGGCTCGCCGCGCTCGACGTCATCCGCGCCGCCAATCCCGACGTGGTGCTGCTCGATTGGGATCTGCCGGTGCTGAGCGGGCCGCAGATCATGCATATCGTGCGCTCGCCGGGCGTGTTCACCAAGCCCAACATCCCGGCCATCATGCTCAGCGCCCGCGCCGACCGTGCCCGCGTGCACGAGGCGATGCGGCTCGGCATCCACGAGTTCCTGCTCAAGCCGACCTCGCCGCAGGCGCTGCGCGACCGGCTGTTGTCGATCGTGGTCAAGCCGCGCGCGATGATGCAGATCGGCAAGTTCTACGTGCCCGCGCCGCGCCGGCCGCTTGCTCCGAGCGAGATCCGCCGCGTCGCGTGACGGGCACGTGCTCCGCCGGCTCACACTCCATCGCAGCTGAATTGTCCTACACCTTGCCCTTGCCGATGAGCTTGCGCGCGCCGCCGATCGCGAACCCGATCAGGCACATCCACAGGATGACGGCGCCGATCCCGAACATGATGCGGCGTGCGCCAATCGGCAATGTGCACGCGGCTTATTGCCAATTCGTTGCGCTGTTACGTTGTCGCAAGTCGGACGGAAAAACGGTTCCCGCTTTTCCTGAAAATGCGCTACGCCGCCGTCTTGATCGTTCGCCCGGTCCAGCGCCGGTAGCCCCATTCGGCGGCGAACGAGGCGGCCGCGAACACGATCAGCGCCGCGATCGCCAGCGGCTGCTGCTGCCAGGTGTAGACCGCGAGCACCGCGAACATGGCGAGGCAGGTGATGAGCGAGAGCCACACGATGACCGCGTTCGCCCCGGTCTGGTCGAGCACGCGCAGATGCGCGGCGTTGACCGCCGCGTAGACCAGCAGGAAGGCGGCGCTGCCCATCATGGCGATGCCCGCGAGGTCGAAGCCCAGCATCACCACGATCACCACCGCGGCGGTGAGCAGCAGCCCGCCGGTCGCCTGCTTCCATTCGGTGCGCGACAGCCCGGCCGGCAGCTCGCCGTCGCGCGCGATCATGTAGCAGACGTTGGCGGCGCCGAAGAGCGTGGCGTTGATCGCCGAGGCGGTCGAGAACAGCGCCGCGATCGCGATCAGCCGGAAGCCGAACTCGCCGAGGAACGGCTTGGCCGCCTGCGCCAGCGCATAGTCGCGCGCCTGCTCGATCTCGTGGTCCGACAGGTTGCCGGTCACGGTGATCGCGACCGCGAGATAGATCGCGATCACGATGATCACGCTGGTGTAGAGCGCGCGCGGCAGCATCTTCCTGGGATTGCGCATGTCGGCGGCCGCGTTGGTGATCAGCCCGAAGCCCTCGTAGCCGATGAACAGCACGCCGGCGCCGAACAGCACCGACTTCGTCTCCGGCCACAGCTCGGGCGACAGGTATCCGGGCCGGATGAACCACAGGCCGACCGCGGCGAACACCACCAGGATCGCCACCTTGATCACCACGATCACCGTCTCGGAGCGGCCCATCAGCCGCGCCCCGAACGCGTTGATCAGGGTGAGCAGCACCACCGCGCCGACCGCCAGCGACGTCACCAGCACCGGCGCATGCGCCTTGGTCACGAAGGTCGCCGCGTAGCTGCCGAAGGCGGTGGCGTAGAGCGCGAGCGAGATGATGTAGCCCGCCCACATGAACAGGTTGAGCCCGCCGGCCAGCACGCCGTCGCCGAAGCCCTTGACCAGGAAATGCACCGCGCCGCCCGCCGACGGGAAGGCGGCGCCGAGCTTGGCATAGGAGTAGGTCGAGAGCAGCGCCACCACCCCGCCGATCGCGAAGGCGATCCACATGGCGTTGCCGGCCGCCTGCGCCACCACGCCCAGGATCGAGAAGATGCCGGCGCCGACCATGCCGCCGATGCCGATCGACACCGCGGCCGCCATGCCGATCTGCCCGGCGCCCGAGGCGGCGGATCTGGCGGGGGGTGTGGTCATGGCTCGGTGCGCACCGCCGCCAACGCCACGGCCTACTCCGCCGCCACCTGCGCCGGCGCGATGAACTGCGACACCCACTTGTTGCGGCGCCGGACATTCTCTCGATACATCGCCTCGAACTCGGACGGCGGGAACGAATGGGTCGAGGGCCGCGCCATGAGCGCGTCGCTCCAGGCCTTGAGCCGTGGGAACTTCTCGATCTGGCCGAGCCGGCGGATCCGGTCGAGGAAGTGGTAGCGCTGCAGGAACGGCGCATAGGCGGCGTCGACCAGCGAGTACCGGGCGCCGTCGAAGAACGGGCCGCTGCCCTGCTTCGCCAGCGCCTGCTCGAGCCGCTCGAACGGCACCGGGATGCCGGCCGCCGCCTTCTCGTACTCGGCCTCGCTGTCGGCATAGGCGCCGCCGGTCACGGTCCCGGCGAAGGTCGGCACGTAGTCGGTCCAGGCGCGGTGGACGGCGCGCGCCACGGGGTCCTCGGGATGCAGCCGCGGCGCGATCGTCTCGTCCAGGTATTCGGCGATGGCGTTCGATTCGAACAGCGACAGGCGGTCGTCGATGCGCAGCACCGGCACCTTCTTGTGCGGCGCGATGGCGAGGAACCAGTCCGGCCGGTTGTCGCGCTCGATGTGGCGGAACTCGAAGTCGATCTGCTTCTCGCGCAGCACGATCGCGGCGCGCTGCACCCAGGGGCAGGTCTCGAAGCTGACCAGCAGATATTTCGCCATTTCGGCCTCACATGGTTTGCTTGAAAGCGGTCATGGTTGCATGCTCGGGACGCGCATTCAAAACATAAATCGCGATTGTCGTCGTGGAGGCCGCCCCGCCCGCCTCACTTCTGGATCGCCGCCAGCGCCTTGGCGACCGCCTCCTTGGGGGTGCGGTAGATGTCGGCGAGGAACGCGTCGATCGCCGCCGCGGTGACCGGGCTGATCTCGAGGTCGAGCCTGCCCGCCTCCTCCAGGAACTGCGGGTCCTGCATGGTCGCGTCGAACGCCCGCCGCAGCGCCGCCTTGCGCTCGTCCGGCAGGTCGGGCGGGCCGAAGAACGGCCGGCCGACGAACTGCCCGGCGATCAGCAGCCGCAGCACCTGGCGCTGCTCGTCGTTGGCGGCGCGCGCGAGCGCCATCGGCACGTCCGGCAGGTCGGCGTGCTGCTCCAGGGCAAACTGCGCCAGCAGGCTGATCTTGCGCTCGCGCAGCCAGGCCTGCTTCTGGCTCTTGATGCTGGTCCACGACCAGCCGCAGCGGCCGTCGACCTCGCCGCGCTCCATCGCCAGGTTGATGTCGTTGCCGCCCGGATAGCCGGTCACCAGCTTGACCTTGGCGCCGAACACATTGCGCAGGATCAGCGCGAAGGTGTCCGGGTCGGCGCCGGTCGCGCTACCGCCCAGCGTGAACTCGCGCGCGAACATGTCGGGCCAGGACTTCACCGCCGACGTGTGCCAGGTGGCGCAGACGCTGGTCTCGCTGGTGATGCTGCCGACCCAGGTGAGCCTGGTGGCGTCGAACTTGGCGTCGTTGAGCAGCGGCTCGGTCGCCATGCCGCGGCTCACGGTCGCCAGCACGGTGCCGTCCTTGGGCGCCATGCCGTAGACGAATTGCGTGGCCTTGGCGCTGCCGGCGCCCGGCATGTTCTGCACCACGACCGCCGGGTTGCCCGGCAGGTGCCGGCCGATGTGGCGCCCGAGCAGGCGGGCATAGAGGTCGTAGCCGCCGCCGGCGGTGAAGCCGACCAGGATCGTGACGGTGCGGTTGCGATAGAACTCCTCGGCCGGCTGCGCCTGCGCGGGCGCCGCCAGCGCCAGCCCGAT
>Ga0075430_100003746_pt1 | contig 12774 bp, 9 predicted proteins | sample RhiMetdeltSRZDD4_FD_75294 | JGI IMG/M metagenome (GOLD analysis project Ga0075430, IMG submission 75294) | Populus rhizosphere microbial communities from Tennessee, USA - Rhizosphere MetaG P. deltoides SRZDD4 | ecosystem: Host-associated > Plants > Roots > Rhizosphere > Soil | place: USA... | reverse complement strand
CTCGACGCGGTGATAGTTGTCTCCCCTAAATGCTTTGGACCCAAGAAGCGCCAGACGTGGCCCACTCGGCTGCGTCGGCGCTGGCGACGCGACCACGGTGGACTCGTTGGCTGGCGGCGGGCCACCACGCTGTGCGAACCAGCCAGCCACGATCGCGAGTGCGACGATCCCGAAGCCCCATTTGGCCGTCGTCGACACCCAATTGGCCTGAGCGACCACCTTCGCGGGCGCGGGCGCGGGCTCGAGAGCAGGTTCCGGCGTGGCGAGGTCGCGTCCGCAGTGCTCGCAGGTGGTCGTCGCGTCTTGAATCTCTTTCGCGCAGAACGGGCAGGTTTTCATGGGCGCTCCGTTGGTGCGATTGACGAATCGTGCCGCCTCGGCACGCCGACGATTCTACCGCGTTAGTGTCAGGGGCGATGCATCTCGGCGCTCGACGAACGTGCGGGGCTCGCGGGGGCGGCCGCGCGGATGCCGCCGCTGTTCGTATCTCGAGCTCCACAACAGGACGGATCCGACCACACGATTGAGCGCGGCTGTCGTGATGCCGAACTCGCGCTCGGTCTCTTTTCGCAGCGCTCGAATGCGCTCGCCGATCGACGGATTCGTCGAACGCAGATAGCGTTCCATCGCCCACAGCGCGGCGCCGTACCCTGCGCGCAGCTGGGCGGCGGCAACGTCGACGCGTGCTCTCACGCGCGGGTCGGCGTCGGCGCGATACCGCTGCCACCTCGCCATCATCGTGTGCATCAGCCTGAACAGGCTTGGCCCGTTGCGCTCGAAATCGAGGCGGAAGGCGCGGTCGAGAAATGCCTTCGACTGATCCCGCGTGATGGCGTCATGACGGAAGTTGAACTTGTACTGCCCGTGGATATCGGCCCAATCCACGTTGGGCAGGAGCCGTCCCTCCGCCTCGATCTGCGCGTGCAGTGCGGTACCGGGCATTGGCGTGTAGAGCATGAACTGATGGAAGACCGTGTCGTGCGCGATGGCCCGCTCGATCTCGGGCCCGATGTTCTCTGGCGTGTGATGCTCGAGGCCGATGATGCTCGAGCCGTGCACGCAGATCCCGTGCGACTGGAGCTCGCGAACGAGCGACAGGGTATCGGCGCCTTTCAGCTTCGCGTAGTCGGCTTCGGAGGACTCCAGCCCGAGCCAGATCCATTCGACGCCGAGCTCCACGAGCTCGCGGATGTCGTACTTGCGAATGGCGTTGGCCGACGAGAACACGTAGAGCGCCCAGGCTTTCTCGTGACGCTTCATGCAGTCGAGCAGCTCCAGCGCCCGACGCTTGTACAGGAGGAAGTTCTCGTCCATCATGAAGAACGACGAGACGCCAAGCGCCTGCTCGGCTTCGCACATGACGCGGAAGAGATCCTCACCGCGCTGATAGAAGTTGACGAATCGTCCCTTGCCGCCGAAGAAGGCGGAGGTCGTGCAGAAGTTGCAGCCGAGCGGGCAGCCGACCGACGGCACGATCGTCGCCGCTGGGCTGCCTCCGCCGCGGGGGCTCGGCAGGCCCATGACCCGGAATCCAAACGAGGAAGGGATCAGCGGGTGCACGACCGGTGCACTCGGATCCTCGCCGAGGAAGCGCCGCATCCACGCAACGCCCTCGCCGCGAACGATGTGGTCGGCGTCGATCATGGTCTCGAGCCGGGGCGTCGATGTGACGTGCCCGCCGACGACGATCGTCGATCGGGGTGAATGCAATCGCACCAGGCGGCACATCTCGCGAACCTTGCCGACGTTCACGACTATCGAAGAGATGCCGACGATGTCGTAATCGTGTGACTGCAGCTCGCGGACGAACTCTTCACGTGTCGGAAAGTCCAACAGGGTGCTTGGTGCGGAGATGTTCTGGTGGATGAACATCAGTCCCCAGCTGCGGTGGAACATTCGCAGCGAGAACGGCCCCTGCTCGCGGGTCACCTGATTGTGATAGAGCTCGACGGGATTGATCGTTCGCGATCCGTACTCGTCGTCCTGCGCGAACGGCTTGAAGACTGACGACAACAACACACGGGCCCCGGTACCCTTCGGATGGCGCACTCGTCCCCTCCTTGTCGCGCACGATTGGTTCTCGATGATGATAGGGCGGGCGGACGGCGTGAGAGCAGGGCGACAAAACTCTTACGCGCGCGCGACAGTACGCTTACGAAAGATTCGCCGAAGGATCGCGTCCACCCGCGTACGCGGCGACGCGATTGGCGACCGTCTGCGCATCCTTGATGCAGTCAGGCAGGCCCACACCGCGAAATCCGCTCGCGGTGATGAAGAGTCCCGGCACCGCCGACAGCTGGCGATCGATCGCGGCCATCAGATCGAGATGCCCGACTTCGAGCTGGGGCATCGCCAGCGCCAACCGGTAAACGCGCGCGAGCACCGGCGGTGCTTTGAGCCCGAGCAGATCGCGGAGATCCTCATGCGCCCAGTCGATCAGTGTGCGGTCTGGTGCGTCGAATGTCTCGGCGCGGTTGTCCAGCGATGCGCGAAGGAGCACGCTGCCGTCCGGCGCTCGCCCCGGCCACTTCGATGACATCCAGCTCACCGATCGGACGTGGCGTCTGTCATTCACCGGTACGACGAATCCTGCACCCTCAAGGGGATGGGCAACGTCCCCTCGCGCGTAGCCGAGCGCGACGTTCGCCACGGAGACGTAGCGAATCCCCCCGCAGAGACTCGCGAGCTTGGCGTCAACCTGTGAGACGAGCCTCGACGTAACGTATGCCGGCGTCGCAAGGAGCACGGTTCTGGCGGTGGCGATGCCCCCGCCGGTCAGACGCAGCCAGAATTCATCTCCGTGCCGCTCGATCGCGAACACCTCGGAGCCGATCGACGCGACGCCGGGGGGGAGCTGCGCACTGAGCTCCGCCACGAATTCACCGAGACCGGCGCGCAAGGACTGCGAGCTGGTTCGGCCTGGTCGCGCCGGGATCTTGTGCCACGCGCGGGCCACGCTGCCGTGTCGCATTTCGGCTTCGGCCAGAAAGGGAAACAGTGCGCGTAGGGAGAGCCGCGACGCATCGCCACGATGAATGCCGGCCAGCAACGGTTCCGCGACGTACTCGACCGCCTCGCGTCCGAACCGCCGGCGCACGAAGGACCCGATGCTCTCGTCGCCCACGGTGCGCCGCGCAGGCAGCAGCGCCTCGGCCGCCATGCGAAGCTTGCCGTGCCACGAAAACGCGCTCGCGCTGACGAGCGTCCGCCAGTCTGTCGGCAGGCCCATGGCCGAGGTGTCAGGAAGAGTTCGCAGCGCTTGGCGACGCACGACGTAGGTCGATCGGCGCGGCAGCGGATCCACGAGCCTGTCGGCGAGGCCCAGCTCGCGGGCAAGTGCAATGGCCGCCGGCTTGTGCGTCAGCAGGGTGTCGGGGCCGACGTCGATGACGAAGTCGCCGGCACGATCGGTCCTGACGACGCCGCCGCAGCGCTGCTCGCGCTCGAACAGGCGGACGTCGAAGCCCCCCCGGCAGAGCGCACGCGCCGCCGTCAGTCCCGAAATGCCGCCCCCGATGATGGCAACGCTGCGATCGTGCACGTTATCGCGGCAGCGTACCCCCTTCGACGCCGCGCCGCGTATGACGCGCGTCATACCCGGGAGCCGGACGATCACGCGATCCTGTGCCGGTGCAGACGCCATCGGACTTCGCGCGTGCCCCGTTCATCGCAATCTGGGAGGTGACGCGCGCGTGTGCGCTCGCGTGTCTCCATTGCCGGGCTGACGCGATTCCGCGCCGCGATCCCCGCGAGCTGACGACCGAGGAGGGATTTCAGCTGATCGACGAAATCCGTTCGTTCGGCGAGCCGCCGCCGCTCTTCGTGTTGACCGGCGGCGATCCGATGCGCCGGCCGGATCTCGTCGCGCTCGTGCGGCATGCCACGGCTGTCGGGTTGAACGTCGCCCTGACGCCGAGTGGCACCGCCGCGGTGACATCGGCGCGGCTCGCGGAGCTACGTGACGCCGGTCTGAAACGCGTTGCCGTCAGCCTGGACGGTCCCGATGCCGCGACGCATGACGCTTTCCGGAGGGTCCGCGGGTCCTACGATTGGACGATGCGGATCATCGAGGCGGCTACCGAGCTGGGTATGCCGCTGCAGATCAATTCGACCGTTGGCCGGCTGACGTACCCACATCTCGAGGCCATGGTTCAGCGTGTACGCGAGCTGCCGATCACGCTATGGGCCGTCTTCTTTTTGATTGCCACCGGGCGGGGCACCACTCTCGATCAGATCACGGCGGAGGAATGTGAGCGCGTGCTCACGTTTCTTCATGACCTTGCGCCGACGGTTCCGTTCGGCATTAAGACCACCGAGGCGCCGCACTATTTCCGTGTTGCTGCGGAGCGGCAGACCATCGGCACGAACCCGCGAGCCACGACTCCGGTGCGCAGCATCCAGATGCGCGCACACCGCGCGGTGACCGACGGCAACGGCTTCGTGTTCATCGATCACGTCGGGCAGATTCACCCCAGTGGGTTTCTGCCGGTGACGTGCGGCTCCGTGCGCACCGATTCGCTGGTGCACACCTACCGCGAGCACGAGCTGTTCCTGCGCTTGCGCGATCCCGACGGATTCGACGGTAAGTGCGGGCGCTGTGAATTCCGGCGCATCTGCGGCGGCTCGCGAGCACGCGCGTACGCGGCGACCGGGTCGCCCTTCGCGTCGGATCCGCTCTGTGCGTACGAGCCTGCGACCTGATTATCGCGTCTCCACCCTAAGGTTTTGGGCCGGCAACCCAACGCAGGCCTGCAGCTCGGCGAAGCGCGGGTCCTGGCGGATCCGGTCGACTCCAAAGTGGAAGCCTATCGACGTGAGCCGCGGCTCCTTCGTATCGCAGCTTTGCTGAAGCCAGTTGAACGCGAGGTCGATATCGCCGAGGGCGATGCGCATCACACCCAGGTCGAACGCCGGAACGAACGTGGAGCGCGCCAGCCGTTCCGCTTCCACCACGCGTCTTCGCGCTTCGCGAGCGTCGCCGGTTGCTGCGAGGGCCCCCACGAGGGAGGCCACCACCATGAAGTTATCTGGCGCCGTACGTTCAGCGTCGATGAAGTCTTTGAGCGCCTCGTGGTGACGGCCAAGCTGCTCGAGCGCCTGGCCTCGATTCAGGCGCGCATACCAGAAGCGCGGATAGCGCTGGAGAATCCGCTCGACGGCGTCGGCCGCTTGATCGGGCTGGCGCATGGCGAGATACAGGCCGGCGAGTCCAACACCCAGCATCGGCGTCAACGGATCGATCTCGAGCGCACGTCGTCGCTCGTCCAGCGCCTCGTCGAAACGCCCGAGGGTCTGGAGGAAGAACGCATACCAGTGGTGACCGGTAGCGTAATTGGGATCGAGCTCGAGCGCGCGGCGAAACGCTGCCTCAGCGTCGCCCCAGCGCCGCTCGTGAAACGCCAGAGCCAACGCGAGGCCGAGATGCGCCTCGGCCAGACCCGCGTCGAGCAAGAGCGCCTTTTCGGCAGCCGCGCGTTGGGCCGGACCCGTCTCCCACGGCGGCGCAAAGCCGAGGTAGCCGAGGGGCGAGTAGGCGTTCGCGACCCACGCATCGGCAAGCGCGTAGTTCGGGTCGATCGCTGTGGCCCGCTCGAACGCCGCGATCGCTTGACGCATGTCATGGGGCGTCCGGCGTTCGAAGTGCAACCGTCCCCGCAGGAACCACTGATACGCGTCGAGACTCTCCGTCATGTGACGGGCGAGCGCGGCGCGCTCTTTCCCGCTGATCGGAATCTTCAGCGCCGCGCCGACACGCTGCGCGATCTGGGATTCGAGCCACGTCAGATCGCTGACTGGCACATCGACGACGTCTTCCCAGAGCACGCGGTCTCCAGCAGTGGACACAATACGCAGCGCGATCGCAAGCTGCTGACCTCTTCGCGTGGCAACCCCGGTCAGTCGTGCGTCCACTCCAAGCTCGCGACTGAGTGCGCGCGGATCGGCTGTGGCGCCTGGCGGCCACGGTTTGACGGAAAGTGTTTGCAGCCGACCGAGCCGCCTGCCGATCGCCTCCGCCAGTTCGCTTCCGAGATTCGTGTTCATCTCTTCGGCGTGCACCTCGAAGGGCTGCACCGTCAGCGACCGCACGAGCGGCGCGGGCGATCGGCGCGCGGGTCCGAGGGACAGCAGCCACGCGGCGAGAAGCGCTGCGGCCATGATGCCGAGTAGCGCCATCTTGCGCGATCGCCGTGCGGCCGGCGGCCCTTGTCGAGCTTCGAGTTCCGGCGAAGCTGGTGAAACAGCAGGCGCGTCCGGGAGAAAGCGGTAGCCACGCTTCGGAACGGTCTCGATGAAACGGGGAGCCGTCGCGGAATCCCCGAGGGCGCGACGAATCTTGGTGATCGCGGCGTTCAGGCTCGCGTCGAATTCGACGAACGTGTGGTCGCTCCACACGAGCTGCCGCAGCTCTTCGCGCGTCACCAGCTCACCCGGCCGGCTCACCAGGACGACGAGAATGCGGGCCGGCTGCTCCTGAAGGGGCACGCGCCGGCCGTTGCGATGCAGAACGCCCGCATCGAGATCGAGCTCGAACGTTCCAAAGCGCACCAGACGACTGGCATCGACCGTGGACATGGAACCAGGGTCCCGAGGGAATCCAGATTTTAGCATCACGCTCCAGTCAGATCCGTCCGCAAGCCTTGCCCCATCCGCCAATTACGGGTTAAGGCTCGTTTCACTTCCATAACTGCGGGAACCACGTAGGTTGAGTCCTGGACAGCAACTTTCCAAGGAGCAAATGCAGATGCGCAAAACGATTCTTGGTGCGACGCTGATCGTCGCGCTGACGGCTGCCGCGGGACCCAACGTTAAAGCGACGCATACGTCCGCGGACGTCGTGCTGAAATGGAACCAGCTACTTCAGAGCTCGATTCCTCAGCCGGGCAATCCATTGACCCCCCGCTTCTACACGATGACGCACATCGCGATGTTCGATGCTATCAACGCCATCGAGCGCGAGTTCGAACCGTATCGAGTCCGATTGCGACCAGGATTGGGGGGATCGACCAAAGCTGCGGCAGCTCAGGCTGCTCACGACGTACTGGTAGCTCTCAATCCGACGGCGACGCCCGCCTATGACGCGGCGCTTGCGGCCGATCTCGGTGATCGTCCTTCCGACTTCGTCCGTCGTGGCGCCGAGGTTGGCGCCCATGTCGCCAAGGAGATCCTGGCGTGGCGGCAAAACGACGGCTGGGTGGTGTCCGCGTTTCCGGCGTACACCGAGCCGCTCCTTCCAGGGCGATGGCAGCCCACGCCTCCGGCGAACGCTGCGGCCACGTTCACTCATCTCCAGCATGCCGCGCCGATGGCACTGCTCTCGGCGACTCAAGTCCTGCCAGTGCCCCCGCCGTCGTTGACGAGCGCACGATACGCCGCCGATCTCAATGAGGTGAAGCTCCTCGGCAAGTCCGACAGCGCGGTGCGCACCGAAGAGCAGACGACCATCGCGCGTCTCTGGTCAGGGGTCGGGACGACCACGGGTTTCTTCTCCGTGTGGAACAACGTGACTCGCGATGTCGTCCTCGCGCGGAGGCTGTCGCTCGTCGAGACCGCCCGTGTTTTCGTGCTCGTGAACGTCTCGATCCACGATGCTCTCCAAACAACGCAAGCGAGCAAGTTCGTGTACGGGATGTGGCGGCCGGTGACCGCGATCCGCGCTGCTGATACTGATCTGAATCCCGATACGGATCCCGATTCGACCTGGCTGCCCTTGATCACCACGCCCCCGTATCCGTCGTATGCCGGCAATCTAGCGACGATCGGCGCGAGCGCGGCGCGCGCTCTTCATCTCGTGTGCGGTACGAACGACGTGCCGGTGGACGTCACCTGGAGTCTGCCCGGCGGGCCGATCACACGCCACTTCGACGGTTTCTGGCAGGCCGCAGAAGAAGAAGCGATGGCCCGCATTTATGGCGGCATCCATTACCGGTTCGATCAGCTGGCCGGTCAGCGGGTCGGCCAGTCGGTTGCGGAGTTCGTGTTCGCCAATTTCATGCGCCCGCGATAATTATCCGAGGGGCTTCGCCCCTCGGACTCCCCTACACGCGCTCTCGCGCGCCGCTTGCGACGGCGCGCTCCGAGCCCGTGGCTCACTCGCTACCGCTCGTTCGCGCTGGTCCGGGCTGTTATCGCTGCTGGACCGCGCCCTGGTCGAGCCACGCCTGATAGCGGATCTCGCCCAGGCGCGCGTCACGGGTGGCCGGAACCAGCGAGCGCTCGCCGAGTTCAGCCCCGAAGTAGCGCGCGTGTGGGTCAGCGACAACCTCGCGCGCGTCGTGGCGCGCGGCGAGGTTTAGACGGATCAGTTCATCGAAGCGGAACGCTTGTGGACCGGCCACTTCCACCGTCCCATTCAGCGGTGCGCCCAGCGCAGTCCTGGCGACCGCGGCGACCACCTCATCAGCCGCCATGGGCTGAATGAGTACCGGTGGCAGTCGAACCGTCGTGCCGTCGGTGGCCTCATCGGCGATGCGGTTGACGAACTCGAAGAACTGCGTCGCCTGAACGATCGAGTACGGTATCGCGCCGCCCTTGATCACCGTTTCCTGGGCATGCTTCGCTCGCAGGTAGGGACTGTCGAGTATGCGCTCGCATCCCACTACAGATAACGCGACGAGATGCCGCACCTTGGCTGCTGCTGCGTACTTGAGGAGGTTCCGCGCCGACGTGGTGAAGAAGTCCATGACGGCCTTTTCCTCGAACGAAGGAGAGTTCGAGACGTCGACGACGACCGATGCTCCCTTGAGAACCTCAGCCAAACCCTCGCCAGTGAGGGTATTGACGCCTGTGTTTGGCGCCGCGGGCACAGCCTCATGGCCCTGTTCCTTCAGTCTGGCAACGAGCTTTGATCCAATGAGTCCAGTGCCGCCGATGATGACGAATTTCATGGTCTTTCCTCCACGCGAATTGCAGGTTGTTTCTGAAGCTGTAATGGCCCGCGTCTACGCGTTATTGGCCGGATGCAGAGATGCGTTGTGTTTGCGGGCATCGTTCTGCCATTGGCGACGTGCTGCCGAGCGCGAGCGACCACTTGCCGCGCGTTGGCCTCTCCAAGCCGAAGGGCATTCGCGATGTCGCGGTAGGGATAGTCGAACGCCTCCCGAAGGATGTAGGCCGCTCGTTCGGTGGGCGTCAGCCTTTCCAGCAGCAACAAAACGCCACACGCCAATGCTTGATGGCGTTCCGCACCCAATCGCGGGTCGGCGTTGGGATCGACCGGTTCCGACAGCCAGGGCCCGGCGTTCGTCTCTCGGCGCGCGCGTGCCGACTGCATGACGTTGATCGCCAATCGTGTCGCGGTGGTCACGAGGAACGCCGCCGCATCCCGAACTAGACTGCGATTTGCCTTGTGCCAGCGTATCCATACGTCTTGCAGGATGTCTTCCGCCTCGGCTGCGCTGCCAAGCATGCGGTAGGCGATGCCGAAGAGACGAGGGCGCACGTTCAGGAACGCGGAGAGACCATCGTCGGCACTCGAAGCTTGTGACGCGACATAAAAGGCAGCTGACATGATGATGGCCTCCTTACTGGCCCATGATCTCGAAGGCCGTCGACAAAAAACAAGGGTTCGAGCTCGGCCAGTACTGCCGCTAGCTCATCGTGATCCTCGACTGTCACATCGCGACGTGGTGCGCGGTCTTCACGAACGCAGGCGCGCTCCGGGCCAGTGAGGGCTTATTCACCCACTCAGGAGAAAAACGATGAGCACGATTACAACCAGCGACGGCACGACGATCTACTACAAAGACTGGGGCAAGGGGCCAGTCGTCACCTTCTCGCACGGATGGCCGCTGAACTCCGACATGTGGGACGGCCAGATGATGTTTCTCGCAGAGCACGGCTTCCGAACCGTGGCACACGATCGTCGTGGCCACGGCCGCTCGAGCCAAACGTGGTCCGGGAACGATATGGACGGGTATGCGGACGATCTGGCGGCCGTGATCGAGGCCTTGGACCTCAAAGAAATCATCATGGTGGGCCACTCGACTGGCGGTGGAGAAGTTGCGCGCTACATCGGCCGGTACGGCACGAAGCGTCTGGTCAAGGCTGTGCTCATCGCCGCCGTGCCGCCGATCATGCTGAAATCTGCGGCGAATCCGGAGGGACTTCCTATCGAGATCTTCGACAAGTTGCGGAGCGACCTGACCAAGGACCGCTCGCAGGCCTACAGAGACTTCGCTGCGCCGTTCTTTGGCGCCAACAGACCTGGTGCGCACGTGTCCCAAGGCACGCTCGATCAGTTCTGGCTCTGGAGCATGCAGGCCGGCCTCAAGAATTCGTACGACAGCATCAAGGCCTTTTCTGAAACGGACTTCACGGAAGACCTCAAGAAGTTCGACATTCCGACGTTGGTCATGCACGGTGAGGACGACCAGATCGTGCCGGTCAAGAATTCCGCGAAGAAGTCAGCGCAACTAATCAAGGGGGCTGTGGACATCTACTATCCGGGTCTGCCGCACGGCCTCACCGCCACGCATGCCGACCTCGTCAACCGCGACCTCCTCGCGTTCTGCCAGAAAGCCAAAGGCGCTGCGCAGATCCGATGAGCCGTCTTTCCCTGATTTGACACCTTTCAGGGAAAGATGATCAGACTCCTCCTCGCGCTCGCGCTTCTCGTCGTCGTCTCGCATCCGGCGACGGCACAGTCCGGGTTCTACGCCGGCGGGACCGTTGCAGCAGATTCGGCGGACCGCGGGTCTATGAATCTGCAAACGGTCCCGACGGCCGGAGGGCTGGCCGGGTGGCGCTTCAACGACAGCTGGTCGATCGAGGTTCACCTGGATCGCGGCTTCGCGGAAGGGGATCCGCACGGACGAATCGGCCACTTCGGCACCGACACGCTCAAGGACGACGCGCGCGGAGGGTTCGCGGTGCTCGCGATCTGGAAATCGCGCCCGCTCGGCCGCGTCGCGTTTGCCGCCTCGATGGGACTCTCAGAACGGCGGTTCCGGACGACGCGGACGGTTGGGATCGATCGGCCGGTGAACTTACCTCCGGACGATCCGCTTCTGCAGAGCCGAACCGGTACGACGCAAGTTGCTGGTCCTACCGGTGGGTTCCTGCTCCCGATCGCACTCGGCGGACGATGGTCTGTCGCCCCTGAGCTGCGCATCGGGTTCCACTTCACCTCAGAAGGTATTTACGGCGATGGCGTCTATGCCCCAGTGTATTCGGGCGTCAGGGTGATGTGGGGCTTTTGACGCGCGTGATCAGTTCTTAATCACAATGAGGTGCCCACTGGTAATGGCGTGTGGACTCCTCGACAGACGCGCGGCCGCCGCCACGAAGTTTCCATACTCCTCATCGTCGAGCACCGCTCTTAGCTCTCCGTAGAGTTTGCCGCTCGTGTCGATGACATTAGGAGGCAGCTGGTGGGCGCTGACGATGGCAAGTGCCTCTGCCTGCTTTGCTGGCGCGAGCCTCAGGTCTTTGATGACGCCCCGCAAGCCTTCGGATGGCTGAAGGCGCGAGGCAACGCGGGTGCGCCCGGTCGCTGCCGCATTCAGTAGGTAATTGAGTTCATCCAAATCAAGCGTGGCGTCCCCATTCTTGTCGCCGCGCGCGAGGAGTCCCTGCATGCGTTCGGGCAGCTCGTCGCGCGAAAGTCGTTGATCCGCATTGACATCGAAAGACAGGAGCCGTTGGATCACCGGATGTCGCGACGAGGACTTGGAGGGTTTCGCTGCAGGCGGAGGCGGCGCCAAGCCCGGCGTCCCGAAAAGCTCCAAACGCACGATCCCTGAACGCACGACCTCTGAGCGCACGACCCCTGAAGGCTCGACCACGGCCGTCTGTGCGGCGGCTGTGGCAGGTGGCATCAGCCTGGCTATCAGGCCATCGTGGTTCTTAACCGCCTTAACCACAAATGGATTCGAGAATCTGGGATCCGTCAGCAATGTCCGATCGGTCAGCGTCTTCAGGAAGGCAATCAGTGCCGCCTTCTCTGATGCCGTGAACTTCAACGGCGGCACGGGAATCATGTAGCCACTGTTTGGATCCGGAATCGGATTGTCGCTGTAGTGATCGATCAGCGCGTCGAGCGTCGCGAAGCGTCCGTCATGACCGTACGGTGCGGTCACTTCGACATTGCGGAGCGAGGGAGACTTGAACGCCCCGAGGTCGGCGAATCGGAGCGTGACGTCGCCGACGCCGCCGTCTGCAGCCGGATTATTGCCTCGCAGTCGAGTATTGGCGGGTTCCGAGACGAAGAAATGCTCGCTCCCGTCTTTCATATGGCAGGTCCCGCAGTTACGCATGAAGAGCGCTTTGCCGCGGTTCTCCTGCAGCGTGAAATTGCCGAAGTCGTCATGCGACGACTGTACGCGGGTCCGCCCCTCATCGTATCGAGACTGGTAGGAGACGATGGATCGGACGAACTGTGCGAGCGCCCTCCCGATTCGCTGTTCTGTCACCTGGCGATCGCCGAAAGCGCGCGCGAAGAGCTTGGGATACATTGGATCGCGCGCGAGCGCGTTGCTGACCTGCTTCAGATCGTGTCCCATCTCGATCCGGCTTTGGATAGGCAGCAGCACCATCTCTTCGAGGTTGCCGGCCCGTTCGTCCCAGAAGAATCGCGCACGCTGGTAGTAGCGCAGGTTGACGAGCGGCATCGCCCGGCGATCGGTCAGAGCGTCGCGGAATCCCTTGCTGAAGGGTTTCGGGTCGGCAAACGCGTGCGCCTGCACGTGGCACGACGCGCACGACGTCGTGTTGTTGGCCGACAGACGCGTGTCATAGAAGAGCACGCGTCCGAGCGTGGCGCCATCGTCGCTCAGC
>Ga0075430_100003743_pt1 | contig 12779 bp, 14 predicted proteins | sample RhiMetdeltSRZDD4_FD_75294 | JGI IMG/M metagenome (GOLD analysis project Ga0075430, IMG submission 75294) | Populus rhizosphere microbial communities from Tennessee, USA - Rhizosphere MetaG P. deltoides SRZDD4 | ecosystem: Host-associated > Plants > Roots > Rhizosphere > Soil | place: USA... | reverse complement strand
CCGAGTATTCGTTTCGAGAGTCGTTCCATGGACGACTCCTCGCGATGCGTACCGGTCTCGGAGATGACGAATCCGAGTATTCGTTTCGAGGGGCTATCTGATCTGCGGGTCTGCCACCTGCCCGAACGGCAGGGCCCGCGAGCGGCGTCTGTCAAGCGGCCCCGAGGGCGCACCTCGATCGATATGATGTTGTCAAGATCCGGGTTCGTGGCTGGTCAGGGTGTTGCGAGCGGTCCAGCGTCAGGCGGCCACCGCCTCACCGCTCGCGGGGGTAGCTTAACGCAAGGTGCGGCGGCAACCGGCGAGCTGGACCCGGCCGACCGCGGCGGCGACGTCTGCCATCCGCGTGTTGAGCCCCACAAGGGCGTAGTCGTAGCGGCGTCCCATGCCTTGGTTGCGCAGCTGCGATGCGAGGGAAGCGTCGGCGGTGAGGATCATGCCGCCCTCAATCGAGTGGATGTTCTTGGTCGGGTAGAAGTTGAAGCAGCCTAGACTCCCTATGTGCCGATGGGCTTGTCGTACAAGGTCGCGCCGACGGCCTGAGTGGCGTCCTCAATGACGGGCTCCTCAGGGTCGCCGCCGTGATCGACCGTATGCGGCCCGGCGGCAACGCCGTGCACCGCCGGCATAGCGAAGTCCGCCATGCGCAGGCGGACCAAGTCGAGCTGCGGCTGCTGGCCCGGACAGGCCCGCCGGCGGATGAGGCCACGCGGTTGCCGCCGGCCCGACGGGCGGCCGTGGGCGGGCTTCAGACGGCGTAGCGGGCGTTGAGGCGGAGACGCTCTTCGTGGTCTCTCTAAGACGTTCACCACCATCGAGACGCTGCGCAACGCCGAGTCCGCCCGACGATGGCTCGAGGCCAGCCTCGGCACCGGGCCCGAAGTCGCCGCCCGCCACTTCGCCGGGGTGTCGGCGAGCACCGACCGGGTACGCGGCTTTCGGCACATGCCGGTCCTGCAAGGACTGCTGGGCGTGTGGGGCCAACTCCCTCGGCGCGCAGACCCACGCGGTCCTGCCGTACAGCAGCCGGCTGCGCTGGTTCCCCGCATACCTGCAGCAGCTGACCATGGAGAGCACGGGCAAGCGGGTACGGCGGGACGGCTCGCCGGTGACCCCACCACCGGCGCGATCTACTGGGGCGAGCCGGGCACCAACGGCCAGCACGCCTTCTACCAGCTGCTGCACAAGGGCACTGGCCGGTGCCGGCGGACTTCATCGGCTTCGCCGAGCCGTCCGGCGGTGCCGCCGGCAGCCACGGTGTGGGCGGTGGCCACGGTGTGGACGGTGGCGGTGTGGACGGTGGCGACTACGACCTGTTCCTGGCGAACCTGCTCGCGCAGACCGCGGTGCTGGCCTTCGGGCGTACCGCTGAGGAGGTTGCGGCCGAAGGGTCGGACCCGGCCGTGGTGCCGCACCGGGTGATGCCCGGCAACCAGCCGACGTCGACCATCCTGGCGCCCCGGTTAACCCCGGCGACGCTCGGCCAGCTGGTGGCGCTCTACGAGCACACCGTCTTCGTCAAGGGTGTGGTGTGGGGCGTGAACTGCTTCGACCAGTGGGGGGTCGAGCTGGGCAAGGCGGTGGCCACCCAGATCGCCCCTCTGCTCGGCGCGGAGCCACCTGAGGTCCCGCCGTCGCTGGACTCCTCAACCACCGAGCTGGTCCGGTGGTACCGGACAACCCTGGGGCGCACCGAACGACCGGACCACCTGGGGCGCGCCGACTGACCGGACCACCTGGGGCGCGCCGACTGACCGGACCGCCCGGGGGCGCACCGGCTGACCGGGGGACACCGACTGAGCTGCTGGGTGGCGCCCTGACCGACCATCAGGCGCCAGGACCGACCTGACTGACCACGATCGGAGTGCTGACCATGGCCGTGCCGGCAGGCCGCGCGCTCGGCGACTCGCTCTGGCCCGACGTGGCCCACTTCGCGCCCAAGGAGCTGCTGGAAGCGCTCGAGCAGGCAGCGGCGGGCGCCGACGCGGTGGCGCGGGTGGGCGAGGGCAGCCTCGCCGCGCTGCGCGAGGCGGGCTACCCCGGCCTGCCGGTGCCGGCGCAGTTCTGCGGCGCCGGAGGGTCGCTGGTGGAGTGCTGCGCGGTGCAGCGGCTCATCGCCATGGCCGATCCGGGGCTTGCGGTCGCGGTGAACATGCACCTGTTCTCGGTGGGCCTCATGGTCGAGCACTGGCGGCGCCGTACCGACGTGTCCTGGCTGCTCCTGGAGGCGATCGCGCGGCAGAACCGGCTGCTGGCCTCGGCGTTCGCCGAGCCCAACCTGGCCGGCTCGGTGGTCCGCTCGACGCTGCGCGCCGTCCCGGTGGACGGTGGATGGCGGGTGTCCGGGGTCAAGTCGCCGTGCTCCCTGGCGGCAGAGGCCGACCTGGTCTGCCTCCAGCTCCAGACCGACCCGGCGTACGGGCCGGAGGAGCTGCTGGTGGCGCTGCTGCCGACGAACGCGCCGGGGCTGTCGGTGGAGCGCACCTGGGACACCCTGGGCATGCGCGGGTCGGCCTCGGACACGCTCCGGCTCACCGACTGCGTCATCCCGGACGACCTGGTCTTCTACCGCAGCCCGGTGGGCGGCGACAACGACGACGTGGTGGCCGCCGGGATCGTCTGGTTCTGCCTGACCACCACGGCCAGCTACCTCGGGGTGGCCCAGTCGGTGCTGGACGAGGCGCGTGAGCTGATGGGGCGGGTGCGGGTGGCCCACCTCGACGCCAGCCGGGCCGAGTCGCCCAGCTTCCAGGGGGTGGTCGGGGACCAGGTCGGAGCGCTGCTGACCCTCGGCGCGGCCGTGGTCGGCCTGGCCAGGGCCATGGACGCCGGCGCCGACCCGGAACGGCTGCTGCCGGCCGCGATAGCCGTCAAGCAGCACAGCGTCGGGGTGGTGCCGGCCGCGGTGGCGGCGGTCGCGGAGAGCTGCGGCGGGGTGGCGTACAGCCGGGCCTCGCGGCTGACCCGGCTGTGGCGGGACGCCCAGGCCATCCACTTCCACCCGCCCACCCGGTTCGCGTCGCGGCAGTACCTCGGCCGGCTCTCCCTCGGCGTGCCGGCCTTCCTCGACCTGGACGAGGCCGCGCCCGCGCTGCGCGCCAGCCACGGCGAGGACCGCGCGGCCCCCGCGCCACAGCCTCCGCGGTAGCCGTTCCCGGTTACCCTTGACACAGCTCCTTGGAGGTCCGGCCCGCGGCCGGACGAGGACCGCAACGAGGAAGGCTTTCGGTGAAGACTTCTAACCCCGTGCTCAGCCGACTGAGCGAGACCTCGGCGCAGCAGCGCGCCGGCGGTCACGCGCAGCCGGGCTACGCGCAGCCTGGGTACGGCCAGCCCGGCTACGGGCAGTACGGCTACGCGCAGCCTGGCTACGGGCAGCCCGGCGGGTACCCAGCCGCCGAGGGCTACCCGCCCGCAGCGCCACCGGCCACCCGGCCGATGACCATCGACGACGTCGTGGTCCGTACCGTGGGCCTGCTGGCCCTGACCGGCCTGTCGGGCGCGCTCGCCTGGGTGCTGGTGCCGGACCGGCTGCTGCTACCGGTCTGGATCGGCGCCGCCCTGGTCGGGCTGGTGCTCGGCCTGGTCATCGCCTTCGCGCGGCTCACCAACCCGCTGCTGATCGGCGCCTACGCCGTGGTCGAAGGGGTGTTCGTCGGCCTGGTCAGCGACTACTACGAGAACATCGCCGGCTTCGAAGGCATCGTGCTCCAGGCGGCGGTCGCCACGTTCGGCGTGTTCTTCCTGATGGCGATGCTCTACAAGGCCAGGGTCATCCGGGCCACCCCGAAGTTCGTCCGGTTCGTCATCGGCGGCATCGTCGGCGTGCTCGCGGTGATCCTGGTGAACTTCGTGCTGTCCCTGTTCGGTGTGGACACCGGCCTGCGCAGCGGCGGTCCGCTGGCGATCATCTTCAGCCTCGTCATCATCGCGTTCGCAGCGCTCAGCTTCATCCTCGACTTCGCCCAGATCGAGGAGGGCGTGCGGCAGGGTCTGCCGCAGCAGTACGCATGGGCCTGCGCCTTCGGCATCCTGGTCGGCCTGATCTGGATGTACCTGGAGATCCTGCGCCTGCTCAGCTACCTGCGCGGCGACGACTGACCCGCCGGCTCGGCCGAGTACGTCTCCTGGGGTCCGCGCAGTGCGCGGACCCCAGCACTTGAGATCCATCACCTAGCGGCGCTAGACGAGTCAGGCAGGGACGGCGTGCACAGCTCTTCTGGATCGCCCGAGGCGGGGGCGGTGCTGCGGGAGTTGGAGCTGCTGCGTAACCGGGTGTCACATTGGGGGCCACCGCGCTGGGTGGGCCGCGCCGAAACCGTGCATGGGCTGGTCCAGCGCATCGCCGACCGGGCTGCAGACGCTGAAGGTGAGCCGTGCCGGCCGGTGCCCCGGCTCGACAGCGACCTGGCGCTCGTGGACCAGCTGCGGGTGGTGACGGCCGACCTGCTGGCCGCGGCCCCGGCCGAGGATGCGCTGGCCGCCGCGGCAGCGGACCTGGCTGCAGTCCGCCGAGCCCTATAACGGTCAGGCGGTTGGCTTTCAGATCTGGATGTAACCGGAACCGAACGCAGTCCCAACATTTTCGCCCGCTTTGTCCGTGTGCTGTACGGCTCTCCTTGCTGGCACGTACTTGGTCAAATCAATTTCAGTGGAACCGGCCCTATCTGGGCGGCAGGTAACCCCAGTTACCCTGATATTGATTTGATCTTGATGTTCCGGCTGCGTGAGCGGCGGCCCGGGCGGTGGCTGACCCGCAATGCACGTCTCCGTCGTCACCCGACGAGGGTGGCGCGGCGTAATGGCCGCTTGGTGCCCAGCCCCAGGACGTCAGAACTCTCAGGAGAGGCGTTCGACGACCATCGCCATGCCCTGGCCGCCGCCGACGCACATGGTCTCCAGCCCGACTGTCCTGTCGTGCCAGTCCAGCGCGTTCAGCAGGGTGCCGGTGATCCGGGCGCCGGTCATGCCGAACGGGTGCCCGACCGCGATCGCGCCACCCATCACGTTCAGCTTCTCCAACGGGATCGCAAGGTCCCGGTAGGACGGGATGACCTGCGCGGCGAACGCCTCGTTGATCTCCACGAGGTCCACATCGGACATTGTCATGCCGGCCCGGCGCAGCGCCTGCCGGGACGCCTCGACCGGGCCGAGACCCATGATCTCAGGGGAGAGCGCGGTCACGCCGGTGGACACGATCCGGGCGAGCGGGGTGACGCCCAGCTCACGCGCTTTGGTGTCGCTCATCACGACGACAGCCGCGGCACCGTCGTTGAGCGGGCAGCAGTTGCCCGCGGTGATCCGCCCGTCTGGACGGAACACCGGCTTGAGGGCGGCGACGCCCTCCATGGTGACCCCGGGGCGGGGCCCGTCGTCGGCGCTGACGACCGTGCCGTCCGGCAGCGTCACCGGGGTGATCTCGCGCGCCCAGAAGCCGTCCGCGATCGCCTTCTCGGCGAGGTTCTGCGACCGTACGCCGAAGGAGTCCATGTCCTCGCGGGTCACGCCCTTGAGCTGGGCAAGGTTCTCCGCGGTCTGTCCCATGGCCAGGTAGATGTCGGGCAGCGCGCCGTCGTCGCGCGGGTCGTGCCAGGTCGGCGCGCCGCCGGCGGCCCGCTGCTCGGAGCGGGCCCGGGCGCCGTCGAACACCGGGTTCTGCCAGGCCCCGCCGACCAGCTCCTGCGCCTCGGGCGGCAGGGCGTCGGAGTTGCCGCGCACGTACCGGGAGACGCACTCCACCCCGGCGGAGAGGAACACGTCCCCCTCGCCCGCCTTGACCGCGTGGAACGCCATCCGGGTGGTCTGCAGCGAGGACGAGCAGTACCGGGTGAGCGTGGCACCGGGCAGGTGGTCGTAGCCGAGCATGACAGCGACCACCCGGGCCAGGTTGAAGCCCTGCTCTCCACCTGGCAGGCCGCAGCCGACGTAGAGGTCGTCGATGTGCGCGGGGTCGAGCTGGGGGACCTTGGCGAGGACCGCCCGGATGACCGTGGCGGTCAGGTCGTCGGCGCGCAGCTCCCGCAGCGACCCCTTGTAGGCCCGGCCGATCGGCGACCGAGCGGTGGCGACAATGACGGCTTCCGGCATGCCAGCCACGCTACCCGGCAGCGGCCCGGACCATCGTGCTCCGCCCGTCACATGGCCGCTGTGCTCCGCCCGTCACGTTGCGCCCCCTCATACTCGCCCGTCATGTTGCGGCCGGCATGCTCGCCCGTCACGTTGCGGCTGTCGCACTCCGGTCGTCATCTGCGCGAGGCGTCTGCCGCGGCGGCGGCCACGGCCGGGTAGAGCGCATGCGCCCACACCTGGTACCCGTCGGCGGACGGGTGGTAGCCGTCCGCGCATAGCGTGCCCGGGTCGGCCCGGAAGACGGGTCCGGTCTCGGTCGCCAGGTCGACCACTGAGGCACCCGCCTCTAGCGCCGCCCGGGCCTGCGCCCGGGCGACCTGTTGCCCCAGCCAGCCGATCACCTGGCGCAGCGGCGGGGCGAACGCCCAGGCTGCGCCGAGGTCCGGGCAGGTTCCGAGGACCACCCCGGCACCGGCCTCGCGCAGCCGGCGGACGGCGGCGGCGACGTGGGCGGCCGCGTCCGAGGGCCGGCGCAGCCCGGTGGCGTCCTTCGCGCCCACCAGGATGAGGGCGACATCGGGCCGGGTCGCGAGCAGCGCCCGGGCGACCTGGGTGGCCAGGTCCGCCGAGCGGGAGCCGGCCACCGCCACGCTGGACAGCTCGACCCGCCGGGCGCAGTCCCGGGTGAGCATCGCGGCGAGCCGGCCCCCGACGGTGTCGGCCAGCCGGTCGACGCCAACGCCCATGGCCGCCGAGTCGCCGAGCAGCACCAGGCGCAGCGGGGGAGCCGCGACGTCCCCGACCGTCGAGCGCAGGGCCAGCCCGAGCGTCGGCTGGGCATAGCGGCGGGCGCGGGCGGCCACCGCTTCCGCGGCGAGCAGGGCCGCCCCGCCGACGGTGCCGGCGACCAGCGTGATCGCGGCCGCCCTCCCCAAGCGTCGGGCCGTCCTCACGCTGCCTCCTCGATCGATCCCTGTACCTGCCCAGGGTTGTCCTCCGAGGTTACGGCGGAACCGGGCATCGCGGGATCGGCGGGACGGATAGCCTTCTGTACACGGTTACGCAGCTGCACCCAGCGGCCGAAGGGGCCGCGCTCGCGGCCGGCCACGGTGGCTGCCCTGACCTCCGTGCCGGCGCGCCCGACCGCCTCGACCGCGGCGTCCGGCAGTGCCCGGACCCCCTCGCCCTCCGACAGCAGGGCGGCGGGCTGGGCCTCGACGCCGAGCACGGCCAGCAAGGTCGGCAGCAGTGCCGCGGCCGCTGCGGCGTACCCCTCGGCGGAGGGGTGGAACCGGTCGGACGCGAACATCCGCAGCGGGTCGGCGGCGAACGCCGGACCGAGCAGGTCGCCGAGGGATACGGTGGCGCCGCCCGCCTCCACCACGGCGACCGTCTGGGCGGCCGCCATCTGCCGGCTCCACCGGCGGACCATCCAGCGCAGCGGCGGCTGGATGGGACGGACCGTGCTCAGGTCGGGGCAGGTGCCGACGACGACACGCGCACCGGCGCGGCGCAGCTCGCGGACTGCCGCCACCAGGTGCGGCACGGCCACCTCGAGCGGCACCCGGTGGGTCACGTCGTTGGCGCCGATAAAGATCACCGCGGCGTCCGGGCGCATCTCGACGGCCGCCTCGACCTGCGGGGCGAGCGTTGGTGAGGTCGCTCCGACGACCGCCAGGCAGCGCACCTGCACCGGGCGCCCGAGCTGGTCGGCCAGGCCGGCGCCGAGCAGCGCGCCGGGTGTCTCCCGGGCGTGATGCACGCCGAACCCGGCTGCGGATGAGTCCCCGATGATGGCTAGGCGGATCGGCCGGCCGCCACGGCGAGGACCGTAGCGGCCGTTGCAGCGCGGCGGCGGCGCCTCCGCCCTGGGAATGGTGTGCCGTGCCAACATGACCTGGCCAAACACGACGCCGGTGGCTACGGCCCCGGCGAACGCCGCCGAGCCGCCACCGAGAGCGGCGAGCTTGGCGGCCTGCCTGACGCGCCTCATGGTCCCCTCTCCCCTCGGACACCATGCGGGGCCGGCGCTTGCTCACGAGATGTCGCTAGCCTGCGCGGTCCGGCCCCGCCCGCTTGATGTCGATCCGAACCAGTACCCGTTGTTCCCGATTCATAGCTGCGCGGTAGTCCGCCCAGTCCGGATGCTCTCCGCTGGTGCGGCGGTAGTAGTCGACCAGGCCCTCCATCGCCTCGGGCAGGTCGACGACCGTCGCCGTACCCTCGACCTGGATCCACCGGCCGAAGAACGCGTCGGGCAGCACACAGATCCAGACGCGCGGGTCCCGGCGCAGGTTGCGCACCTTGTACGCGGTCTGCCGGCTGCTGACCACCACCATCCCGTCCGCGTCGACATTGACGGTCACCGGACTCATCTGGGGGCGGCCATCAGCTCGCAGGGTGCACAGAACCGCGCGATGCTGGGTACGTATAACGTCACGAGCTTCGTCCAGGTGCATAGAGATATGGTGCCGTCCCGCGGCGATGAGGTCGAGGAAGACTTGAGGAAAAGGAGAGGTCATGCCGAAAGGGCTACGGCGTACGGCGGCTTTCACCGCACTGTGGCGGACGCTGACGGCCGGTTCCCGGGGCGGCCCGCCACTTGGCACCCGGCTGGCGGCGCTCCCCAGGATGATCCGGGCCTCGATGCGCGGCGAGTACGACGGCGGCCTGCGGGTGGCGATGATGGGCGCCGCCACGGCGTACGTGGTCTCGCCGATCGACGTGATACCGGAGGGCCTGCTCCCCCTGCTGCTCGGCCCGCTCGTCCTCGCCGATGACGTGGTCGTCGCCACCTGGTTGGCCGGTGCCGTGCTCGGCGAGACCGAGCGGTTCCTGGAGTGGGAGAAGCGGCGGCGCGCGGTCATCCCCGGCCAGGCGAGGCCCGGCGCGCCGCAGGGCCTGCCGCACCGGCCGCAGTCGCCAGCGGGCTGGCCTCCCGCCCCCATGCCGCCAGGCGGCCGTGGCCCTGCCCCGCAGCCGCCGGTTGGCCGCGGCCCGGCGCCGCAGCCGCCGGTTGGCCGTGGCCCCGCGCCGCAGCCGCCGGCTCCGCAGCCGCCGCCGGGGCCGCGCCAGCGCTAGGCATACGGGTCGCCGCCAGCACCTCGGCCACGTAACGGGCCTGGCAGCACCTTGGTCCCTACGCCCATACCCCGGGTACGGGGATCGCCGAGGCCAGCGACTCTATCCACCACCGTATGGGAATCATTCAGACATACCATCTGCAACTATGGTCGCATCACCACCAAGATCACGATCGCGGACGCCAGACGTGCAGTCGCACTAAACACCTGCTGTCCGCGATCGCGATCTTGAGGGGAGCGGGGTGGCGGACGGGCGGACGGGCGTTGCCGATGGACGGGTCGGCACTAGGCGTACGGGTCGGCGTCTGGCGTCATCAGCCGGGTGATCGCGGCCCAGTAGTGGCACCCCCGGCCCGCGTCGCTGGCCAGCTGGTTGAGCCGTTGAGCGTCCCGCCTGGCCTCCTCGTAGGTCTGGTACGCCTTGGCGAGCGTCACCCGGTCCTCGATCGGTACGGGCGCGGCCCCCTCCTCCGCATCCGGGTCGTCGTAGCGCACCACCACGTAGATGTGCCGGTAGGGCAAGGGCAGGGCGGGGGAGGCCATGACGGCGAGTGTTTCGCGCCCGCCGGTCCGTCCGCAACGGGCGTCTGTGCGCCCTGGCGCCGCGAGCGTCCTGTGCCTGGCCGCCGTGGTCGGTTGTGCGCCTGGCCGCGGCGACCGTCCTGTGCCTGGCCCGTGGTCGGCTGTGTGTCCCCCTGCCGCGGGCGGCGTGGGCGGCCGTAACGAGCGGCGCCCGCCGGACGTAGGCTGACGGGCGTGCGCTACTACGAGTCGGTTGTGGACCTGATCGGTAATACGCCGCTGGTCCGGCTCCGCAACGTCACTGCGGGCATCTCCGCCACCGTGCTGGCGAAGGTGGAGTACTTCAACCCGGGCGGGTCGGTCAAGGACCGCATCGCCCGGCGCATGATCGAGGAGGCCGAGAAGGAGGGCCTGCTGCGGCCGGGCGGCACCATCGTCGAGCCCACCTCCGGCAACACCGGTGTCGGGCTGGCGCTCGTGGCCCAGCTGCGCGGCTACCGCTGCGTCTTCGTCTGCCCGGACAAGGTCAGCGAGGACAAGCAGAACGTGCTGCGGGCGTACGGCGCAGAGGTGGTGGTCTGCCCCACCGCCGTGGCGCCGGAGGACCCGCGCTCGTACTACTCCGTCTCCGACCGCCTGGCCCGGGAGATCCCTGGGGCGTGGAAGCCCAACCAGTACTCGAACCCCAACAACCCGATCTCTCATTACGAGACGACCGGTCCTGAGGTGTGGGAGCAGACCGGCGGCCGGATCACCCACTTCGTGGCCGGCGTCGGCACCGGGGGGACGATCTCCGGCATCGGGCGCTACCTCAAGGAGGCGTCCCGGGGGCATGTGCGGATCATCGGCGCGGACCCGGAGGGCTCGGTCTACTCCGGCGGCACCGGCCGGCCGTACCTGGTGGAGGGCGTCGGCGAGGACTTCTGGCCGCAGACGTACGACCGGGCGGTCTGTGACGAGATCATCGAGGTGACCGACCGCGAGTCGTTCGAGGTCACCCGGCGGCTCGCCCGCGAGGAGGGGCTGCTGGTGGGCGGCTCCTGCGGCATGGCGGTGGTGGCCGCGCTGCGGGTCGCGGCGGCGGCCAGCCCGGACGACGTGGTGGTGGTCCTGCTGCCGGACGGCGGGCGCGGCTACCTTTCCAAGATCTTCAATGACGACTGGATGGCCCGGTACGGCTTCCTGCGTACCGGCACCTCCTCGGCGACCGCCGCCGACGTGCTGGCCAGCAAGGGCGCCCGGATGCCGGAGCTGGTGCACGTCCACCCGACCGAGACGGTGCGGGACGCGATCGACTACATGCGGGAGTACGGCGTCTCGCAGATGCCCGTGCTCAAGGCCGAGCCACCCGTGGTCACCGGCGAGGTGGCCGGCTCGCTGGCCGAGAAGGACCTGCTGGACGCGCTGTTCACCGGCCAGGCGCAGCTGCACGACATGATCGAGAAGCACATGGGCCCGCCGCTGCCGATGATCGGCGGGGGGCAGCCGGTGAGCGAGGCTGTGGCGCTGCTGGAGAAGGCGGACGCAGCCATCGTGCTGGTCGACGGCAAGCCGCGAGGCGTTATCACGCGCCAGGACCTGCTCGCCCACCTGGGCGGACGCTGAGCCGGTGCGGGCACGGGCTTCAGCGCTGGGCGGGTGCGGGCAGGGCTCAGCGCTGAGCGGAGCGCGGGTGCCGGGCGCGGACACGGGCGCTGGGCAGACGTGAGCGTGCCCGCCGGGCCGCGGTCAGGAGAGCTCGGTAGGCACCGCCACCACGTCCACGAAGGCGCCCCGGCGCAGCACGGTGATGGGTAGCCGGGTGCCGATCGCCGGCCCGAGCATGAGCCGCAGCAGCGCCTGCACGTTCTCCACCGGCCGGCCACCGGCCGAGACGATCACGTCGCCGAGGTAGATGCCGGCGAGCCCGGCCGGACTGCCCGGCACCACCTCGGCCACCCGCAGCCCGAGCCGCTGGCCGAGGCGTTGCGCCACGGCCGGCGGCAGCGGCAGCGGCGAGCCGGCCACGCCCAGCCACGCCCGGCGTACCCGCCCGCTCGACACCAGCTCGCCGATGATGTACCGGGTGGTGCTGTTGATCGGCACGGCGAGCCCGAGGCCGTACCCGGCGACCGCGGTGTTCACCCCCACCACCCGGCCGGCGGAGTCGGCCAGCGCGCCGCCTGAGTTACCCGGGTTGAGCGCCGCGTCGGTCTGGATCACGTCGTCGATGAGCCGCAGGTGCCGGCCGTCCCGCGCGGGCAGCGAGCGGCCCAGGCCGCTGACCACGCCCGCAGTCACCGAGCCGGCCAGCCCCATCGGGTTGCCCACGGCCACCACCAGCTGGCCGATGCGCAGCTCGTCGGCGTTGCCCAGCTCGGCCGAGGGCGCGCCGGCCACGCGCGAGCGCAGCACCGCCAGGTCCGACAGCGCATCCGCGCCCACCACGTCGAAGCGGGCCTCCGAGCCGTCGCCGAAGGTCGCCGTGCCTCCGCCACATCCGGCCACGACGTGGGCGCTGGTGAGCAGAAAGCCGTCGTCGGTGAAGGTCACCGCGGACCCGGCGCCGCCGCCGCGCGGCGTGCGGACCGCCAGCGCGGCCACCGATGGCAGCACCTTCGCCGCGACGGTCGTGACAACCCGGCTGTACGCGTCCAGCGCGTCCCGCTCCGTGTCCATGGCGGCAGCAACGCCAGACCGCTCCCGGGGATGCCCGCGGGCGCTGCGCTGTCAGCGAACGCCGCGGCCCGCAGCTGGCGGCCGGTCCGCAGCTGGCGGCCCGGTCCGCAGCCGGCGACTGGGCCGCAGCCGGCGGCCGGCTTCGTTCCCCGCTACGCCGTCCACCCCCGCTTTCTAAAGGTCGCACATTATGTCCGACCAGGATCGGCGCCAGAAGGTTGACTCTGTGTCCGGAGGTTCGAAGCCTTTCTCACGCGAAACGGGGGAGGACGAGTGACCAGTCACGGTGAACCGGCTGGCGTCACGGCACTGCTGTCGCGACGGCTCGTCCAGCGCCGCCAGGAGGCATCCCGCCGTCCCTGGCGCGAGAGATGGACCGACCGGCATGTGCCGGGCGGTCTGCGCGGGACGCTCGGCCGGCGTACCGACAGGTACGCCCGCAACCGG
>Ga0075430_100003739_pt1 | contig 12787 bp, 15 predicted proteins | sample RhiMetdeltSRZDD4_FD_75294 | JGI IMG/M metagenome (GOLD analysis project Ga0075430, IMG submission 75294) | Populus rhizosphere microbial communities from Tennessee, USA - Rhizosphere MetaG P. deltoides SRZDD4 | ecosystem: Host-associated > Plants > Roots > Rhizosphere > Soil | place: USA... | reverse complement strand
TGACGAGCACGACCTGCGTCTTGACCTTGGTGGTATCGACCGCTTTCAGTTTGGGCGCGACCTTCGGCGGGGTAGGTTCCTCGCCGTGCAGCCGTGCCAAGGTGTACTTGGTCTTAGCCATAAATCTCCTCCTGAGGTTACTGCGCTCGTCATAAGCACAGTGTGAGGGGCATTCTACTATACGCTGAATGCCCCCTAGCACTGGGCTCTATCTGCCCATCAGGTACTCGCTGGGCTTGAGGTCCAGCAAGCCGCGCAGCCACACGATGGTGCCCTTCCGGTCAAGGAAGGTGGTTAGTGAGCCGCTGTCGACGTCCCGCTCAGCCTTGGCATTGGCCTCACGCAGGAACGCCTCAATGGCATCCCGGGTGACGCCCGGCTTGTTCCACGTGAACGTGTCGGGCTGGGGCTCAGGACGCTTTTCGATGATTGTATGAGCAGTCATAATCTCCTCCTGTGGTGCGGGAATGCACCCTGAGTGGCAGGCCGAAGCCTGCCACCTAGCTGCATTAAGCGTAGACGTTGATCTCAAACAATTTAGCGTGACGAGCATAGAACTCGAAGTCCTCTAAGACCTTGGCCGTTGCCGCCATCTTGAAGTTGTCCATGTGGTTGTTGGTTGGACGCCAATAGCGTGCCGCCCAAGCAACCTCAGAACGTAGCGAGTTGATTGTCAACCTGAGGAACAATCGAGTATCGCCACCGGTGTACTCGTCATCGGTGACAACTTCTGCGTACTTTGCACGGACACCTTGGGTAACATGGATAACGGCTGCGGAGAATGCAGCGTCGTTACTACGCCATTGCATTGCGTCGAAACGATTGGTTGCGGAACGCTCCTGGAAGCGTTCCCAATCCTTGATCGCGTCGAGCTCGTACGCGGCGAGTTTCTTCAAGAGCTCACCGGCCACGTAATCAGCTGCGTATGAGGCGGTCATCGTCGGGCGGTATGCCCGAGCGTCAAACACCTGCGGGATGGCAGCTTGCTTACGAGCAGCGCGGCGAGCCTTGCGTTGTTCAGTAGTCGTCATGATCTCTCTCCATTTGATGCGGGAATGCACCGTGACGCCCACCGTTGCCAGTGGGCGCTTCGCTGCATTACGGCAGATCGACTGAAGGCAACAATTTGTTCAATCGTTCAATGCGGTGTGCAATCACAAGTTGATTGCAAAGGTCACAGCATCGGCCATCGTTGATTGGCCAAGCACTGTTGCCATGGCCAACGATTTGGTTTTGGCAGATTGAGCACTTGGACGGATCGAGCTTCTTCGCAGGCCGTTTGGTCTTCTTTGTCATGGTCCTTCTCCAATTGGCGTGATCATCAGGCACCGGGTCGCCATTCCGGGCGAGGCAGCTTATCCCGCTACGAGGAGCAACAGCTGCCTTTCACTTTTGGAGAGGAGAGATTACAACACCAGCCGCGAATATCAACCTAGCAGTACCGGTCGCTTCGATGAGAATGGACATTCGTACCTACCGCTATCTGGCACCAAACCTTAACCAACTCGCGTTGGTCAAGGAACGGTCCCGTAAACCTACAACGGCCACGATGGGCATTCGGTTTGGAATAGCATGCGTTTGGGAAGTTCGCGTTGAACTGGTGAGGGTGCTGATGTCGTGCTCTGTTGATCGGGGCTGGTTTTTGCCTACTGCGGCCTCGGTGGGCATTCGGCAAAAATTTGCTCCGGCGTGATTGAGTGCGCCAGAGCACGAACATCAGCGCCTCGCCCGCTCCGGCCGTTTTCCGCTTTGACCTTGAAGGTGGGGTAACGGTTCGCGTTGAGCAGGCGAGGTTTTCTTGAGTCCCGGTCACGCCCTAGTCGGAGGGCACCGCCGTATTCCCCGTTCAAATTGTAGGTAGATTTTAGGCTTTTTCGTCAAAAGGCCCAACACCTAAATTGCCGAAAATGGGGGTATAACCCACCATAGAATCACGAGAATTCAGGTCGTATGCCGGGACCTCCGTATTTTGACCATACGACGCCTGAAACTGTAGATCCCGGGTGGCCGGAACGGCCTCCGTATGTCTGGGCAGGAGCGTTCCGGTTCGTTGAGCATCAGGCACTAGGCACTAGGCAATCTGCCACTCGCCACTAGCCACTCGCGATTGAACCAGAACCTATGACGCGGAGTCGTGAGCCGAAGGTGTCTGCTCCACAACGATTGGGCTGTCAGTATCCGCCAAGGACTGACTCTGGGCTCTCCTGACTCGTCTCAGTGTGAAGCCTGGAGAGACCTCCACTTCCCTTTTCTTAGAGAGGGGGAGGGGGGAGTCTCTTCTGGGATCCTGATCTGAACTCGTGTGAAGCTAAGACGCGCGTGAGTGACACGGAAGCGCTGCGTATGTTGAGTGGTGAGGCCAACCGGCCTGCGGTAGCACAGAGGAGAGGGAATGATCGCCATGGCGATAGCCAAGGATGTGGTTGGATATTTTGTGTGGGTGAATAACCTGTCAGGTAACCCTACCTGCGAAAAGATCAGTAAGGAGATATTTGAAGGTAAGCTCGTTGTGCGGCCTCGGGCGCGTGAAGAGCTCGAAGCGCGGCAGATAGGTCACAAGGTAGCCTTGACAGATGATGAATGGCTGCTATCCTTGGATGAACTGGCAACGAAGTACCCATGCCCACAAACAGTGACGAACTCACCAATCGACTGAAGCAGCTATCGTCGGTGGAGTGGGTTGACATTCGTAACCAGTTGGACGCCTGGCACATGCTGTCCCAGGTGGGTGAACGTAAGCAGCAACTCAATGTGCAACTCGGTGCTGACTACCTGACCGGGATTGCACATGAGCTCCGCCGCCGTAAGTTGGGAGGTAACTTAACTGGCCTCACTAGGACTCTGCAAGTGGCCAGCCTTAAGAAGGTTGACGCGGCGTGGTCGCAGCTATTGCGGCTGGCACCGAAGAAGCTATCGGTGGTGGAGCAGACACACTTGGCTAAGATTGCGGCGTTTCAGTTGGCACGGTATCTCGAGCGTGGTGGCGTACCGGTCTCTCCGAAGACCATGTGCAACAACGCGGACAAGACGATCCTTGCCTTGGACGCTGCCTTCCCAGGATACATAGGCGCAGGTTTGATGTCTTTCATTCTTAGGACGAACAATGGCCGACGAGAAAGGTGACGTCCTCCCAATGCAGGAGGCGGTACTGGCTTTGCTCTGTTTCGATAAGCAGGCTGGTACCAAACTCGCAGTACAGGTGGTGCCTGATAACTTTGATGGGCCATATCAAGACTTCGCCTCGCGGGTGTTGCAGTATAGGCGTCGGTACCGGGAGCCACCCGGTCGAGCTCACACACGCGATCTCGCCGACCGCAGCTTTCATGGTAAGGACAACCTACTAATCAAGAAGCGTTTGCTGCCACAGTTGTTGGCAAGTGGTGGTGATGTCAACATTGATTACGTTCTTAGCCGTACGCAGGCTTGGGTCAAGAAGCAGGTCTACCGAGCCGCCGTTTACGACATTACAGATGAGGCGTGGGATGGTGATGACGACGAGGCGTTGACCACCAAGATTGCCACCCACATGTCGAAGGCGTTACGGTGGGAGCAACGGACGCTCCAACCAGGCACTCGATTGAGTGATCCAGCACTTTTACAGTTTGTTAGTCACGACGATGAGTTCATATCGTTGGGCATCCCGGAGCTCGACCGGATGGGTATTGGGATGACGCGTCGGGAGATGTTACTCTACATTGCACCGAAGGGTACGGGTAAGACATGGTTCTGTTGTCATTGTGGTCGGCAAGCATTGATGCAACGATTGAAGGTGTTGCACGTTTCGTTGGAGATGTCAGAGCAAAAGATTGGGCGACGTTACCTTCAGACGCTGTTTGCTGTAGCGCGTAAGAAGGACCGGTTCACTCGTGTGCGGTTGCTGTTTGATGACAATGATGATCTCGTTGGATTTAAGAGTCTGAAGCGTACGCCTAAGTTGGCGTTCACCATGCCACGGATCAGACGCATCCTACGGCGTAAGCAACGAGCGTTTGGCACGCGATTGGGCAACCTTGTCATCCGTGACTTCCCTAGCGGGATGTTAACGGTTGAACAGTTGGAAGGCTATCTTGATTACCTTGCTGAGGTTGAGAACTTCATCCCTGATTTGCTGATCGTGGACTACCCAGATTTGATGAGCGTGCATGCTAAGACCTTACGGATCGACATCGGGCAGAACTTTGTCGCGTTGCGTGGCATCCTGCAGAAACGTAATATGATAGGCGTGATGCCAACGCAGAGTGGGCGGGAAACAATTCGAGCCAAGCGTGTGCGGTCTAAGAACGTGACTGAGGATATTAGTAAGATCCAAACGGCTGATACCACGTTGGCTTACATGCGCACCGAGGATGAGGAGTCCTTGAACCTAGGACGATTGTCAGTTGAACATTCTCGTGACACCGAAGGTAATCGTATGATTTTACTGGCTCAGTCTTACGACACAGGGCAGTACGTGCTAGACAGCGCGGTGGTTACCCAGTCGTATAGCGAGCAGCTTAGGGAGTTGTTTGGTGATACCCAAGGCGGGGATAAACCGATATCTTGAACGACCACTGGAAAGCAACCTGTGGATAAAGAAGGTCAAGCGCAAGGAGTTGTGGCAGTCTATAAGATCTCTACGGCCACAACCGGATTTCGACAAGAGCATGTTCAAGCATCAGCTGGCGTGCTTCTTGCTTGGCTTGGCCCATCCTCAGTTCTGCTTCTGGCTGGATATGGGCACTGGCAAGACCCGGTTGACTCTCGAGTTACTTCGTTACCGTTATCTCTGTGGTGAGTTAAACCGCGCGATAATCTTCATAACGTCTGACAAGGCGTACCCTACATGGGCCAAGCAGATCGAGCGGTTCAAGATTGACATGCCCTTCCAGTTACTGGAAGGCTCGTCGGTTGAGAAGTGGCGAGCGTTGGAGGAGTTTGGTGAAGGTCTTCTGTTTGTTAGTTATCCTGGTGCTGTGGCGATGGTGTCAGAACGTCGGGCACGCAAGCGTAAGAATGGTAAGAAGCTTCGGGTGGCCGATGATTTGATCGAGCGGTTCGTCAATGGCGTTCACGCGCTGGTGATGGATGAGAGTACAAGAGCTTCTGGTCGGGATAGTCTGACCCACGGAATGATTAAGCGTATGGGACGTTACATCAAAACCCGCTACGCATTGGCGGGACGACCGTTCGGTCGTGATCCAACGCTGCTGTTTACGCAGCATCTGCTCGTGGATGGTGGTGAGACCCTAGGTACCACGTTGGGGTTATTCCGCGAAGCCTTCTTCACGTCTAAGCCACATCCGTTCGCACGCAACAAGTGGGTCAAGCAGTGGACGTTTGATAAGAGTAAGAAGAAGCTTCTGTCCCGGATGATCCAACATCGTTCGGTGACCTACTCCGCTGAAGAGTGTATTGACGTGCCGAAGTTTGTGCCGATGAGAGAAGAAGTCTCCTTCCCAGTTGAGACGCAGGAGTACTATGACAAGGCTGTACAGGCGATCATTGCTTCTAAGGGTAATCTATCCGTAGTTAAGAATGTGTTTCTCCGTATGCGTCAATTATCCTCTGGATTTATTGGCGTCAAGAATGACGATACGGGTGAGAAGGCGGAGGTTGAGTTCTCGGATAATCCAAAGTTTGATCGGCTTATGGAGTTGTTGGAGGAGATGCCTGATGATCGTAAAGCTGTTGTGTTCTACAACTTTACTTATTCAGGGCGTAAGATTGACGCGGCGTGTCGAGAGCTCAAGATGCGTCCGATCTGGTTGTGGTCTGGTACGAAGGACTACGCGCAGGACCTGCATAATTTTGAGAACAATGGTAGTTATCGAGTAGCGGTTGTTCAGAATCAAGTTGGTGCGATGGCACTCGATGGACTCCAGGTTGCTAACTATTGTTTCTTCTACGAGAGTCCTGTGGGTGCAATTGATCGAGAGCAAGCTGAGAGGCGGTTGCGTCGTGCTGGGCAGAAGCGTAAGGTGTTCCAGTATGATTTGTTAGTGCGTGGGTCTATCGACGCGAAGATACTCACGTTCCATGCTGAGGCAGAAGGACTTATGAAAGCGTTACTTCGGGCACCAGAACAGGTGGTAAAATGAGCATGGTGGCTGACGAACTCCTCCGCCTCCGGGAGCGGGTGGCGGAGCTAGAGAAACGTCTGATAGACGAGCTCAACGCATCGGAATATTTACGTCAGCAAGTACATAAGGCCGAGACACGGTCGGCGGCCATGTCATTCTACTTGCTGGTTCTCTTCGCCGTGATCGGTGTCGCCAATGTGGCGCTGCTCGCCCGGTCTTATTTCGTGGGGTGACGTATGACCGACCGACCACTCTCTGATCAACTCCGCTACTCGTCCGAAACTGGGCATGATGGCACCGGTTACATCATGGACGAAGCAGCCGACGAGATCGAGCGGCTACAAGCGCAGGTGACAGAGTTAGAGGCAGCCAAGCAAGAAGGATGGAAAGAGGCGGCCATCGCATGGGCTGCGTGTGCTTCACTCCATCGCAAATATTGCAAAGGGAAAGACCCGTTCTACAAAACTAGGCAAGCCGACTTTGTGCGCCACGAAACCGACGCCCGTGCTGCGCTCAAGGAGGGGGAGTGATGGCTGTTAGAAATGGTCGGCTGGATGCCGCAAGGCTTCGTACTAGGCCAGAACGATGCACCGCACCGATAGGCCAGCCACGGTGCATCGCCACGCTCGAGGAGGGAGTGATGAACCTATTAGGAGAAACCGAGAACACGTTGCCGTTCGATTGCAAGGCGTGTGGCAACTCTTGGGACGAGCCGTTCCCGCTCCCAATGGAAATATCGCTGATGGGCAAGCGAGTTATGCGCGTTCGCTGCCCCAAGTGCGACGCCAACAGCAAGAAATTGAACATCAATTTCGGACGGAGCGCGCCATGATCGACGACGTTAACGACACCATAACCGCCGCACTGGCTGACCGGATCGCGGGGCCCTTGCCGCAACGCGAGGGCACATTCACAGGCGCGATGATGGGCGAGTACCGCATCACGGCCACTTCCGCCGAGCGTGACCTGATCGTCGCCGCCCTCCGCGCATACGCTAACAGGGCGTCAACGATGCCTCACAAGCTGCCGACCCTGCCTGACAATGACAGCGACTTCACCCCAGACTTGGCACGCAAGATCATCGCCCAATACCAACAGTTCGTAGAACTCCTATCTTGTTCTTCTGACAGGGCGTCAACGTCCGACCGATGGTTAGTGCGGAAATGCAACAGATGAAGTTCTTCGATAACCCGCTCTGGATATTTCGCCCGCTAATAGCCGGGTCGCTCCTCATGCTTTCATTATTCGGCGGCGTCCCACTACTCATCTGGATGGCTGGTGAATGAGCCGCGCATGTTTGACTGGATAACATTCCTCCGGCGACATCGTATTGATTACGTGACGCGTGGTCCGTCCACGTCACGCAACAATGTCAATGTTCATTGCCCACTTTGTGGTGATAGCGACTCTGGGCATCATCTTGGGATATCGCTGCTTGGTAAAGGTTGGCACTGTTGGCGTAACGAGTCACATTCGGGTAAGAGTAGAGCACGGCTTATTCAGTTACTTCTACGTTGCGATGAAGCTACAGCAAAGGAGCTCGCTGGAGGTGAACGATCACCAACACCGCTCAACGATAATTCCTTTCTCAATGCGTTCCAGCAGAGGTTCCAAAATCCTGAGACGATGCGGCCTCGGCCGTTGAAGCTGTTACCAGAGTTCAAGCCACTTGTATCTGGTGGTGTGTTTGTAAAACCGTTTCTGAGTTACCTCCAAAAGCGTGGTTATTCTAATGTCAATTGGCTCTATGAGACGTATAATTTACATTGGTGTCAGAAGGGACCGTTCGCTTGGCGAATAATCATCCCGGTTTATGACCAGTGGGGAACCCTCCAAACGTGGACAGGGCGCACCATACGAACCCATGAGGAGCTCCGCTATCGTGCACTTGGTATGCGCCCTACCGACTCCCTACCCGCCGCCAAATACCAGCCTCAGGACACGTTGCTTGGCTTGCCATATCTGTGGCACGTGTCAGACCCCAAGGTGTTACTGATCGCCGAAGGACCGTTTGACGCGATGTGGTTGACGTCGTGGGGTAAGTCATTTGGTGTCTACGCGACGTGTCTCTTTGGGCTAAATCTCTCTCAGCAGCAGATGGTTCTTATTAGTGCGCTTCAGGAACGGTTTGAGAAGACTTATTTGTTATTGGACCGTGGTGCAGCAATGCGTGCGTTTCGTCTAGCAACTAGCGGCTTATCCCTGCCAATCAAGCGTATTGACACGGCGAAGGATCCAGCTGAACTAACACCAGAGCAGGCTTCGTCGTTCTGCGTCTCTTGCCTTCCTTGACCGCAAGAAAGTTCTTGTTGATCGCGACCGGCTCGGGCACTCTTGACGGACCGTTCGATCTCGTACCCATCGCGTAACCTTTCTAAAAATCTAGGTTGGGAACATCATGCTGTTAAGTGTAGACGACCCGTATCTTGACGCGGGACTACGCGGGCACATAGTTAAGTTAGCTAAACGGAATGTTCATAAGTTATCAGCTTATGACATGGAGGACCTGATCCAAGAAGGGTATCTGTGTTTCTCCTTGGTAAAAGCTCGGTACGTTGGCAAACGTCCTAAGCGCAGACCTGACGGGACTTACCGCCGTTCGTTACCGGCCAAGCGGCCGGACGCTACTGCAAAGAAGCACTTCATGCGGTTGTTCCAACGGACGTTCCACAATCGGATTGTGACTTTAGGCCGTAAGCAATCGAAGCTCCGCGAGCTCCTCCTGAACGATCTTATCCCACCTGAACAGAGCGAGATCTCTGCCTGGGATCAACTCCTCCCAGCGGAGGAAGAACAGGCGACTGTCCTCCAATTGCTGCGTGGCGCACCACAAGAGATCAAGCAACTCTTTGCGTTGATGGTTGATGATGTTATCCGTCCTTATCGCCGTTCGCCACAACGGCGCGGACCTCGCGAGACTACCAACCAATACTACTGCCGGATCCTAGGCTTGCCCAGCGGCCGAGATTTGACAGCTGAAGTGCAACGTTATTTTGTCGGCTGACATTGGCGAGTATGTATTGGTGTTGGTGACAATCCCACAAGACAAGGAGAGTAAGATGACAAAGGTTCTGAACGAGCTCGTAACAATTACGGGCATCCCGCCACAGAAGAGCACCGAACAAGCGCAGTCGTTCTTGGCGCGGCTCCATGGTGCTGTGGATAAGTTGGAAGATACAGATTGGGACGAAGGGTTGTCGGATGTTGCCCAGCGTTGGTACAACGATAGTTCTGCCTCGGTTGATGGTGGTGCAGGTTACTTGCCGCTCGATGGCGTGCATGACGGGCATGACGATAGTGCTGTCGTCGAAGAGAAGCCTGTCAAGCCTGCTAAGGTCAAGAAGGCCAAAGTCGAGCAGGCAGAGTTCGACTTGGTAGATGCGCCCAAAAGCAAGAAAAGCAAGAAAAGCAAGAAGGCAAAAGCCACGCCGGTGGAAGAGCCTGCCGAGGCTCCGGAGGCGCGTAAGAGCAAGAAGGCAACCAAGGTCACCAAGGTCAAAGGCAAGAAGGCCAAGGCTGGTAGCCGTGGTCGCCCCAAGCTCGACGACACCGCTGTCCTGAAGCGCAAGGTCAAGACGCTACCAGCAGGCAACCGTAACGATTACTGGGATAAGATCCCGGAAGGTACGTCGATGGCAGCCATACGCAAGAAGCGAGCTCATCTGCGTGTGGTGCGCTACTGGCGGCGCAATGGGTTCGTTGAGCTCACCGCAGCATGACCGCTGCTGAGCATGTTGGTGCGGTGCCCTTTCCGGGCACCGTAACCAATTTGGAGCCTGTGCCGCAACGGTTCCAGGACTTCATCTATTTCTCACAACGGCAGTATGATTGCTTGGATTACGATCCATTCCATCCGATGCTGTATCATATGCAGAAACGGTTGGGTGTTGAGGAAGCTCTGTGGATGTCCACGCTGTTCATGGCATGGTACAACATTGGTAGTTTCTACATCGCGTTTCGGAATTGTGATGTTCTTAAGCTACCACCGGGTTGGACGGCTAGCTTGCCGATTGGTACACAACGGCGCAACCTCCGTGGCGGTAAGGTATTGGACCATCTTAAAGATTTTATAAAGCAAGCACAGAAGGCTGGTTCAATTCACAAGCTGCTCACGAAAGGGTTTGGCAACAACCCAACAGAGAACTGGCGTAAGTTGAACGCTACGGTCGATAGCATCTGGGGTAATGGTCGTTGGTCAACGTACACAACTTGCGAGGTTTACCAGAAGGTTAACAAGCTGGACGTACTACCTAGTGACATCATGAATGAAGGCTCGACTGGGCCACGCACCGGACTGTGTTTCATGCATGGGGTACAGCCACCGTCCGGTACCAAGGTTGTGCCATTACTGGATCAGTTGGCCCAGCGCTTCCATGAACAAGCTCAAGCGCATATTAAGACACGCATCCCGTACCTGCCAGAAGGTTGGTATGATCTGGGTATGGTGGAAAGTCAGTTGTGTGATTTTAATTCTTTGCGTAAGGGTCGGTACTACATAGGGCGTGATATTGACCGCGACCAGGATCGGTTGCGTGCTACTGAGAAGACAATGAATGCTATGCAACGTAATGTGTGTTTGCTTAACGATGTGTGGGTAGCGCGTGCAGTTGTGTTCCCCAAGAGTTACTTAGGTGAGTACCAAGGTTGGCCGGGACGTACTGAGTATGCTAAGACCTACTATCTGCGGACGGGGAAGGTGGCCAGTCATGCAGAGATTAAGAAAGCATTGGGCTACCTATTCTAGGAGCAGAAGATGACGGACGTAACTATCTCATCCCGGCAGGTTGACTACCCTCGGGTGGTGACAGGCATCCTTGGGCCAGTGGTGTTCTTCTTGATGTTGCTGTTTGTGCCACAGTATGCTGCGCTTGGTGTGTTGTTTTGGTTGGCAAGCTATTGGGCAGTGGGTGTGGTGCCTGTACTCTACACAGCGTTCATCCCAATAATAGGGTTCTCGTTGCTTGGGGTTGATCTGTGGACGATCCTTAAGAGTTTCGTTCATCCGGCGTTGATCCTGATTGTTGCACCAACATTGGTGATTGTGGCCGCAATTCATTGTGGCTTGGTGCAACGTATGGCCAGTTATTTCATGGTGCGTATTGGTAGTAGTGTTAGACGACAGGTTCTATTCTGGCTGGTGTTTGCTACGTTGTTGTCAGATTTTGCGGCTGATACTGTGATCGCTCTGGCGCTGATCCCTATTGTTGTGAAGATACTCGGCCGCGCTGGTTACGATACACCCGAGAAGATTGCTGCCAGTAGGTCAGCGATGCTGCTGGTGATAGCTACGTCGATTGGGGCCGGTCTTGGGGGGATCCTCACTCCCATGGCCGGTGGTCAAGCAGCGATTACCTGGAGTGGGTTGAACGCGGTGCTTGGTGGGGAGGTAACGGCTTGGAGCTATACTATCCGATATCTTCTGCCAACGACTGTGTGCCTTGGTATTGTCTGTGGTGTCTTCGCGTTGCTGTCACCCAACGAGCGGTTCTCTAACTTATTGGTGCTTGGTGATATTGTTAGGCAGCCTTGGTCACGTCATGAGAAGGTGGTTGTGGTGTTGTTTATCCTTGCCATTGGTCTTCCTTATGTGCGACCATGGCTGCCACTGAGCTTGCCATGGATTTATGGTATCCTGATGATGGCGGTGCTCTGCCTATGGATACCAAAGGTCGGCATGGTCCTGCCAGTGCGTGAGTTGACAAAATTCCCGCTCAACGCGATTAGTGTGTGGCCTATCGCAATGTGTGTATCACAGCTGATTGTGATAACCGGCGTGGGTAAGCAGATCCTATTGCTGACGGGTGACTTTTGGAATTATGATCCGTTGGTGGCTGTTGGTATCTGGACGTTGATCTGTCTTGGTCTTGCACAGCTAGCTTCTGATACAGCAGCGGCAGGCATCTTGATTCCCATTATCCAGAACGTTCCCAATCCGGTGCCTTGGATCATGATGACAGGCTTCTCGGTCGATCTGTCATTCATGGTTCCAACAGCGACTGGCACGATCGGTGTCCTGTATGCTTTAGGTGGAAGAGGGCATTGGCGTCTACCGTTGTATGGTGCTGCTTGTGCGGTAGCTTGCGGTTTGTTCTCTTGGTTGTTCTGGTCGTGGGCTATCCACCAACCGTTTTGGCAAACTCTAACCGTGGTGAGGTGATGGACAACGTACTTCTAAACCTGCGAGGAACGCACGGCTCGGGTAAGAGCTACATCATGCGTAACTTCCTAGCTATGCACCCAGTACAGAAGATGAGATACGGCGTGCTGGGTGCACGTTTGCCCGAAGCGTACGAGCTCACGATCAAGGGTTGTGACAGGCCGGTCTTTGTTATTGGTCCTTACATCACGGTGTGTGGCGGACTCGATTGTGTCCGCCCATACGACAATGTCATGGAGCTAATTGGAAAATATGCCAACAAAGGACATCTTGTATTCGAAGGTCTACTGGCCTCAGGAGTCTATGGTCGATTGGGGGCATATCTCGAGCCCTATGGTAAGAGGGTGCACTTGCTATTCATCGACACGCCGCTCAAGACCTGTACTGCTCGAGTCCAGTCTCGGCGAGACGAACGTGGTAACCGTGTGGAATTCGACGACAGTAACGTACGTAAGAAGTACAACGCTGTCTTATCCGTGAAGAAGCGTGTTGAGTCTGAGAAGGTATTCAACAGTTGTTCAGTGTCGTCGGATACGGCACATGAAGTTATGACTAAGATGTTGGGGGGAGT
>Ga0075430_100003738_pt1 | contig 12788 bp, 7 predicted proteins | sample RhiMetdeltSRZDD4_FD_75294 | JGI IMG/M metagenome (GOLD analysis project Ga0075430, IMG submission 75294) | Populus rhizosphere microbial communities from Tennessee, USA - Rhizosphere MetaG P. deltoides SRZDD4 | ecosystem: Host-associated > Plants > Roots > Rhizosphere > Soil | place: USA... | reverse complement strand
CGTCAGGGTGGAACGGACGTGCTCCGCACCATTCCAGCGACGGCGGTGGAGGAGTTCCGCTATCTGAGCCCGGCAGCAGCGGGCATCGAGTTCGGATGGGCGAATCCTGGCGGCATCATCCTCGTGCGTTTCCGTCGCTGAGATGAGCGTATCGGAGCTCGTGATCACCGGCGGTTGCCGAACGCCCATGACGTTGTCGCTCAGCCACCTGCGGTCGTTCATGACCGTGCCGGGGCATCGTTGTGGGGTACTGCAACGGGTCGTACATTGGCGAGCCCTCCACGTTCTGGCGCCGACGCCAGGCAGAGCCGGCTCGCTGGTGTCCTTCCGCACGGTGAGGCACCGGTTGATCCGACTATCCACGCTTGGGTCCGTGGATCTTCGAGCGCCCGATAACGGGGTGCTTGGCGGCGTGTTGTCGCAACCGAAGCGAGTTGCGCTTCTGGTGTATCTGGCGGCCGCTCGGTCGACCGGGTTTCATCGCCGCGACCGACTGGTTTCCCTGTTCTGGCCCGAGCTGGATGAGGCGAGAGCGCGTGATGCGCTGAGTCAGGCGCTCCGGTTTCTCCGTCAAGCGTTGGGCGCGGACGTGGTGCTGACGCGCGGCGTCGACGAAGTCGGGGTCGACGCGGCGCGTCTGTGGTGTGATGTCGTCGCGTTCCGCAACGCGATGACCGAGGGCCGGGCACTCGAGGCGCTGCAGCTCTATCGTGGCGACTTTCTCGAGGGAGTCTTCGTCGAGGAGGCCGCGGGTTTCGAGGAGTGGGCCGAGGGCGAGCGTGCGGTGCTTCGAGAGATGGCTGCTCGAGGTGCGCGACAGCTTGCCGAGCAGTACGATGGGGCAGCGGCGCATACGGTCGCGGTGGGATGGGGACGGCGGGCCGTGGAGCTGGCGCCGGACGACGAGCGGGCCTTTCGTCGCTTGTTAGGCTTGCTCGATCGCGCTGGTGATCGAGTGGGAGCGCTGCAGGCCTACGACAGCTTTGCGCGTCGGTTGCGTGCGGAGTATGGCGCGGAGCCGGCGGCCGAGACGCAGGCGTTGGTGGACGCGATTCGTCGTGGCCAGAACTCCCCCGCGGTTGCGGTGGCGACGCCTCACGACAGCCCGGTGCTCCTGCGCGATGTGGTGTCGCCGCTGCCGAAGCCTCCGGCAGGCTCGAGGAGCGGTGACCCCATCGAGATCGGCTCGAGCCTCGCGAACGGGCAGTACGTGATCGAGGGCGTGCTCGGGTCCGGTGGTATGGCGACGGTGTACCTCGCGCATGACGTCAGGCACGACCGCCGTGTCGCGGTGAAGGTATTGCGTCCCGAAATCGCGGCGGCCGTGGGTGTGACCGGGTTGCTGCGCGAGATCCGGATTGCCGCGAACCTGCAGCACCCGCACATCGTCCCGCTCTTCGATTCGGGGGAGAGTGACGGCCACGTGTTCTACGTGATGCCGCAGGTGGTCGGGGAGTCGTTGCGGGCGCGACTGCAGCGAGAGCCGATGGTGCCGCTGGAGGTCGCGTTGCGGATCGCGCGGGATGTGGCGGACGCGCTCGCGTACGCGCACCGGCGCGGGATCGTGCATCGCGACATCAAGCCGGACAACATCCTGCTGTCGGGTGATCCGGAGACGGGCGACCTGCACGCGCTCGTCGCGGACTTCGGCGTGGCGAAGGCGTTGGATGCGACGCGTCACGGCGTGGGTTCGGCGGTGCAAACGGCGACGGGTGTGTTCGTCGGGACGCCGGGCTACATGGCGCCGGAGCAGGCGGCGGGTGGGCAGGTGGATGCACGGGCGGATGTGTACGCGTGGGGGGTGGTTGCGTACGAGATGATCACGGGTAAGCACCCCTTCCGAGACCGCTGGGCGACCGTGCCGCGCGCAGAGCACGGCCTCGTTACCCCCAACGGGGGGGCGGTGCCGGCGCCCGTCGCGAGGCTCGTCAGGCAGTGCCTGGAGATCAATGCCGCTTTGCGTCCGCGGGATGGCACGGCGCTCGTCGAATCCGTGCACGGTCTCTCGACGAGTGATGACGCCATCACTCCGGCGCCTGCCCGATCGAATCGCCGTATTCTCGTGGTCGTGGGCGCGCTGCTGGCGGCTGGTGGTGCGTACCTGGCGCTCTCGCCGGTGACCCCGGACGGGAACGCACCAGGTGGCAGTATCGCGCGTGAGGGGAGTGCGGTCACGCTCGATACTTCTCGTTACGCGATCCTTCCCTTCGCCTACGACTCCGGTGTCGTCACCGATCGCAACGAGGCCGAGCGGCTTCGGGATGCGTTCTCGCGATGGAGTGGCGTGAGTCTGGTGGATGAGTTTCAGCTCCGCGAAGTGATGTCGCGGCGAGCATCCCCACGGGTGACCAGCGTGGAAGCACAGCGCGTTGCCGGCGAACTGGGTGCCGGCCGCTACGTCCGCGGTGATGTCCAGGCGTTAGGTGCGCTGGTGCGGTTACGTGTCGGCGTGTACGATACCCGCGACAACAGGGCAGTCCGCGACACGACCGTCAGGTTCGGACACGACGCATCGGCGACAGACTCGGTGTTCGCTCGAATCGCCGACCACCTCCTGTTCGGGATACTGACAGACCCGGGGCGCTTCGGGTCGCGTATCAGCACACGGTCGCTGCCGGCCCGGCAAGCGTTCGTCGGCGCGCAAGCGGCGCTGGAACGATGGGATCTCGCCTCGGCGGATTCACAGTTCTTTGCCGCAACGCGTTTCGATCCTGGGTATTCGCAAGCATGGCTGTGGTTGGCCCAGGTACGATGGTGGCGGCGGCTTCCCGCACAGCAGTGGAAGGAAGCTGCTGAGCGCGCCGACGCGGATCGTGATGGTCTCTCGCTCAGAGAACGGGAGTTCGCTGCCGCTCTCGTTGCCGCATTTCGAGGCGACATCGTGCGCGCATGCGCGCTCTTCGCGGGACTGTCGCGGAACGACCAGTATGATTTCGCGGCATGGTATAGCACCAGCGACTGTCTGGCGCGGGACGACGCTGTGCTTCGGGACCCAACCAGTCCTTCAGGGTGGCGGTTCCGCACGAGCTATCATCGATCGATTGTTGCGTACCAGCGGGCCGTCCAGCTGCTGCCGTCGATTCATCGCACGTTGCGCGACGGCGCGTTTGCGGCTGTGCGCGTGCGGCTCCGAACAGCCGGTAACTTCCCTCGCCAGGGAGCGGGGATCGCCGATAGCGGGCGGTTCGCGGCCTATCCTGCCTGGCAAGGCGATACCCTCGCGTTCACTCCATACCCCGAGGCGCGGTTCCTCAACGCGGACGCCGAGACAGTCCCTCCCACCCGTGCCGAAGCCGTTTCGCGGCAACGCCGATTATTTCACGATATCGCCGCTTCCTGGGTAGCGACCTACCCCGATAGTCCCGACGCTCAGGAGGCATTGGCGATCGCCCTCCAACTGCTCGGCGACCCGGCTGCGTTGGAGGTCGTACGAACCGCGCGACGACTGGCATCGAGTCGAGACGATCACCTTCGTCTTGCGACGCTCGAGGTTTGGACTCGGCTGCGCTTCGCTATCCCGGGCGAGGTCGCGGACCTGCGCCGTGCATCGCTGCTCGCGGACTCACTACTGCGCAACACTCGTGAAGCGGACATCGGGGACGTGCGTCCACTCGTGAGTCTCGCTGCGCTCACAGGGCACGCAACGCGCGCAGCGCAGTTGAGCACACATCAGTCCGTGCGCAGTGCGTGGGGCGTCCCTTCTGTCCTGGGCGACGTCGCGACACGGCTCTGGGTTTTCTCGGCGTTCGGCGGGCCCATCGACAGCCTGGCAGCCGTCGAGTCCCAGTTCGAGTACGTGCGCCGAAGCAGATTGCGACCTGACGAAGCTGCGAGGGCTGTCTCGACCTGGCTGGTGCGCGCGAGCGTCCTTGCGTTCCCTGAATATCGCTTTGCCGTTCTTCGCGAAACCCAGCCGGTCGACGCGTATTACCTGCAAGCGATGGTCGCCGCGTTGACGAAGGGCGATACCATAACGGCGCGCCAGAGGCTGAACGCGATCGCTCGTACGCGATTGCGCACGCAGCCTGCTGATCGTTCGGTGGACGCCCTCTATACGGAGGCGCGTGTTCTCGAGGCTCTAGGGGACAAGGCCGCCGCAGCGGCATGGCTCGATCCAACGCTCGACGCGGTGACGAGCGCAGACCCCTTGCTCGTCGCGGACCCCATGCGTGCCGCGCCACTCATGCGCGCGATGGCACTCCGAGCTGACCTTGCAGCCGCAATAGGAGATCGTGCCACGGCAAGCCGATGGGCGACAGTGGTCATCGTGTTCTGGCAGGATGCGGATTCCTTCCTCCAGCCCATCGTGAAGAGGATGACGGAGTACTCGAAGTTCGTCGGTCCCTGAAGATCGCGTTTGGTGCATAGTCTGTAGCGCCTGACACGCTCACAACCAGCACTGGCCTCATGGAGGCAGCTTATGACTGCACCGAATCGAAGGTTGCGGGTCATGTATCTCGTTGCCGTTGGCGCAGGATCGGTTCTTCTTTCGGCGTGTAAGGACGAGTTCCATCCACAGGAGCAGTGTCCTCACACGTGGGATCATCGAAAGCTTGGAGCGGCCGGGCCACCGAACTCGATCACCATAGAACTCGCTGGTCGCAACACGAACTATCCGGAGTATCACGACTGCCAACGCCTCGTCGACCCGGACGGCGCGTACGGTCCGCTTGTCGTTGCGTTTGCTCGGGAAGGCCTCGACGGCTTCGGACCACAACTCCGCGCGCTCGCGGCATCGCCGGCACCGGAGAAGGCTCTCGCCGCGGTCGAGATCTGGAACGTCGATAGTTCTGCGTACGCCCCCCTCGCCATCGATACGGGTTTCACGTGCCTGTATGTCGCTCAGCAAGGCACTGGCTGGCGAGCGAAACTCGTGTACTACGGGTATCCGCAGCCCAGCTGCGTAAATGCGGTCAACCTCGATGCTGTCTCGGGAACCGAGCTGCAGGTGAAAGCCCGGGCGACAACGAGCACGGATTTTCGATCCGAGGACTATCCGCCGGTTGTTCGCTGGGAATGGGATGGTACGAGGAACCAGCACTATGTCGGGTTCAAGTGCGACGTCGCGACATGGTGTGAAGCCGGGCTTCCGAATTTCGTCAGCGCCCCGAATCCGGTTTCACCGAATCCGACGTGGCCTCGACAAATGCGACGGACAGTCGAGATCAGAGGTTGGCTCGATGAACAGGTGCTCGCCAAGGTGCCGACAGGATCGGATCCGGTTGCGACGCCGGCGACCGTTCGAGGTACCGTTGTTCCGCATCCGAGCCTGAAGGCGCAAACGCTCGCCAGCTTCCAGAACGCGTGGGTACCGGTTGCATACGTCCTGCTGGATGGTCCGGACGCTGCCTACGCCAAGAAGCTCAATTTTGTCCCGAGTACAGCGGGGACATCGCCGATGTCGGAGACCAATTCGACGACAGTGTTCCTTTGCTGGGCGGGCTCAGGAAGCTGTCCGGGAGCTCCGAGCAACACGTGTGCGGCGTCGACAGCGTCAGTTGGCGGTGGGAAATGGCTCGCCAAGTACACGGCTCCGGGCATGCCGCCGATCTACACCTGTACCAATTATCGGCGTCATCCATCCGTGACACCGACGACCGCCGGGAACTTCACGCTCGGAACCGTTCGTTGGCGTTGGCTCCCCAACGACGAGACGACGTGGATCGGCTGCCCGGACGGATGCTGTGAGACCCGTTTTGGAATCTCGTAGCGGCGAAACGAGATGGGCGCGGCGCTGAGCGCCGCGCCCATGCTCCCCTGTCGTCAGGCGACACCTAACGTGAGACTCCGAGCCCCAGGGCTTCCCGTTCCCGTACCGCATTCACCTCGCGAAAAGTCTCCCGCCTTGCCATCCCCATCCGGAGATAGAGATAGAGAAACACCGTCGTCACCCCCGACACCGCGAGCTTCACCTCCAGCGGCCACCACTCGATGGGCGACACGAACCCCTCGAGCGCACCCGCAACGAGCAGCAGGAACGTGGACGCCGCGATGAGCCGGATCGCCCGCCGTCCGTTCGCCTTGAGCGCATCGCCGCGTGATCGATCGCCCGGAATCAGCAACGCCGCCGCAAGCAGGAACCCCGCACCGCCCGCGATACAGATCGCCGTCAGCTCCAGCACGCCGTGCGGCGCGACGAACGCGAGCAGGAGCGACCCGATCCCCTTCGCTGCATACAGCCCGAACACGCCTCCAATGCTCACGCCGTTCGACACGAGCACGAGGAGCGTCCCCAGCCCGAACGTGATCCCCATCGCGAACGCCGCGAACGTCACCTGCACGTTGTTCGCGATGATGCTCGTCGCCATGACCGGGCGGAACAGCTGCGGGTCCTCGATGTAGCCCTCACCCTCCCGCGCACGCCTGACGCCGTCCTCGGCGCGATCGAGCATACCGGACGGAATGAATATCCGCGCGACCGCCGGGTCACGAACGACGGCCACGTACGCGATGATCGCCGGACCGAAGAACACGAGCGCCGCGAGCGCGATCGGTCGCACCGACCGCAACACTTCGCGCGGCGCGTCGATCGCGAACGCCTTCCACACGTCCCGCAGGCTGAGCGCCTTGCCCCGGTAGAGCAGGTTGTGCGCTCCCGCCATGAGGCGGCTCAGGTAGAACACCTCGTCGCGCTCACGACCACGTGCCGCGGTCTGCAGCCGCGCGAGATCCGCAGCCAGGTCGCGGTACTCGGACACGAACTCCCGCACGCCGTCCTCTCCGAGCGACTTGAGCCCGCGCCGCTGTGCCTGGTCGAGACGCGTCGCGAACGACGACCACCGCGGCGTTCCCGACGCGACGATCGCATGCCGCTCGCGCGCTGCACCCGTCTCCCGTCCGACGACCGCTCCGCTCGCCCGCGCCTGGCGCTCGTCCGCATAGAGATCGAACAGCTGGTCGGCGGCGCGACTGCCGTCAGCCCGAGCCGCGCTGCCTAACGCACCCGCGAACCGCTCGGCGAACCTCGCCGCCAACGCGTCGCGCCGAGCGGGGTCGAGGGAGCTCCGCCGCTGGATGAACTGCTCGAGCACCGAGTACTCGTCATCGGTGAGCCGAGCGTGCGCCGATGCGGGAACGGGCGACGCGCCGTCCGTGTCCTTCGCTGTTCCCGGCCTGTCCTGAGCGTCAGCGAGGGATCGTTCCCCGTTCCCGATTCGCGTTGCTCGAGCGCCGCCTCCGACACCCAGATGGACCAATTGCTCCCGCACCACCAGCGTCCCCGCCGCCAGATCCCCGAGCCGCTTCCCCTGCTTCGTCCCGAGGATGCTCGTGATCCCCACGCCGTACGTGATCACCGGCTGCATGTCCACGATCCGCACGAGATTCCGGATCGCCGATGCCGCGAACGACACCGAATACCCACCGTCGCTCACGACTCGAAGCCGCATGTAGCGCTTCCCGGGCGTCTGCCCGTCCGCGAGCCCCTCCCACAGAACGTAGTAGCCCCACAGCACGAAGAACTGCACGAGCACGATGAGGGCGAGCGCCCACGCCTCCGACGACGTGCCGCCGACCGAGACCATCCGGCCGGCGCCTAACGTCGCGAGCCCGACGAACATCAGGATCAACAGCAGCAGGCACAGGAAGTAGTCGATCAGCGCTGCCGCGACCCGCGACCCGACCCCAGCGATCGTATAGCTGAACGTGACGAGCTCGGGGGTCTCGATGTCGACGGTCTGCGCCAGCGTCGAGCTCACGGCTTCCACTCGCCCTTCGCCACCTTCGGCACGAACTTGTCGAGGCCCTTCGGTGGAAACTCCAGCGTCTTGCCGGTCTCCGCGCTCTGGTACGCCGTCATCAGCATCTTCACGACCTCGACGCCATCATCGAACGTGAGCTTCGGCGCTTCCTTCCCCTGGAACACGCGCACGAAGTGGCGGTCCTCAGCCTCGTAGCCATAGGCCATCGCCTCACCCGCGACGACGGGCATGACACCCTGCTCGGCGTTCTGCTTCTCGACGAGATCCTCGCCCTGCTTCCCGGTCACCTCTCGGCTGAAGAACAGCTTGAGCCCCGAGTCGAGCGTATTCCAGCTCATCGAGTACTCCGGCCCGAGCAACTCGGCCGACAGGCGCAGCCCGGCCCCGACGAAGCTCCACGACGTCGTCGCTTCGCCGAGGACCGTGTACCCGTCGTTCGTCTCGAACTCGATCATGACGCTCGCGAAGTCCTCGGACGGCGCCTTCGTGTAGTCGACGTCCTTGCCCATCGTCTTCGACAGCAGCTTCGCGTAGTGGGGCCGCGTCCACTTGAGGCTCGCGATGTGGCCCGTGATGCGCACCGGGCGCACCGTGTCGTACGAGTCGCCCGGCTTCGTGAGCAGATGCCTGACGACGAGCGCCGAGTGGCACATCATGTCGTTGAGCACGCCGCCGCCCTGGAGATCGCCGCGCCAGAACCACGGCCCGTGCGGTCCACTGTGCTCCTCTGCGGCACGGGCGAGATACGGCCGTCCCGTGTTCGATGCCCCACGCGCCCAGATGAGCGCCTTCCCGGTCTCGACCTGGGGCGAGAACAGCTGGTTCTCGAGATAGCCGGTCGGGACGCCGATGCGCCTAACGAGGTCGGCGACCTTCTTCGCTTCGGCGACGTTGCGCGCCAGCGGCTTCTCGGATGCGATCCCCTTCAGTGTCCCTTTCCCCGACTCGACCGCGCGGACGATCTCCTCGACGTTCTCGATGCGCGCGTGATTCGGCCCGCAGAGCCAGATGGCGTCGATCGCCGGATCGGCAACCATGTCGGTGATCGTGGCGTACCCCTTCGCCTCGCCGACATCGAGCTTGCGCGCGAGCTCCGCTGCCGACGCCGCGTTCTTGCGGTTCGGGCTCCAGATGCCGCGCACCTCGGCGTCGCGTACTGCCTGAAATCCCTGAATGTGGAACCGGGTGTTGAAACCGCTGCCGATGAATCCGATGCCGAGGGGGGCGGTAGGCATGTGAGACCAGGGTGTGTGGGTGGCACTGGCGAGCATCCGGCACCGGCCGGATCTCCATTCTGCCGGATCTCCATTCTAATGGTTCCCGGGCGCCTGCGTGACCCGGAACGGCGTCGTTTCCCGCGTTCCAGATGGTCTCGCACACTGCTTGCGCTCGGTGCCACCTCATGTCCACCCGCTCGAAGCTCGTCTGTCTCTTGCTCCTCGCAACCATCGCACGCGACGCTCGCTCGCAGCGTGTCACGCGAGCCGCCGTCAGCACCACGCGATTGCCCACCGCAACGCGCATGGTGGCTGCGCCGGGGGCCGAAGCGCGAGGCTCATTCGCCCTCGAAGCGTTGGGGGGATCGGTCGGATCGCTTCTCGGCATCGGCATCGTCGCCCTGAGCTCGCGCTGCGGCGTCGACGATCTGGCGTGCGTCATCACGTCCATCGGCGCCGGTGGCGCGCTCGGGATCGTCGGCGCGACTGCCGGAACGGTCGTGACGGCTCGGCTGACCGACTCACCCCGATCGGTCCTCGGCGCTGCGCTCGGCGCGATCGCCGGGACCGGTGTCGGGCTCGGCGTGCACTACATGCTGAACCGAAACTCCGATCGGAACCTCGGCGACAAGGTCGTCGTGCCGATCTTCGTGATCTCGCAGGGAGTGCTCGCAGCGGCAGGATCCAGGCTCATGGCGCGCGGGCGCTGATTTGGCATTCACGGTTCATGAGCCACCATGTCGCCCCGGACGCGCGCCTTCGCGTCGTGCGGCCGAAGCGCTCGGTCGGCTTCTCATCTTTCAGGCATGACCGTCGAACGACCTGACCGAAGCGCAGCGACAGCGCTGGAAAGACGCCTCGCTTCACTGCCGATGGCGATCCTGGCGATCATCATTGCGTTGTCGGTGGCCTTCCTTCCGCTCGCCATCAACAAGCTGCGCGAGCGTCGCTCGGCAGCGCCGATCGAGATCACCGCGGAGCCGGATTCGACGAAGTAATCGACGCGGCCCGCTACTCCGCCCGCAGAGCCTCCACGGGATCCACGCGCGCGGCACGCCGAGCCGGCAGGTAGCTCGCGAGGAACGCGATTGCGCTCAGCACGGCCGTTACGGCCACGAAGCTCACCGGGTCGAATGGCGACACGCCGTAGAGCATCGACCGGAGGAACCGCGTCACGCCGAGCGCGCCCGCGAGCCCGACGACGATACCTGACGCGGCGAGCAAGGCCCCGTGGCCGACGATCAGCTGCAGCACGTTCGTACGCTGGGCGCCGAGCGCGACGCGCACGCCGATCTCGCGCGTTCGCTGCGACACGGAATACGAGATCACACCGTACACGCCCACCGCCGCGAGCACGAGCGCGATCGCGGCGAACCCCGTGAACATCTTGCTGTACAGCGCCTGCTGCCAGTACGAGCGCTCGATCGTCGCATCCATGCTGAGCACGCGATAGGCCGGCACGTACGGATCCGTTTCCTTGAGTGCCGCGACGACCGTTCCGGTCGCCCGCGTCGGGTCGCCGAGCGTCCGAACGACGATCGCCGACGAATTCCACCCGCCCTGGCGGAACGGCATGTACCCCTGGTAGTCCGGATCGGCGGTCAGCTGCCGGTGCTTGATGTCCGCGGCCACCCCGACCACGGTGATCCACCGGTCGAGCGTGTCGGTCGCGTAGCCGAACTTGAACCGCTTGCCTAACGCGTTGTCCGGGCTCTTCCAGAGCTGCGTCGCCATGTGCTCGTTGATCACGGCCACGCGTCCTGCGACTCCGCTGTCCGCCCATTCCTGCTGGGTGAACATGCGCCCGCGCACGAGCGGAATCCTGAGCGTCTCGAGATAGCGCGGTGACACCCAGCGGATCTCGAGCAGCGGCTCCGATCCCGGCTGTGGCGGCTGGTCCTCGGGGATGAAGAAGCTGTTGTTGTTGCCGCCACCGAGCGGGACGTTATTCGTGATGGCAGCGGACACGATCCCGGGACGCTGATTGATCTGGGTCAGGAAGCGGTCCCAGAAGGCGAACCGCTTGAACGTGGAATCGTACGCCGGACCACTGAGCGTCACGCGAAGCGTCAGCAGGTTGCTCGGGTCGAAGCCGGGCTTCACGCTCTGCATGCCGAGGAAGCTGCGAATGAGCAGGGCGGCGCCGACGAGCAGGATCACCGAGAGCGCGATCTCGCCGACCACGAGGCTGCTGCGCAAGCGCTGATGACCGCGGCCCGCACTCGTGCCGCGACCGCCTGCGTCCCGAAGGGTGTTCGTCAGATTCGGCCGCGCGGCGTGCAGCGCCGGGACGAGCCCGAAGACCAACGCCGTCAGACCGGCAACGCCGACGGTGAAGGCGAGCACCTGCCAGTCGATCGTGAACCGCATCCAGAACGGGATCCCGGCGAGCAGGTTCGCCTTGATCCACTGCAGGAACCAGTAGGCGAGCGCGATGCCTAACGTCGCTCCGGCGAGCGCGATGAGCATGCTCTCCGTCAGCATCTGGCGGACGACGCGCCAGGCACTCGCGCCCATCGCGATGCGCACCGCCATCTCCTTCGAGCGAGCGGCCGCGCGTGCCAGCAGCAAGTTGGCGACGTTCGCGCAGGCGATGAGGAGCACGAACGCGACCGATGCCATCATGATCATGAGCACCGGCTTGACGTCGCCCGATTGGTTCTCGCGGAGCGTCTCGACGTCCACGCCCCAGCCCTGGTTCGACGTCGGGTACTGCGCGGCGAGCGACTCGGCGACGCGGTTCAGATCCGTGCGTGCCAGATCGACGGTCGCGCCAGGCCTGAGCCGGCCCATCACCTGCCACGAGTGGTTGCCGCGGTTCCGCAGCGGGTCCGTCTGCATGGTCGTCCACGCTCCAGTCTCCGAGGGAAACTCGAAGCCCGGCGGCATGACCCCGATGATCGTGTGAGGCACGCCGTTCACCATGATCGACTCACCGATCGCGGCTGGACGAGCCGCGAATCGGTCGCGCCACACGCGATCGCTGAGGATGATCGTCTTCGGCGCCCCGACGCGATCCTCCTCTTCCTGAAAGTCGCGGCCGAGTGCCGGCTTGATGCCGAGGACGTGGAACATGGTCCACGACACGGTGGCGCCCTGGACCCAATCGGCGCCATCGTCCGACGCGAGGTTATACGACGTCCCCGTCCATAGCCCCATGCTCTCGAGCGTCCGGTTCTCCGCTTGCCAGCTCCGGAAGTTCGGGTACGAGACGGAGTTCATGTGCCAGCCGCGCTTCGGGTTCGACTCGCCGATGGCTACGAGTGCGTCGGGCGCGCGGTACGGAAACGGGCGAAGTAGCAGGGCACGAACACAGCTGAAGATCGTCGCGTTCACACCGATGCCGAGCGCGAGGCACAGAACGGCGGCGACGGAAAACGCCGGGCTTTTGGCCAGCGTGCGAAGAGCGAAACGAAGGTCCGAGAGCATGACTGGGGTGAAGGGGTAGCGGATAGGACAACCGGTGGCCAACCTTGGTTGGAACGCCCATGCGAGTGGCCCTTCCGGAGCGCGGACCGCGCCTATTTCTTCTCACACTTTCTTCGCCACTCCACAGGCGGCGGAGTGCTGCGTCCGTCGCGCGGGCGTTATAACTTCGACGTCCGAATTCCGCCCGAGTCCACTCATGCCCCGTCGCCAATGAGCTCCTCCGACTCAAGTGCTGGCACCCCACGCCGTCAGTTCATCGGCGAGCTCGCCGTCGGCGCGGCCGCGCTTGCGGCCGCTGCCTGCGCTCCCGCAGCGACGGCATCGACGGCTGCCCAGGCACCGGCCCCGACTCCGGCGCCGGCGGGGAACGGCGCACCGACCACCCCGCCGCTCCCCATTCCGCCACAGAAGTGGGACCCGACGTGGATGGATCGCATCTCGG
>Ga0075430_100003735_pt1 | contig 12795 bp, 22 predicted proteins | sample RhiMetdeltSRZDD4_FD_75294 | JGI IMG/M metagenome (GOLD analysis project Ga0075430, IMG submission 75294) | Populus rhizosphere microbial communities from Tennessee, USA - Rhizosphere MetaG P. deltoides SRZDD4 | ecosystem: Host-associated > Plants > Roots > Rhizosphere > Soil | place: USA... | reverse complement strand
AATCCTGGCAATGACATCCCGGCTCACGTGGCCATGGCGCTTTTTCTCCGCGACTTGATTAACGCCGCCGATCTCTAGGCGGTGGATTGTCCTCGCCGCCACGCCGGCTTCCTTCGCAAGCTCCACCACTGTCAAATCTGTCAAGGCCCGCGCCGCTGTGAGCTGTCGGCCGTGCGGAGGATGATCCCACTAAGAGCTTGGTCGATGCTCGAGCGCGCCAACGGCTTGCGATTGCCCGTTATTTGAGGCGCTATCGTCGCCTTGATCCCCGCCCCGATGGTGGGCCTGGGCGACGTCGGCCGCACGTGGCGGCCGCTCAATGCAGCCGATTGAGGGTTAGCGTCCAGCAGCCGGGTTCATGACGACTGGAAAGCCCATCAAGGCAAGTGCTCCGCCTCCGACAAACAACAGTAGGATGAGCATCGTAAGCGCGTGTTCAACGCCATTGCTGCGCAGGAGCGGGCTAATCTGGCCTCTTCGCGGAGCCATCAGCACGAACAACAAGACGGCAGCAGCCACCATCGACAAGCCAAGGAATGTTGAAGACTGGATCATCCGCGGCCCTTGTTCAATCCTGCTTACCGCCGCTGCGCCCGCTAATGGCCGACATGAAGATTGAGACTGCTGCCACGCTGACGCACATCCCTTGCGCATACAGAACCAACAGCCGGACGCCGTCTATAGGGCCGCCCGCAATGCTCAGCACGATGGCCATCCAAACAATGGGACCGAGCGCCAAGCACAGCCACACGCGATCCTTCCAGACGTGGTTCACGTCACATGCCCGCAAAGATGAGTGCCGCGTCAGACAAGGGCATCCCGGTAAGCACGACCGCGTAGACGGGGGCGCGCCTCATGACCTTGCCTTGTGCGCCGGACAATGAGCCGGAGCAGCAGCACAAAGGCTGCATCCATCGCGACGCCGATCCAACTCATCCGCTCAGTCCTAGAGCAAGAATGGCGCCCAAAATGAACAGCAACATGAGCACCATCAAGCCGAAGGCCTGACCGGTGTCGCTCTTGATGCGAACCTCACCGCCCCAAGGCATCAGCAGCACGAACACGGCGACGGCCACAACCATCATCGCCACGCCAAGAAACGTTCCCATGCCTGTTCCACCTCACGCGGTTATGCCCAGGAAGTCTCTCGCTGCCTCGGCTGCGGCTGTCGCGTTCTCCCTGTCCGTGTGCGGAAGCGCCCAAGCGCTACCATCGTTCATGACGAGCATGGTGCTGCAAAGCTCGACGCCGGAGGCGCGATCCACGTTTGCATCAACGGTCACCCGGGCTACGTCAGAGAGCGGACGCTCGAGCGGCTTGCGCGCCCACAATAGCAGCTTGCGTTCCATGGCTGCCTTGTTGGCATCCTTATCCAGGTTGACCGTTGTCGATCCTGATCGCAGTACCAGGCGGCTGGGCGCGCGTTCAATTGTGATCATAGGGGCAGTCTCCCCTTGGCTACGTTCGCCCCGCTGTCCGTTGGCAAGGCCTCGTGCTCAGTGACCTGTCGATCAAGGCACCAAGCCAGTAATGATGTTGACGACGCCAAAAGCGAGTAACCCGACGAGAGCACGATCCATTTCCGCGGCATGCCGCACTACCGCGATGAGTGCCATGAGCATGCGCCGCTCGGTGCGGAGCTCACGCATCCTCGCGTACGCGGCTTCCCCTACCTTGCGGCGCACGAGCGCGCTGTATTCGATATTGACGGCCCGCAGCCGGCAGCGGAGCCGATTGAGCTCGCTCATCTCGTCCCTCCGGCACCTGAACGGTCCGTGAATTTGCGGGGCAACCGGGGGGTGGGCTCGTTCAACCACGGCGGGCTCACCGAGCAAGCTTGCTTTCGTGCTCTCAATCATCAGCCAACCGCCTCGATCGCGTCGGCAAAGAGGCGGGCGGAATCCTGCCAAGTGGGAAGCTGCGCCGCTGCCGAGCGAGCATTCATGGCGAGCCGCTGTCGTTCGGCACGATTGCTGATCAGATGCCGCAGCGCCTGCGCCAACGCGGCAACATCGTCAGGCGGCACCAGCAGACCGGTGCCGGCAGGCACCGTGTCGGGGATTGCGCCCACCATGGTAGACACGACCGGCAGCCCGTGCGCGATTGCTTCTGCAAGCGCCATCCCATACCCCTCGAAACGCGACGCGAGCACAAATACGTCGGATGCCAAATACAGTTCAATGATACCCTCAGGCGGCACCGCGCCGAGCACCGCAACTCTGTCACCAAGGTCGTAGGCCGCGATATCGGCATCGAGCTGCGCGGCGGCGGCCGGGTTGCGCGTTCGGTCACCAGCAATCGTCAGCCGCCAGGGCATGTCGGCAAGCGTGGCAAGCGCCGCAATCAACAAATCGTATCCTTTGACCGGCACCACCGAACCGACTGAGAGAACCCGAACGACGCCGTCGTTGCTGCCAGGCGCCGGCGGAACCGGATCATTACCCGGGCGCACAACGCTGATGCGCTGGGACGGGACGTCGTAGTCAGCGATCACGATCCGCGCGGTTGCCTCACTCGTGACCACGACGCGCTCAGCAGCAGCGAGCGCCGTACGCTCTGTCTCGCGGAATGTCTCTGCCTGCATGCTATCGAGACCTGGGTCCAGAGCGAGCGGTTGGTGCACCAGCGCGATGAGCGGTGAGTGGGATCGGAGCGCGCCGGCCTCGGGCAACGCCCCGAAGGCAAGCCCATCCAATACAGTCGGACAACCGGCCGGCACCGCGGATAGTGAGGCTAGCGCGGTCGTGCGCTGCGCAACGCTCGGGAACGGAAAGCTGTCGCCGACGTCAACGACATCCACCTGCCAACCCAGCTGCCGCAGCTCCTGGATGATGCGCCGGTCATAGCCATAACCTCCGGTCGGCGTGGCGAGATCACCCGGCACGCCGAACGCGAGACGCAGTTTATTGGGTGGAAGCCTATGCATAGTCCGGATCCAGAGTGGTCCTCTCCTTGCTAAGGGGGTCTTCCTTCCAGGCGCATAGTGAAAGGCCGCCGCGAAGAGAATTCAATCGAGCACGTCGGCCAATTGCATCGAGTACAGTGAGCGAGAATGCGACGAAGGCGGGCATGTCTCCCTTGGGAATGAACGTCCAAGGAGCAGAGAGACTACGGGGGAACCCAGCCTCAGCAAGTAGCGCATAAAATTCGCCGTGAGTCAGCATTCGGTCGCTGGAAAGGTGCTTGGTTGCAAAGCCAAACAGAGGCGCGATTGTCCGATACCAAACGTAATCGGCATTTAATGTCAGGCAGAAAAACCGGCCGCCGACCTTTAGTACCCTATGAATGCTCGCCAAGACTGCTCGCTTATCGAGCATGTGCTCAAAAGCACCTATGCAAATCGCCAGATCGACCGACTTATCCGCGATTGTTTTTAGCTCCTCGGCTTCATCCACCGCGAACGTAACCTTGGAGCTCAAAGGCGAGCTGCGAAGACGGACGCGCGCCAATTCGATCATGCCCGGCGAGATATCTATCCCGATGCCAAGAGCTACTTCAGGTCCAAGGCCGAGGAGGTGATGGCCAGTGCCGCAACCGAGGTCCAGGACAACATCACTTGGGTGGGGCCGGGCGATGGCTCGCACGAGAGCGAGACGGTATTCCAGCAGCCGTTGCGCGTGACCGTGTTGCTCAGGAGACCCCGTTGAAGCACATCGATCGAAGAAAGACCTGATGTCCGCTCTGTTGCATGCGGGAGTGGTCACGACACCGCGAGACGGTGAGCAGAACAGTCGCCGCTCCGTGCCAGGTGATTGCCCCAGAGCTACGTGTTCAGGATCCGTCGAAGACGCGGACTTAGACACGAGCTTAGCCGGCGAGTTAGCAGGCGTCACGGGATTTCCCGTTATCGGGGGTCTCATTGCATCGACAACGGCATTGGCTCCAACCAGTTCCCAGCTGCTGCGGAACGTTGCATTTTTCTCGGCTCGCGCGGAACCCACCGCGACGATGCAAGGTTGCACGGTCGGCATATGGCGTCGAATGCCAGCACCGCATGGTCTCACAAGGCTGGAAATGTTAGGCTTTAGGGTCTGGACAAGCGGCCACAGCATCCGCCTTGGCGAGCTCGTGGCGGAGTGTTGATTATGGGCTGGTTTTTTGTCGCCCTTTGGGCGCCATTCCTTCTTGCCTGCGCCAATCATAACGACAAGCTTTTACTGTCGAGGTACCTCAAGGAGAAAACTGTCGGATCCATTGTCATACTCTCTTCACTGTTCAGCGGTGTGGCGGTTCCGATCGTATTGTTCTTTCAACCGGACGTGAACGATGTCAGCCCGTTTCAAGGGTTTGCGCTTGTCGCGACGGGGATGTCGAGCGTCTTCGCCGCTGTTTGCTATCTCAACGCGCTCGACATGGATGAAGCATCTTTCGTTACGCCATTTTATCAAACGGTTCCCATCTTTGCTTACGTCCTCGGTTACTTCATCCTGGGTGAAACGATCACGCTTGCTCAAGGGTTAGGCTCATTTGTTATTATTGTTGGTGCGCTCGCGTTCTCGTTTGAATTTGGTCGGCAGGGCATCCGGTTCAAGCAAAGCGTCCTAGCTTTGATGCTGGGGGCTTCCTTCCTGAGCGCGGTAAATGGCGTTATTTTCAAGCTGATCGCTATGGACAAGGGTTTTTTGGTCTCGCTTTTTTGGGGTTTTGTCGGTCAAGTGGTGGCGGGTTTCACTCTTCTAGTCTTCGTTCCTAGTTATCGTAGGGATTTCCTCGCTCTTTTCAAACAACACAGAGTCGCCGCGGTTGGCCTTATCGCGTTGAGTAGGGCACTGTTCAGCGTCAGCGAAGCCGTTACGCTTTACGCGACGCTTCTGGCGCCCGTCGCGTTGGTTCTCTTGGTGAATTCATTTCAACCACTTTTTGTCCTTACAATCGGTATCGCGTTGACGCTATTGTTTCCTGGCGTCGCCAAGGAATCGCTGGGCCCCATGAAGATACTGCAAAAGGGGGTGGGTATTGGCTTCATGCTCATCGGTGGTTACTTCATCAGCAGTTAAGCTCTAGCCAACCACGAAGCAAATCAGTCGCTCCAGATTCAAGCGCGGCTTGGCTGGGGCGTCCCGGCGACAGCCCAGCACTTACCGAAGCGTCAATATTAACGCCGGCCACACTCGGAGCGGTACCGGCGGCAGTTGCCTTCTCCAGCCTCGCCTCGCTGGTGCTTGTAAACGCAGGCGCGGCGAAGGCGCTCGCAATAGCCGCCGTGTCGATAGTAGCGCTCACGGCGCGCATAGCGGGGATAGACGCGCGGCGGCAGCTACCTCCGCGGCGCCCACCGCCCAACATCTCTCTGCGATAATAGGCGGGAGTTCGGCTCCACCGCTGCTCCCGTCTCCGCTCGCCACGGTCTCAGGAAGAGACCGAATCAAACCACGCGGGCGGGCTAACTTTGTGCGATGAACGCCGCGGCCCCTGTCCGGTCGTGCTGTGAGCGGGAAAGCGCAACATGCGCTCACCCGCTCTGCAACCGGTGGTCCACTCCGGGCCACAGGAGGCCCAATCCTGAGGGCAGCCAGGTTTCGCATATACGCCTTCGCGGTTGGGATCTCATCAGGAACTTTCGATTCATTCAAGGCGTTCCCGTACTGCACACAAATGAGGTGCCAGGCACAGGCGATTTGAGCTGGCCCTGGTCTGCGCGACAAACCTCGCGAACGAGCGTGAGTAGACCCAATGAAGCGAAAATTGATACGCGAGCTGATCGCCCCCCGCGGCGACAAGCGGTATATCCGGCGCGACGAGAAGGGACGCATCAAAGAGAGTGACGATCAGGGCAAGTCGCTCTCACAGGACTACCGGCGAAACGCGAAAACAGCAGCGAAGCCGCGGCAGGGCGATCGCGGCGACAGGAAGGCCACGGGAAAGGTCGGACACACGTAGATGCCTTCCCGGGACCCCTACACGAGAGCGCTTGCGGATGGCGCGCTGGCAGGATTGATCGCAACGGTCCCGATGACATTGTTTATGCTGGGGTGGCACAGAAACCTGCCCGTCTCACAGCGTTATCCCCTGCCACCGAGCCTGATCACCACGCGGGCATTCGGAAGCATTCCCATTCCGGGACGGCCCGCTCCGATGCCGAACCTCGCTGCCACGCTCGCGACTCATTTCGGGTTTGGCACTGCGACGGGCGCTTTATTTTCAATCGCGCCCGACGCCCTGCGGCGACAATATCCACTGGCGACGGGTATCGTCTACGGGCTTTGCGTATGGGCGGGCAGTTACCTCGGATGGGTGCCCAGTTTGGGGCTTATGCCGCCTGCCACGCGGCAGCCTGCGGCCCGCAACCTCATGATGGTCGCCGCTCATGTCGTGTGGGGCGCTACATTGGGCTTTGCTCTCAAGGTCCTTTCTAGCCGACGATGATGTCATTACAGCCTGCAGGCACCGTATGACAAACGTCCCGACTTGCAAGATTCGGGGACTGTTCTCTAGTGGTTCGCCGGTCTCCCACACCTCAGCGACAAACTGAAGGCTGATTAGGCGTTGCTCTGCTCAAGCCGGAGGTCGGTACCCAGAGGGGGGAGGGGGACGGTCGCGATAAAGTATCGCGACCCGAAGAACCGCGAACCTGGACCGGCCGCGGGCGCATGCCGCGCTGGATGGCGGCCGCGACGAAGGGAGGGAGAGCGAAGAAAGAGGATTGCCTTGTCGGCTAGGGAGACCCATGGCCCTCGGGATTGCCCCGAGACCCTCTTACTTACCACCAACTTGAGCTGCTCCCAAGACAGCGGCGAAGACATCGAGGTGCGCTGAGCGGGAGTGATCGGGGTGCGTCACCGTCGCTCCGCGGCGCCGATAGCTGAGAAATGAAAGGCGCCCGTCAGGCGTGAAGCTGACGGGCGCTTAGGACATTCGGGGCGACCCGTGAAACCAGAAGTCGGGCAGCGGGTGTACCGTGCTGCCGCTCTGGCTTGCCGCCACAGCAGACCGCCACTAAATCGTCTCGAGCCGATCCTTGATGCTGTGCCGCGGCAACCTTCGCAGCAACGCGCGATCTCAGTGCAGATGCCGGATCTCAGCAACAGTCTCTTGATCGGGACATCTTGGGCGTAGTCGCCGCGCGTGGCACGAGGTTGAGGGCCCCAGACCGATTGTCCGCCAGACCGATCGTCCCGTCGTGTCGTGCGAAACTCACGTCTTGAAACAATGCCATAGGTAAAGTGAAGGAACTGCCTCATAAGCCTGCCGTTTTTCGGATCATACTCCACCACGGTCGCGGGGCCCAACCGCAAGAATGGGGAACAACAAATGATCCGCATCGCAGCTCTAGCCGTCGCAACTGCGGTCGTCAGTCTTCCAGCCGCTGCACAGCCGGCAACCAAGGGAAAATCAGACACAGCGCCTGGTCAAACTCACACCACGCCAGGACAACAGCAGACGACGCCAGGTGGGGCGAAGAACCTTGCCCCTGGCCAGAAACAAACCGAACCAGGCGGCGCGAAGAATCTCGCCCCTGGCGCGGGCCAGAGGAAGAACTAGCAGACGACATCGACCTGCACGATCTCGAGCAGCGGTATCGACTGGACATGCTGATGCCGCTGCTCAAGGTCTCGTGCGGTGCACGCGCGGCAGGCTAGGAGAGATACTGCTGGCTGGAGCCGACACGATAACGCAGGGTGCGGGAGATGAGGGCCGGCTTGAGGGCCAAGGCCAGCTTGATGCAAAGGATCGGGCGAATGTCTGCGCTCGAAATGAACGGCAGAGGTCCGTTTGGTTTTGAAGTCAGCATTTATAGAGTGGACGTTTCGAACCAAATGTGAAGCCTACGGAGAGGAACCCGTGGTGGAAGAGGCGTTTTCGGACAGCGATCACAAGCCCGCGCCGGCGGACGGCCTTGGCCGGGAGCCAGATAACGAACTTCAGCGATCGCCGGCCGGCAGCCTGACGCAAGAGCTGGCACAGATGCTGGCAGCTTCCATCGTACAGAACCAGGCGAGCAAGGACCCTGCTGGAGCGCCCACCAACGCCGAGCTCACGAGCCTTGCCGATCTTGTCTCGACCGCCGCTGCTCAGCGCACGACTGCGCCGCCATTCGAAGACGGGCTCTCGACGCTGTCCCACAACCAGCCTAGGCCCTTCGTTGTGCCGCTGCCCATGCCCCCGCCGCCGGTCGATTTCGGCCGCGACGAGGAGCCGATGCCAATTCCCTCCACCTGGCGCCAGCCCTTCCCCCAAGAGGATGACCGCTGGTTTCGCCGGCAAATCGGTGCCGCAGTTCTGGGCCTAATCGCGGGACTGATGATCGTCGTGCCGACCGTGCTCTGGCTGACCGGTTTCTTCAGCCCGGAGAAGTCGGGACCGAGTGCGGCCTCCCGGGCCGCGCCATCAGCAGCCAATACGAGAGCCGCGCCCGAAACAAAGGTCGCCGACGTGAAGCCCGTCCGAGTGCCGGTGCATCCCGTGGAGAAGCCGCTCGAAGCCGAGCCGCCGCCGCAGGTTCCCGTAATCGCGACGGCGCGGCTCATCGACCCCAACAAGGCCCGCAACGACGGGCTACTGGCGCAGGCTGCCCAGCGCGTCGACAACGGCGACATCACTGGCGCCCGCGAAATGCTCGCGGACGCCGACGACGGCGGAGAGGGCGCGGTCTCCTTCGCCCTCGCCGAGACCTACGATCCCAATATGCTGGCCGCCTGGGGGACGCGCGGTGTGACCGCCGACGCCGCCAAGGCGCGCGCGCTCTACCTCAAGGCCTTCGATCTCGGTGTGGCCCAGGCGGAAAGACGTCTCGACGGGCTGAGATAGCCATTCCCTTGGGGATGTGATTGCAGCTCATCACGGGCGATCGTGCCGCGGTGCGCCGCAACCTGGAAAGCCGCGAGGGCTAGTTCGTCTTACGCTGTCGCTGCCAAACTCTTGAGGGCCAGGATTGGCCTGTCTACGGTGCGTTGGCTCGGACGCCACTACAGAGCGAAGGCGGCGAACGTTCTCCCTGAAGTCTCTGCCGCCGAGGCGGCCGTTGATGGATCCCCACACGGCCGCCTCGTTAGTTTTCACCATGACGACCGGCGTCGCGGGGGCCTATGAGCAGGTCAGGCCCGAATTCAGCGTCTCGTCCTGCTCAACCGCTGGAAGAGCGGCGTGTACGCGGCCTGCTTCGACGAGCGGTGGCGGCGTGAGGGCATGCAGTACGCAGGTCAGACCCCGGCGATGCCGACGCCCGACGCTCTGATTTTCGCTAGCTACCGTCGTCTCGATCCGCGCCGCGACGATGGCGCACCGATCGCTCCAGCTCGTCACCCCTCGATGCTCGAAGCATAGGCGATGCGCGGCTGGTGTTCCATATCTGTCTGTATGCGACGCGCCATTCGATTGGCTCGCCGTCGATAGTCTCGACAATGCGTTCCAGCTTCATCACGTTGCTGCCGCTGTCGTGCCGGAGGCGATCCGGTGTGGTGTGGCCTTCTGCTGCCGGCCATTCTGGAGCAGCTCCCAAGAAACACTACATTCCGATCGGAGCCCCGCGCGAAGGGCGATTGAGGATCTCGGACATCGAGGCGAAGAGCTGGAGGGATGCGGTGATGCGGTACGCCGCCGTCGCGGCGTGGATCGAGGCGACGGTAAAGAGAAGGGAGCAGCACGATGCGGCCTGAACCGCTGCTCCCATCCCCGCTCGCCACGGTCTCAGGGAGACCGGATCATGACCACGCGGGCGGGTAACTTGCGCGGCCAACGCTGCGGCTCCTGACCGGTTCCTGGTGAAGAGCGGATTAGGCACTCAGCAACCGTGCGCCTGTAGGTTTGGGGCTCCTGTGAGCGCGGACTGGACCACCGGCGCTCCAGGGAGGGGCCCCCGACGATTTCCGATGGCGGCGGTAGCACTGTGCCCCAATAGCCGCAGTGAATGGCCAAGCCAACGCTTGGAGGGCTCGAGGGGAAGCGCCGGGCGGCAAGACTAATTCATGACGCAGTTTGACTGAGGCTCGCCAACTGGATACTTACGATACGCGAGCGCCATAGCCTGCAAGGCGCCTGTTTTCAGTGCCCCAACGTCTCGACTGACACCACTTCTCAGCGGCTTGGCTTTTGCACGCTCTCCGGCGATGCCGCTTTCCGGCCGTTCACCACACCGATGGTGTGTGTCGACCGCGCATTGCGTTTGGTCGTGGCGAACATGTGCACTGGAGCCTCAGATCAACTGCAAGGCTCAAGGTCGCCCCTCCTTGCGGAGCCGCTCGGCATCGAGTGACTATGCCAGCCCAATTCGTGAGCAAGCACAGGTCGCCGAAGTTTGGTCAGACGGAGCGCTCAATGCATAACGTGCCGCGCAAAGTGACGGTGACGATAGTCCTGTCCCTGAACCTTATGCATCTTGGTGTCGGATTTGCTCAAGGACCCAAGCTGGACGTGCCTTACGTGCCAACCGAAATGCCCGTAGTCAATGCGATGTTGAGGATGGCAAATGTTTCGAAGGACGATTTCCTCATTGATTTGGGCTCGGGCGACGGCCGAATCCCCATTGCCGCCGCGAAGCTCCACGGCACGCGTGGTCTTGGCGTCGACCTTGACCCAAGGAGGGTTGCCGAAGCCCGGAGGGCTGCTCAAGTACGGCAGGTCGCCGACAAGGTGGACTTCAGGCAAGAAGACGTATTCGACACGGACATCAGCAAGGCAACCGTCATCACTATGTATCTGCTGCCGGATGTGAACTTCAGGCTTCGCCCGCGGCTCCTTTTGGAGCCGAGACCAGGCACGCGAATTGTTTCTCATGAGTTCGATTTGGGCGATTGGAAGCCCGATGGCACATTGAAGATCAAGAGTTCCACCCTCTATCTTTGGATCGTTCCTGCCCAGGTAGAGGGTCGCTGGCAGCTCGCCGATCCAGGCCTTGATGAAAAGGAGCCAGTCACAATCAACATCATGCAACGCTTCCAGCATATCGCGGGTATTGCCAAAGTGAGAGGTCGATCAGTGCCATTGCGCCGCGCAGAGCTCGAAGCCGATCGGATAAAATTCGAGCTGCCGGTCGGCGAGGGACGCAGCAATCGTTACGACGGTCGCATTATAGATGATCGCTTAGTTGGAGAGAACTGGTCAGCAAGCCGAACCGAACAGTGAAGCCGCGTCCCTTTGGTACCATCAAAAAAAGCGTGAGGCCACCCGCGCATTGTTCATCCTAGCAAGTCGTTGAAATTTACATGGAGCTGGGGGCGTATTGCGTCGGTGGTCGGTTGCGGAGCGTTTTGGTGGGCGACGCTGGCAGGCGCACACGGCCTGACGGCGTCAGCGCGCGTCGTCGACTAACGCGTGATTCCGCACTTGCCTACGTGTCCTCGTCAGACCCCGCGAACAAGACCCGGAAAAGCAAGATGAGTGCGCCAACGCTCGCGGCGACGATGTTGCCGCCGGTGGATTCAGTTCATCCAAAGTCTTTGTGCAGCGCGAAAAAACTCCTGCGGAACTTGCTATCGCTGGCGGCGTTAACTTAAGCGCTGTCTGCCAGAGCACGGCATCACCTCGTCGACGAGCGGATGCATGGATGAACTCGAATGCTGGTTCCTCGTCGTGTATACGACTTACATAGTTGCTTCAATCGCGGGCCTCTTGTGGGTGGGTAGCAGATGGTGATGGCCGTAAACACCGGTGGACATTACGGCATGTTTTCTAGCAGCGAAGCGGAGATCGACAGTGACGATTGGACCGCGATTGATCAGCGCCCTGGCTTTGACGGCCATCATGGGCTTTCTGTATTGGATGGTGCCCAATTTTGAGCCCGCGACGGTCGGCGCTACGACGACGGATCGGATTACTCTGTTCTTTACCGGTTTGTTCGCGCTGTTTTGGATCTACCTCGTGGTACAGGGCTATCCGATTTCCCATGGTCACATCGGTACATCGAGCACACACAATCTCGATAACATCATCTCCGGTGTACCCGCGATCGCAGCCCTATTCGGTATATTCCTGCACTTCGTGGGCTTTTGGCGCGTATCGTTCCTAAACCTAGTGCTCGCCGCAATGACTATCGCGGTCGTGTTGTACGATCTGTGGATCATCGGCGGCGCCGCCTCCAAAATCAACCGGCTGACAGACGAATTCAAGGCTGAGCGATAATTCAAGGCGGGTCTCGCGTAACAAAACGCGCGTACGTCACGTTCCCGTCACGCGTTCGCAAGCTCAAGAAGAACGTCGGCGTTGGCACGGTTCCGTAAGGTCGCAGGTGCAAGATAAGTCTTTGCCGCTTTAAGGTCTTACTCTGACTGGTTTCAGTGTTTCCGTCGATTTTGCCGTCTGCAAAAGCGCGCCAACAATCGTCCTCCAATGACGATGGGAGGAAGGCGATGGCCTACGAAGAATTGCTCTATGCGCTCATCTTCGTCATCCTATACGGGCTCGTCCTTGCGGCGGTGTGGTCACTCTCTTGGTCATCGTCCTCTCGCCGCTAACCCTGGCGTGGGCCAACATGGCGCCGCAGCCCAGAACGGCAGTCCTGGAAAAGCAGCGCCGCACAGCACCGCGGCAGGTGCGGCTGATCACCACCACGGAGGCGGTGTCATGCACATCGATCGCGTCCATGCGGACCGGTATCTCGCGTTCCTCGGCTTCGCGCTGAGCTTTCTTTTCCTCCTCGCGATCGTCGCGTTCGCGTTCACCGTGAACGACGTGCCTACCGTCGAAACCGTGATCGATCCTGGAACGCGCCTGATCAGCTCATCCATGTTTTTCGGTTCGATCCGGTAGTGCCGCAAGCTTGCGTACATGGCTTTCTCCTCAAGTTGACGATAAACGTAGTTATCGGCTGCTCGCCCTGCGCGACTGCGTCTCCCGTGCACCCAGGCTGCAGGCCGGCCT